>Ga0308159_1000528_pt1 | contig 84500 bp, 74 predicted proteins | sample PhyCR1_FD_201040 | JGI IMG/M metagenome (GOLD analysis project Ga0308159, IMG submission 201040) | Phyllosphere microbial communities from UC Gill Tract Community Farm, Albany, California, United States - DLSLC.R1 | ecosystem: Host-associated > Plants > Phyllosphere > Unclassified | place: USA...
ACGTCATCCGATCATGTCATTCGCCGCGTCTGGGGGTACCTCGGGGCGTTGCTGGTGGCGCTGGTGATCGTTGCCTGTTTCCCGTGGATTTCCATCGGTTTCCTTTAAGAGAGCGCTGACATGAGCCAATTTGCGAAAAAGACTTTGCCTGCAACTGCCGTGGGCCGCGTGGCGCTGGTCACCGGTGCGGCCATGGGGATCGGCGCGGCCATCGCTGAACGCCTGGGGCATGATGGCCACACGGTGGTGGTGGCCGACATCGACCTGCAGGCTGCCGAGCTCAGGGTGCAGGGGTTGCGCGAGCAGGGCATCGATGCCTTGGCGCTGGTGATCGACATCGGTGATGCAGCGTCGATCACGGCCTTGTTCGATGAGCTGCGCGCGCGCTGCGGGCGCTGTGATGTATTGGTCAACAATGCCGGTATCGCTCGCACCCAGTCATTTCTGGACACGGACTTGGAAGGCTGGCAGCGGCTGATGAACGTCAACCTGACCGGCACACTACTGTGCAGCCAGCACGCTGCGCAGGTGATGCGCGAACACGGGTGGGGACGCATCATCAACGTTGCCTCCATCAGCGGCATGCGGGCGAGCATGGGGCGCACCGCGTATGGCACGTCGAAGGCAGCGGTGATCGGCCTGACCCGGCAGATGGCCATCGAACTGGCCGAACATGGCATTACGGTAAACGGCATCGCCCCGGGCCCGGTGGACACGCCCTTGACGCAGACACTGCATTCTGCGGCGACACGCGAATCCTATGCCCGTGCGGTGCCTTTGCGCCGTTATGGCACACCGGCGGAGATGGCGGGGGCGGTGGCGTTTCTTGCGTCCGATGATGCGTCCTACATCAGTGGGCATGTGATCCCGGTGGACGGGGGGTTCATGGCGTCCGGGATTCTGGAGATTTGAGCGGGGGCTGCCGAGCAGCCCCAGGATTTCGGCCTCACATGACAATTCGCCGGCTTCCAGATCAGTTCCTCACTGCTCTGCGCCGCGTTGCGCCTCATCCTCTCGAGTCGCCTGTTCCCCGGCTTGCAGGGCCGTCTCGACGAAGGTGGCAATGCAGGGGTTGTGGTTGTCGGCCTTCCACACGGCCACCACTTCGATGACCGGTGCTTCGCGCAGGGGCCTGAAGCTGGTGCTGGCCAGGCGCATGTTGCGCATCGACCGGGGGACCATAGCCACCCCCAGGCCTTCGCCCACCAGGTTGACGATGGTCTGCTGCATGTTGATCTCAAGGCCGATGTTCGGGGTGACCCCATGCTGGAGGCAGTAGTTGCAGATCATGTCATGCAGGGCAGGAGCAATACGCCGTGGCACGATGATGAAGGTTTCACCGGCAAGCTCACGTGGCTCCACAACGGTTTGCTCGGCCAGGCGGTGGCCGGGCGGCAGTACCAGGGTCATTTCCTCGCGGTATAACGTGACGGTTTCCAGGCCCGTGCAGTCCTGAGGCCGGTACATGATCGCTACATCCTTGTTGCCGCTGGTGATGTCCTGGGCCAGGTCCAATGGCAGCGTCTCGGTCAATTTCAAGTTCACCTGGGGAAACAGCGCGGCATAACGGCGGGTGATCGCCGGAGTGATGCTGTAGGCGGTGGACATCATGAACCCCACGGAAAGCGCCCCCGCCGCACCGCGCGCGGCGGCCAGGGCATTGCGCTTGGCTTGCTCGAAGGCGGCGAACACCGTGCCGGTGTCGAGGTAGAAACGCTGGCCGGCCTCCGTCAGCTCGACCCTGCGCCGTGAACGGTCGAACAGCTTGACCCCCAGCTCTTCTTCCAACAGCGCGATCTGCCGCGACAACGGTGGCTGTGAAATATGCAAGCGCTCGGCCGCGCGGCCGAAGTGAAGGGTTTCGGCCAGCGTGCGGAAATACTGCAGATGCCTCAGCTCGATCATGATGCTCTCGAAGGTATCAGTCGATGCATGATTATGTATTGGAAAATATAACTGCGCCTCCCTAATGTGAACCGTGCAACGTCATTCGGCCCAGGCGGTGTCACAAGCCCGCCCGTCGACATAGTCAAAAGCTATAGAACAAGAAAAAAGGTGACGCTAATGACCGCTTGTAACCCTGCCGTGCGTGCGCCCCAACCCGTCGTGGAGGCGTGCAACATCGCTCAAGACAGTGACCCTGGAGTGCGCCAGGCCTTCAACCGGGCCTTGCGGCTGATGGAGCGTGGCATCGCCGTACTGATCCGCGGAGAGACCGGTACCGGCAAGGAAATCCTCGCCCGCGCTCTGCATGCACACAGTCAGCGCCGCGCGGCGCCATTGGTGGCGCTCAATTGCGCATCCATTCCCGAAACCCTCATCGAAAGCGAGCTGTTCGGCTACAGCCGCGGGGCGTTTTCGGGTGCTCTGCCGGGCGGCAAGAAAGGCAAGGTTCAGCAAGCCGATGGCGGCGTGCTGTTTCTCGATGAAATCGGCGACATGCCCCTGGAACAACAAACGCGCCTGCTACGGGTGATTGCCGAACGTGAGGTGACGCCCCTGGGTGCCGAGCGCAGCATCCCGGTCAACTTCGCACTGGTCTGCGCGACGCACCAGGACCTCTCGGCGCGTGTTGCCGAGGGCAGTTTCCGCGAGGACCTGTTCTATCGCATCGCCACAGGCGTAGTGCAGTTACCGCCGCTGCGCGAGCGTCAGGACCGTGGTGAGCTGCTGTGCAACATGGTGGCCCATGAGCTTCCAGGCTGTGACCCTCGCCAGGTACTGGCGCAGGTGTGGAGTTTGCTGATGGCCCATACCTGGCCTGGGAATCTGCGCCAGATGCGGGCGGTCGTGCGCTACGCCTGCGCAGTGATGGAAGGCCCGCGTATGCTGCGCAGCGACCTGCCGCTGGACGTTCTCGAGCAGTGCCAGGCCCCGGCTGCGTTGCCTGCCAACATCACACCCATCCGCCGGGCGGCCCCGTTAGGCGATGAGCGCAGTGACGTGTTGCACGCTTTGCAGAGCTGCCACTGGAACATGTCGGCGGCGGCCCGCGCTCTGGGGATTTGCCGGCCCTCGTTGTACCGGGTGATGCGCCGGCTGGACATTCCCCCGCTCAAGGAGCAATTAGCGCTCGGCGCCTGCGGCACCGCCTGATGCCCTGACCCTCCAACACCTTTGACGACCGCCTGCTGCCAATGAGCAGGCGCGCCTGGCTGCGGCCACTTTCGATGGATGACGATCATGAGCACTCCCGTTGTGCATGCTGCACTCAATTTCACCCTGACCGGCCGCACGGCCCTGGTAACGGGCGCTGCCCGTGGCATTGGCCATGCGATCGCCATGGCACTGGGCCAGGCCGGTGCACGAGTAGGGGTGTGCGATTTGGATGCCGAGGCGGCCGAGGCGGCTGCGGCTCGGTTGCGAGAAGTCGGGATCGAGGCTATTGGGGTGGGAGCGGATGTTGCCGATGAGGCCCAGGTGCAGGCTATGGTGGGCCAGGTGCAAGCTATGTTGGGAGGGGTCGACATCCTGGTGAACAACGCAGGGATCGTTTCGACCGGCCCCTTGCTGGAGGTCACCACTGCGGAATGGAACCGGGTAATGGCCATTGACCTGAACAGCGTGTTTTTCTGCGCCAAGGCCGTGCTGCCGGGCATGATGGCGCGCCAGAGTGGGCGCATCATCAATATCGCGTCGGTGGCAGGCAAGCGTGGGGGGGGCTTGCTGGGCAATAGCTGCTACGCGGCAGCCAAGGGCGCGGTGATCGCGTTGACCAAAGGGCTGGCGCGAGAAGCCGGCCCCTATGCCATCACCGTCAATGCCGTGTCGCCGGCGCTGACCGACACCGAGATGACCAGCGCGCTAGCGCCTCAGGCCAGGGCCGAAGTGCTCGCACAGATGCCGCTTGGCCGCGCCGGCACGCCGCGCGACATCGCCGCCGCCGTATGCTTCCTGGCCTCGCGGGAGGCCGGGTTCGTGACCGGCGAGATCATGGACGTCGATGGCGGGTTCATGCGCGACTGATGCCATCTGGCCAGGGCACAGGCTGATTCAGCTCCCACCCCATATACCCTTCCCGGGCAAGCGAGCGCGATCGTGGGGCAGGCTGAAGTCCAACAGCGGCCCCTTTGGCACGATCCCGTTGGGGTTGATGGTGGTGTGGCTGAGGTAGTAGTGGTTCTGGATGTGCTGCATGTTTACCGTGTCTGCTACCCCTGGCCATTGGTACAACTCCCGCAGCCAGTGGGTCAGGTTGGGGTAGTCGCTCAGACGGCGCAGGTTGCACTTGAAATGGCCGTGGTAAACGGCATCGAAGCGTACCGCCGTGGTGAACAGGCGTACGTCGGCCTCGGTGAGGTACTCGCCTGCCAGGTAGCGATGTCGGCTGAGCACGTCTTCGAGGTGATCCCACTCGCTGAACACCTCGTCGAAGGCCGCTTCGTAGGCCTGCTGTGTCGTCGCGAAGCCGGCGCGGTAGACGCCGTTGTTGATCGCCGGGTAAATGCGTTCGTTCAAGGCGTCGATGTCCGCTCGCAACGGCTGCGGGTAGAAGTCGAGCAGGTTGCCGGTCAGCGAATTGAAGTCATGGTTGAACATCCGCACGATCTGCGCCGACTCGTTATTGACGATGCGGTTTTCGTGCTTGTCCCACAGCACCGGCACCGTCACGCGGCCAGTGTAATGGGGATCGTCCTGGGTGTAGCGCTGGTGCAGGTACTTGAGCCCATCGAGGTGATCGCCGGATGAGCCGTTCTGGCGGTCGAAGGTCCAGCCGTCACCTTGCATCAGCCAGCTGACCACCGAGACGTCGATCAGCGGCTCAAGGCCTTTGAGCGCGCGCATGATCAGGGTGCGATGCGCCCAGGGGCAGGCCAGCGAAACGTACAGGTGGTAACGACCTGACTCGGCGGCAGGCAGCGGGTTGCGCCGCTGCGAGTCTTCACGCTTGAACGCGCCGTCCTTGCCGTTTTCATACCACTGGTCATGCCAGCGACCGTCGACCAACAGGCCCATGATGAGCTCCTTAACAAAAGCGATTTGTCGTTGGAGCTCAGTCTAGAGAAAGACGTTCGAACCAATAGCGCAAAGAGTGGGGCGGTATGATCGGTTAAATCGATCGATCGCGATCAGCCCACCACCCTTGCGCGTGGGCAAACGCCTGCTCGCGGTCTTGCCCCAACCCGCGAAGCGCCAGCGCCATTGTGGCCAGCACCGCTTTTTGGGCATAGCTGTCTTCAACTTCACCACGCCAGAAGGCCAGCATGTGCTCGGGCTCAAGCGATGCCGGCTTGACGTGCCGACGCTCGCTCAGCGCAGGCCATTCTTCGTCCCAGGCCTTACCGTCAGTGGTGCCGTAGAGATGGCTGATGACATCCGGGTTGATCTCGATTTCGCCACCGTCACCTTTGATCACTACCGCATGATCGCCCAACAACCGACTGGCCTCGCGGTGTACGGCCTGGTAACCCGGGTGGAAGATGCTCTGCAGGCCACAGCGTGCGCCGAGCGGGTTCAGCACCCGTGCGAGGGAATGGATCGGCGAGCGCAGGCCCAAGGTGTTACGCAGGTCGATCATGCGCTGAAGTTGAGGCGCCCAGTCCTGCAGTGGGAAAAAGGCCAGGTGGTGATGGTCCAGGGCTTCACTGACAGCCTGCCAATCGCGGCACAGGGGAATGTGCAACAGCGCGAGCAGTTGCTCGCTGTACAGGCGGCCCGCGGTGTGCGCGCCGCCACCGTGCATCAGGATACGCACCCCATTGCCGGCCAGACACTTGGCTGCCAACAGATACCACGGCAAATGGCGCTTCTTGCCGGCATAGCTCGGCCAGTCGATGTCCACTGCAATGGCAGGCGCTTGCAGGTGCGCGCGCAGCGCTTCGGTGAAGCCGGCAAGCTCTTCTGCGCTTTCTTCCTTGTGCCTTAGCAGCATGAGGAAGGCGCCCAGCTGCGCGTCTTCGACTTTACCTTCCAGCAGCAAAGCCATGGCGGCGCGGGCTTCTTCGCGTGTCAGGCCGCGCGCGCCACGCTTGCCTTTGCCAAGGATGCGTACGTACTCGGCGAAGGGGTGTTCAGCGGGGGTTTCCAGGGTCAGTGGGCGAGGGCTGGTCATATGCAATTGGTCGGCTTGGGCAGGCCCGCCAGCTTGGCGGCAAGTTTGGCGGGAGTGCCATTGAACAGGCGATTCAGATGGGCGCTGTTGCCCTTTTCCGGGCCCAGCTTGAGCGCTGCGTATTTGATCAGCGGGCGCGTGGCGGGCGAGAGCTGGTACTCCTGGTAGAACGTGCGCAGCAATGACAGGATTTCCCAGTGGTCAGGCGTCAGGGCGATGCCTTCGCGGGTGGCCAAGCCTTGCGCGGTGGCCGGTGACCAGTCCTCAAGGTTGACCAGAAAGCCGTCCTTGTCCAGGGCAATGGCCTTGCCTTCGATATCGAGCGTGTTCATAACCAGCTGTTGACCTTGTCATGGTGCAGGGACAGCGCAACGAAGCCTGGGTAGTCGACCGTCGTTGCCAGCGAGGAAGAAATGGCCCTGGCTTGCATGTCTTCTTCCAGGGCATAGAGGCGACCGACCAACTCGGCTTGCTCCAGCAGACGCAAAGGCTCGCTGCCCGAGAGCAGGGCGTAGACCGCATCGCCACACAGCAGTACGGCGTCTTCGCTGCCCAGCAAGCGCAGGCAGCTGTGAAGGCGTTCGTCACCAAACGGGGAGTGGGCTATTACATGCAGGGTTGTCATCAGAGCGTCACCACTTGGTCGAACTGTGCGATCAATGCCGCAAGCTGCGCATCGTCGAGTACCTCTACCGGCAGGCCAAGGCTTGCGTGGGCCATGCCGCGCCGTGCCAGGCTGTGGCCACAGGCGTACAGCGCGTCCACGCCGAACATGGGCAATGCCTGCAGGTTCGCCGCCAGGTTTTTTTGCTCGAGGGCGGTGGGGTGCTGGTCGCAGGCGAGCTGGAACACGCCATCGTCCAGAAACAACATGCCCAGCGGCAGATCGAAGGCGCCGCCGGCCAGGACGATATCCAGCGCTTCGCGAGCAGACAGCCCGCTCCAGGGCGCCTGGCGACTGATGATCAACATGGACTTGGCCATTCAATCGCCTCCAAAGCAGATCAGCCGGTCGGCCGTTTGCGCGGCTTCATGCAGCTGACCGAGCCCGGACAGTTCATAGGGTTGCTGCAGGTTCACGGCAGGGCGCTGATAGCGGCTGGCTTCGCGTTCGTCCAATACGCCACGGCGCAGGGCAGCGGCGATGCACACCACCGCATCCAGCTGGTTGGCCTGTAGGAACGTGCGCCATTGCTGCGCGATGTCCTGTTCGTCCTGAGGGGCTACCACATTGGATGAAGCACTGTGCACACCGTCCTGGTAGAAGAACAAGCGGGTGATGCCGTGCCCGGCAGCCAACGCTGCCTCGGCAAAGCGCAGCGCCCGGCGGGAAGCGGGCGCCTGTGCGGGGGAAAACACCGCGATAGCGAATTTCATGGCGAACTCGTGCTATGGAATCGCGCCATGATAAACAAAAAGGCCTGGCTGTTGCAGGCCTGTGGTCGTCAGGCCTTCTCCTTGCCCTCGGGCAAGAACCAGTTCAGGACCAAAGCACAGATGCCTCCGGTGGCAACCCCCGACTCCATCACATTGCGAATCGCCGCTGGCATATGGGCGAGGAACTCGGGTACCTGCGCCACGCCCAGGCCCAAGGCCAGCGATACGGCGATGATCAACAGGGCGCGGCGATCGAGGCGGGTGCTGGCCAGGATATTGATACCCGAAGCTGCCACGGCACCGAACATGACCATGGCCGCACCGCCCAGCACAGGCTCCGGAACCGCCTGGATCACCCCGGCAACGCTGGGGAACAAGCCGAGCAGTATCAACATCGCCGCAATCCATACACCGATGTGACGGCTGGCGATACCCGTCAGCTGAATGACGCCGTTGTTCTGGGCGAAGATCGAGCTTGGGAACGTGTTGAACACGCCAGCCAGCAGTGAGTTGGCGCCGTTGACCAGCACGCCGCCTTTGATCCGTTGCATCCACACTGGACCTTCCACGGGCTGGCGCGAGACCTTGCTGGTGGCCGTCACATCACCGATGGCCTCCAGAGAGGTCACCAGGTAGATCACCAGCATCGGGATGAACAGTGCCCAGGAAAAACCGAGGCCAAAGTGCAAAGGTGTCGGCACTTGGAAGAGCGCGGCCTCATGCATGCCGGTAAAGTCCAGGCGGCCCAGGTAGCCGGCCAGGGCATAGCCCGCCGCCAGCGCGATGACGATGGCGCAACTGCGCAGCCAGACCACCGGTATGCGGTTGAGGATGACGATGATTGCCAACACCACGCCTGACAGCAGCAGGTTCTCGCCGTTGGCAAAGGTCCCGTTGGCCATGGCGCCAAAACCACCGCCCATGCTGATCAGGCCGATCTTGATCAGGGTCAGGCCAATCATCAGCACAACGATACCGGTCACCAGCGGGGTAATCAGCCGTTTGACGAAAGGCAAGATGCGCGAGACGCCCATCTCGACGAAAGAGCCTGCAATCACCACGCCGAAGATGGCGGCCATGACGCCTTCTACAGGCGTGCCTTGCTTGACCATCAAGGCCCCGCCGGCAATCAGCGGGCCGACGAAGTTGAAGCTGGTGCCTTGCACGATCAGTAGGCCGGCGCCGAAGGGGCCGAAGCGTTTGCACTGGATGAAGGTGGCGATGCCGGAGATGACCAGGGACATGGACACGATCAGGTTGGTATCACGAGCAGAGACGCCCAACGCCTGGCAGATCAGCAGGCCAGGAGTGACGATGGGCACAATGATCGCCAGCAGGTGTTGCAGCGCTGCCAGCAAGCCGATGAGCAGCCGCGGCTTGTCTTCCAGACCCAGTACCAGTTCGTTGTCAGGCGCTGTCGCACCTGGGCTGTGTTCCTGTGAGCTCATTGCGCAGCGCTGCCCGTCTATAAAAAAGGAGCGCATTCTACGGGCAGAATGGGGAATGCGGTAGGGGAATACCGGTTAGCGGCCTGTTCGGCGATCATCGCCTTCGTTACCTGACTTTTAAGTCAATAAGTCTGAGCGCAGCCACCGCTTTGCGACTGTGCATGTTCGGTAGAAACGGCAGGCACAAAAAAGCCCGCGTAGGCGGGCTTCTTCACACACGTCGTTGTATCAGTCGTCACGACCCATGATGCCGAACAGCTGCAGCAGGCTGATGAACAGGTTGTAGATCGAAACGTACAAGCTGATGGTCGCCATGATGTAGTTGCGTTCACCACCGTGGATGATGGCGCTGGTCTGGAACAGGATGCACACCGACGAGAACAGCACGAAGCCGGCGCTGATGGCCAGTTGCAGGCCGCTGATCTGGAAGAAGAAGCTGGCCACGACCGCACCCAGCAGGACGAAGAAGCCTGCGGTGATGAAGCCGCTGAGGAAGCTCATGTCCTTGCGGGTGATCAGCACATAGGCCGACAGGCCACCGAACACCAGCGCCGTCATGGCGAAGGCCGAACTGACGACTTCAGCGCCGCCGCTCATGCCCAGGTAGCGGTTGAGGATAGGGCCGAGAATGAAGCCCATGAAACCGGTGAGGGCGAAGGTGGAGACCAGGCCCCATACCGAGTCGCGCAGCTTGGCGGTGAGGAAGAACAGGCCATAGAAGCCGATGAGCACGACGAACACGTTCGGGTACGCGAACCGCATCTGCTGTGAGATGAAGGCCATCAGGCCGCTGAAAGCGAGGGTCAGTGCCAGCAGGCTGTACGTGTTGCGCAGGACCTTGCTGATCTCCTGCTGCTCGACCTGCTGGCCGTGGTGTACGGCATAATCCTGTTCGCGCATGGCGACACTCCTTGGTGAACCTGAGATATGAAACGTCGAAGATGGTAGGAGTCTACCAGAGCTCCTGCAACCCGCGACACAGAGAGTTTGACAGCGTGTTTCATTCCGGTATTATGGCGGCCGCAAAGCAGCTGGAAGCGTGGCCGAGTGGTTTAAGGCAACGGTCTTGAAAACCGTCGATGGGCAACTATCCTAGAGTTCGAATCTCTACGCTTCCGCCAAATTTCTCATTAAGGCCCCTGAAAACGGGGCTTTTTTGTGGGTGATGGTTTTTCTACCCATGTTTGTACCCACTTGAAGTAAATGCCTTGTGATGGCGGTTTTGTATGATTTATCGAGTCGAGTAACTGGCGAGGCAGGGCTGGAGGGTTATGATTTGGCGAATTTTGTCAAGCACGGACTCTGCCAGATGCTCTCAAGTCCTTTTTCGATGATCAGGTCAGTCAGCGAGGCTACAGCACCAGTAGTGAATATGTGCGAGAGCTGATTCGCAAGGACCAGGATCGGCAGCATCTGCGAGGCTTGCTACTGGCTGGCGCTGAATCAGGCCCAGTTGCTCCTGCGGATGGTGACTATTTCGAATCTCTACGCGCCAAGATTCTTAAGGCTCAAGGATGAGGGCCAAGCCCGTCATTTCCTTGGGCTCTTGCCAATCAAGACGTAGAAGACGCTATCAGCTATTACCTTGGTGAGCAGGCCGAGCAGGCTGCACTCGGTTTTATCGATGCCCTGGAAAATGCCTACATCCACATCAGCCGCCACCCGGCCTCGGGCATACCTCGGTACGTTCATGAGCTGGATTTGTCAAGGTTGCTCTACTGGCTGCGGAAGCGCTATCCCTATCTGGTGTTCTACGTTGAGCGCGTTGACCATGTCGATGTATGGCGCGTTTTACATGGGGTGAGGGACATTCCTGGATGATTGGTGGAAAGCCTCTCTCATTAGCTGCAAGCAGACGGTCATCTACAAAGGCCATCGCTGGGTTCAGCACAGCTTAATAGGCTATATCTACCCATTTGTGATCGGGTGGGCGGTGCACAAGGTCAGATCAGCCTTTCACTGGTAAGCGCGTGCTTGGTTGCAATGATGCGTAGTTCTCTTTGAGCGCCCTTCATCCTTTTCTCTACCTCGAGTCGCGCTTGCGTTTCATCACCTTCGAAAGGCGGTTGAGCTGCCTCCAGAGACAGTTCCCACATGACGACAAGCTCGACTTGGCGTTCCAGGTGCTTCATAGCCTCTTCCAACTGGGCCTTGAGCAGGGACTTCGCTTGGTTGGCTATTTGTCGCTCGATTTGGGCAGTTTTCTTCAACTGCTCTTCCCGCGCCTGCTGCGTCTTGGTCATGTCGTACAGGCCATCGATGAGTGCAGCGACTATCGAGGTTTCCGGTTGATCGTGCTTGTTGGCCAGATGGCGGAGCCTCGTCACGGTCTTGGTCGGAAGGGAGAAGGTGCATGCCTTCCTGCCGTTGCTCGGCAAGCGGTATCTACGCTGTCGTAGAGCGTTCTTCAAGCGCTCGATCAGTTTTATTCCTTCCGTGGTCTGTTCGATATCCTTGATGATCTGTGTCGTTCTGGCGTAGCCCGGGTTGTCGAATCGACCCAGGAAGATGTCTCTGGGGGCGCGCTTGCGCAAATAGGCTTCCGCCCACTCCCACTCGTTTCGGCGCAGCCAAGTCGTATTGTCCTCAGTCACCATTCCACCCTCTGTCTGGATGCCTTCTTTGTAATCCTGTTATGGGCATCCTGCAATGGTTTTTGTGGCGTTACGGTAACGTTATGCGTTTGTTGTATATTTATTTATGACATTTTGTACAGGGTGTATAAACTGTTATTTATCTGTCGAAGGATTTAAGCTTTGCTGATTATCGATTGCATGAGCGTGAGTCTGACGGGTTGTGGGGTAGAGGCAAGGTTTCTGCTGGAAGCAATGGCTTGCCGTGCTTTGCGCGATGGTGCTGACACGATTCCCGGCAATGCCAAGGCAATGGCCAAATGGCTCCATGTCTCGGAGCGGATGGTGAGCGGCGCCCTCGTCGAGCTCGTTTCTTGCGGTGCGATATGCCGACTGTCGAGAGGGGTGGGGCGGGGGCGACCGGCAGTCATTTACCGGATCGATGCCGCAGAGGTTGCGCTGCTGGCGGAAAAGAAAAGCTCATATCGGGAACACGCCAAGCTCCTTGAGCGACTGTTCTCTGGAGACGATCTGACAGTAGAGATGCTGGGAGCAGTGTCCAAGACTGAAGCGAAGAGGGCGGCGCTGAGCAAGGTTGGAAGTCCGGCGCCGCCAGGCGCCCGCGGTCGCTTGAGTGCATCCAACCGATTGCTGCTGGGAACGTTATTGGTGCGTGCTGATAGCTTCGGGCAGGTGACCGGGGTAAGCAATCTGGAGTTAATCCGACTGACGGGGCTCGATGCCGAGAGTTTGAAACATCGGCTCAAGCGGTTGCTGGCAGTGGGGCTGATTCGTACCTACGTGCCGGGAGCATCAAGCTCGGTTTTCAGGGCTGGGAAGATCTCGAGTACCTATTTTCTCAACCTGAACCATCCAGCATTTGGATTGAAGCGAAACTGTGCCGTCGTGGTGCATCGACTGGGCTGGGAAGATGAGAGGCGTGTCTCACATGAGGAAAGCCTATGGAGAGATGTTCTTCGCGTAAGCAAACATGGCAGCGGGGTACGAACTGAAACACCCTTGGCTGTGATCCGCTTTCTTGCTGGACAGAGGGGAGTGGTGTTCAGGCTTCTTCAATTCATGCTCCTGCAATATGCATCCGAATTGCTTGCTCGTCACTGGCGTGAGCTCGGAACAAAAGGTTTTGTCGACGGTGGCTGGGTTCGAGAAAGGATCGAGGGAGCCTTGCGAAAGTCATCCATGCCCGAAGGTGGCCAGGACGATGCTGACAAAGATTGGAAAGCTATCATCAGATATTTTCACGGCGAGGTGCTGAAGATTGCTCGGGATTACAGGTCAAGATTCGGGCAGGCAGATTGGATCGAGTTCGATTCGGGAGGCTTGAGCATACTGCCGGTTTTACAGGGCACGGGATATTCGATCATTACGGTGCTATTGCGGCCACCTCCGGAGTGGCTGTCCGAGTGCACGGTGTTGCTGGAGGAAAGGCCCGGTGTCGTTAACCCCGAGTCGTACAGTGGAGAGGCTGATATGGACCTGGTTACGCGGATTCACTACGGGCTCGCGTCTTACCCGGCCAAGCGGTTGCTAATGAAGTAGTTCAAATTTTACTACCCCCGCCAATCCTCTGAACGAATACGAGGAGCCCGTTCATGAGGATCATCCGCCTGAAAGAAGTAATCGATTCGACTGGCCTGGCCCGGTCGACCATCTACAAGTACATTTCGGAAGGCACCTTCCCGAAGCCGGTCTCGCTGGGCGACCGCTGTGTCGGCTGGGTGGAAAGCGAGGTGCACGACTGGATCTTGGCACGGATCGAGGATCGTGATCTGGCTGAGGGAGCACGAGTGCGTGCCACCGGCCATCTGAGTGTGGCTAGCTAGAAATGATCATCTGCGCCATGACTGGCTACGGCTGGTCATGGCGCTTATGCCAGCAGTCTGATTCTGGGCGGGTCGACGATCTTCAGAAAGCCGGAGCGATATTGCTCCCATCGTTCCGGCAGACGCTGGCTAGGCATTGATCCTCATGGCACTGGGTCTGGTTTTTTTCCGGAATACGGTTTCAGCAAATACTGACGCTGTGGCTTGGTGAGCGGGGTGGATTTTCCCGAGCCAGTCGGAGCGGTCAGTTGCGGTGTGGGTAATATGCTTTTACTAGCTATTACCACCCGAAGGGTTCAGGCCTAACCGAGTAGCAGCCTTCACTAACCTACACAGAGAGTCGGACACTGATCCACCACCTGAGAGGCCAACACTACAGCGTATCCAGAGGGACCAACCAACGGATAAGGCGAGCAAGGTAGAGGTTAAAAAGTACACAGCAGGCACTGGTTATGAAACTCAACCAACGAGAGGTCATGACCATGCTCAACGTTACCGACACTATCCAACGCTACCCACTCCGTCATCCAGCTAATCCCAACCTCCGTCTGCACTACGGGGATACCTTCGAGGGCTTTCCCATTCAGAGCAAAGTAGGCCCCTTTATTCGGGAGTACCTGTCTGATCTCAAGCGCACCATCGACCTGGCATTAGCTGAGTATCCGAGGGTCTTGGCCTTCAGAGTTGACCTCCACTTGCCTCAGGGCGTCCTACTACCCGACTACGCCTATACGAACCAGGTCATCAGTCGATTCTTCGAATCGTTTACGAAGAAGATCCAGTACCACCAGGAACGGGTGGCTGAGCGTAGCTACTCGCGTGGCTGCAAAGTACGGTACGTCTGGTCGAGAGAGATAGGCCAGGCAGGCCGGCAGCATTATCACCTGCTAATCCTGCTTAACCGTGATGCCTATTACACCCTAGGGCTGCTGTGCTCAGAGAGGGTCAACATGATCAGCCGCATAGCAGAGTCATGGGCCAGTGCACTGGGGTTGTTGATGTCTGAAGTCGATGGGCTGGTGCATATCCCCGAAAATCCAACGTATCGGATAGACCGGCATCCCCGTATGCGGAAGGTTGCATGGTCAGAACACAAGGTTCTTGTTGATGAGCTACCGGATCTGTTCTACCGGGCCAGCTACCTGTGTAAGAAAGCGACCAAGTCCTACGGGGATCGTCAGCGAGGGTTCGGCGCCAGCAGAGGGTAGAGTGCCACGCGACTATTAGAGGGCTGTTTGTGTCATTAGAGAGTGCTGGCGGCTACTGCCGCCAGTAATACCCTGAGCATTCATGCTGAAGTGCGTCCGGAAAGTCCCAATTTCTGACCAGGAAATGCTCGGAGCCTTCCATGGCGCAGTCGATGTGCACGCGGTTCAGGGCTGGCTTGTGAGCAGCGACTAAGATCGACTCTACGAGACGGACTTCCTGGGGTAAGAGCTTCTGGTTGCTGTCTGGGCTGCCAAGTGCGACAGACAGGTTGGCGTGGTACCAAAATCGCCCTTTCAGGTGTTCTCCAATTCGATCTCGGAAGGAGCGGCCACTCTCCGTTTCTTTCGTTTCTCCGATATACAGAAGGACGTCAGGACCATAAACGGGATGGCGGCCATAGATGCAATAGAACCCATTTCCGTCCATGCTGCTGGTGCTGGGAGGTATGTATACCTGCCTTTCCGCGTCATATTGGAATTTGGTCCGTTCGGTCCAGTAGATATCGACAATGGTCAACTCGGTCATGGGGCCATCTCGGTAGATTGCAGCGGCATTGCCTGCTGAAGTCTTAGGGTTATCTCGCTTGCAAGGGACGCGGGTTGTCGAATCCGAGTCGAGCCGGTGTGCGAGAAGATCCACCAGCGCGGCTCCCAGCCGTCGTTGACTGTTGCCGTCGGGCGGGCTGGTTGTGTACTCGTGTACCCTATCAGCTGCCTGTTTGGCGTTCGCTAGACTCAGCCCCACAGGTTGTTGCAGATTCGCTGCACAGCCGCATTGGCCGCTCGGCGATCAAATCCCTCAGGGTCGAAACAGCCACCAGCCCATTCCGGTACGCTTCGGCCTTTCTCGCTGGCCGGTTGCTGGATCAGTGCCAGAAAGTCCAGATAACCCGGCACACCGCCTACATCCTCGGGAGGGCAGGCGCGGGCGCCATCCAGCACCTCGCACCAGGTGCCCGTGAAGTCGCAGGGCTCAACCGTCTCCACGGCGATCACATCCTGCCAGCTATCGCCAAAGTCGTAGAGGTAGCGCAGGCGGTCGCCTTCCTTCAGCATGCGGCGCAGCTTGAACTTACGATCATCCAGCGCCTCATCGTCGTCCATGAATTCCGCATCCAGAGGCATGTAGCGGTTCATCCCCAAACTGAACTCATGCAGATGGCTGCTGTGCCGGCCCATGGCCGCCTGAATGAAATGGTGCAGTTTACGCAGGGTGCAATCGCCGCTGACGCGGATGCGCCGCCAGATCGGCGGATCGAGCTGCAGCGGTTCCAGTTGGATATGCAGGGTGTAGAGCAGGGGTTGAGTGGCCATGTCTTTATCCTTGCTCAGTGATACAGCCACGGCTGCAGTTCATCCAGATTGGCGACGACAATCTGCTGCGCCGTTGCCTTGGCATGCACCTTGGTCGGGTCGATCTGATAGCGCTGCAGCACGTATTGCACCAGTGCGCCGCGGGTTTCGATCACCAGTCGGCCATCCTGCATGCCGTAGTCAGCCTCGATGATGGCGCGCTGTTCCGGTTTCAGGCGCGAGTCGGGCTCGATGATCATCGGCAGTAAGGTGGCCCAGCCCGGATCACTCTCGCGGCCGTGATCGGTCGGATCATCCATCAGCCCCGGTATGCCCCGGAAGCGGCTCAGAACGAAGTCACGATAATCCCGATTCTTCTCGCAATAGGCCCGCACATGCCAGCGCATGCCGGTGTAAACCAGGGTGTGCGGGGCGATCAGGCGGGTTTCGCCATCGGGTGTGGTGAAGGACACGTACTCGCATTCCAGGCGCAGACCCTCCCGACAGGCTTTGAGCAGCGGGCGCAGCACTTCCGGCCTTACCGAGCGATCCGGCACTGCCAGTACCTCTGTGTGTGCATAGGCCAGTGCCAGGCCCTCGATATGCGGGGCGCGCTCGTGGTTCTGGTTGAGCAGGTGCAGATATGCGCTGGCGCTGTCGTCGATGAACAGCGGTTGGAAGCGGCGGCTCGGGACGTACCCCTTCAAATGCTTGTCATATTCGAGGTTCTTAGGCGCGTGTTCGCTGATGTAGGTGTTGATGTCCTTCGACGCCTGCTGGCGGCTGATGCCGAAGCTCTGCATTAGGTGATTGGTGGTCAGGCGGCCCTCCCACCAGGCCACTGTCTCGATCAGGCGATAGCGCAGGGCCAGATCCCAGCGTACGGACTCGATTGACTGCTTGCGTTTCATGGCCCCACCATCTGCTCGAAAACTTTACCTGTACAGGCAAACACTCTAGATACGTCTAGTTACGCTACATATCTTGATTCGCACAGGCAAGCCGGCAGCGCCGGCCAATCCAGGAAGAGCAATCAAGGAGTAGCAACATGGCATTGATCAACTGTGAAGAATGCGACCGCATGGCCAGCGGCCAGGCTGCAGCCTGCACGCACTGTGGGGCGCCTATCGCTAAGCAGCCGGCACCTGTTCAAGCCCAACCCAGGGTGCAGATTATCCGCAGCGTTGGCTTCTGGCTCGGCTTGGGTGTTTTTCTGTTTCCGGTCGTTTTTGTCTGGTTCTTGCTGCGCCAAGGGCATAGCACCACGAGCCGGGTAATTGGCTTTCATGGTTGGCGTTGGTGCTGTTTCTTATGGCTGGGCACGAGCGGAGCGATACGCGGTCAGCGGCGGCCACCACCAGCCGGAGTCAGCCAGCAAAGGTGTCGGCGTCTGCCGAACCACTGCGCGAAATCAGCGCTCAGCAACTGGCTCAGGCCTACGATCGCAACACCGTCGCTGCCGATCAGCAGTTTAAGGGCAAGCGCTTCAAGGTCACCGGCGTGGTGGATTCCATCAATACCGATCTGTTCGGCAACCCCTACGTCACGCTGCGTGGCGGGGTAAACCAGTTTATGGAGCCGCAGTTCGAGCTCGATGGCGCCCATGCCAAATACGCAGCCGGTCTGCAGAGAGGCATGCGCATCAGTCTGATCTGCACAGGTCGCGGCGACGTGGCGAAAACGCCAATGTCCCAGGATTGCGTGCCCGCTAACTGAATGGGCAAATCAGTACCGTTGCCGGTTTCTGATACTGGCCTGTAGCTACCCAACCGGTTAAGGTTCGGCATCGATCAAGACATCTCGCAGGGAGGCGCGACAATCGCCTTCCTTGCCCACCAAGTAAGGAACAGCAGCGTGAACCAGCAAAACCTCGCCGACTTCATCTGGAACGTGGCCGACGTGCTGCGCGGCGACTTCAAACAGTCCATCTACGGCCGTATCATCCTGCCCTTCACCTTGCTGCGCCGCCTTGAGTGCGTGCTGGAACCGACCCGTGACAAGGTGCGCAGCCAATACGAGAGCATGAAGGCCAGCGGCGTGGACATGGACCTGATACTGCCGACCACCGCCGGCGCCACCTTCTACAACGTCTCGCAGTTCTCCTTAGGCTCAGTTGGTTCCACCAGCACCAGGGCGAATCTCGAGGACTACGTCGCCAAGTTCTCCGCCAACGCCCGCCAGGTGTTCGAGCACTTCGCCTTCTCCGACTGGCTGGTGCAGCTGGACAAGGCCAACCTGCTGTACCTGGTGACGCAGAAGTTCGCCAGCATCGACCTGCATCCGGAAACCATTAGCAACCACGAGATGGGCCTGGTGTTCGAGCACCTGATCCGCAAGTTCGCCGAATCCGCCAACGACACCGCCGGGGAATTCTTCACCCCGCGCGACGTGGTGCGCCTGGCCACCACCCTGGTGTTCGCCCCGGATCATCAGGCGCTCAACGGCGAGGGCGTGGTGCGTACCGTGTACGACTGCGCCGCCGGCACCGGCGGCTTCCTGTCCTCGGCCATCGAGCAGGTGGCCGAGTGGAACCCCAATGCGCGCCTGGTGCCCTACGCCCAGGAGCTCAACCCGGAAACCTACGCCATCTCGGTGGCGGACAAGCTGATCCAGGGCTTCGAGACCAAGAACATCAAGCTCGGCAACACGTTGTCCAACGACCAGCTGCCCCATGAGCAGTTCGACTACTGCCTGGCCAACCCGCCGTTCGGCGTGAAGTGGGAGAAGGTGCAGAAGCAGGTGCAGGACGAGCACAGCCAGCAAGGTTACGCCGGCCGCTTCGGCCCCGGCCTGCCGCGCATGGGCGACGGTTCGCTGCTGTTCCTGATGCACCTGCTGTCCAAGCGCAAACCCATCGAGCTGGGCGGCAGCCGCATCGGCATCGTGCTGTCCGGCTCGCCGCTGTTCAATGGTGGCGCAGGCTCCGGCGAGTCGGAGATCCGTCGCTGGATTCTGGAGAACGACTGGCTGGAAGCGATCATCGGCCTGCCCACCGACCTGTTCTACAACACCGGCATCGGCACCTATATCTGGGTGCTGTCCAACCACAAGGACGCGCTGCGCAAGGGCAAGGTGCAGCTGATTGATGCCAGCGCCATGCACGCGCCGATGCGCAAGAGCTTGGGCAGCAAGCGCAAGTACCTGTCGGACGAGCAGATTGCCGAGATTGCCAAGCTGCATGAGGCGTTCGAGGAAGGTCCGAACTCCAAGATCTTCGCCACCACCGACTTCGGTTACCGCCGCATCACCGTCGAGCGCCCGCTACGGCTGCGCTTCTCGGTCACCCCGGACAAACTCGGCGCGTACCGTGACACCAAGGGCGCCGATCAGGCCGAGGCCTTTGCCGGCGTGCAGGGCCAATTCGACAACCTGCCGGCCTTCCTCAAGGCCGCTGGCATTAAGAAGCTCGGCAAGGGTGCGCTGAAAGCCGCGCTGGCCTGCTTTGGCGAGCGCGACGCCAACGCCCAGTCGGTGCTGGACGACAAGGGTAATCTGCAGGCCGACTCCGACCTGCGCGAGTTCGAGAATGTGCCGCTCAGCCAGAGCATCGACGACTACTTCGCCCGCGAAGTGCTACCCCATGTGCCGGATGCCTGGATCGATACCAGCAAGACCGATGCGAAGGACGGCCAGGTCGGCATCGTCGGCTACGAGATCAACTTCAACCGCTACTTCTACGTCTACCAGCTGCCGCGCCCGCTGGCCGAGATCGATTCCGATCTGAAAGCAGTGGAGGCCGAGATTGCTGCGTTGCTGGGCGAGGTGACGGCATGAGTCAGTACAAGCCCTATCCGGCCTACAAGGACTCCGGGGTGGAGTGGTTGGGGCGGGTGCCGGAGCATTGGGATGTGCTCAGCTTCCAACGTTGCGTGTCTATTGCCGAGGGGCAGGTTAATCCCGAGCAGTCGCCGTATAGTGAAATGACGCTGATCGCGCCTAACCACCTCGAGTCAGGCACTGGGCGAGTTCTCTACTCAGAGACTGCTGCCGAACAGAATGCTGAAAGTGGGAAGTATCTCTGCCAATCCGGCGATGTCGTTTACAGCAAGATTCGTCCAGCACTGAGGAAAGTCTGCATTGCTGAGGAACGCAGCCTGTGTAGCGCCGATATGTATCCAATGCGCGGCCATTCAGGGATGAATAACGGCTTTCTGTTCTGGTTTTTGCTATCTGAGCCTTTTTCGGCATTCGCTGTTTTGGAAGCCGATCGAGTAGCCATGCCAAAGATCAATCGTGAGTCTTTGAATGCCGTTCAGCTTCCCCGTCCTCAGCTTGCCGAGCAGCAAGCTATTACTTCTAGGCTCGACCGCGAAACTGCCCGCATCGACGCGCTGATTGAAAAGAAAACCCGCTTTATCGAACTGCTGCGCGAAAAGCGCCAGGCGCTGATCACCCATGCCGTCACCAAGGGCCTCGACCCCAACGTGAAGATGAAAGACTCCGGCGTGGAGTGGCTGGGGGAGGTGCCGGAGCATTGGGAGGTTCGTTCCGTTTCCTCCGTGAGCACCAAAATCACAAACGGCTATGTTGGGCCAACCAGAGACATCCTGGTTGAGGAGGGCGTGCGCTACCTTCAGTCGCTTCATATCAAGGGCAATCAGATCAAGTTTGATGTCCCTTACTTTGTTACGGAGGAGTGGAGCAATCAGCACCGGAAGTCCATCCTCGAAACCGGGGATGTGCTGATTGTTCAGACTGGTGATATTGGCCAGGTTACTGTCGTAACCGATGAGTTTGCTGGGTGCAATTGCCACGCTCTCATTATTGTTGCGCCTGAGCGAAGCATTATTGCGGGGGAGTGGATGTCCTGGGTTTTCAATTCCAGCTACGGCTATCACACGTTGCTATCCATCCAGACCGGTGCCATGCACCCGCATCTGAACTGCGGCAATGTCAAAGATGTGTTTCTCCCGGTGCCGCCACTCACCGAGCAGCGTGAAATCATGAAGCACATTGAGCATGAGGAGCGGAGAGTTGCTGCTTTGGTTGGCAAAACCGAGCGCAGCATCGAACTCCTAAAAGAGCGCCGCTCTGCCCTGATCACCGCTGCCGTTACCGGCCAGATCGATCTACGGGAGGCGGTATGAGCCAGGCCCGCAGCCTGCGTCTGTTTCTGGTGGACGGCACGCCCAACGGCCTGCTCACCGCCGAGATCATGAACTGGACCGGCCATGTACTGACCGGCCCGCGCTCGAAGCTGGCCGAACTGGTACAGCGATCCGAGTGCGCGCGTACTGGCGTGTACTTTCTGGTTGGCCCCGATCTGGACAACAGCCTGCGCTCGAAGGTGTATATCGGCGAGTCGGACGACGTAGCCAAGCGCCTGAAGAGCCACAACCGCCCAGAAGAGGCGGGCGGCAAGGACTTCTGGGAGCGCGTGTGCCTCGTCACCAGCAAGGACCAGAACCTGAACAAGGCCCATGTGAAGTACCTGGAAAGCCTGCTGATCGGCATCGCCGGCAACCTCGGCCGCTGCGAGCTGGTCAACGGTACCGCGCATGAGTACGTCAGCCTGCCCGAATCCGACCGCGCCGACATGGTCTTCTTCCTGGAACAGATCCGCACTGTGCTACCGGTGCTGGGCTTCGACTTCCTGCGTGAGCTGACCAAGCCTTCCGCGCCCGCTGCTGCCAGCACGTCGGCACCGGTCAGCCGCTCTCCGCGCTTCAGCTTGGAGGTGCCGCGCTATCGTCTCAGCGCCCAGGGCCAGGAAATCGACGGCGAGTTCTTCGTGCTCAAAGGCTCCAAGGCCCGCGCCGAATGGGTGGGCACCGAGCGTGGCTATCAGGGCTTATTCAAGCAACTAGTCGACGAGGGCGTGCTGATCGCCGATGACGGCGAGCACATGACCTTCAGCGATGACTACGCCTTCAGCAGCCCCAGTGCTGCTGCGGCCGTGGTTTGTGGTCGTGCCGCGAACGGGCGTACGTCCTGGCTGGTCGAGGGCACAGGGCAGACCTACGCTGCCTGGCAGGACTCGCAATTGAATGGCCTGGTATCGGGCTTGAGCAGCTCATCAGAGGATGAATGACCTTGAGAACGCAGGAGGCGTTATGAGTGAGCCTTTGTTGAGCAAGGCTGCTGAGCTGGAGTTTCAGAAGTCTTGCTACGGCAAGTGTGCCGCGATTAAGCGCAGTGAATTGAGGCCTTTATTGGATGAGAAGAAGCTGCTGGCTTCTGATCTGTTCTACCAGGCCCTTCAGTACGTCATTTCGCACAGTGAGAAACACCGCGACTACAGCCGCTTGGGTGTTCTGGTAGATCTGTTTGATGTCCGCGATAACCAGCTGTTTATCGCCTATTGGCTCAGTGAGCGCCTAGGCTTGAAGTGCTCGATGGATAAAGGGCACGTTCGTTTCAAGGCCACTGGACAGTCTGCCAAGCCTGACTTGCGGTTCAAGGAAGGGGTCTCGGAGTTTTTTAAGCAAGGCTTGAGGCGCGCTGGCAAAGACACCCTCAATGCTGAGAAGAAAAAGCCTTTGCCCAAGCGGGTCGATATGCTTGATTCCTGGGCTCGCCTTCCTGGCAGTTACGGCGCGGGTAAGAGAAATTGATCAACGTGGATGATGAAATGACGCAGCGCCTGATCCTGGTGGACTACGAGAACATCGGCAAGATCGACCTGTCGCTGCTCGATGCCTCCTATCGGGCCATCATCTTTGTGGGGGCCAAGCAGAACACGCCTAAGGCTTCGCGTAAGCCTTCCACGGCCCATCGCTTTTCCCGCGTGGACTTTCAGAAGATTGAGGGCGTGGGCAAAAATGCGCTGGACTTTCATATTGCCTTTCAGTTGGGACGCACCTTCGAGACAGCGCCAGAGACGCAGTGCATCGTCCTTTCCAAGGACAAGGGCTTCGACCCGTTACTGGCTTACCTGAACAAGAACGGCTTGGCCTGTCAGCGCATCGCGGCGCTTGAAGATTTGCTGCCAGCTGAGTTGCCTGTGACAGTGCAGCAGACGTTGGAAAATGCCTGCAAGCGTTGCGGCAGGGCGAGCTGCGTTGAGCACCTAGGCGGTCAGTGGTGCAGTCATTGCGGCCATTTCTCCAGTCCGCCGGATCCCCAGCAGATGCCGTCGCGGCAAGCGAAGTATCGCGCGAAGAAAAATGAAAGCTACGGCTATGAGCCGCTGATGGGCACGTGTGCCTGGTGCCACCAGCGAACTGACATGAGTGGCGGCATCTATGACGACGGTGAGTGGATGTGCCCCAGTTGTATCAGTGGATACGCCCGATAGACAGTCTTTGGTGTGCCGTTCCCAGGGATGGCCGAGAAGTTGAAGGATATAACGATGAGCCACATCCACCACGAATGCGAACTGGAACTCCACATCGTCGAGCAGCTTGAAGCTGCCGGCTGGCGGGTGGGCAAGTCCGCCGACTATGACCAGGGGCGGGCTCTGTTCCCCGAGGATGTGCTGGGCTGGCTGGAAGACAGCCAGCCGCAGGCGATGGCCAAGCTGCGCGCCATGAACGGTGCAGGAACTCGTGATGTGGTGCTGGATCGGCTGGTCAAGCAGCTGGAAAACAAGGCCGATGGCGGTACGGTCAACGTGCTGCGCTACGGCTTTGCCGTGGCCGGCGGCGGCACCCTCGCCATGAGCCAGGCACTGCCCGAGGACGACCGCAACGATACGGTGATCGCCCGCTATGCGGCCAATCGTCTGCGCGTGGTGCCGCAACTACGTTACTCGCTGGACAAGGCCGACGAGATCGACCTGGCCTTCTTCATCAACGGCATTCCGGTGGCCACGGTGGAGCTGAAGACCGACTTCACCCAGACGGTGCAGGCTGCCATGCAGCAGTACCGTATGGATCGCCGACCTGAGCGCAAGAGCGGCGGCCTGGAGCCGTTGCTCACCTTCAAGCGCGGTGCGGTGGTGCACTTCGCCATGAGCGACAGCGACATCCGCATGACCACCAAGCTGGCCGGCGACGCGACCTTCTTCCTGCCGTTCAACCGGGGCAACGACGGCGCCGCTGGCAACCCGCCGGGCGAGAACGGCCATTACCCGGTGAGCTACTTGTGGGAGCGGGTGCTGCAGAAGGACAACTGGCTGCACATCTTCCACCGCTTCGTGCTGCAGGAGCGCAAGGAAGCCCAGGACGTCAACGGCAAGACCTATTTCAAGGAAGGCCTGATCTTCCCGCGCTTCCATCAGTGGGAAGGCGTGACGAAGATGATCGACGCGGTGCGGGTTGAGGGGGCCGGGCAACCATACCTGATCCAGCACAGTGCCGGCTCGGGCAAGACCAATACCATCGCCTGGACCGCGCATTCGCTGATTCGCGTGCGCCGCCCGGATGGCGAGCCGTATTTCCATAGCGTGATCGTGGTGACCGACCGCCAGGTGCTGGATCAGCAGCTGCAGGATGCCATCCAGCAGATCGAGCATCAGGCCGGTGTGGTCTGCGCCATCGACCGCCAGCAGTCGAGCCTGCCGAAGAGTCAGCAGTTGGCCAAGGCCATGCTCGATGGCGTGCCGATCATCGTCTGTACCCTGCAGACCTTCCCCTATGCGCAGAAGGCCATCCTCGGCGAGCAGAGCCTGCGCAACCGCCGCTTCGCCATCATCATCGACGAGGCGCACAGCTCTACCGGGGGCAGCACGGCGGACGACCTGCGCTACGTGCTGACCGGGCAGAGTGAGGCCGAGTGGGAGAAGCTGTCCAAAGAGGAGCGGTTATCGGTATGGCAGAGCTCGCGTAGCCGGCCGGGCAATGCCAGTTACTTCGCCTTCACCGCAACGCCCAAGCATTCGACACTGAGCCTGTTCGGCCGCCCGCGCAATCCGGCCCAACCGGTGAGTACCGACAACCCGCCGGTACCCTTCCACCTCTACACCATGCAGCAGGCCATCGATGAAGGCTTCATCCTCGATGTGCTGAAGAACTACACCAGCTACGAGGTGGCGTTCAAAATCGGCAGCGAGATGGTCGATGACAAGCGCGTGGATGAGAAGAGCGCGGGGCGCAAGCTGGCCAAGTGGCTGTCGCTGAACCCGGTGAACGTGGGGCAGAAGGTCGAGCTGGTCGTCGAGCACTTCCGCAAGAACGTGGCGCACCTGCTCGGCGGCCAGGCCAAGGCCATGGTGGTGACCAGCTCACGCGCTGCAGCGGTGAAGTACCACCTGGCGCTGGAGGACTACTGCAAGCGCAAGGGCTACGACAATGTGCGGGCGATGGTGGCCTTCTCCGGTGAGGTACCCAACACGGACGTGGAGGAGCCCAGCCTGCCCAAGGACCACAGCTTCAGCGAGACCAACCTGAACCCGGGGCTGAATGGCCGCGACATGCGCAAGGTGTTCGACACCCCGGACTACCGGGTGATGATCGTTGCCAACAAGTACCAGACCGGCTTCGACCAGCCGAAACTGGTGGCCATGTACGTGGACAAGAAAATATCCGGCGTGGAGGCCGTGCAGACGCTCTCGCGCCTGAACCGTACCTTCCCCGGCAAGGACAAGACCTTCGTCATCGACTTCGCCAACAAGGCAGAAGAAATCCTGGCGTCGTTCAAGACCTTCTACCGTGATGCCCAGGTGGCGGACATCCAGGATCCGAACATCGTCTACGACATCAAGCAGCGCCTGGATGGCATGTTCATCTACGAGCAGGCCGAGGTGGAGGCCTTCGGCGATGCCATCGTCGATCCGAAGGTGACGCACCAGAAGCTGTTCTCTCTGACTCAGGCGCCCACCGACCGCTTCAACGGCAAGCTGAAAACGCTGAACGATGCTATCGACCAGTGGGAAAAAGCCTGGGAGAAGGCCCACGACGAGGGCAACGAGAAGGACATGGATTACGCCGACGTGCAGCGCTCGGAGTACTGCAAGGCCCGTGATGAGCTGATGATCTTTAGCGAGAGCCTGACCAAGTTCGTACGCAGCTACGAGTACATAGCTCAGTTGATCGACTTCGGCGACGCCAGCCTTGAGGCCTTCGCCAGCTATGCACGCCTTCTGCGCAAGCGGCTCAAGGGCATTACGGCGGAGCAGGTGGACCTGGGTGACCTCAAGCTCAGTCACTACAAGATCAAGAAAGGCGGAAACCTCAGTGGTGTTGGCGTGCAGGCGGAAACACCTGGTCTCTACGGCATGACCGACAACGGCCTGCGCGATGCCCGCGACCGCGAGAAGAAATACCTCACCGAGTTGATCGAGAAGCTCAACAACGCCTTCGGCAAGGACATTACCGACACCGACCAGGTGGCCTTCGCCGTTCACGTTTCCGAGAAGCTGCGCGCCGATAGCGTGGTGATGGCCCAGGTGCAGAACAACACCATGGAGCAAGCCATGAAGGCCGATCTACCTTCAAAAGCCATCTCGGCCATTGCCGCCGCCATGAGTAGCCACACCAGCATGGCGACCAAGCTGCTCAGCGATGAGTCGACGCGAGATGTGTTCCTGACGGTGGTGTATGAGCTACTGAAGAAGGATGCGGGGGGTGATTTGTTCGGATCTACCAGGCCAAGCGCTTAAGAGACGCTGTTGTCGGTATAGCGGCTAGGGATTCAAAAGGAGTTTGCAATGGACGTGACTGCACCTGTTACCAGTGCTGCGAAGGCATGGTTGAGTGAGTTCCTGTTTAACCGTGAGATGTTCAAGGGGCCTGACGGTACGCCTCTTTATAGTTATCACGTCACAGAGGATGAATTCCGGTCGCTTGTTGAGCTACTTCGTTCCTACTTCAAGCGTGGTTCTGTGGCAAACAGTTCCGCTCATCTGGCGGCTTGTTTTTGTCTGTTCGTCAGCGAGCAGTATCGGCGCGCCTATAACAGCTCTTGGTCATGGTCAGGGCCAGAGTCTTTGCTGGAGGCATCCTTGTCTCCGCAGCAGCATGCCAGCCTCACGGCCACTGGGTTGGCGTATTGGAAACGGCCGATTCGACTCCGGGAGAATGGGCGCGACTGGCTTGGTTCGCTATTCGCTGAGGGCGGGCTTCCGTGGCCATTGGTTCAAAGCGAATCACACGGATTCGGGCGTGCTGTGCGCAGGGGTATTAAGCATTTCTACCGAACTGAAGGTAACCGCAGAACAACCGCGGACCTAATGGCGGACTTCGAAAACGACCTACCGCTCATTTTCCGCAACCTTGAAACGCGCCGGCTTTTAGCGGGCATCGTTGATCAGCTCATGTATCTGGTCGAGCATCACCCACTCAAGGATCAACAGGATCCAGTCAGTTATCTGGATCAGGCAGCACCAGGATGGACAGATGCCTTCCCAATTCCATTGGATGAAAGCAATGCACGCACGCTGCTCAATGACTGGCTCCGCGACGCCGGGCAGAAGCGCAAGGAGCGTCAAGAGTCCTTGGAGAGGGCGAGGGCCTTCACTTGCGAGCATTTTCTGCATGGCACATTGCCGCAATGGTTGATACGCACCGAATTGATCCTGCCCCAGGAGACAGAGTTTGCGGTTGATCCGACAAGTCTGAGTAGTACCCGACTTGAGTTGGCCTATTACGAGGGCGAAAGGCTCCTGGCTAGAGGGCCCGCCGTTTACGGGCAGCTTACCGAAAAAGGTATCAAGGCGCGCTTCTCCAATCCTCAAGTCACGCTCGAACGTCGCAAACCTGGCGAGCCGCTGAGTCTTCGCTTGTTGGACAACGGGCGAGTGGTGCATTGCCAATATTTCGATGGCAGCGCCCTCGATTATCACGATGTACCTTTGATTTTCGAGAGTCGCTCCGAACGCTGGCAACTGGTCGCTGTGTCTAGTTGCTCGCTGTCATCCGGGCTTGTTCGACTTCGAGTTCCCCAGGGCTTTTCCACCAGTTGCGCAGGTGACGCTGCAAAACCTTTGGCCGAGGATCAAGAAAATGGCCTCTGGATGGAGGTAAACTCCGACTTCACGCTGGTAAAGGGGGACGATCGCTGTCTAGTCGCGCTTAATCAGGCGGACAGCGATGACTCTAAACCAACTCTCTCGGGTGTATTTGCACTTTACGAAAGTACTCCCGCGATGGTCTTCCTGGGTTGGCCCAACCTTGAGCTGCCTGAAGATTACCCTCATGCCAGAGACGACTTGTTCGAGTTCGTCAATGGCGAGCTACTTGACCGCCGACTTATCAGCCATTACGGCTCGGTTCGTTATACCTTGCGCACCCGCTCGGGCAAGACACTCATGCAGCGCCGTTTCGGCGTTCTGCCCAGAGATTTCAGCCTCTCACTGTTCCCCGAAGTACGCGAACAGCCTGCACGTATTCAAATCAAGGGGGCTGCGCAGCTTGATCCGCACATTGTCAGCAATGCCTTGGTAGTGGAGCAGTCTGAAAATTCGCTGTATCTGCGCCACCAAGGTGACGTACCGCCTTCGACCTTTATGATCGAAGTAGGTCAAGGATTGCCCACGCTGCAACTTCACTTGCCCTATCCCTACCAAGGGGCCCGCCTGCTGGATCAATGCGGCAATCCGTCGCGAGCCAGAGAGTTGTTATTGGTTGATCTCATGGGGTATCGCATTTCACTGACCTCAGGGTTAACCCAAGGACAGACCTTCCACATGCAGTTGGAGCTGGTGAGCGCGGAGCAGCCGCATCCGCAGCGTACATACAGCATTCGGGTAGGCTCGGCACCTGTGATGCTCAACCTGTTCAGCTACCTCGCTGACATGCAGAACATGCTTGGAGCAGTGGATGAGCAGGATGCCTATATCAGGCTTTCTGTTGAGGCCGAACAACCACTGCTTAAATTCGATATCCGCCGCTATGGTGGCCAGCTTGATTGGGAAGGACGCTATGTCTTCCATGTAGGCGGCGTCTCCAATAAAGCTGTACTGGATGGCGTGAAGGCAGAGGCTATGCTGCTGTCCGATCCCAAGCGAACCCCTTTGCAATTGATCGAGAAGACCAGCGAATCAGTTGGTACCGGTAGTTTCGAGATACCCCAGGCTATGCAGTCTCGTGGGCCGTGGCTGATCTACCCAGCAGACGACTCGGACATTCGTTTTCGTCCGGCCCTGTATTTGATGCCTGAAAACAGCCTGGATACCTTTGCAGAGGTAATCTCACTACACCGAGCCGCCGAGCTGTTTCACCCTTGGCGCAATCCGTATGTCATCGACCATCAGGTTGCTGCCATGGCGGACGATTTCAACCACAGCGGCTGGCAGTACCTAGCCGACTTGAAGCAAAACTACCATCACCTGCCGCTTTCATCCTTCGAGACCTGGAAGGCTCTATCGCGCAACCAGGAGGCATTGAGCTTCGCAGTATTCCGTCTTGAGATGGATGAGTCGTTCTGCGTTCGCATCCGTGACGAGCTCGCTGTTATTTGGGAAACCATCCCGCTTCCGCTATGGGTAAGGGCGCATCGGCTTTTCCAGGACGCTATGCGTTTGTCTGGGCTTCCCGAGGTTCTGGTCAACAATCTTGTATCGAATCGTGCCAGCGTACTGCGCTTCATTGTTTCCGGATTTGAGTATCTTGGGGATTACCTGAGCACCGGTAGTCGTAGCTCATTGATAAAACTGCCACCAGAAAATGTTCTGCCGATCTGGTATCAGGATCTGCGTCGATTTCACGAAGCTAACCGGAATTGGCCAACTCTGCTGGGCCGCGAGCTTTCCAACTGGATTGAAGGGCAGCAACTGCCGTCTTTGGTAAAGGCTCTTTCATTGGCTGAGTTCACTGATGCGGTCACCTATCTGCCCGTCTTCATGGCCTATGTCACTGCTGGTCGGGCAAGAATTACCGACCTGCCGGCGACGCCGGCCTATTTGAAATTTGCGGTTCGATTGATTTCCGACTTCGACCGTCAGGGGTGGTTCGTGCCTGCACACGCCCTTATGGTGTCCTATTTGCTCGCCTCGCAGGACGAGGCATAAGGAGTAGCAATGCGTTTTTTCAGGGACCTGATTGAGCAAAGCCTTGAGCGTACGCGCGAAGCGACTCTGGGCGTTCTGGGTATTAACCATCCGGGCCTGCGCCATCACCTAAGCCAGAGCATGGTTAATGATTTGGGAGATGATGGTTGTTTCCTGGCTCCGCCCGTTTTCGAGCACACCTTTGGCTGGAAGGAGTCGAATGTAAAACTGCAAGATCTGCAGGGTAAATTGCTTTCGGCAAGTCTGCTGGACACGTTGGAGCGGCCGCACTATCGACCAGATCCGAACCTTCCCGCCGAAAAGCGGCCTTACAGATTCGGTAGGCACCAATACCCCTACACCCACCAGTTGCAGGCCTGGCGTGCTCTTCTCGACGAACAGCCACGCTCGGCAGTCATCACCACCGGCACCGGCTCGGGCAAGACCGAATGTTTCATGGTGCCGATCCTCGAGGATCTGGTTCGCGAACATGAGCGCAGCGAGGCTGCCCTGGTGGGCGTCCGCGCGCTGTTCCTCTACCCGCTCAATGCCCTGATCAACTCCCAGCAGGAGCGACTTGACGCCTGGACCCACAAGTACGGCAACAACATCCGCTTCTGCTTGTACAACGGCAAGACTGAGGAGCGCGCCGACAAGGTCCGTAAGGAGCAGCAGCAGAAGCCCAACCAGATCCTGTCGCGGGAACTGCTGCGCAGGGAGCCTGCCCCGATCCTGATGACCAACGCCACCATGCTGGAGTACATGCTGGTCCGTCAGGTCGACAATCCCATCTTGGAAATCTCGCGCCAGCAGCAATCGCTACGCTGGATCGTCCTTGACGAAGCACACACCTACGTGGGCTCCCAAGCGGCCGAGCTGTCCCTGCTGCTGCGGCGGGTGGTCCAGGCATTCGGAAGGCAGTCCGAGCAGATCCGCTTTGTCGCTACCTCGGCCACTATCGCCGGTGCAGATGCCGAGGAGCGGCTGAAGCGCTACCTGGCGGATCTTGCGGATGTGCCGCTTGAGCAGGTGTATGTTATCGGAGGTTCGCGTGTCTGGCCGGATCTTGCCTTCGATTCGACAGGCAAGGACATCGCTCTGCAGACAATCCGTCATATCGAGCCGGAGGTCGAAGTATCGCCGGCGCGCTTCGAGGTGCTTAGCCAAAGCAGTATCGCCCGACGTTTGCGGCATGCGGTTATCAGCTCAGCTAAGCCCCTTGACCTCAACGATCTGGTAGATGAGGTCGCTGACCAACTGCAGGGATGCAGACGGCTCGAACGGCAGCAGGAGGTGCTCGACTGGCTCGACACCATGACCGGCACTCATCCAGCCGAGAAGCAGCCGCCGTTTCTCAAGCTGCGAGTCCACTTGTTCCAGCGCATGCTGCATGGCCTCTGGGCCTGCGTCGATCCGAAGTGCAGTGCAAAATCCAGTCATCTGCTGGACTGGCCGTTCGGCAATGTCTATGTGGCCCAGCGTGTACGTTGCGAGTGCAATGCCCCGGTGTACGAACTGGGCTTCTGTGAGGACTGCAAGACGCCGCATCTGCTGGCAGAAGATCGTAATGGCGAACTGCACCAACCCAGCCCTTACGCCGGCGATGAGTTCGCCCTCAATCACGAAAACGGTGGCGAGGACGCACGAGCCGAAGTGCTAGCGTCGGCAAATGTCACCAGCACACGCTTGATCATTGCCGGATTGTCTGCAGCACATAATCCCTACTTCTCGATGACCCTAGATCTTGAGAGCCAAAAGCTGGGAGCAGTCAATGCCGTCGGCAATATCAATCTCTGGCTGGTTACGGAAGGAAAAGAGGATGCAGGAAAAAAAGAAAGAAACTTCGCCTGCTGCAGCTTCTGTGATCACTCGACGTGGGGAACGAGTGATTTTCTGAGAAAGGCCTACCTCGGTGCACCGTTCTACATTGCCAACGCTGTTCCGACCGTTCTGGAGTTCTGCCCTGATCCTGAAAAGGAGGATTGTGAAGGCCGCTCCCCCGAGGAGTTGCCGGGGCGCGGGCGCAAGTTGATTACTTTCACTGACAGTCGCCAGGGCACAGCACGTATGGCAGTCAGAATGCAGCAGGAGGCTGAGCGCTCGCGGCTGCGCGGGCTTGTGGTCGAAGCGTTAAGGAATGCACAAGCAAAGCAAGATAATGAGCAACCTCCAGAGCCACCCGGCTATCAGCAGCTACTCGATGCCGCCAATCTTTTAGAGAAACTCAACCAGTACGATGAAGCAAAAAAAATCCGCCTGCAGGCAAAATTGCTGATTCCACCATCTACACCGCCAGCACAGATTTCCTGGCAGGATATGGCGCAGACGCTTTCATCCACTAAGGATGTAGAGCAATTCATTCTGCGCTACAACCGCTATGCCAATCCGGCGCTGTTCGATGGCACTGAAGGCGGTCTGACTATGGCGCGCCTGCTGCTAGCTCGCGAGTTCTCCAGGCGCCCCAAGAACCAGAACAGCACTGAAACGCTGGGGCTCATCAAGGTCGGCTACCAGGGGCTGGAAAAGGTTACGACAACTCCGCCGCTGTGGATCGATACCCGCGCCATTCCCTCGCGGGGCGCTACAAGTGATCCCAGAAGCTCTCTGACGCTGGACGACTGGCGCGACTTCCTTAAGGTGGTGCTCGACTTCTACGTTCGGGAAAACACCTTCATCCCGATGGACAACAAGATGCGCCGCTGGATGGGCAGCCGCTTCAGTCCCAAGGCGCTTTACTCGCCCAAGAGCGACGTGCAGGAAAGCAGCACCATCAGGAAGTGGCCGCAGATCAAGTCGGGCACGCCCCACCGCCTGATCAAGTTACTCGAGCTTGCAACCAGTCTGAGTCGCGCCATGAATGCGGATGCAAACAAGATCAACAGCTGGCTCGAGGCAGCGTGGCTGGCGCTGGTCAATGCTGGCATTCTGGAGCCCTCCGATACCGGCCACCGTTTGCGCCTGGAATCCCTTACCTTCTCGCTACCTACCGAGGGTTGGGTTTGCCCGTTGACCCGGCGCATCTTCGATACCACTTTCCGTGGTCTGACACCCTATTTGCCGCAAAAGCTGCTGAGCCAGGATTACCGTTGCCAGAAGATCCAGCTTCCAACCTTGAGCGTCCTGATGCCGGACGGCTCTCCGGTGCCCAAGCAGGGTCAGATCCGGCAGCTGGTTGCAAAAGATCCTGTCATAGCTCAGTTACGCCAAGAAAGCCTGTGGACGGATATCAGCGACCGCACAGTCGAAGGTGGTTTCTACTACCGAACTGCCGAGCACTCGGCCCAGCAGTCGGCAAAACGGTTGGATGACTATGTCGAGGAGTTCAAGCGCGGCGATATCAACGTGCTGAACTGCTCCACCACCATGGAGATGGGCGTGGATATCGGCGGCATCTCTGCTGTGGTGATGAATAATCTGCCGCCACATCCGGCCAACTACTTGCAGCGCGCTGGTCGAGCCGGACGACGCAGTGAAGCTCGGGCAATCGCATATACGCTGTGCAAGGCCGATCCGCATAACCAGCGTGCATTCGCCAATCCTAAATGGCCGTTCGTGACCGCCATTCCAGCACCGAGCATTACCCTCAGCTCAGCGCGGATCGTACAACGGCATGTCAACTCTCTGTTGTTGGCGTTATTCCTGCGAATGCACAGCAGCAATGATGGTGACCGTACAAAACTGACCCTGCAATGGTTCTTCGCTCCAGACGATTCGCCCGGTCAGCAGTTCCAGGCCTGGCTCATGGCAAGCCCCGCGGAATTTGGTAGTGCCGTGAAGCAACTGGTACGGGGCACCTCTCTGGAAGGTCGCTCGCTCAGCTCAATCACTGGCGAAACCCGGCTGGCATTGCGTGACCTCGAGGAGCGTTGGCTGGGCGAGTACCGCAATATCAACCATAAGCTGCAGGCCGCCAGCGATGGTCCGTACAAGAAGGCTCTGGCTCTGGAGAAGCAGCGCCATGAGAGCGAGTACCTGCTCCGTTATTTGGCGTCGTCTGCATTCTTGCCGGGCTATGGTTTCCCTACCGATGTGGTGAGCCTCAAGACGTACAACGTGGAGGACTTCCTGCATCAGCAACGAAAGGGCGATGCTAGCCGCGAGGACAGCATCTTCGACAACAAGGAAATGCCGTCGCGCAGCCTGAACATCGCCATTCGCGAATACGCCCCCGGCGCTCAGGTGGTCATCGATGGACGGGTCTATCGTTCTGCCGGGGTCAGTCTGCAGTGGCATGGCGACGGGCAGGTCAACGAAGCACAGAAGTTCGATATCGCCTGGCGCTGCCCAGAGTGCGGCAGCACCGGGGTGATCGAAAATGCCTATGCGAACAATAGCGGACTGTGCTGCTCGCATTGCACGACCCCGATTCCGCCCACAGAGCTCTGTACGGTGTTGCGCCCGGGTGGCTTCGTGACCGACTTTTACGAGGAAACCACCAACGATGTCACATCGCAGAAGTTCATCCGCGTCGAGCGCCCGCGCATTCAGCTGAATGGCGAAAGCATCGCGTTACCCGATCAGCGTTGCGGATTTGTGCGCTTCGGCCACGACGGAAGCGTTTTCCATCATTCGTCCGGCGAGTATGAAAAGGGATATGCCGTCTGCATGACCTGTGGACGTGCGGAGTCCATGCTTGCCTCGGGCGAAGTTCCCAAGGACTTGCAGCCTGATAAAAGCCACCGTCCGATTGGCGGATTGGCCGGTAGTCGCAAGGAGCGCGATTGCTCGGGCGAAACAGTGAAGGCCAACCTGCATCTGGGCTATCAGATTCGCACTGATGTGCTGGAGGTCTTCCTCAGGAACCCCCTTACTGGAGAGTGGCTGCGCGATACTCCCGAGGGTCGGCTGGTCGCTACAACGCTGGGCGTTGCCATACGCGATGTGATCGCCGATCAGCTCGGTATCGCCAGCAGCGAGATGGGTTTCGGCTATCGTCTGGACCGCGACCGAGAAACCCGGCAGGGCCGCTCTGTCATCCAGTTGTTCGATGAAGTCAGCGGAGGGGCCGGATTTGTACTGGCTGGTCTGGCTGATATCGCTCTGCTGCTGGGCAAGGCTTTGGATCGGTTGCAGTGCCCGGCCAACTGCGAGAATGTTTGCTCGCACTGTCTGGCCAGCCAGGACAGCCGTGTCGAGCGTGAAGAACTGGACCGCAATCTGGCGTTGCGGTGGCTGAGCGAGTGCCGACTGGTTGAGTATCTGGGGCTTCCCGATGCATTTGCTGGTCTGCATGGCGCTCGCTATTGCTCGGTTGGTCCGCTGCGCGAACTGAGTTCCGCCATCAACTCACTGGATCGTCGTGATCAGACTGCATCGATTCTGCTATGCCTCCACGGCGACTGCGCGGATTGGGATCTCGACCATCCTCGCTTCCGAGAACAGGTACTGGCCTGGGCCATTGCAGAGAGACTCAAGGTCCGCCTTGGTATTGCTGATCCTGCTCAGTTGAGCACCGAGCAAAAAGAGACCTTGGCACTGTTTGCGCGCTTGGGCGTTGAGCTAATCGAACTGAATACTGCAGCGCTGCAATCTCCGCATCTGATTGCCCAACTCCCATCCCAGGCAGGCGTACGGAGCCTGTACAGCAGCATGAGCAGCGTCGGGGTGCCTGGCCCCGATTGGCTACAGGGTCATGCTGATGTGGTTTGGGCTACCAGTAAATTGATGCCAACCGTCACGGGGAACTCCATCGACAGCAGCGGCTGGCACCAACAGCTGCAGGGTGCGCGTATCGTTGAAATTTCTTCGCAGCTTGACGGGCCTGTCAACACCCTGAAAAAACGCCTCACTGCACTGGTCGATGCTCAGATGCCGGAGTTGGCCGCTTTGATCGGCAATGATCAGGCGATTTCCGTCAGCTACTCGGACCGCTACTTGAAGTCGCCCCTGTCGCTGATGTTCCTTACAGGCTTCCTGGAACTGTTCCGGAGTGATGAACTTCAGTCTCTATCGGTACAGACTCTTGCACCGAGCGGTAACCAACCCAGCTATCTGCTCAGTCATGATTGGATGCGGGCGGATGACCAGAAGACCATTCTCAGGCTTTGGCTCAAGGAGCAATTCGATATCGAACCGGACATCACCGTAATGAACAACCCTCGCGATTTGCTGCACTGCCGGGTTATTACAGTGAGGTGGGCGTCAGGTAGGACCAGCAAGATCCTGCTGGACCAGGGTATGGGCTACTGGCGCGGGAGGATGCCATACAGGGATCAAATGAACTTCGACTTCAATGCTTCGCCGCATGATCAGAAAGAGCTCATGTGCGATAAATATGGATACGTTCAAATGCAGCAGGGTGGGGAGTGGCCGACCTATGTCAGTTGCGTCATTGATTGACCAGCCTCAACTCTCTGTACCGTTGAGACTGAGGTCTTGAGCAAAAAAACGGAAATCAACATGGGGGCGCATGCCCCCATTCTTTTCCCTATCGGCGAAGCTAAGGATCGTTATTGCAGGAGGTAACCCATGGGCTGGTCGTCAGCGTCGAAGCAAAGGATGGTCTCGCAGTATCCACCCAGCTGATCGACGTTGGACTCACTAACAGGCGGGAGCCACTTGCCCAGTTCAACCACCGGAACCTTTTGGTTGTTGATGTAGCAGTCGTCATCCATGCGCGGGTTGCACCAGGCAGAGGTTACATCTGGCCACTCTGACTGAGCCGCTGCTTGTGTGTGTCCTTTCTGTGCTTGCCACGCTGCGTAACCGCCTTCATAGCGTCCGTCGAACGTGGCAACAAGCCGGTCATCAGGCACGCCAATATCCAGGTAGAACTGGTACAGGAGAGATCCCGCCTCGGCATACGACACCTGACGAGAGGTGTCGACGCGGTAGGCCACCGGCTTGCCGTCGGTGCTGGTGCCGATGCGGTACCAGATCGACAGTGCGAAGAAGACATCCTGATTCCATTCACCGACGATGGTGGTGTTTGTCCGGCACTTGCCGCGTAGGCACGTACCGCTTATCTGGTTGACATAACGCACATCCTGCTGGCGCTGGGCATCCCAAATGAGCACCTCGCGGGAAGTCTCCAACCAGGTGCACTTGATCATGGGCTGCCCATTGAAGGCTTTCTTGGTGATGCAGGGAATAGCTTCAGGGAGTCCAGCGGTGGAAGTCTCGTCCGGGTAAGCGATACCGCCCCAGGCGTAATGGTCCACAAGGCTCTTGGCCTGGACTGCGGTGCAAAAAGTGAGCAGCAGAATGCTGAGTATCCGTTTCATGGAGTAGCTCCAGTGTGTTGTTTCTGTCGAGGGCGAAATAAGGTCCGGCCGTTGAACGGCCGGTAACGGGCAAGCAAACCCCGCGGTGTCGCGGGGCTCACGGGGGCTGAGAACTACTTTTTGTAGATAACCCGGAGTCGCTGATTCACGTAGTCCTTCAGGATTTCGTAGTCAGGGTTGTAGGTGGCCAGGGTGTGCCCCAGGCCTGCGGCTATACCGAGCGTTGCCGCAGTCAGCGTTACCGGCGTTGACAGAACGCCGAATGCCACACCAAGGGCGCCGCCCTGTACCGCAGCACTTTTCACGTCGCTTCTGACCCGGCATTTCAGCCCCTGGCTTTCAATCTTGGTTTCGACCAGTTTGATGCCGGCCATGAAGTTGCCCCTGAGGCCATTGATCTCGAAGGACGCTCTGCTGCGCACGAGGCTGTCGATCTGCGCTTCGTTCAGTCCGGTTACGACTTTCATACTTTCTAGCTCCCTGCGAGGATCCTTTGGGTGACGATTATGGGTTGAATTACAACCTTTAAGGTTGAGTCTCGGTTTGTGAGGTCCTTCATGTCAACAGGGTGGTGCTCGACCATTAAGGTTGACCTGGAGGGTGGGATGCCAAAAAACGATTCGAAGCAGCTGGCGGAACTGGTTGGCCGGGCCATCGCCCGCCAGCGTGCAGGCTGTGGGCTGAGCCAGGAACAAGTCGCCGAGAGGCTTGGGATTGGTAGCGAGGCGGTTTCGCGCATCGAGCGCGGGATCGTCATGCCCAACGTGGAGCGACTGGTAGAACTGGCAGCGATCTTTGGCTGCGAGACGGCCGACCTGCTGACCGAGGGCAGCTCTCGACCGGAAGACCAGGCACGCCGGCTGCAGAGTCTGCTGTCCACCCTGAAGGCGGCCGACCGGGTGCTAGTGCTGGAGTTAGTGGAGCGTCTGGTGGAGCGCCTCAGCCGGGGCTAAGGCCCTCCTTTACTTTCTACTGTCTCATCGAACAAGGCGCCGCAGCGTAGGCACAGGCAATCGAAGCCGGCGAAGTGAAACCGCACGACATCCTCTGCTGCCTTCCGCGCCTCCGGGTACGCGGGTGCGACCGCCGCCAGTCCGCTGAGAAGAGCGGTGTGTCCGCTCCCCTCATGTGGGTGCTGAGCGCCCTTGATTGCGCCATTGAACAGCCCGACCAGCAGGGTCAGCCCTTTGGCTGCGCCCCGTGTCAGCACGGCGCTGGAGTCGCAGATCGAGCACTGTCTGTTCATCGTCATGCTCCCTATTGAATTGAGGCGGCCAGTGCAGGCCTGGCGGCTCGGGGTAGTGATTAGTTCGGTGGTGCAGTGGTGGACTCTGCCATTGCTGTTCCGGGTGCCAACGCCTTCACGAGGCGGCAGAAAACCCAGCACGCCAGCAGCACGGCGATCAGCAGGGGCGGAAAGCGCGCCATCAGAAGCACCAGTAGCAGAAGGGCCAGGCAGCCCGCGAGGATGCCGGCGAACATGAACACGGCGGCAAAGATCCGTAGTAGCTTCATCGTCGTGTTCTCCTCACAGGTAGCCCTGTTCCGCCAGCGATACGAAGCCCTCGTGGCCCACCACGATATGGTCCAGGGTTCGCACCCCGACCAGGTTCAGGGCCTCCCGCAGTTTGTGGGTCAGGGTGAGATCTGATTGGCTGGGTTCCGGATCACCGGAAGGGTGGTTGTGGACCAGCACGGTTGCCGCGGCGTTGTGCTCCAGGGCCGCCTTGACGACTTCCCGGGGATAGACGCTGGCGCTGTCCAGGGTGCCTCGGAACAGTTCGTGAAAGACGATCACCCGGTGCCGGCTGTCGAGCAGAAGCAGGGCGAATACCTCATGCTCGTAATCGCCCAGCAGCGCCTGCAGGTGGTTGAATACCTCCTTCGGTGAGGTCAGAGCGCGCCCCCGGCGCAGACGCAGATTCGCCAACTGCCGGGCCATCAGCAGGATGTCGGTTTCGGTGACCGGCGACTCGACCTGGTAGGTGCCGGTAGATTCACTGGCCTTCAGCTTGTGCAGGCGCATGCTGGGCTCCTTGATGGTGATCTGTCGGTGGGGTGTGGCGCTGGGCTTGTGCGTCCAGCTTCTCGGCCAGGCTGGCTTTCGCAGAACGCTGGGGAGTGTTGGCGGCTGGAGATGGGCTTTCCTCGGCGGGGTAGAACTCCTCGGCGATGGCGCCCGCGTCTTCCTCGCTGTCCTCGAAGGCGCCATTGCCGAAGCCACGCTGCGCCGCTTGATCCAAGGCGGCCTGATCGAAGCCAGCTGCTTGCCGCTGCGCATCGAGCTCATTGGCGGCCAGCAGCGCCTTGGCCATGTCCATACCGCCGCGTACCGTCAGGTCGACGTAGAAGATCGGCGTGCCATGGCTCTGGCGAGTCGACTTGCCGCGCAGACGCAGCTCCAGTGGCAGGCACGGCAGCCGGTTGCCGGAAATGGCCTGGAAGTAATGCAGGCGAGCCGCCAGGGTGCGGATGCTGTTGAAGCCGGTGGTGCGGAATACGAAGCTACCCAGCGGGTCGTCATCGCCAATGACCACGTTCAGTCGGCCGTAGGGCTTGCAGGCATTGCCTTTGGCCAACGAGCAGGCGTCCGGCGAAGGGCAGGGCAGAGACTGCATGCCGTCCTGAGTGACGCGCTTGCAGGTTTCGCCATTGCCCACGCATAGCGGCCGTCCGGCCTGCCGGTCGAACAAGGTGTAATCGGCACGAAAATTCAGCTCCGGTTCGTTGAACAGTAGGCGTACCGGGATGCTGCGCAGCTTGTCTTCCTTGCCCTGGCGCAGCTCGTCGTTGAGGGGGTGCAGTAACCAGCCGTCCTTGCCTTGCACCTGGGAGGTGATGGTGAATTGGTCATCCTTCTCCGGCAGGCGCTTGCCGTTCTTCTCGACGACCTTGCCGATGGAGATGCGGCCGAGCACCGGCGGTGTGATAGCCAAACCTTTGAGCATGGTGGTTCTCCTATAAATGAAAAAAGGCCAGCCACGCAGCGCGAACTGCATGGACTGGCCAAGGGGAGGGAAGCGTTGATGGAGACGGAAATCAGCCGACCAGGAAACGCCGCGCACCGGGTTTCAGCAGCGGGTACTTGGCCTGCAGGTAGGGCTTGTCCTGGAGCAGCTGAGCGACATCGAGACCGATGCTGTCCTTGGCCTTACGCCAGCTGACGTAGCCGCTGGAGAACTCGGCCCGACTGGCATCGCCCATGGCCTGCTGCAGCATCTGCTTGAGCTCGGCCTCGCGCTTTTCCTTGTCGGCAATCGACTGGCGAACGGCCTTGAGCTCGATGAAGGCAGCGGCCAGTCCGGCATGGCTGCTGAAGTCGACGACCTGGCCGTTGTCCTCCGGGTAGAGGCAGCGCAGGGCCGCTTCGGCGGAAGCGGTGCCATCGGCCGGCGGTGGTGTGTCGGTTTCCACGTACTGCCAGAACTTGCGCTCCAGCTCGATCAGGCGGGCGATCATCTGCTCGTCCCGCTCGATACGGTGGATCTCCAGCGTCTGGCCGCCGAGCAACACCGCCACCTCCGCCGCCTGCTTGCCGGTGACGGCGAGCTGGTGCATCACTTGCAACTGCACATACTCGGGCACGCCTTCCTTCCAGAGGCGTGCTCCATTTATGCCGGCGGTCTTGCATTCGAGGATCTGCACGTCTTCGGCACCGATTACCTCACGGTCGATGTTGGCCAGCATCCAGGACAGCTCGGGATCGGGATGCTGCAGCACGGCGTTGATGCGGCGTACCTTGTTCTTGGTGCGCTTGCTGTAATGCCAGGCCACAATGGGCTCCAGGACATTGCCCCAGTACATCGGGCTTTCCTCATCGTGGGGATCGGCCTTCGGCAGCCCAGCATTGCGACCGGTCTTCTCCAGCCACAGTTCCAGCTGCGACTTGTACGGATTCAGGCTGACCGCAGCTGCAGCATCCGAACTGCCGATGCCCTGCTTACGGATCTGCAGCCAGTCTTCGCGCGGCAGCTCCTTGGTGCTGACAAGGCGCAGGGCCGGGCGTTTCTTGCTGGTGCCGCTGTTCAATGACGTTGCTTTCATCGTATTCACCTGCAGGCATAAAACGCCCGACCAGCTTAAGGCTGACCGTGCGCGAGGGTTGATGTGAGTGAGGGTTAAGCTGCGAGCTGCAGCGCTGCATCCAGGGCGCGTTGCTTGATCTGCGCGCCCTGGCCGAACCAGGCAGAGTCCATGCGGTACTCGTTGCTGCGGGCACGACGTTCATGGTCGACATACTCGGTCACGGCATTGAGCAGGCCCCAGGCCGTGCCGCGTGCCGAGTCCAGTTGACTGCCTCGACCACGGCCTTCATACAGCTCCTGCACCTTGCGTAGGGCGCGCTCGTTGGGCAGTTGCTCCGGCAGAGCGCCGGTCGGGCTGGTCTCGCATAGCACATTCATAAGGAACCCCAGTGCCTCATGCCACTGGACCTTGCGCTCGGCCAGCGTGCGCATGCGGTACATAAAGTCGTCCCATTGCGAGACGGCGATACCGAGTTGCTTCTTCACGGCCTTGGGATCGAAGCGAGTGTTGTGCGGCACCTTGATCGCCCGACTGGTGCCGTCCAGGGCTATGGTCAGGGTGTTGTTGCACACCACGCGCACGGTGGTCGGCGTGGCGGTGGTGGCCAGGGTGCCGTCGCAGGACGTCGCCAGCAGTAGATAGCCATTCACCTGGTCGTTGCCCTTGAGCGCCACGCCTTGCCCGGTACGCGCCAGCGCCCAGAACTTGCGACCGCCCTTGAGTACGCCAGCCGTTTCCAACTCGTAGCCAGAAACCTCGGTGAGGTCACGATAAAATTCGAGCACCTCTCGGGGCTGCACCGTGTGATAGCGCTGCGAGACCACCAACAGCGGGGCCTTGGTGTCCGAACGGAACAGCACCTTCTGTTCGGGAAAGGAGTGGATCGCACCCAGATGGCCGACTGTATCCGACTTGAAGTGCACGGGGCTTTCGAGGATCTGCCAGTTCATGCCGGCTTCGCGTTGCCAGACTTCAATGGGCTGTTTCTGAGTGAGCTGATTGCCAAGGCCATGCCACGGGGTGGCGCCAGCGTAGGCCATGGTTTCGACGAGATGTGCCATGTGAGTGATTCCTTTGGGAGCAAGCCGGCATAAGGCGCCGCGCGAGGCGCAGCACCGACCGGAGAATTGCAGCGAGAGGGGGGATCAGGACGGAAGGTTGAAACGATGACCGCAGAGCATGCAAAGGTTGTGGGCCAGAACGTGGCGATCGAGTGATTCACCCAGTTGGGCGCCGAGCGCACAGCCACCGACGCCACCGGCCAAGCCACCGAGGATGGCGCCCGACACGGAACCTAGGGTGATGCCGACTGGCCCGGCGAGCGCACCGATAACTGCGCCGGCCTGACCACCAGCCAGGGCAGCGCTGACGCCGCGCGCGACACCGCCCACGGTGCCGATGGCCGCGCCGACTTTCATTGCGTGATGGAAGGAAGCAACTTTGGGGGAATGACAGCGAGGGCACTGCAATGACATGGGGTAAACCTTATTGTTGGTAATGTCATTGCATTAATATGTGGCTAAATTTTTTTTGAATCGAAAAATGCCATGGATTCGCTCTCCGAAGAGAGCCGATGGCGGCTCTCTCGAAGTGGTTTTTGTAATGATTTTGGAGATAGATGCTATTCGAGAACCAGCCCATAATCATCGCGAAGCTCACGGTCAACTAATCTGAATCGTTGCAGGTCTAAATTCTTCCAGTGACTTTCCTCTACATGCTCAAGCAGGATTACTTGGAATCCGCCATGGTTGTCCATTTTTTTAACGAAAGAGTCAAGTTCTATGAAAACCGCATCTAAGCTTTTTATGTCGTCGGTTGGGGTGCCTGATGTTGTGAAGTAGGGAGTGCTCGGCTGGTCAAATACAACAAATGATGGCATCCAAGAAGTTTTCCGCTCTTTGGCTACTTCGTGTAGAGCTAAGAAGTATGAAAGGTGTAGGTAAAGATAGTTTGAGGCGCTTCCAATGTCCGGCATTTTTTCAATGGCATCGTTTTCAGCTGAGTAAAGGTTTATTATTCTCTCTGGCTCAATGAATAAAGCCTCAAAACCTTCGTACCCTTTAAGCTTTAACTTCTCTAGCCTAAGATTTATAAGTTGGTCTAAGCGTCTTTTAGCGATGTCCGCCCGAGACTGGTCGTCCTCAAGTTCGGATTTCAGAGACTTAATTTTCTCGTCGATATTTTCATCTGTGAGTGCGTCGGGTAAGGCATCGGACGCATATAAGTCAATTTTTGCTTCTAGTTTCCCAATATATTTGAAGTATTCTTTGGGGGTTGCTCGGGTTTTCTCAAAAGACTTAAATTTTTCTAGGTCCTTCTCTAGTTTTTCGATTTCTTTTTTATTTTCCTTTATGATTTCTTTGATTTCACCTATAAAGGGAGCAGTTTTTTTACTGTTTATCAGTTTTCGAACGTTGAGTAGTTCGCTTTGAAGGTGCGATACTAGAGGAGCAGCATTCTGCGATCGAAAAATATGATTTTGATTTAAGTTTATTATGTCTATCGCTTTAAGCGAGTCTTCAGTGGCCTTGGCTTGGTTGATGTAGTCGTTTTTGGTTTCGATAAATTTTGTATAGTTGCGATTTTTGAGTTTTAATGAAAATATCTCTTTTGTTATGACTTCGACTTCACTTTCTTGTCGTAGGGGGATGTCGGCCGAGATAGCTATTTCCTTCAATGCGGACAGAAGTGCGGAGTCTTCTTTCGGGATCGAGTCAAGTGCACCTACTGTGACTGCTTCCTGAGCTAGCTCGGAAAGTTCTTGGTGGAATATAGTTCGCTTTCTTTCTAGATGTTCTTTCTTTTTTTCGAGCGATGCTTTCTTTTGTTCAAGATCTACAAGTCTTGCTTTGATCAAGGAGGTAGATGCATTTTCGACCCCAAGCGCCATTCTAAATGTACGCTGTACTCGTTCTTGAAATTTCTTGTCGCTGGGTTTTATGTACAAGTAATCAGGCGATACGATGGTTGTTTGGTCTTGGTAGCAGTGACTTAAAAAGCTTCTGAACGAAACTTTGCTTCCCGCCTTAACAAATTTTCCACCATATGGGACCTTAAGGTCTGAATCTATTCCAAATGCTGTGTTTAATATGCCTTTAAGGTTTTCTAACTTTATGTTATTGTTTGGCTCTTTCGGGATTTCGCCAGTGTCACTATAGTAAAAAGCATCAGTTAAGCCGCTGCTAATAGACGGTCGACCGATGGTAATAATGTTGTCATTTATTTTTAGGCGCAAGCCGTACCATTTTACCTTGGAGTCGATATTTGTCTTGGATATACCTTTTGCTTCGCTGGAAAGAAGGCAGTAGTCAATTATGTAAAGAACCGATGACTTGCCTTTTCCTGAGTCTCCGGTGATAACGTTTACATGATTTTCTTTGAATTCCAAGTCGCGGAGAGTGCCGTTTTTTTGCCATAGGAGTATATTTTTTATTTGAATGGAATTCATGCGGAAACTCCGAAATTCAAGAAAAGGTTGCAAGGTGCTTCTTGTAATATCTTTGCTGCATTGGGGGCTGCGAGAGATATCTCAGCCGCTAAGAGACCGTACGTTTCCTTTGATATTCCAGGAATTTGTCTCTCTAAGACTATGGTTTGTCCCTCTTTGAGCCCTATCAAACCGACATCTATCGCTAAGATGAGAGTGTTGACTGAGGAGAGAGTAGAGTCCAAATATAAGTTTGGCATGCTTAGAAAAACCTCTGGATAAGAAACTATTAGGTCTTTCAAGCTTCGAAATTTTACTCGTTTGTCTTTTAGTATGTTTCGTATCTTTTTGTTGAAAAGAAGTGGGAGCACGAAAAGTGCGTTGGATAAGGGCATGCATTTTTGAGGCATGTGTGCCAGCGTCTCTTGAAGCGCTATTGCACCAAGGATCTCGTTCTGGATTAATGCCTTCATTGTTTATACTTCTCTTTCCAGTCACTTCTCCATCCTAATGATGGCTTATTTGACAGCTTGATTAATTTGCCGCTTCCCATTTCTGTTGGGATTTTCTTATCGCCGGATGAGTATTCCTTTCTGCGAGAGCTACGAAGACACTGTTTTGCTGCTCTTACATGCGCTGTTTCTGTTGCATGTGGCTCTTCATGCGCTTCACCGTGAAAATCTTTCCAAGCTGAACTTATTTGAGTTTCCAAACGGGTGTCTTCGATGCTGCTGAAATGCCCTTGTTGCTTCAAGTCTTCAATGACTTGTTCGGTTAAGACCATTTCGATACCATGGTCGAATATCTCGTTTTTTGAAAAGCCTAGGTCAACAAGCTGTTTGCTAAAAACGCCATCTTTGAAGGATAGTTTGCTAATGTCTAGCTCATTCAGACGGTCGTAATAGCTTTCGAAGTCAGTTGTTAGGGATATGGCGAGTTGTATTATTCTATCGAAGCCTATTTGTTTTCTTAAGCAGTCGTAGCTGATTACGGTCTTATGGGAAGAAAGTACGTTGTTGAATTGATGGATGGAAACTGCGCCCGTGAGTTCGTTTCGGACCGACTCGATCTTTTTCTCGGGAATTGCAAACGTTTTAAGTTTTCGATCTATTTTTTCAATTATTTCAGTTTGGTTTGACTGGATTTGTAGCCTATCTAAGATAAAATATATGCTTTCCTTATCGGCATCGGCGATCACGCGAACGTATTTCAATATAGGGTTCTCGCTGGGTTTTCCCTTGCCCGCAGCTTTTGCTGTTTGATTCTTTTCAAGCTCTTTGGCTTCAAGGTCCTTCAGGATTTCTTTGGTCTTAGAATATATTTGCTCTTTATTTTTTGAGGCGTTTAGGAAGAGCCTTATAAATTCTTGAGTTCCAATATTTTTGTTTGTATAAATGACGAGGGTGAGCTCTTTTGCTATAGGGATGTCGTCAATCGACATGTACCAATTGTAAAGCGTTTTCCATAGATCGATATCGCGATCAGTCAGATTCCCTTCTCCGATTGAATGCTTGACTTGGATTAACGTTAGTCCTGTACACGTGAATTTGTGGAGATCGTCATAAACTTCGATTCCCAATTCTTGTTCAGGTTCTAGTTGTAATAGATTGTAAACATACACAAAGTCTTGATATGTAAATCCTGCGGCGCTTTTGTCGGCAGCTGTATTTTCAAAATGGCTCATTTGCTGGTCCATCATCTTGTGAACGCCAAACACGTACTACGATGCAGTGTTAATTTGTTATAAATTTATTCTAAAGCTCTTGATTTTACACCGTATAATGCCATTTGGCCATAACTGGTTTAAGCGAGCTCAACGTCAGCTATCATTGAATCTCGATTCAGAGCAGTATCGCGCCCAGTCTTGCATCAGCAAAATGCGCTTCGGCCATAGGGTGCCTCGCTGATAGGCGGCTTCAACACTGTCAGGAAGTTTATGAGCAAGGGCATGCTCGCATACCTCTCGAGGGTGATGCGTTTGCTCCGCTGCCCAGATTCGAAAGGTTGAGCGGAAACCATGCTGCGTGAGGTGCCCCAACTCCATACGCCTCAGAACGGCAGTCAGTGACATGTCCGATAGCTGTTTGCCACGCGGGGAGGGGAACACGTATGGACTATCTGCTGTGCGTGGCAATGATTTAAGTAGCTTAACTGCATCGGACGACAGCGGCACAGAGTGTTCCTTGCCTGCCTTCATCCGTGCTGCCGGTATCGTCCATGTCGACTCTTTAAAATTTATCTCGCCCCATTCTGCGCCACGTACCTCACCTGATCGGCAAGCAGTCAAAATTGAAAATTCCAATGCCCTGGCCGAGACACCTTTGCGTTTGCTTAACCCCTGCATAAAGGCTGGAGCTTCCGCGTAGGGGAGGGATGCGTGATGTTCAACCTTCTGGACTTTGCTTCTTGCAGGTAGCTCATGCTCCAAATGGCCTTTCCAGCGAGCTGGGTTTTCACCTTGGCGGTATCCGCGGAAAGTCGCCCAATCAAGAATGTTCTCGATCCGGCCCCTGAGCCTGCTCGCGGTTTCCGCCTTTGTGTACCAGAACTGTGCGGTTTCGCTAGGCGAACCGACTTGTTGCTGTAGGACCTTCAACACCAGGTTCGTGTCGACCGCTCCGATAGCCAGTTCACCGATGATTGGATAGGCATAGGCCTCAAGAGTATTTTCCCACTGCTGGACGTGTTTCGGATTTTTCCAGCCCGCACGGTTGGCTTGGATGTAGGCCAGTGCACACTCTTTGAAGGTCTTATGCCGGGCTGCCTCAAGCTTGGCTTCCTGCAGCTTTGCTTTTTTTGCCTCGAGAGGGTCGATACCCTCAAGCAGGCTTTTTCGATGCTCCAGGCTCTTCGAGCGCGCTTCGCTGAGAGAAACGGTGTGGACAGGGCCAAGTCCCATGTCGCGGGTCTTGCCGTTTCTGGTGTAGCGAAACACCCAGGACTTCCCGCCTAGTTTGCTGACCTGCAACCAGAGACCGCCGCCATCCCCGTAATAGCCGGGTTCCTTTGCTTTTTGCACCGCGAGAGCGGAGAGTTTGTTTATGCCACGCGCCATGACTTCTACCCATTTTTCTACCCACGTTTTATAGCCGGATTTGAGTAGATGGTGCAAGACGTTGGTGGACGTGATATGAAGTTTAGGCCAGTAAAATCGGGGTCTACATGGAGGTATGTGGACGTTGGTGGATATTGCTCAGGCGGACTACGCTTCCGCCACTACTCTCTACAAAAAAGCCCTGACAATTCAGGGCTTTTTTGTGTCCGAACGATTTCCGCCTTTTGCCCAAGCCCTGCTCGTGTCCGTCGTTGCCAATCGCAGTACTTGAGTCACACCTCCCTCGCTCGCACCGATCCTCTCGCCCAAAGGCTACGCAATACCCATCTACTATGGCAGTGTGACTCCCCTCGTCACCTCCACAGGGACCTCCATGCAAACGCGCAAAACCGGTATCCGTGCCCAACAGGCCGACCGCACCCGGGACAACATCCTCAAGGCTGCCGTACAGGTCTTCAGCAGGGAAGGCTTCGCCGGTGGGCGCGTCGAGCAGATTTCCAGCCTGGCGAAATCCAACGACCGAATGATCTACTACTACTTCGGCAACAAGGAAAAGCTGTTCATCAGTGTGCTGGAGCACATCTATGCCAGCTTCAACCAGGCCGAAGCCGGGCTGCAGCTGGACTTGGCCAACCCTGAACAGGCGGTGCGTGCGCTGGTGGCATTCATTTGGGATTATTACGTGCAACACCCCGAATTCGTCACCCTGCTGGCCACTGAGAACCTTCACCAAGGCGAGCATGCGCGCAAGTCGCAAAACCTCAAGGCCTTGTCGGGCGAAGCGGTTGGCGTGCTGCGGCCGATCATCGACGCGGGCCAGGCGAAGGGCCTGTTTCGCGACGACATCGACATCACCCACGCCTACCTGATGATTGCTTCGCTCTGCTATTTCTATAACTCCAACCGCCATACGCTCAGTTCGTTCTTGGCCGTGGACCTGGCAGAACCCAAGGCCAAGGCCGACTGGTTGGCGTTCATCAGTGACCTTGTTCTGCGCGGTCTGCGCCGCTGACTTCAATGGCTGCCTGGGTTGGCGCGAACCTGCGCGGCCGTGGCGGCGAGCCCTTGCCAGGCGGGCTTGTCACCTGCAAAACGCTGGCGCAGGTACGCCGCAAGATCGGCTACCTGTCGGTCCGACAAGCTGTCCTTGAAGCCTGGCATGTAGCCCAGGTCACGGGTGGCGGGGGTAGGAATGCCATGCAGTATCACCCGCAGCAGATTGTCTGGCAGGTCGCTGTGAACGTTGCTGTTCACCGCCATCGACGGGCTGACGCCGAACAGTTTCGGCCCCTGTCCATCGCTGTGGCAGGCCATGCAGGCGCCTTTGAACACGCGTTCGCCATTGCTCAATGACACGTGCGTTTCAGCCGGCTGCGGGGCCTTGGTCGCCTGCGACTGAGGTTCGCCATCGAGTGAGCCGAGGTAGTGGGCGATGGCACGCACGTCGCTTTTGGGCAGCGTCGCCAGCTCGCTGACCACCGGGCCCATGGGGCCGGCCGCCACACCGTGTTTGTCAGAAAATCCGGTACTCAGGTAGTTGAACAACTCGTCTTCGGTCCACGGGGTGGATGATTTACCCAACGCATTGAGGGCCGGTGCTTCCCAGCCATCGACCATCCCGCCGGCCAGGTAGCTGCTGCCAGCTTTCTCGGCGCCCATCAGGTTGCGCGGCGAATGGCACGCCGTGCAGTGACCGAGACCGTCGACAAGGTAGGCGCCGCGGTTCCACTGATCGCTGCGCTGCGGGTCGGCCTGATATTCACCGCGCTGCAGAAACAGGGCGTTCCAGCCAGCCATCAGCGGTCGCTGGTTGAACGGGAAGCGCATCTGGTTGGCGGGCGCTTGCTGGCGTACCGGGGTCTGCGACATCAGGTAGGCATACAGCGCTTGCATGTCGGCGTCGTTGATGACGCGGAACGAGGTGTAGGGAAACGCGGGGTACAGGTGACGGCCGTCACGGCTGATGCCTTCGCGCATGGCCCGTTCGAAGGCGGCGAATGACCAGCGGCCAATGCCGGTTTCCGGATCGGGCGTGATGTTGGTGGTGTGGAGCGTGCCGAAGGGCGTGTGCATGGCCAACCCGCCGGCATTGACCTTGCCGCCGCTGACGGTATGGCACACGGCGCAGTCGCCGGCCGCTGCCACCTGGCGCCCGCGTTCGAGCATCGCGGCGCTCCAGCTGCCAGCACCGGGCGGGGTAACCGGTGCGATTTCACTGCGCCAGGGCAGGGCGGTGGCAAGCATGCCCAAGGCTGCGCCCAACACCCCAGCCAGACCGCCGAACCACCACTTTGAGCGTTTGCTTGCAGGCTGCGCCGGGGCCGAGGGCCCAGGCCCCTGGTCATTGGCGCCAAGGGCGGCGCGCACCCGTTCGGCCGTGATCGGCAGCTCGCGAAAGCGGATGCCGGTGGCATCGAAGATGGCGTTGGCAATGGCAGCGGCGCTGGGTACCGAAGCGGATTCGCCGCTGCCCATCGGTGCTTCGTGCTGACGCGGCAGCATCATCACGTCGATGGCAGGCAGCTCGGGGAAGGTCAGGATCGGGTAGCCGCCCCATTCCTTGCTGGCCACGGTCGACGCTTCGAAGCTGACTTGCTCCTTGAGTACGCGGCTGGTGGACTGAATGACATTGCCGTGGATCTGGTGGCGCACGCCTTCGGGGTTGACCATCATCCCGGCGTCATGCCCGATCACCACGCGGGTGACGGCGACTTCACCGGTACGCCGGTCAACGGCCACGTCAGCCACCCACGCCGCCCATGCGGCGCCAAAGCCTGGGAATTTACTGTGGATGTAGCGCGCATAGGCAAAGCCGCGCCCGCGCAGTACGTCACCTTCGCCCTGGCTCTGCATGGGCTGGGTATGCGGCTGCCAGTCGGCGCGGGCGGCGGTGGCCTTGACCAGGTCGATGGCACGCGGGTCGGACAAGTGCTTGAGCCGATATTCCACCGGATCGACACCCGCTGCGAACGCCAGCTCATCGATGTACGATTCGTGGGCAAAGCTGTTGGGCATGGCCGACACACCGCGCATCCACGAAGCGCGCACCAACGGCGTCATGTCGTTGATGGTCACGCGCATGTGTTCGTAGTCATACGGTGGAATCGACGTGCGGTCGCCCATTTCGAACAAGGCCGGTACCGGCTCCACCGCGCCAGTGAGCAGCAGGGCCAGGGTCGGCGCGCCGTTGGACGGATAGCTGGTCTGGAAGTCATAGGCAGCCACGCTGCCATCTTCGTTCAGGCCGCCGTCGATCTCCATCAATTGTGCAGTGCCTTTGGGTTCCCAGGCGTGTTCCTGCTCGCGGGTCAGCTGTACCCGCACGGGGCGTAGCACAGCACGCGACAGCAGCACGGCGTCGGCGCAGACATCGTCGGCGCAGTTACGGCCGTAGCAACCGGCAGCCTCCATGCGGATGATTTCGATGCGCTCCTCGCCGCAGGCCAGCAGCCAGGCCAGATCAGCGCGCAGCAGGTGTGGGTTTTGGGTGCCAGACCACACGCGGATCTGCCCAGGCGTGTAGTCGGCCAGCGCGCATGATGGGCCAATCGAAGCATGCAGCTGATACGGCCATAGATAGGTACGGCTCAGGCGCTGACTGGCATTGGCAAGGCCTGCATCGACATCGCCCTGGTCCAGCACCGTGCGCTGGACCCTCGGGTTGTCGCGGATGGCCTGGGCCACATCGCTCAGGTCGGGCAGCTTGCCGGTAAAGGGCTTCCAGCTGATTTTCAGGTCTTGCGCGGCACGAATGGCCTGCTCCTCGCGCTCGGCAACCACGCCGACGAAATCGCGGATCACGACCACGGCCACGACGCCGGGTACGTGGGCGATGGATGACTCATCGACGGCCAGCAGGCTGTTGCCAACGAAGTCGCCGCTGTCATGGCCAGCATAGGGCGGACGGATCACTCGCCCGTGCAGCATGTCGGGCAGGCGCATGTCGTGAACGTAGGTCAGTTCACCCGTGGCCTTGCCGGGAATGTCCACGCGGGCAGTGCTGCGCCCGACCAAGGTGTAGTCTTCGATGGGCTTGAGCGGCGCATCCTCGGCAATGTGCAGTTGCTGGTTTTCCCCTTTTACCAGTTCGGCATAACTCAGTGCAGTGCCGTCGTCGGTGAGGACCGTGCCTTCTTCGATGCGCAGCGACTCGGGCTCGCACCCAAGGCGCAGTGCCGCCCGTTGCAGCAAATGACGGCGCGCAGTCGCCGCAGCCTTGCGCAACGGCACGGCTGAAATCTGCAGGGTGGCGCTGGCGATGGTCGCGCCCTGGTTGGGCGCCCGCTCGGTGTCGCCCAGCACCATGTGCACCTGGTCCATGCGCAGGTTCAACTCTTCGGCGACGATCTGCGCCAGCGAGGTGCGGATACCGGTACCCAGGTCAACGTGACCATTGAAGGCATAGACCCTGCCGTCGTCACAGACGGCGATGAACAGCGCCAGTTCGCGCTCCCGGGGCTCGGGCGTCACACCCTTGGCCACCGGGCCGGAAGGCGGTGTGATCTGATCGACGATCAGCAGCACCCCAGTCTTGGCCAGCAGTTGGTCACGGCTGGGCACCTGTTGCGAGTGGTTCATGCTTTTCTCCGGGTGTCGGCGGCGCGGCGCACGGCGCGCAGGATTTCGACGTGAGTGCCGCAGCGGCACAGGTTGCCGGACAGTTCGTTGCGAATCTGTTCGTCGCTCGGCTGGGGGATTCGATTGAGCAGGGCCGTGGCGGTCATGATCATGCCGTTCATGCAGTAGCCGCATTGGGCTGCCTGCTCGTCGATGAACGCCTGCTGCACAGGGTGCGGCGCGCGCTTGCAGCCCAGCCCTTCAAGGGTGGTGATCTCCCGGCCGACGGCTCCGGCCAGGGGGATGATGCAGGAGCGGGCGGCCACGCCGTCGATGATCACCGTACATGCCCCGCACTCACCCAGGCCGCAGCCGTACTTGGGGCCGTTCAGGCACAGGTCGTTGCGCAGGATCAGCAGCAAGGGCGTTTCAGGCAGGGCGTCGACTTCGAACGACTGGCCGTTGACCCGCACGGAGAGGGTTGTTTGCATGGTGGGCTCATCTCTGGAGGTGACTTGCGCTACCGAAGCACCCACAGGGTGCGTGCATTTCGGTAAGTACTCACTACATGAAATGAGCGAGCAAGAAGCAGGCCAGGCATTCGGATGAGCAGGGCATGAAAAATGAGCTCACCGAATCGGTGGCTCAGGCAGGGCACGCGAAGGGGTGTCCAGCAGTGGTGCGGCTCAGGCCGCGCCGTCGTCGCTGTCGATCATCTTGCGCAGCAGGTACAAGATGGCGACGCGCTCAGCGGCATTGAGGCTGCCCATGCTCAGTTCACTGATCTGCCGGGCGCAGGGAATCATCGCATCGAGCAAGGCCGCGCCGCTGTCGGTGAGCGTGACGATCACCTTGCGCCGGTCTCCCGGGTCTGGCGAGAGCTGCACCAGTTCACGTGCTTTCAGACGCTCGACGATCCCGCGGATGGTCGCCTGGTCCACGGCCGTTGCCTTGATCAACTCGGCCTGAGAGCTGGGGCCGTGATCGCGCAGGGCGCACAGGGTGACGAATTGAATGGAGGTCAACTGTGGGTCGCAAGCCTGCTGCTGGAAGATCGCCGTGTGCCGCTGGTAAGCCTTGCGCAGCAAGTGACCCACCTGTTCGGTAACGTCGTAGGGGGCGGTGTCGTGTGGGGCGCTGCTGGGGGGAGTCGTGTTCGGCATGAGAGGCTTTGGGCTGGTGGAAAGGAGCTGGCCGGCCGCCAATAGCGGAGCGCCCGGCCAGTATAACCGTTATCGCGCCAGCGATTGCTGGGGCGCGACCACGTCCCCGGCCATGACCACGGCCTGATCGTCCAGGTAGATATCGCAGTTGCGCAGCGGGATGTCTAGGTGGCAAGGGGTCTTGCGCTTGCCGCCCACTTCGGTATTCGGGCCTGTGGAGAACAGGAAGTTGCCGTAAAACGCGCGGGCATCCATACACATCCCGTCGTTGCGGTCGTGCAAGCCCATGGCAGTCCACTGGGCGCGCGGTTGCAAGCCCCAGCCGATGTGCGAGATGCCGTAAACCTCAGGGTCGTTGAAGTACTTGAGGTAGTCGCGCAGGTACTCGGCCTCGAAACCGCCATGAATGCCGGTGATGAAGCCCTTTTCGATTTCGAGCGTGATGCGCTCGCGGCAATAGTTCTTGAACGGCAGGATGATGTCGCCTACATCCAGGACCAGCGTGCCCTCGGCGCTGTCCTCGTTTGGCCAGGTGAACAGAAATCCACTGGGCCAGTGGTCCCAGCGCCCCGGCTCGTCGGCGTAGCCGTACTCGGTGACTGCCGGGTACTGGCCGAGCGGGGCATGGAAGTCGCTGCCAGCCTTGGACCGCACATGCATGCTGCGCGCCTGCTTGAGCAGGGTTTCGGCAGCCAGTACCCGGCGCTTGTCGTCCTCGTTGGGCAGCATGCGCGCCAGCACTTCGGCTGGTTCCACCGCCAGCAGAATGCGGGTGCCGGTCTTGAGAATCTGCTCCTGCTCGGGGGAGTGCAGAAGCATCATCGTGTCGACGATCAGGTCGGCGGCTTCCAGTGCGCGCTGCGCCGCCAGATTGCCGGTAAGTGCCGTGTCGCCGCAGTAGGCGGTCATGTCCCGGCCCATGGCGGTCGGGTGATTGAACGCCGGCAGTTCCACGGCGTAGACCTTCGCCCCTAGTCGCTGCGCCGCTTCCATCGCGGCGTTGACCGTGCGCGGATCGGAGTAATGGCTCTTGAGGACGGCCACGCTCTGGGTGTCGTCCACACGGGACAGCTTCAGTACGTGCTCGAACATCTGGGTCAGTTGTGCATTGCTCACCGGCATTGTGGGTTCTCCTGGGTGGCCTCTGGCGGCATCAAGCGGTGCACCATCGCAGTGCTCGACGCTTTATCTTGGCGCACAAAAAACAGTGTGTACGCCATAACCTGAGCGATAAGAGCGCATTCATTCGATCAACGCAAGTGATCTTTGAGACGTTACCAAACAACTCATCGCCCAGTTCTGCGGTAACAAACGGCTATATGGCCGTTCGATCATCCGTTTGAAAATATTTTAGCAAGGCTATTCCTAAGAGCCATTTAAAGTGTATACGCTGTAAATGACTCGCGGCCATGCCGCTTGCCACACATCAGAACAACAGGAGACTCTCCATGCGGGGAAGCCAAAAAATCGCAATCGTCGGCGCGGGTTTGGGTGGGGCGGCAGCAGCAACGTTGCTGCAGCAGGCCGGCTTCGATGTCGAGGTGTACGAACAGGCCCCGGCGTTCACCCGCCTGGGTGCCGGGATCCACATCGGCCCCAACGTCATGAAGATCTTTCGGCGGATGGGGCTGGAGCAGAAGCTGGAACTCATGGGTTCGCACCCGGACTTCTGGTTCAGCCGCGACGGCCAGAGCGGCGATTACCTCTCGCGCATCCCACTGGGTGAGCATGCTCGCCGCGAATACGGTGCGGCCTACATCACCATCCACCGGGGTGACTTGCATGCGCTGCAGATCGATGCCATCAAGCCGGGTACCGTGCACTTCGGCAAACGCCTGGAAAAGATCATCGATGAGGGTGATCAGGTGCGTCTGGACTTCGCCGATGGCACCCACACGGTCGCCGACATCGTCATAGGGGCCGACGGCATCCACTCCAAGATCCGCGAAGAATTGCTCGGTGCCGAAGCGCCGAACTACAGCGGCTGGGTGGCGCACCGTGCGCTGATCCGTGGGGTAAACCTGGCGCAGCATGCCGACGCATTCGAGCCCTGCGTCAAGTGGTGGTCCGAAGACCGGCACATGATGGTCTACTACACCACGGCCAAGCGCGACGAATACTACTTCGTGACCGGTGTGCCCCACGAGGCGTGGGACTTCCAGGGCGCCTACGTGGACAGCAGCCAGGAAGAAATGCGCGCTGCCTTCGAGGGCTATCACCCCACCGTCCAGAAGCTGATCGACGCCACCGAATCGATCACCAAGTGGCCGCTGCGCAATCGCAACCCGCTGCCGCTGTGGAGCCGTGGGCGTCTGGTGATGCTCGGTGACGCCTGTCATCCGATGAAACCGCACATGGCGCAGGGCGCCTGCATGGCCATCGAGGATGCGGCCATGTTGACGCGCTGCCTGCAGGAGACCGGTCTGTCGGACCACCGCACCGCCTTTGCCCTGTACGAGGCCAACCGTAAAGAGCGAGCCTCCCAGGTGCAGTCGGTATCCAACGCCAACACCTGGCTCTATACGCAGGAGGATCCAGCCTGGGTATACGGCTACGACCTGTACGGTCAGCCGCTCAAGAGCGGGGAGGCCGCATGACTACCTTCGTGACTGGCGGCCATGTGAACGCCAATGGTATCCGCCAGCATTACCTGCGCTATGGCGGTAAGGGGCATGCGCTGATTGTGGTGCCAGGGATCACCAGCCCGGCGATTACCTGGGGGTTCGTCGCCGAGCGCCTTGGCCAGCACTTCGATACTTACGTGCTGGATGTGCGCGGGCGTGGTTTGTCATCAAGCGGCCCCGATCTGGACTACGCCACCGATGCCTGTGCCGCCGACATTCCCGCCTTTGCCGCCGCGCTGGGGCTGGACAGTTATCACTTGGTTGGGCACTCGATGGGCGCACGGTTCGCGATTCGTGCCGCTGCCAACGGCGCGCCAGGCTTGCAGAAGCTGGTGCTGGTCGACCCGCCGGTATCCGGGCCAGGGCGCCGCGCCTACCCAAGCAAGCTGCCCTGGTATGTCGATTCCATTCGCCAGGCCAGCATGGGTATGAGTGGCGAGGACATGCGCACCTATTGCGCCACCTGGAGCGACGAGCAGTTGGCGCTGAGGGCCGAGTGGCTGCACACCTGTTACGAGCCTGCGATCGTGCGGGCCTTCGATGACTTCCACGAGGTAGACATCCATCAGTACCTGCCCGCTGTACGCCAGCCGGCGTTGTTGATGGTGGCTGGGCGTGGCGGGGTAATCGAGCCGTGCGACATCGCCGAAATCCGTGAGCTCAAGCCTGACATTCAGGTCGTACAGGTTGCCAACGCTGGGCACATGATTCCCTGGGACGACCTTGATGGTTTCTTTGCTGCATTCGGCCTCTTCCTCGATCGATCCCTTGCCTGAAGGAGCACGAGACATGACCAAGCTATACCGCATCGGCCAGATCGTGCCGAGTTCCAACACCACCATGGAAACCGAGATACCGGCGATGCTCAACGCGCGCCAAGCCATCCGCCCGGAGCGCTTCACCTTTCATTCCAGCCGCATGCGCATGAAGCAGGTGAGAAAGGAAGAACTGGCGGCCATGGATGCCGAGTCCGACCGCTGCGCGGTGGAGCTGTCCGATGCCAGGGTCGATGTACTGGGCTACGCCTGCCTGGTGGCGATCATGGCCATGGGCCTGGGCTATCACCGGCAATCCGAACAGCGCCTCAGGCAGGCGACTGCCGATAATGATGCACTGGCGCCGGTCATCACCAGTGCCGGAGCGCTGGTCGAAGCCTTGCATGTGATGAAGGCCAAGCGCATCGCCATCGTCGCCCCGTACATGAAGCCGCTGACCGAGCTTGTGGTGAACTATATCCGCGAAGAAGGCTTCGAGGTTCAAGACTGGCGTGCCCTGGAGATTCCCGACAACCTGGCCGTGGCCCGTCACGACCCCGCCAACCTGCCCGGTATCGTCGCCGGCATGAACCTTGAAGGGGTGGATGTGGTGGTCTTGTCGGCCTGCGTGCAGATGCAGTCGTTGCCGGCCGTGGCCAAAGTCGAGGCGCAGACCGGCAAGCCTGTGGTCACCGCTGCCATCGCTACCACCTACGCCATGCTCAAGGCGCTGGACCTCGAGGCGGTGGTGCCAGGTGCCGGCGCCTTGCTGTCGGGCGCCTATTGAAATCGGGAGGTAGACATGAGCGAGGCACAAAGTGCTCGGGACAACTATCAGGGTGTATGGGGGCAGCGTATCGGTTTTGGTCGCGCACCGGCGCTGCTGATGATCGACTTCATGCAGGGCTATACCACGCCGGGGGCTGCGCTGTACGCCCCAGGCGTCGTCACGGCAGTGGCGCAGGCCGCGGACCTGCTGGCGCTAGCCCGCGATTGCGGCATCCTGGTGGTGCATACCAACATCCGCTACCAGCCCCCGCATTTTGTCGATGGCGGGGTATGGGTGCGCAAGGCGCCGGTGATGAAGGACATGGTCGAGGGTAACCCCTTGGCGGCGTTCTGCGAGGCCGTTGCCCCACAGCCGGAGGAGGTGGTGCTGAGCAAGCAGTACGCCAGCGCTTTCTTCGGCACCAGCCTGGCGCCGCTGCTGCACGCCCAAGGAGTGGACACCGTGGTCTTGGCCGGCTGCTCCACCAGCGGGTGCATCCGCGCCAGCGCGGTAGATGCGATGCAGCATGGCTTTCGAACCATCGTGGTGCGCGAATGTGTGGGTGATCGCCATGACGACCCGCACCACGCCAACCTGTTCGACATCGACAGTAAGTACGGCGATGTGGTTTCCCGCCAGGAAGCGATGGCGCAATTCAGGCAATTGACCGGCTGACACCGGCAGGCGCCTACCCAATAACAATCAAGGAACGGTGCCGGAAGCACGTTCATGACCGCCTGCTGTCCGGGCGGTCGCCCCGCAGGAGCACTCGGGGTTTTTCAGGCGTGGCCTGGGCATGTCGCGTGTAGCGTGCGACGGTCCTTGTGCGTCGAAAACTGCTGGCCTTAAAAACAACCACAAAGTCGCCCGCCAGGAGACAGGAAATGCCAATTGCGAATGCAACCACGGTCCATAGCGACATTGATCAGGGCACCAAAGCGCTGTACAGCAAGATCACCTGGAGGCTCATTCCCTTCCTGTGCTTTTGCTACCTTGCCGCCTACCTGGACCGTATCAACGTCGGCTTCGCCAAACTGCAGATGCTCGAAGATCTGCAGTTCAGCACCGCCGCCTATGGCCTGGGTGCCGGGCTGTTCTTCGTCGGCTACATCATTTTCGAAGTGCCCAGCAACCTGATTCTGCAGCGCGTCGGTGCCAAGCTGTGGATCGCCCGCATCATGATCACCTGGGGCCTGTTGTCGGCGTGCACCATGTTCGTCAGCAGCACCACCCAGTTCTACATCCTGCGGTTTCTGCTCGGCGCGGCCGAAGCAGGGTTTTTGCCAGGGGTACTGTTCTACCTGACCATGTGGTACCCCACTTACCGACGCGGGCGCATCATCGCCCTGTTCATGATCGGGCTGCCGCTGTCGAGCGTGATCGGTGGGCCTATCTCGGGGTGGATCATGGGGCACTTCGATCAGGTCCACGGCCTGCATGGCTGGCAGTGGCTGTTCCTGCTGGAGGCGATCCCCAGCGTGCTGCTCGGCATTCTGACCTTCTGGGCCTTGCCCAATCACTTCCAGCAGGCCAAGTGGTTGTCGAGCCAAGACAAGGCTCAGCTGGCAGCAGACCTTGCCGCCGACGATGCAGAGGGCAAGGACAGCAAGCACAGTTTCCGTGACGGGTTCTTCAACCTCAAGGTGTGGATGCTTGGCGGTATCGATTTCTCGATCCTGCTCAGCGCCTACGCGATGGGCTTCTGGATGCCGACCTTCATCCGCGATGCAGGGGTAAGCGACACGTTCCACATCGGCTTGCTCACTGCCATCCCGAGCCTCGCCGCACTGGCCGGCATGCTGCTGATCGGCGCCAGTTCCGACCGTCACCGTGAGCGTCGTTGGCACATCATCGTCCCATTCATCGTCGGCGCCATCGCCATGGCCAGCAGCACCTTGTTCAGCCAGAACCTGGTCATGACTGTATTCCTGTTCGCAGTCGCCTCGGCCGCGATCATTGGTGCGGTGCCGGTGTTCTTCAGCCTGCCGGCGACCTTCCTGAAAGGAACGGCAGCCGCCACCGGTTTTGCCCTGGCCTGTTCGGTGGCAAACATTGCCGGGCTGGTCAGCAACTCGCTGATGGGCCTGGTCACTGACTGGACCGGTACTTCCCACGCGGCGCTGTGGGTGTTCGCCGGCTGCTTGCTCCTGAGTTGCTTCCTGGTCATCGCCCTGCCAGCGAAGCTGGTCAACCGCTAGCGGTCCAGCGCTTCACGCCCGGTAGGGCAGGCGGGCCGATGCCGGCCTGCCCACCCATTCTCAATGCAATCTGCACGTCGGCGGGCGTTTGTCTCGCCGGTGGATTGCTGTTGCCCGAATTTCAGGAATCGCCCCATGCACGCTTGCACTGCACCGCGTTTTTTCCCGAAGGCACGCCTGGCTGGCGGCTGCATCGCAGCCGCGCTGTGTACCGAGGCACCGGCTGAAGAGGTCGGTTTCATCGAAGGCGCCCGTGCGACCCTCCAGGCTCGCAATTATTTCTTCAGCCGCGACTACGCCGATATCAAGGGAGCAAGCACCCAATCGCGTACTCAGGAGTGGGCGCAGGGCTTCATCCTCAACGCCAGCTCAGGTTATAGCCAGGGCATCATTGGTGCCGGGGTCGATGTGATCGGCCTGTTGGGTTTCAAACTCGACAGCAGCCCCGAACATGCACGCTCAGGCCTACTGCCAAGCCTTGACAGCGGCACGTCCGCCGACCATTACAGCCGCGTGGGCGCGGCGCTCAAGTTCAAGGTTTCCCAAACCGAATTGAAGGTGGGGGAATTAATGCCCAATCTGCCTGTGTTGCTGTTCAGCGACCTGCGCCTGCTGCCACCGACTTATCAGGGCGCAATGCTGGAGTCACATGAGTTTGCTGGGCTGACGCTCAGTGCCGGCCAATTTCGCTCCACCAGCCTGCGCGACTCGTCCAACAGTCAGAAAATGTATGCGCTGGTCAACGACCCCATCAACCCCGCGCGGCTGGCCCGCTTTACCAGTGACCGCTTCAATTACCTGGGCGCCGACTATGCCTTCAACGACAACCGCTCCAGCGTGGGGGTATGGCAGGCGCAGCTGCAGGACATCTACCAGCAGCGATTCTACAGCCTCAAGCACGCCGAGCCCCTAGGTGACTGGACCTTGGGTGTGAATGCCGGCTATTTCCAGGCCCGCGAGGATGGGCGCAAGCTTGCCGGCAACTATGACAACCATGCGCTGTTCAGCCTGTTCTCGGCGAGAACGGGCGGGCATACGTTTTACGTGGGCTACCAGCAGATAGGCGGGGAGGACGGTTTCATCCAGGTGGGCGCCAACACCAACCCGATGGGTAATACCCTGCCGACCTACGAGTTCTCGGCGCCTGGGGAGCGTTCCTGGCAGGTGCGGCATGACTACAACTTTGCGGCATGGGGGATCCCCGGGCTGACCTCGACATTGCGTTACGTACAAGGCCGGGAGGTCAAAACCGGGCTGGGCTTTGAAGGGCGTGATCGGGAGCGGGATCTGGACCTGGCCTACGTGGTGCAAAGTGGGCCGCTGGAGGGGCTCGGCGTGCGCGTGCGCAATGTGATGGCTCGCTCCAATTACCGAACAGACATCGACGAGAACCGCGTGGTGCTCAGCTATAGCATGAAGCTGTTCTAGAGGTTGTAGCGGACACCATCAGGCGAGCACGACGAACGGCCACCTCAGACGTGCACCTGGCCGGCTAAAAGCGACCAGGTGTACAAACCCGCTCAGCTGTAGCGGTTTATGCGATTAATTATCATATGAGGATGATTATGATGTAGATTTGCGCGCATGGATTTTCACGCGCAAGGAGTCAGCTCGCAATGCCCCCGTCCATTTCCCATCCCACTACCTTCACCCTCGGCCTGTACGCTTGCTTAATCTGCCCGCCATCCTTTGCCGATACCCAGGCAAGCCAAGACGGCCCCGTGCTGGAGCTGGGCTCAACCGATGTGATTGCTACCGGCCTTGGCAGCGTCACTGAACGCAGTGGCTCCTACACCACCGGTAGCATGAGCGCAGCCACCCGGTTGAATCTCTCGATCAAGGAGACACCCCAATCGGTCTCGGTCATATCCCGCCAGCAGCTGGACGACTTCCAGCTCAACAGCCTGTCCGAGGCCATGGCTCACGTCACGGGAGTTACGGTGCAACGCAATGACTCGGAGCGACCGAGCTACTATTCGCGTGGTTACGCCATCAACAACTTCCAGATCGATGGCATGCTCAACACGTTCTCGGGGCTCAAGTCCGACTCCGACACCATCATCTACGATCGAATCGAAGTCGTGCGTGGGGCCACAGGCTTGACCACAGGTGCAGGCGATCCCTCGGGCACCATCGCAATGGTTCGCAAGCGCCCTACGCACGCGTTGGCGGTAAAGAGTGGTGTAAGTGGTGGCAGTTTCGACAATTACTACAGCTACCTGGACGTGGGTGGCCCGCTGGGCTGGGACGGCCGTCTGCGCGGACGCACCGTGCTGGCGTACCGCGACAACAAGTCGTTCATGGACAAGTATGCCACCCAGCGTGAAGTGGCCTACGGCGTGCTTGAAGCCGACCTGACCCCAAGCACCGTGCTGGCGGTGGGGTATGACTATCAGAACAAGCATGTGCAAGGGTCATCCTGGGGCACGGTACCGTTCTGGAACGCCGACGGCAGCAAAGCCAACTTGCCCCGTTCCACCAACCTCAGTGCGCCCTGGTCTTCCTGGCCACTCAAAGACCAGACGGTATTCGCCACCCTCGACCAGTATCTGGCCAACGACTGGGTCATGAAGGTGGCGTATACCCACCGGCAAAGCGACAGCGACGGAAAGGTCTACTATGGGGGCAATGGCTTCCCCGAAGCCGACCGTAGCGGCATGCAGGCCTGGTACTCGCACTTCGGAGGCTCCGAGCAGATGGACGCGCTGGACTTCAACCTCGCGGGCCCTTTCCAGTTGTTCGGCCGCAGCCATGATTTCATGATCGGTTACGGCGAGTCGCGACGGCGCGACAGTGAACCCCACCGCCTTGATCTGCCTGTACCCGACGGTTTCGAGACGATTGCCGATTGGAAGTACATGGGGGCCACCCCTACGTTCTATGACCTCGAAACCGGGCTGGACAGTTCGCGCTCCAGCATTCGTCAGAAGGCCGGCTACATTGCAACACGTCTGAACCCCACGGATCGGCTGCATATCGTGATTGGCAGCCGCTACGGCAGTTGGCAGACGCAACGGCGGGAGTGGGATTACGGTGATGCCCTGCAAGTCACCGATCAGTCCACTACCAAGCAGGTTCAGAATGATCAGTGGACGCCCTATGCCGGCGTACTCTTCGATCTGACCGACCAGTTCACCGCCTATGTCAGTTACACCGATATCTTCAACCCGCAAACCGTGAGAGACGTCAACAAGCAGTACCTGGAGCCCATCGTAGGCAAGGTTTATGAGGTGGGGCTCAAGGGCAGCCTGTTCGCTGACCGCCTGAACCTGAGCACGGCAGTGTTTCGCAGCAAGCAGGACAACGTGGCGGAACAAGACGACTCAGTGCCGCCTAATGGCAACGAAGTATTCTACAAAAGCGGTGGCAAGGGCGTGGTTGTCGAAGGTTTCGAGGCTGAAGTCGCAGGCGAGGTGATGACCGGGTGGCAGATGAGCCTGGGCTACAGCTATACGCATGCTGCCACGGCCGAGAAAAAGCGAAAGAACACCGAACAACCCTTGAACCTGGTGCGCTTGTCCAGCACCTATGCCCTAACACCAGCATTGACCGTAGGGGCAAGCCTGGACTGGCAGAGCGACAATTTCAGGCTGGCGAACCGACCGGTGGGGCGCGACGGTGATCGAATCATCACGGCCAAGGACGAGATCGGCCAGAAGGCATTTTCGGTGGTTGGACTGATGGCGCGCTACCGGATCGATGAGCACCTGACTGCTTCTGTCAACGTCAAGAACCTGTTCGACGAGCATTACTACAACAACGTCGGCTTCTACAACGGCGTGTACCACGGTGAGCCACGTACGATGATGGTCAGCCTGGATTGGAGGCTCTGAGGCGATGACCAGGTTGCGCTGTACACTCGGCCAGTCGGCGGCCATGTGATAGCCCGCAGCGCCCATCACCCGCGCGCTTGGCGAACGGGCGATGGGCGCTTGCTCAGACCAAGCCTTTACTCAGCGGCCTGTTCCACTGCCGGCTCGTCTGCAGCCTCGCCCTGTGCTGCAGGCGCAGCGGTCTGTGCCTTGGCTTGCGCCCGCTTGCGGCGTTCCTGATTACGCTGCTGGGCCGCCTGACGCTTGGCATGGATCGCCTGGGCGGCGGTCACCACGCCTGCCGGCTCACCGTTAAGGTCCAGGCGCGGGGCGTTTTCCACCATGCTGGTCCAGTAGCGGTTGCCCCGGCACCAGGTGGAAATGCCCAGCTTCAGTTGCTCACGGGTAATGCCCAGCAGCTCCAGGTGTTGCTCGGCATCCTTGAAGATGCCCTCCTTGAGCGGCACTTTCGGCGCAGGGTTGACAGGGAAGGCCAACGGGAAGTGCTTCTGCAGCGGCCAGATGGCGGCCACTGCCGGGTCCAGTTCACGCGGCTTGGTCTTCTGCGGGGGCTTGCGCTTGGCCGGCGCTGGGGCGCTTGCCTGTTGCTGCTCTTTTTCAGCCCGCAGGCGATCCCGTAGCGCTGCCAGTTGTTCAAAGCTCATCGTTCAATTCACTGCTTCAAGGTTGATTGCGTGGTGCAAGGATATGCGATGCAGCCCCGGTGAGCAGCCCAAAAGGCACAAATCGTCGCTTTTTTTACAGAAACCCACGACGGTCTTGCTCCAGGGCAGCGGTATTTGCGTCACACAATGGCGCGAATCCTTGCCCCAGGGGCACGGTGCAAGCTTTCCCGACAGGCCGCTGCCCCTCTGTCATCCAGCCCTAGACCTTGAACTTGGCGACCATCGCGTTCAGGTCCACAGCCAGGCGTGACAACTCCTGGGCGGCGGCGCTGGTCTGGTTCGCGCCGGCCGAGGTCTGCATTGCCAGGTCCCTGATGTTCACCAGGTTTCGATCCACTTCGCGGGCCACCTGGGCCTGCTCTTCGGAGGCGCTGGCGATCACCAGGTTGCGTTGGTTGATGGACGAAATGGCTTCGGCAATCGTGTTCAGTGCCTGGCCTGCGGATTGGGCGATTTCCAGGGTGCCTGACGCCCGCCCTTTGCTGGCGTGCATGGCCCCGACTGCAGACTCGGTGCCCGACTGAATGCCTGTGATCATGCCTTCGATCTCGGCTGTCGATTGCTGGGTTCGGTGCGCCAGCGCCCTGACTTCGTCGGCGACCACGGCAAAACCACGGCCGGCTTCACCGGCGCGCGCAGCCTCGATGGCAGCGTTGAGCGCAAGCAGGTTGGTCTGGCCTGCGATCGAGCCGATGACATCCAGTACCCGGCTGATCTCGTTGGCGCTGGTGGCCAGCTGTTCGATTTCCTGGGAAGTGGTCGTGACATCGCCGACGAGCTGACCAATGGATTGCAGCGCATCATTGACCCGTTGCTGGCCCTCACGGGTGGTCTGGTCTGCACCTTTGGAGGCATCGGCGGTGTTGACGGCATTGCTGGCCACTTCCTCAACCGCTGCGGTCATTTGGTTCACGGCCGTGGCGGCTTGGTCGATTTCGGCGCTTTGCTGATGCAGGCCGCGGCTGGTGTCTTCGGTGACCGTGAACAGCTCTTCGGATGCCGAGGCGAGCTGGTCGGAGGCGGCTGCGATGCCGGCAATCGTCTCGCGCAAACTGTCTTTCATTCTGGACAAGGCGTGCAGCAACAGCGCGGGTTCGTCGCTACCCGTCACCGTGATGACCTGGTTGAGCTCACCCGAGGCCACCCGCTCGGCAACGGCCACCGCTTCGCTCAAAGGCCGCACGATACTGCGGGTCAGCATGATGGCCAGCGCAATCATCAGTACGATGATGCCCACGATAGTCGCCGTGATAATCGAGAAGGACTGATCATAGGCGTCCGTACTGATCTGGGAGGCGTTGGTTGCGCCGTTGGAATTGTACTGGGTCAGCTCGATCAGCGACTTCATCATTGCGTCGGCGTAGTTGGCCAGTTCACCGTTGACCAGGCGGGTCGCTTCTGCAATGTCGTTCCTGCGTACAGCGTCAAGAATTGCGTCCTGCAACCTATGGTAGGTCTCGCTTCTGGCCAGAAATGCGTCGTACAGGGCCCGGTCTCGTTCTTCTGTCGCTGTTGCCTTGTACGTTTTGATTTGTTCCTGGTAGTGCTTGGAGATGTCCGCGATCTTGTCCAGTGTCGCGGCCCTGGCGCTGGGGCTTTCTTCCAGAACGCTGCGCAAGGTCAGTGCTCGGGCGCGGCCCAGGTTCATGCTGACCTCGTCCAGCAGCATGATTGACGGTAACCATTCGGTGCGCACTTCGTCAGTGGCCTTGTCCATCGTGTGCATGCGGTACAACGATGCCAGCCCCAGGATCAGTACGAGGAGGGCGACCAGCGTAAAGATGACAGCCGCGCGTGTGCCAATTTTCAAGTTCCGAAAATACATGTGTAGCTCCTTGGTGTAGCAATGCTTGCTAGGCTAAGCAAGTCCAGCAGGGTGACCGTGGTAATAAGGCTGCAGCCCTCTCGTTGAAACAGCTATCGGCACCTTGAGCAATAAACTTTAAGAATAAACATAAGCAGTTTACGAACGGCGTAGTTCGCCGTTGGATCGCTCAATTGCCATGGTTTTCAGCACACCGCGAGCCTGTTCTTATGGTCATTGTGCAGGGTTATTTAGGTAACAATTTATTTCGTATTGATCTGGATCAAGAAAATGCTGATTGGATCGGCCGCAGGTCTTTGAATCGTTCGTCAACATAGGCCTGTTTGAAGGCGCGCGAGTATCGAATGTTAAGCTGTGAGCCTTGGAAACAGGCAGCCCCGCCCCTCGTAAGGGCCGAGGCCGCTGGGGCTATTGCAGTGTGTCAGGCTTAAACGCCGCCGGCAGTTGTGCCAGCGTGGTTTCGATTCGCGCTATCGATACCGCCAATGCGCTGGCCTCATCGTACTTGCCTTCGCCTTTGAGCTTGTCTCGCTCGCGGCGCAGGTTCAACAGGGTTTTTTGAAGTCTCAACGCCGGCTCATTGTAGTCGTCCATAGAGTTCTCTTAACGATAGCGTCCTTGCTGTTGTAGGAAAGGCTGACCGTAACAGGTCAGTTCCACCTCATAAACTGATCTTTCATACAGCGAGAACGAAGTCTAAGGAAACCTCCTACATCGCGGGATACATATTCCTACAAAGAGGCTGCGAGGCAGCAACTTCTGCAGCTTCTGTTAGGCTCGAGGGTTTTCGGCCAAGGAGAGGCCTGTGCATTTCATCGTGATCGAGCGGCATCGCAGTGCCTACCGACGCCCTCTGCGTTTCGCTCAAGGCACGCTGCTGGAAGTGGGGCCGCGTTTTGAGAGTGAGCCGGGCATGCAGGACTGGCACCTGTGCAGTTGCACGGGCCAGGAGCCAGGCTGGGTGCCGGAGCAGCTTATCGAGCGCCTGGACTTCAATCAGGGTAGGGCGTTGGATCACTATTGCGCCCACGAGCTGGATGTGGAACCAGGCCAGTTGGTTGAGCGGTTGCGCCTGCTCAACGGCTGGCTATGGTGTCGTCGTCATGGTGATGGGGAGCTGGGGTGGTTACCTGTCGGCAAGCTCCAGCAACTGATGTGAAGGTAAACGACCCCGCGCTACGGTGGACGGCTACGTGGGGCGCCCATTCCTGATCTGATCTGCTTTTTTTCTACAAACCTGAATCTGTAACCATATCAGTGAAGAACGGAAAATAACGTCATTCCGTATCACACTGTCGAGGTTTCAATGAGCAAGCTGGCGCTGTTCCTGGGTGGTTTCCTGCTGTTGACCATCATGATCGGGCTGCTGGGGACCATTCCTCCCAGTTGATCGCATGACCATTTCCCTTTTCAGCCCGCCGGGTTTTCAGTGCCCAGGCGGGCTTGTCGTTTGCGCCGCATTCCAGCGCTATCCCCAGTCAGTCTTCAGGCTCGGCGTTAGCACAGCCGCCGATCTGTCCGGCGCATCTGTTCAATGGTCGAAGTGGGATAAGTCGTTCTCCAGGCTGGGAAATCTGTCCACAGAAAAAGTGGGTAGGTCTGTGGATAACGTGCTGTAACCCAAGCCCCCGGCGGGCTCCGTTAAATTGAGCAGAAATTGAGCAACATTTCGTCTGGCTTTTGGACTGCCTAATCGAGCGGAGCCGTCACACATTCTCTTTGCCCAAACCGCCTTATCAACTGGCTTGATGGACCGGCGATGATCTCGAGTTGCCGGGTGAAGCTGCTTGACTTCAGTGAGCGCGCAGCAGAAGCCTCAGATGGCTCGACGCTGCGGCTCAGCTTGCTCCACGCGATTGCGTCCCTTCGCCTTGGCCAGGTAAAGCGCCTTGTCGGCGCTGGCCAGTAGTGTGGTCAGGTCTGGCGTCGGCATGCCTTCGTCGCAGCCTGCCAGACCGATACTGACGGTGATCTGCAAGCGCTGGCCGGCTTGCTCCACCTGAAGGTCCTGAACGGCACGGCGCAGGCGCTCGGCCGTAAATTGCGCCCTGTCCGGTGCAAGCCCTGGCACGATGATCACGAACTCCTCGCCACCCATGCGCGCGAATACTTCGCCGCTGTGCAACTGTTCCTGCAACGCATCGGCGAACTGGCGCAGCACCTGGTCGCCAACGGCGTGCCCGTGGGCATCGTTGATGGACTTGAAGTGATCGATATCCAGCATCATCAGCGTCAGTGGCAGGAATTGCTGATGCTGACGACTCTCCAGCAGCGCGTTTGCACGTCGAGTAAAAGCGCTGCGGCTCAAAGTGCCCGTAAGGTGGTCGGTGGTGGCCTGGTGCGCCAAACGCGCAAGCAGGCTGCGATTGGCCTGGGTCACGCAGGCCACTACCAGCGGCCCCAGTACCAGCATGGCGATGCCCAGGCGCGCCGACATCAGCGCCGTTACACCCGACTCGCTCTGCGGCACGCTGAAGTGCATGAGGCTCTGGGCAACGGCAACGATCAACGTGCTACCGGCTGTCAGCGTCAACAACGAAACCAGGAAGGGCGAGTACGTCCAAGCACACCACAAAAGGGCTGCGATCGGAAACGCGATGGCGCCGGGGCCGCCGAACGCGATGCTGAACGCCAGCGACACCAGCATGACCATCAGGGGCGCAAGGCGAATCCTTTGGCTCCCACCACGCAGCAAGGTACGCGCGGCCGGTGCGGTGAGCATCACCGGCAGCACCAGTACTGCGGTGGAAAACTGCTCGCTGAACCACGCCAGCCACGTGCTGCGCAGGGACTGTTCGAACCAGGGGGCAGCCATCACCGAGGCCAGGCTCGCAGCCACCGAGGCCCCGGCTGCACATGCGCCAAACACACTCAGCACCCCGTGGGGCGTGCGCATGCGCCGATGCACGCGCGGCAAGCGCGATAGCAATTGCCAAACGGTGACCACGACGCCCATGTTGCACAGGTTGAACCACAGCGCCGGCCCCAGGGCACTCGCACAGAGCAGGTCCGCGCCAACCATGGCCAACCACATCAACACGAAGCCAGCCACAGTTGCCTGGCGTGGATAGCGCAGCAACACGCCTGCCAGTACGGCATTGACTGGCCAGAACAAGGACAGGGATTCGATCGGGCGAGCCAGAATGCCGCCAATGGTAAGCGCGAAGGTCAGGCTGAACAGTGCGGCGTAGGGCAACAAGCGCGATTGGGCTGGAAAAACCATGGGCTCGACCGGCAAGCGGAAACGATATCCAGGACGACCGCTGAACGCACCTGGGGCAATTGCGCATCAGTGTGTTGTTCCGGCTAGTTGATGTCAATCTGCCCAGCTCGAAGCTTTTGCGTATGCCGCCTACTTCACAGCCCGAAGAACCACGGCACCATGACCACCGTGACCCCCATCACCAATAGCGTGAACGGCACCCCTATCTTCACGAAGTCCGCAAATCGGTATTGTCCAGGGCCAAGCACCAGCGTGTTCACCGGCGAAGACACCGGCGTCATGAAGGCCGCCGAGGCCGCCAGCGCCACTGTCATCGCAAAGGGGTAGGGCGACATGCCCAGCTGCGTTGCGGTCGAGATGGCAACCGGTGCCATCAGCACTGCGGTTGCAGTGTTGGAGATAAACAGCCCGATCACTGCCGTGACCGCGAACAGGCAGGCCAGCATGGCGCTGGGCCCGGCGTCGCCCAGCACATTCACCAGCGCCCCGACGGCCAAGTCTATGCCACCGGTTTTCTGCAAGGCTTGGGCAAATGGCAACATGCCTACGATCAGTATCAGGCTTTGCCAATGGATCGAACGGTAGGCGCTGTTCATGTCGATACAACGGCCTGCGCCCATCAACAGGCAACCAATGAACGCTGCCATGACATTGGGCACCGCGCCGCTGACCATCAGGCCAACCATCACCGCGAGGCTCAACAACGCCTGGGGCGCGCGCCGGCGAGCAGGTGCCACCAGGTCGATCTCGGCCGGCAAGCTCAACACCAGAAAATCGCGCGGTTTGCCTTGTAGCTGGCGTACCGCCTTCCACGGCCCGACCACCAGCAGGGTGTCGCCCAGGCGCAGCTTTTCTTCGACCAACTGGTCTTGCACGGCCGCCTGCTCCCGGCGCAAGCCCACCACGTTGAGGTCGTAGCGTGAGCGAAAGCCCAGCTCGAGGATGCTCTTGCCGATCAGTTGCGAGCCCGGTGGCAGGGACACCTCGGCCATGCCTACCTCCTGCGATTGGTCGATGAAGTAGGCGGCCTTGAAGTGCAAGGGTTCCAGTTGCATGGTCTGGCACAGGCTGCGCAAATCGTCGCGGCTGGCAAACAGATCCAGCAGCAGTACATCACCCTGGTGCAGCACGGTATTGGAATCAGGCGAAATGACGCGTGTGGTGAACTTGTGTTGACGTTCGATGCCGATGACATTGGCCCCGTGGCGGGTACGCAGCTCCAGCTCGCCCAAGGTATGGCCGATCAGCGGTGATTGGGGGCGAATGCGCAAGCGACGCTCACGACCATTGAGTTTGTAGTCCAGAACCAGGTCCAGCAGGGTCCGCCGGGTTTCGACACGTCCATCCTTGCGCACCTCGCCATTGAGCCAGTGTCGGGTCAGAAGCATGTAGCCCACACCCAGCACCAGTACCACCAAGCCAAAGGGCGTGAAGCTGAAGAACGAGAAGCCTTGCTCACCATGGCGTACCAGTTCGCTGTGCACCACCACGTTGGGCGGGGTCGCCACCAGGCTGAGCATGCCACTGATCAGGCCGGCAAAACTCAGCGGCATCATCAGGCGGCTGGGCGAGAGTTTCAAACGCGCGGCAATACTCAACACGACCGGTATGAAGATGGCCACTACTCCCGTGGAGCTCATGACCGAGCCCAGGCCGGCCACCGCGACCATCAGCAGTACCAACAGTCGGGCCTCGCTGTTGCCCGCCCGTTCGCTCATCCACTCACCGATGCGATAGGCGATACCAGTGCGCACCAGCCCTTCACCGATGACGAACAGCGCAGCGATTAGCACGACGTTCGGGTCGCTGAAACCTGCGAGCGCCTGTTCGATCGTCAGCACGCCCGACAATGGCAATGCCACGATCACCAGCAGCGCCACGACATCCATGCGTGGACGGTTGATGATGAACAGCACGACGACAATGGCAAGCAGGGCCAGCACCCATGTCAGCTCTAGATTCATCGGGAAAGGTGTTCCTTCACACAGGGCACATGAACGATAGCCGGTAGTGTGCCACCTGAGCGTGAACGAGGTGTTGATGTATTGCAGTGTTTATCGGGGAGGGACGACGCGGGTGCTTGGGCGGGTGTCAGGTACTTGACACCCGCCCAAGCAATGGATCATTTGGTGCGTATGGACAGGACCACGCCATTGGTCGTTTGTACGAGGACGTAGCGATCGCCCATGCTTACCCAATGGCTTTCCTTCTCCGGTGCCGGCAGGCCTTTGGCTTTCCAGTCCTTGATGGCCTCATCGTCGCGCTTGTATTGATCCGGGGCTTTGTCGCCTTCTTTCAGCTCACGGTTGTGGGTGGCCGAATTCTGCACGCTATCGTCGGTAGACGTCGCTGCAGTGGCGACCATGGGCAGGCAGGGCAGGGCAGCGAGGAGCAGGTAGTGCAGTTTCATGGCGGTTTCCTTGTTGCGTGGTGTTTGTGCTAAGACAGCGAAAGTCGCGCCACAATTCACTCTCGTGCATGCCAGTGCTAGAGTCGCCTCCTTCTTAAATGATTTCGAGGATGGACCATGCGTGTGATTCTGCCCGTGGCCGCAGCCGTGCTGCTGGTCGGTTGTGCTTCTGCGACCATGGATGCGGCCCGTAGCGGCCAACCCACTACGCACATGAATTCGCGCAAGGCGCCTGAACGCGTTGCCCAGTGCATCCAGTACGGGTGGCAGGAAGAGCGTGTGTTCGGCCAGGACGCCAGCGGCTACCTGGAGCCGCGCAAGCAAGGTGGCTTTACCGTCTATACCCGCGAGGCCGAAACGTTCGTCGATGTCTACCCGCAGGACGGCGGTGCGCGTGTCGATTACTACACCCAGAACGACAACGGCGTCTCGTTGCAGCGCCGGGCGGCGGCTGCAACCTGTCTTTGACGGGCAAGGGGCGAGCCAGGGCTTTACACTTTTTAGCATCCGAACGCTGTCAGGTGTGTGGCATCGGCCGCTAGCATGCCCCATTACCCATCAAGGATGTCGCCGTGAACCCTTCATCACAGCTGAACCAAGCCAATTGGGACGAGCGCGCACCGCTGCACGCAGCCTCGCAGGACTACCAGTTCGATCAGTACGTCCAACGCCCTGCGCACCTTTCACAGACTGTTCAGTTCGACCTGCCGATGCTGGGCAATATCGAGGGGCAAAGGGCGGTGCACCTGCAATGTCACATCGGCACCGACACGCTTTCGCTTGCCCGGCTGGGCGCCGATGTGTGCGGCCTGGACTTCTCCCCGGCCTCCCTGGCGCAGGCCCGGCGCCTGGCAACCCTGTGCGCTACGCCCATCGACTACCATCAGGCCGATGTGTACGCCGCAGCCCAGGTGTTACCGGCAGGCACGTTCGATCTGGTCTATACCGGCATCGGCGCCCTGTGTTGGCTGCCGCGCATTGCGCCGTGGGCACACACCGTGGCAGCCCTGCTCAAACCCGGTGGCCGGCTTTTCTTGCGCGAGGGGCACCCCATGCTGTGGGCGGTCAATGAAGGCCATCAGGACCGCCTGCAGCTCGACTATCCGTATTTCGAATGCGAGCAGCCAACCGTATGGCAGAGCGACGAGACCTATGTGGCCACCTCGCAGCGATTGGCCAACACCCAGACCCACGAGTGGAACCACGGGTTGGGCGAGCTGATCACCGCGTTGATGGCCAACGGGTTGCAGCTGACAGCGCTGGTAGAACACCAAAGCGTGCCGTGGGAGGCACTGCCGGGGCAAATGGACAAGGGCGCGGACGGGGAGTGGCGGTTGCGCGAGCAACCCGCTCGCCTGCCGCTGAGTTATACCCTGACAGCCGTCAAAACCTGATCAGGACAGGTAGCCACCGTCGACGTTGAGCGCCGCCCCGGTTGTATAACTGGAGGCGTCGCTTGCCAGGTACAGCACAGCCCCGGCCATTTCCTTGGGGTCTGCCACGCGCTTGAGCGGGATCTGCTGTAGCGCGGTATTGAGGATAGCCTCGTTCTTGACCAATGCCGATGCAAACTTGGTGTCGGTCAGGCCCGGCAACAAGGCGTTGCAGCGAATCCCGAACTGCGCACACTCCTTGGCAAACACCTTGGTCATGTTGATCACTGCCGCCTTGGTCACCGAGTAGATGCCCTGGAACAGGCCAGGCGATACGCCATTGATCGACGCCACGTTGATGATGCTGCCGGCGCCATGTTCGCGCATCAGCTTGCCTGCTTCCACCGACATGAAGAAATAGCCGCGAATGTTCACATCCACGGTTTTCTGGAACGCCGCTGGATCTGTGTCCAGCACATTGCAAAACTGTGGGTTGGTCGCGGCATTGTTCACCAGGATGTCCAGGCGCCCGAACTGCTCGCGTATGCCGGCGAATACCTGCTGGATCTGCTCCAGCTCGCCGATGTGGCACGCCACTGCCGTGGCCTTGCCGCCGCCCGCGATGATGGCATCGGCCACGTGTTGGCAGCCCTCGAGTTTGCGACTGGAGACGATCACATGTGCGCCTTGCTGCGCCAGCACGTGTGCAATCGCCTCGCCAATGCCTCGGCTGGCCCCGGAAACAAAGGCGATCTTGCCCTGAAGGTCGAACAGGTGGGTCTGCGGCATGCTGCTGGTCCCTTGTGGTCGTAAGGTGCGTTGGTGATCAGAGGCTCGACTTGGCAATGACCTGCAAGGTCATCTGCTCCAGCAGCCGGTTCATGTGAATGAACTGGGCGAAGCGCTTGTCCTGGGTCTGGCCGTGAAAATAACGGAAGTAGATCTGCTGGACGATGCCGGCCAGACGGAACAGGCCGTAACAGTAGTAGAAATCGAAGTTGTCCAGGTCGATGCCTGCACGCTCGGCGTAATAGTCCACGAACTGGCGCCGGGTAAGCATGCCCGCAGCGTTGCTCGGCTGGCGGCGCATCAGTTGTACTGGCGCCGGGTCGTCTGCCTGAATCCAGTACGCCAGGCTGTTGCCCAGGTCCATCAAAGGATCGCCCAGCGTGGCCATTTCCCAGTCCAGCACGCCAATGATGCACATCGGGTTGTCGGCATCCAGGATGACATTGTCGAACCGATAGTCGTTATGCACGATGGCAGGTGTGGCGTGATCGGCAGGCATCTTCTCACGCAACCAGGTCTTGACCTGCTCCCAGCGCGGGGCGTCGGGGGTCATGGCCTTGTCGTAACGGCTGGCCCATCCTTCTATCTGGCGCTGCACGTAACCGTCGGGCTTACCCAGGTCGCTCAAGCCGCAGGCGTTGTAGTCCACACGGTGCAAGTCCACCAAGCGGTCGATGAAGCTTTTGCACAAGGCCGTTGTGCGTGCAGCGTCAAGGTTCAGTGCCGCGGGAATGTCCGAGCGCAGGATGATCCCTTTGACGCGCTCCATGACGTAGAACTCACTGCCGATCAGGCGGGTATCGGTGCAGTACGCATAAGCCTTGGGACAGTAGGGGAACCCATTGTTGAGCTGGTTGAGAATGCGAAACTCACGGCCCATGTCGTGCGCCGACTTGGCTTTCTGCCCGAACGGCGGTCGGCGCAAGACCAATTCTCGATCGGCGTATTTGACCAGGTAAGTGAGGTTGGACGCGCCACCCGGGAACTGGCTGACGGCGGGCGCGCCGGCCAGGCCGTCAATGTGCGCCTTGAGATAGCCGTCGATGGCTGCCAGGTCAAGCTCTTCGCCGGAACGTACTTGCGTAGACTCGTCGGTGAGCGTCATGGGTTTTCCTTATTCTCGATCACGCGGACTATTTTGCAATCTAATGCTTGCGCTTGGTTGGGACAAGCGTCCCAGGTCGCCATTGGCCGGGGTGTTGCTGGTCGATCAATGCCCTTGATGCTTGCCGTGCCGACAAACGCCGGACCAAAAAAAACCGAAGCCTTGTGGGCTTCGGTTCAGGGTCATCCAGGGATGCTGCTCAGGACGGGAACAGTTCGCTGAGCTTCATCGACAGCATCATGTCGCCTTCCACGCGCAGCTTGCCACCCATGAAGGCCTGCATGCCGTCGGTTTCGCCGCTGACGATGCCCTTGAGCGTTTCGCTGTCCATCACCAACGTGCAGTTGGCGTCCGGGTTCTCGCCTTCCTGCAGTTGGCAGGTGCCGTCCTTGACGATCAGGGCGTAGTGCTTGTCTTCATCGGTAATGTTGAAGCCGAATACCAGGTCCAGGCCTTGGGCAGCGGATGGGTTGAATTTCTCTTGCATCTTTTTGACGGCATCAGCTACGGAGGTCATGGCGCATTCCTTATAGAGTGATTTTCACGTCCCCGCAGGGACACAACAGGCCGGGCTCACCGATAGGTGATGAGCGCCGGCGTCCTCAACAGTTGCACATGGGCTTGACTGTTGAAAGAAGCCAATGCCACGTCGCGGCCTTTGAACTTCAATTGGCTCAGCGACGTGTTGATTATTTGCCAGTTCAAGGCAAATGCCTGGTCCGGGGTAATGCCTGAAACCAGGTGCAGCAAGGCGGCAATGGTGCCACCGGAGGTGAAAATGGCAATGTTGTCGCCATTGCCTGCGTTGTCCAGCACGCGGTTCAGCCCTTCGCGCACGCGGGCAGTGAACGCTTCCCAGGTTTCCAGTTCGTCGCTGCCATGGGTGCCTGCGTGCCAGCGCTGCACCATGAGTGCGAACAGGCGCTGAAATTCGCTGCGGTGATGCGTGACGTTGCTCAGGATTTCTGGCGCGTTGGGCTCGTCTATCGACAAGCCAGGCAACAGCGCGCGAATCACCCCATCGGCGTCGAACTCATTGAATGCAGCGTCGGTCTCAACAGCCGGCACGGCGTTGCCACTGGCCTGCATCGCTTGAAGGGCCAGGCGGGCAGTGTCTTGCTGGCGGCGCAGATCGCCCGCCACACACCGCTCCAGCCGTATCCCTAGCTGGGCAAGGTGCTCACCTAGCGCCTGGCTCTGGCGCACGCCAACGGGCGACAGCACGTCGTAGTCCTGTGCGCCGAAGGAGGCTTGGCCATGTCGAATCAGGTAGAGGTTGCCCACGAACGCTTCCGCTGTTGAAGGTTGCTGCCGAGGTTAGGGTGCGGTGCACAGCGCTGTCAACGAAAAAACATACAAGCGTTTGAAAAGGTCGTTTGAAAGGTGTTGCCAGCGTTTACATCCCCTGGCAGCGCCTGGGGTGCACCGGTATGCTTGTACCATTCACGCGCCTTCTGGCGCAGCTATCGAAGGAGTCACCGTGGAGTTTCTTGCCGAGTACGCAAGCTTTCTCGCCAAAACCGCCACCCTGGTCATCGCTGTTCTCATCGTGCTGTCGGCCATTGCCGGCTTGCGCGGTAAAGGGCGGCGCAAACCGGGTGGGCAATTGCAGGTTACCCGCTTGAACGCGTTCTACAAGGACCTGCGCGAGCGGCTGGAATCAGGCCTGTTCGACAAGGCTCAGCTCAAGGCGTTACGCAAGCAGCAGGCCAAGGCCGAGAAGAAAACCCGCAAGGTCAAGGCGGACGAAAAAGCCAGGGTCTTCGTGCTCGATTTCGATGGCGACATCAAGGCATCTGCAACCGAAAGCCTGCGCAACGAAATCACCGCACTGCTCACCCTCGCCACCCCTCAAGACGAGGTGGTACTGCGTCTGGAAAGCGGGGGCGGGCTGGTGCACAGCTATGGCCTGGCTGCCTCCCAGCTGGCCCGCATTCGCCAGGCCGGCATCCCCTTGACGGTATGCATCGACAAGGTGGCTGCAAGCGGCGGCTACATGATGGCCTGCATCGGCGAGAAGATCATCAGCGCACCCTTTGCGGTGCTCGGCTCCATCGGCGTCGTGGCACAGTTGCCCAACATCAATCGCCTGTTGAAGAAGCACGACATCGATGTCGAGATGCTGACTGCCGGTGAGTACAAGCGCACCCTTACCGTGCTGGGTGAAAACACCGAAAAGGGCAGGGAAAAGTTCCAGGAAGACCTGGATGTCACGCATCAACTGTTCAAGGACTTCGTCGCCCGCTACCGCCCCCAGCTGCACATCGATGAAGTGGCCACCGGTGAAGTGTGGCTGGGCATTGCAGCCCTGAACCGCAAGCTGGTGGACACGTTGCAGACCAGCGATGAATACCTCAGCGAACGCGCGCGCAGTGCCAACCTGTTCCACCTGCACTTCGCAGAGCGCAAGAGCCTGCAGGAGCGCATTGGCATGGCGGCCAGCGGCACCGTGGAGAATACGCTGGTAGGGTTGTGGAGCAAACTTGGCCGTCTGCGCTAACACCTTGAACCTGCTGAAATTTTTTTTCGTTCAGGGGGTTGCACGGTTACGTGAATGTAGACATAATGGCGCCCATCGAAACGCAGCACGCTTTAAAGGCGCAGTGTTTCGGGGAGATAGCGAGGTGTAAGCCGCTAGATCCTGACTTTGAGGCCGAGTAGCAAAGTGGTTATGCTCCGGATTGCAAATCCGTCTACGCCGGTTCGATTCCGACCTCGGCCTCCACCATTCGAAAGCCCCGCAGCCCTTTGGGTTGCGGGGCTTTTTTAATGCCCGCGATTTTCTCCAGTGCTCAGCAGCCAAAGGGAGCTGGTCAATGCTGGCGCGGTTTGGATCAACTGCGCACTGGATCTTGGGCTTTTTCGCTTCAAGCGGTAGGATTTTCCCGAGGCGCACCCTTTGTTTCGAGTCATGAAAAGAAAAATCTCAAGGGCGCTGCGAAAGTGGGTTGTTTACCTTGTGCTTGCAGGGCTGGCAGGCAACTCCAGCCGAGTGTTCGACCACCTGTCCGCCTTGAAGCCTTGGCGCGTCGCCAAGGGCTTCGCGGCTTACCTTATGACGACCTTGTGATACTACGCTGGCGCAGTGCGTTTACCTTCCGAGCCAAGACACTGGCCAGCGGCGTTCACACCTGGTCGTTGGTCAACGGCTGGTGATGTAGCTAAGGTTCAATACTCAACCCGCTCAAGGAAAATGCGCATGTGGTGGATCGGCCCCGAAAAATCCAGGTTCAAGATTCAGCGCCGCGTATCGGCCGTGGTTCTGGTATTGGCCGTATTGTTTCTTGCCACTCAAATCGAAGCGTACATTCATGGCGAGGCCTTGCTGACAGACGTGCTGGGCGGGCTGTTCCTGACCGCGCTGGGTGGCGGCATGTTTTACATGGCGGACAAGTGGTAGCTCCCGCTCATGCGGGTGCATGAGGCGCGGACGCAGGTCCGCTCAAGACGTCTGCTCGCACACCCAGTCCACGAAGTTGCGGATCTTCGGTGAATCGTGGCTCTGGGTCGCATAGGCCACGTAGTGAGCATCCGGGCTGGGTGCATAGTAGTGCAGGGGAATCAGCAAGGCGCCGCGCTGCAGTTCTTCTGTCACCATGAACCTGGGTACCAAGGCCACACCCAACCCTGCGATCGCTGCGCGAATGCACAGGTCGAAGGTGTCGAACTGCGGGCCTCTGTAGCTGTTTCTGGATGTCATCGCCTGAGCACCCAGCCAGTCATGCCACGCCTCGGGTCGCGAAACGCACTGCAAGAGCGTATGGCTGTGAATGTCATCGATAGCCTTCAGCGGCCGGTGCAGCAGCAGGGCAGGAGCGCACACGGGCACGACGTCTTCGCGAAACAGCTCGACGCACTGGGCGCCGGGCCAGGTGCCACGCCCATAGAAGAATGCAACGTCCGCCTTGGCCTGTAACAGGTCGAACGGCTCCAGTTCATTGCGCACGCTTAGCCGCACGTGCGGATACGCTGCGCTGAATGCCGGCAGCCGAGGAATCAGCCAGCGCGAGCCGAATGTCGGTTGGGTCGCGATTCTCAAGGTTTCTGCCTGGCCATCGAACGTTAGGATGAAGCGCGTCGAGATGTCCGTTTGGCTCAGGATCTTGCCAACTTCGCTCAGGTACAGCTCGCCCACGGCGGTCAGTTGCAAGCCGCCACGCAACCGATTGAACAGCCGACGCTGCAACATTTGCTCAAGTTGAGCGACCTGCTTACTGACGGCGCTTTGCGTCAGGTTCAGTTCACGGGCAGCGAGGGTGAAGCTGGCATGACGGGCAGTGGACTCAAAGCACTGCAGCGACATCATGGACGGAAGCAATTTCTTGTGCATGGCTTGCAGGCATCACCTAAGACTATGGCCAGGCAGGCCGGACGAGCCGCCTGGGCCTGGGCGGCTGGGCGGTCGGCCAATCTATGCGCTGGTTGCCTGGATTTCAAGCGCGCGCAAGCAGGACGCGATGGATTGCGCCTGGGCCTGGGCGTACAGGGTCGTCTCGTCGATCACGCGAGCGCCCAACGCTGCCTCCAACTGCTGCTGGTTGCCTTGCGTCATGGCGTCGGCCTTGGTGCTGTCGCCGAGGTTGGACTGAAAGATCCCGGCAGCGCTCACAGGCAGGAAGTCCTCATACACCAGTGGCTCGAAACCGACCGCGCCTTGTTCGATCAGCGTTTCGAGATCCGTCCCACGCGCTTTAGCCGCATCCCTCACGAAATAATTGAAGTAAGCGAGCTTGTGCGTGCGCAGCGAGGCGTAGTCGTCAGGAAACGCGCTGAATGCCGTTTTGAGTAGGTGCGCATACTGCTCGGCATTGTCCGCCGATGGTGCTGCGCCCAGCGCTTGCCTGGCCTGGCTCAACAGCCGGTCATACAGTGCTTTGCCCGCAGGTGTCAGCGCCGCGCCGCGCTGCTCGATTTCTCCGAAACGAGCCGTGTGATGCCCCGGTGCCCCATCACCACCAGCAAAGGTCACCGCTTCCTGCAGGGCCTTGAAGCTTGTCTGGCGCAACAGGATTGGGCACTGGCGCGGCGGTGGCCCTTCGATGACTGCCTTGGGGGTCATGCCGCGCGAACGCATCTGGGCCTGAGCGCGGTCGATGTCGAGAGTGCGGGGCGTGAGGTGGTTGATGTGCGGCCCACGAAACGCCACCACGTCAGCGATCAGGCGATGCTGGTCATGCAGGGCGCGGTATTGCTGGGCACTGACCGTCGCGCTCTGGTGCCAGCGAAAGGTTTCCAGCGCCTCCTGGACGAACGCTTGAGCGTCCGTATCGGTAAGTCCGCCGTCACATTCGTGGCGGTCGATGAGCGCCATTACGCCAGGGGTGAAAATGGTCCGCTCGCTCAGCAACTGGCAGGCCTGTTCACGCAGTTGTGGGTCTTCGATCAATTCGAGCCGCAACAGCGAGGTGAACACCCTGAACGGATTGGCGCGCAGCGACGCTGCCTCGATAGGTCGGAATGCGGTGGCATGTACTGGCACGGCGGCGATGCTCAGGTCGTAGTAGCCAACTGGCGACATGCCCATGACTGCAAACAGTCGGCGCAAGCCTTGCAGCTCCTCGGCCGTTCCAACACGGATCGCGCCATGGCGTTCCACGCTCAGGCGCTGCTCGTCACCGCTGCTACGCAGTCGTTCTGCCAATGCAGGCTGAGCGGCCAGGGTCTGGGCATTGACTTCGGCGACCAAGTCCAACAAATCGCCATAGAGCGGTACCTCCTGCTTGTACATCGCTGACAGGGCGGTACTGAAAAGCGCACGGATTGCATCGGGGTGCATGAAACGGACCGGGTCCATGGTGAGCCTCCTGGAAAATTCGAGGCCTGCATTGATCACGGTGACGCGCCGCCCTGGCAAACGAATTAACCGAATCGCTGCCTGACTTTTTCGCATGCGTGGCGTCTGGTACGTGCACCGGCAGTGCCACGGCATGCTGAGTCGGCAGTCACAGCGGCTTGTACCTTGCAAATCAGGCTATTCCTACCGGGAATGCAGGCCCGATATTTTTTCGTTTGCGTGAACATAGCTTTTACCGCAGGTTGTGACGGCCTTTGACGGTGGGCTGTGCCCGCCGCCTGCGCTGTTACTGCAGCGCCGTGTAGTGCCGGAACAGGCACGTCGTAACCCGCCATAATAAGGATAAAACATGCACAACCCTAACCCCGCCGGGGTCATCGCCGCGTCCACCGAGCGGACCTGGATCACAGCCTTCGTGTTTTGCTTCCTGACGATGGTCATCGATGGCGCCGATGTCATGATCCTGGCCTATAGCCTGGCCACGCTCAAAACGGAATTCGGCCTGACTGGCCTGCAGGCAGGCATGCTCGGCAGCTGCACCCTGGCCGGCATGGCTGTTGGGGGCATTTACGGTGGCTGGGCAACCGACCGCCTTGGGCGGGTGCGCACCGTGGTGCTCAGTGTGCTGCTGTTCAGCCTCGGTACGGGGCTATTGGGCTTTACCGAGAACTATGTACAGTTTGCGATCATCCGCTTTGTCTCGGCCCTAGGCCTTGGTTCGGTGTACGTTGCATGTAATACACTCATGGCCGAGTACGTACCTACCCGGTTCCGAAATACCGTCCTTGGCAGCCTGCAAGCGGGCTGGTCGGTCGGGTATATCGTTGCAACGCTGCTCGCTGCCTGGATACTGCCAAGCTACGGCTGGCGCACGTTGTTCTTCGTGGGCGTCACACCGGTGATTCTTGCCCTGCTGATGCACAAGATGGTGCCGGAACCTTCGACCTGGACCCGCTTGCAGAGTGCCGATCGTGCAGAGCGCAAGGCGCGTGAGCGTGTGGAGGGCGGCAAGTACAAACAGATCTTCGCCAACCCCAATGCCGCGAAGATGTTCGTTCTCTGGTCGCTGACTGCAGGCTTCTTGCAGTTTGGTAACTATGGCGTCAACAACTGGATGCCCAGCTACCTGGAGACCGAGTTGGGCATGGCGTTCAAGCAGATGACCACGTTCCTGGTCGGCACCTACACCGCTTCGATCCTTGGCAAGGTCATCGCCGGCATGGCGGCGGACAAGTTCGGGCGGCGCAAAGTGTTTGCCGCGGGTTGCCTGGGGACGGCGCTGTTCCTGCCGATCATCGTGCTGTTCAACCAGCCGGAAAACATTCTGTGGCTGTTGATCGTCTTCGGCTTCCTCTATGGCGTGCCTTACAGCGTCAACGCCACGTACATGACGGAAAGCTTCGAGGCCAAGTTCCGTGGCTCTGCGGTTGGCGGTGCCTACAATATCGGGCGTATCGGTGCTGCGGTGTCACCGGCTGCCATTGGCTTCTTCGCCAGCCAGGGCTCGATCGGTGTCGGTTTCCTGATCGTTGGCGCTGCTTATTTCCTTTGCGGCATGATCCCGCTGCTGTGCATCCGTGAGAAACAATTCGATCCGGCTCGTGAATGATCGGTGGTGGCCGATAAGGCGGGGGCGCGTGCTCGGTAAACCTTGGCTCACCTTTCCAAGAAATGACCCAGTGCAGTCACCGCTTCTGCTAAAGGCGTGCTCGTACGCGAAGGACTGAGCGCCCTGAGTCTGCTTGAAAACGCCGCCTGTAAAGGCGGTGTTCCTGCTCGGCAAGCTTGACGACCCTGCGGCTAGATCATCGGATTGGCAATCACCTCGGCCAGCCGCTCAGTACTTGCCCTTGGGGCTTTTCTCGAACTTCCATTCCGTCATTTTCTTCGCCGCCAGGAAACTTTCGCAGTTCGCGATGAACACATTGCGGTTTGCATCCTTTGACAAGCTGGCAAGGTTTTTTCCGTACAGTTGCGGGCCACAATTGTCTGCCGTTGGCTCGGGCACTTTCTCTTCGGTGCAGCCTGCCAGCGGGGTGATCAACCCAACAAGCGGGAGGAGGAGGGCGCGTTTTCTGTCCATGACGGAGTCCTTCGTCGGTCTATTTCAAGGTGCGTCCAAGTTGTCTGCTAGCCAGCCTGCGGGTGCGCAGACTATCACGCCAGCTGAGTGTTTTGGCTGGCACATCCACGCATAACGCCCTTTTCAGAATTCGAGATCACCTTGCCTGCTCTGTTCGGCAATCGGCATTATCAGTTGCGCACCCTGGTTGCGAACATTGCCAACGGCCTTGTCGACCGGATACCAGCGGAAGTCAGTGGCCGGACGGCAGCCTGTCGCCACGATCGCCTCGGCGCGCTGCGTTGAAGTGGCGGGGTCCAGCCACTCCCTGGCAAGGTGCGGCGCCAACACCAGGGGCTTTCGGTCATGAATATCGATCAAGCCTTGATCAGCGGCGGCCGTGATGATCACGAAACCATCGTGCGCGTCTGGTTCAAGGTTCTGGTGAACTTCGGCAAGCGCGGCAAAGTAGAGCGGTGCACCGTCGGCGCTGGTGATGTAGTAGGGTTGTTTGCGCTTGGGATCTTGCGCATCTGGCAGCCATTCGAACCAGCCATTGGCAGGGGCGAGCGCTCTTGCATGTGGCCACAGACCCTTGAAAAACTTGCCAGTGGCTACGGTTTCGGCCCGGGCATTGATAGGGTCGAGTCGCTTGCCTTTGGCCCAGCGAGGCGACCATCCCCACTTCACTTTGTCTACGTGCAGACCTGCCTCAGCCTGGCGTATAACTTCGACGCGGGTAGAAGGCGCCACGTTATAGCGATCAACCGGTTCATGGTCGTAGCCGTTGATCACCACCAAGTCCAGCGCCAGCTGTCGCAAGTAGTGATCCATCGACTCGTAGATCGAGTAGCGTCCGCACATGTATTCACCTCTCGTCCGTCAGAAATTCACACGTTCAGGATTGACCCGTCCGCCGATGCCAGATTAACTGTATATGCATACAGTTTGCATTGGACTTTCTCTCATGACCATCACCTTCCTGGGCGCGCCACGTGGCAGCTCTGAACCACTTCCGATTTATTCGTATTACGTTCCGGCCGGTTTTCCGTCGCCTGCCGCGGATCATCTTGAGGGCTACATATCCCTCGATGAGTTATTCGACATCCGCGCACCGCATGTGTATCTGGTGAAAGTGGAGGGTGACAGCATGCAAGGCGCTGGCATCTATTCGGGCGATATCGTGGTGGTGGACCGGGGGCGCGAAGCCGAGCACGGGGATATCGTGATTGCGGCCATCAACAGTGAGCCCGTTTGCAAGCGCCTGCACCGACGTGACGGTGTGGTGATCTTGAAGTCCGAGAACCGAGCCTACCCCCCGCGCTATGTCATGGAGGGTGATGATCTGCTCATTTGGGGCGTGGTGCGCTATAGCGTCCGCGATCATGCGCAGTGAGCCAATATTTGCGCTGATCGACTGCAACGCGTTCTACGCCAGCTGTGAGCGCGTATTTCGGCCTGATCTGGCGAAGACGCCGATCGTGGTGCTGAGCAACAACGACGGTTGTGTCATTGCCCGGTCCTATGACGCCAAGCCATTCGTGAAAATGGGCGAGCCTTATTTTCAGGCGCGGGAAAAACTCCGTCGGCACGGTGTAGTGGCATTCAGTAGCAATTACGCGCTGTATGGCGACATGAGCGAGCGGGTGATGACGCTGATCGAAGCGATGGTGCCTGCCACCGAGGTCTACAGCATCGACGAATGTTTCGCTGAGCTCACGGGCATGACCCAGGACTTGACGTTGTTCGGGCACCGGCTGCGCTTGCGCATTGCCCAGTGCACCGGCATCCCTGTCGGTGTAGGTATCGCACGTACCAAGACCTTGGCCAAGCTGGCCAACCACACTGCCAAGCGACTGCAGAGCCACACTGGCGGCGTTGTGGACATCACCGACCCGGTAAAACGGGATTGGGTGCTACGCAATACTGCGGTCAAGGAGGTGTGGGGTATTGGGCGCAAGATGACGGCGCACCTGGAGGCCATGGGCATTCGAACGGCGATGGACTTGGCCCGCGCCGATG
>Ga0308159_1000529_pt1 | contig 84441 bp, 73 predicted proteins | sample PhyCR1_FD_201040 | JGI IMG/M metagenome (GOLD analysis project Ga0308159, IMG submission 201040) | Phyllosphere microbial communities from UC Gill Tract Community Farm, Albany, California, United States - DLSLC.R1 | ecosystem: Host-associated > Plants > Phyllosphere > Unclassified | place: USA...
TCAAATCAACCACTTCCTTCCGAAGCGGGTTGCAAAAGTAGGAAAATTATTGCACCAACCAAATAGTTTTAAGCTTATCCATGAAGGTTAATTGTAATTACTTGTTTTTCAGGGATAAAAAATGTGGTCCAGTTTAAAACAAAATTAATAAACAGGTGTTTATGCGCACTTTTACTGTTTCGGAGATGGTTAATTTGTTATTCAACACGATCAGGAAAACAAGCTTAAGCATTTATGAGTGTAAATGTTTTGGAACCATATAAGGCATATAGGCCACAAAAGGTTTAGAAGTATTGCGTGTTTTTATACTGTATAATATAAGGAATGGAAGGAGTATGTATGAATTCTATCAGCTTTTGGAATCCTGTAAGGAGGGATTATGCGGTTTCTGATCTAGCATTTATAATTGCAATTGCCACCCTCCCCTTTGTTGCGCAGGCCCCGCCACCTAAACCCGACCGGCACGGAAAGCCCGCAAGGCGAGGTACGAGCCGAGGACTTGGGGCAAGGGCGGGACTGGAACATGAATAGCTGCAGGAAATGTGCTTTCCAAAAAAAGAATGAAAACCAAATTGAGCTATATTTATTATATTAGTAAATGCTATTTAAACGTTGGACTCATGATTTAATTGGATTGTTATTTCCAAATCCCTGCAATGCCTGCGGTACGGTATTATTTTATCATGAGCACTTGATTTGTACAAAGTGCTTATACGATTTACCGTTCACCGACTATCATCTTCATGCTGAAAACAGAGTGGCTAAACAACTTTGGGGAAGAATACCCGTTAATGCGGCGATGGCGATGTTATATTTTAGAAAAGGGGCAAAAGTTCAAAACCTGATTCATCAGTTGAAATATCATGGAAAAACGGAAATCGGTATTTTATTAGGCAGCAAGCTTGGGGAAAGATTAAGCTCAAGCCCACATTATCAAAATATAGACCTCATTATTCCTGTTCCTTTACATTTAAAGAAATTGCGCATTCGTGGCTACAATCAAAGTAGTTATATTGCTGAAGGGATTTCAAAGTCGACCGGAGTTCTGGTTGATGAAATTAACTTGTTGAGGGATATTGCCACCGACAGCCAGACCAAAAAGAACAGGTATAACAGATATGAGAATATGCAGGAGGTTTTCAAGATTAAAAATGCAGATCAAGTAAAAGGGAAGCACATTTTATTAATAGATGATGTGGTGACGACTGGGGCTACTTTAGAAGCCTGCGCAAATATATTAATTGAGAACGGGGCGGCTAAAATTAGTATTGCTGCATTAGCTTATGCGGAATAACCTTGCACTTGGGTTATGAAGTACTACAGAAAATTTTTAAGTTTGATATATGCGTAATCTGATCATCTTTGCTATAGCCATGAGCTCCCTGATGTGGAGTTGTAGAAAAGATGAGCACACCACATCAGACCCGAACGCTAAATTAACTTTCTCTGCCGACAGCGTATTATTTGACACAGTCTTCACATCAGTTGGTTCGATAACCAGGCGCATCAAAATTATTAATCAAAATCATGCAGCTGTTGTTATTTCCAGTATTGAACTGGGTGGAGGCGCTGCTTCTGCATATCGACTGAACATTAATGGCGAAAGCACGCTTAAAAGAAACGATTTAAAAATTAACGCCGGCGATTCGGTTAATCTTTTTGTTAAGGTAACGATTGATCCGGATTCAAAAGAGTTGCCGTTTATTGTACAGGATTCGGTTATTATTAAAACAAACGGAAATAAGCAAATGATTCAGCTGCAAGCTTATGGCCAGAATGCGGTTTTCATCAATCAATCTGTTATTGCCAACAACACCAACTGGACAAGCAAGCTACCTTATATTATTAAGGGGGAGGTTACAGTTAAAGATCATGCTGTACTTAATATATCGCCCGGCGCAAAGGTTTATTTTCATAATGATGCAGGTTTAGCGGTAGAAGGAAGACTGATTGCTGAAGGAACGGCCAATGAACCGGTACTATTCTGCAGCGACAGGCTGGAAACGGTTTACAGTGAGCAGGCAGGACAATGGAAAGGAATTCACCTTAAGAAAACAGGAACAGGTTTAATTAAACATGCGATCATAAAAAATGCATCGGTTGGTGTAACCAGCGATTCCCTTTCCTACACCAATGAGCCCAAGCTGATTTTGAGCAGCAACATTATTAAGAATATGCAGGTGGCCGGCTATATTGGAAACCATTCTGAACTCACCGCCTTTAATAACTTGTTTTATAATTGTGGCAACTACCTGTTGTATGTTATTGGTGGCGGTGAATACAATATTAAACAAAATACTTTTGCCGGATATAATGAAGATTTTCCCAGGAAAACCGCAGCTTTAAGCTTTACAGATTTTCTCTCTTCTAAAGTGTATAACAACCTTAACCTAAATTTAACCAACAATATTATTTGGGGTATACTGAGCAATGAAATTGATATCCAGAGAAAAACTTCAGCAAATATTCAAACAAATATCTATAACAATCTGATTAAAACAACAAACACGAATTATGCGAATCATGGAAACAAACTCAATGTCGAACCACTGTTTGTCTCCTCTAAAAATAGAAACTTTAAGTTATTGACCGGAAGCCCGGCTAAAAATGCAGGTATAAATTTGACAAGTGATGTTTATTTTGGCAGTTACCTGGATAAAGATTTACAAAATAAACCAAGGGCATTTCCTTCATCGTTAGGTTGTTTTGAATGAAATACATTTTTCAAAAAAAATAAAACAAATAGTACTGCTACGGGTTTCTTTAATTGAGAGCGTTAATTTAGATGGTAAGGGTCGATATTTCTTCAAAAAAATATCGGCTCTTTACTTTTTAATAAGGTTTCAATTTCCGAAGCGTTTATATTTAAAGTTTTCCCGCAGATTATAAAATCTCAATACTCACGTCAATACAAGGGTCTATTCCAAAAGTTTAAATCAACCTTAAATACGCATGATTTCCAGCGGAAATATTCGAAAAAAATAAAAGTCCCGAATGACTCCGGGACTTTCAGTTATTCAAAAGCTGATCAGTTATATTTAAAACTGGAGCTTATTATTTATAAAGTGGAAATGCGCTAACCAGGTTAACCACCTCCGCCTTTACCGCATTAATATTTGCCTCATCTTCCGGGTTAGTTAAAACCTGATCAATCAGATCAACAATTTTTTCCATTTCAGCTTCTTTTAAACCTCGGGTGGTAATTGCAGCTGTACCCACACGAATACCAGAAGTAACGAACGGAGATTTATCATCAAAAGGAACCATATTTTTATTCACCGTAATTTCTGCCCGCTCTAACGCGTTTTCAGCCAGTTTACCAGTTATATTTTTATTTCTCAGATCAATAAGCATTAAATGGTTATCGGTACCGCCAGAGATAATGCCATAACCTTTAGCTACAAAAGCTTTGGCCATTGCCTGCGCATTAGCCGCAACTTGCTTAATATAAGTTCCGTATTCATCTGTTAAAGCCTCACCAAATGCAATTGCCTTTGCAGCAATAACATGCTCTAAAGGACCACCTTGAGTACCTGGGAAAACAGCCATATCTAATACGCTACTCATTAAACGGGTTTCGCCCTTTGGTGTTTTTAATCCCCATGGATTTTCAAAATCCTTGCCCATCATAATCATACCACCACGCGGTCCACGTAAAGTTTTATGTGTAGTAGTGGTTACAATATGGCAATGCGGAAGTGGATTTGCCAATAGGCCTTTAGCAATTAAACCTGCCGGGTGAGAAATATCTGCCAATACCAAAGCGCCGATTTTGTCGGCAACTGAACGGATAAAAGCATAATCCCACTCTCTTGAATAAGCTGATGCACCACAAATAATTAATTTAGGCTTTTCCGCTAAAGCAACTTCTTCTAATTTTTTATAATCGATTAATCCGGTTTCTCTATCTACACCATAAAAAAACGGCTGATAAGTTTTACCAGAAAAGTTTACAGGTGAACCATGAGTTAAGTGACCGCCGTGCGAAAGATCAAAACCTAAAATTTTATCACCAGGTTGAAGAACAGCAAGCATTACCGCTGCATTTGCCTGCGCACCAGAGTGTGGCTGAACATTAACCCAGGCAGCACCAAACAATTCTTTTGCCCTATCAATTGCAATCTGCTCTATCTTATCTACTACCTCACAGCCACCATAGTAACGTTTTCCCGGTAAGCCTTCGGCATATTTATTGGTAAGTACAGAACCCGCAGCTTCCATTACCTGTTTGCTTACGAAGTTTTCAGATGCGATAAGCTCTAAACCATGCTCCTGACGGTTTAACTCTTTATCAATAAGTTCAAAAATTTGGTTGTCGCGATTCATCCTGATATAGGTTTGTATTTTTTTCGCAAAATTAAGAAATTAATCGGTAATTAACTGATTGAATAAACGGAAAGTCGGGAATGTATCAGTTGGTTCAAGCTGAACCTAGTAGCAGGGTGTTTTATATACTAAACAGATTTCACCTTGAAATTATTAAAACCACTTCCGATTGTAATTTCCACCAACTGTTGTTGCAACATTTCCAGTATCGCCAGGAAATTATAGACGAAGTGTACTTTATTTTCTGAATTTTTTAGAACGAGGGTAAAATCAATCTGTTCATTGATGTGCAGCAGATTAGCAATAAAATGTTTTTGCTGTTCTATGGTGTAAGGATATTGGACCACGGTATGCTTAACCTCTTCACTGCTCAATACATACTTTTGCATGGTTCGGTGGTAAACAGTTAAAAGTTTATACAAATCCAACGACAGTAATTCGTCCTGATGAGCGGACGATGCAGCAGCTAAATTTAAATCCTGCTCAATATTCCCCCTTCGCTCCTGTAATAAGCGCTCGGCCTCCAGCAGCTTCATTTCTTCTGCTGCAGATTTAAATTGTTTATAGGCAATCAGGCGGGCAATTAAATCTTGCTCCGGGTTTAAATCGTTGCCTTCGGGATCAATCGCAATCCGCGGCAGCAGCATTTTAGATTTAATTCGCATCAAAGTGGCAGCTACCAGAATAAATTCACTCGCTACCTCTACATTTAATGCCAGGAGCTGGTGTATATAGGCTAAAAAATCATTGGTGATTTTCGCAATTTCGACGTCCTGAATGTTCAGCTCATCGCGTTCGATAAAGAATAGAAGTAAATCGAAGGGACCTTCAAAAACCGGAAGTTTGATTTCAAAATTCTCTGCCTGCATGTGATACAACAAACATAACCATTTTCTGCTAAGCGATAAATTTTAAGTTCCTATTAAGTCTGGGTAAATACAGGTTGTAGATATACCTGAATTATTATCCTTTTTTAAATAAAAAATTCCTTACTTTGTATCTTGTTTTTTACTGAAAATCTGAATGCAAGTTAAAGCTGGCCCCCTATTATCTAAAATTAACTATCCTGCTGATTTAAAGCAATATAGTGAGTCTGACTTAGAACAAATAAGCCAGGAACTACGTCAATACATTATTGATGTGGTAAGTGTGAACGGTGGCCATTTTGGCTCCAGTTTAGGTGTTGTAGAGCTAACTGTAGCCTTACACTATGCGCTAAATACACCTTATGATAAATTAGTCTGGGATGTTGGTCACCAGGCTTATGGCCATAAAATTCTGACCGGCAGAAGAGATTTATTTCATACCAACCGCATATATAAGGGCATTAGCGGCTTCCCAAAAATTTCTGAAAGTGAGTATGATACCTTCGGGGTGGGGCACTCCTCCACGTCCATTTCTGCTGCATTAGGAATGGCAGTAGCTTCGCAGTTAAAAGGTGAAACTGACCGCCAACACGTTGCGGTAATCGGTGATGGCGCCATGACAGCAGGCCTGGCTTTTGAAGGATTAAATCACGCAGGCATCGAAAATAGCAATGTATTGGTAATCTTAAATGATAACTGCATGTCTATCGATCCAAACGTTGGTGCTTTAAAAGAGTATCTCACCAGCATCACTATATCTAAATCATATAACCGCTTTCGCGATGATATCTCCAGTGTATTGGCAGGTCTTTCTAAATTAGGACCCAATGCGCACAAGTATGTTAAAAAGATTGAAAAGAGCATCAAAGGCACACTTTTAAAACAAAGCAATTTATTTGAAGCGTTAAACTTCAGGTATTTTGGCCCCGTTGATGGCCATGATGTGAAGCGTTTGGCACAAACGATAAAAGATTTATCGGCAATCCCTGGGCCTAAACTATTACACTGTGTAACGGTAAAAGGGAAAGGTTTTGCTTTGGCCGAAAAAGATCAAACCATCTGGCATGCACCAGGTCTTTTCGATAAAATTACCGGAGAAATTAAAAAGAGCGTACCCGATAAACCACAACCACCAAAATATCAGGATGTTTTTGGGCATACTATGGTTGAGCTAGCAGAAGCTAATCCTAAAGTAGTGGGTATTACACCAGCGATGCCGTCAGGATCTTCTTTAAACATCATGATGAAAGCCATGCCAAAGCGGGCTTTTGATGTTGGTATTGCAGAGCAGCATGCCGTTACTTTTTCTGCCGGACTGGCTACTCAGGGACTGGTTCCTTTTTGCAATATTTATTCCAGCTTTATGCAAAGGGCATATGATCAGGTGATTCATGATGTGGCGATACAAAAACTAAACGTGGTTTTTTGTTTAGATCGTGCAGGCTTGGCCGGTGCTGATGGCGCTACCCATCATGGTGCTTATGATATCTCTTACATGCGTTGCATCCCGAATTTAATCATTTCTTCCCCAATGAATGAGGAAGAACTGCGTAATCTCATGTTTACCGCACAACAGGAAAATGCAGGTCCATTTGTGATTCGCTATCCACGCGGAAGCGGAGTTATGCCCGATTGGAAACGCCCGTTTAAAACACTGGAGATTGGCAAAGGCCGAAAAATACGCGATGGCGAAGATGTAGCCATCTTAACGATTGGTCATGTAGGTAATTTTACTGTTGAGGCTATGACAGAGCTTAACAGCGAAGGCTACGATCCTGCCCATTATGATTTAAGATTTATAAAGCCTTTGGATGAAACGATGCTACATGAGGTCTTCACCAAGTACAGGCAGGTGATTACTGTTGAGGACGGTTCTCTTCCCGGCGGAATGGGTTCTGCTGTTCTTGAGTTTATGGCTGATCATCATTATACTGCTGAAGTAATTCGTTTAGGTATTCCTGATCATTTTGTAGAGCATGGCGAGCAGCCGGAGCTTTGGGCAGAATGTGGCTATGATAAAAATGCCATTATTGATGCCGTTAAAAAAGTGGCCATCAAAAGAACAACCAATAGCTTAGCAGGTTAATAGTCAATTTTATATCTAATCATTAACTTCCTTCACAATTATGGGGGAAGTTTTTCTTTTATATAATTGATGTGCATGAATTTTTGTCGCATTCTGCTCATCCGTTATTTCCATTAGGTTCTTCACAAACGAAGCAACCCCATTCAACATGTATGGTTTAATCGACAAAGCAGATTCCGGAAGAAGAAAGCAGTGGAATAATTGCACAAATCTTACTTTAGCTCTGTCCAAGACAATTTGTAGCAGAAAAGGTTGGAGGGTAAGCCTGGCCTCAAACTGCTACCTTGAGTACTTCGCCTGCTCGATACTATAAAGATCCCAGTCTTGATTTTTGTTTCTTTCATCAAGAGACCTGCGAAGCAAGCTTGAAGACAAAAGCCAAAATAAAACTACTGAAAAGAAAGAGCCTTTGAAACGGTGAGCAAATAAGATAATTTTTTCCGCCTCTGTACCGGCTGGCATAGTACTTTGACGCGGAGAAAATTTACCAACTAACTACACTATCAAAAACAAGCATTTATTCGATTTGCGTTAATAACATTATTAATCAAATCAGCTTCTCTATCCATATTTATGTTACATTTCCCTTACCCCATGATGGTAACAAGCATTTGATTTATTATATTAGCTGCCAAATTAAAATCTAAATTCTTTATGTGTGGAATTGTAGGCTACATTGGCTATAGAGAAGCCTGGCCAATAGTATTAAAAGGTCTAAAACGCCTGGAATATCGTGGGTATGACAGTGCAGGTATTGCATTGCTTAACGAATCCGGACAGAACATCTATAAAAAGGCTGGAAAAGTAGCCGTTTTAGAAGAATTCGCAGAAAGCGCTGATCGTAGTGGTAGCATCGGAATGGGCCATACCAGATGGGCAACACATGGGGTACCATCTGATCGTAACTCTCACCCTCACACCTCAAACAATAGTAAATTATCAATCATCCACAATGGTATTATTGAGAACTATGCGACATTAAAGGAAGAATTGCTTGGCCGCGGTCATGAATTTAAAAGCGATACGGATACTGAAGTATTAATACACCTGATTGAGGAAATTCAAAAGATCGAGCAGATCGACTTATTGGAAGCGGTTCGCCTGGCTTTGCACGAAGTAAATGGTGCGTATGCAATCGTCATCATGGACAATGATCATCCAGACAGACTGATTGCTGCCCGTAAAGGTAGTCCGATGGTAATTGGCGTAGGCAAGGGAGAATATTTCATTGCTTCTGATGCGACACCAATTATTGAATACACTAAAAATGTAATTTATCTGAAAGATGGCGAAATTGCATTGGTAACAAAAGATGATTTACTTGTAAAACAATTGGATAATGTGGTTCAAACCCCATTGATTCAGGAACTGGAGCTAAAACTCGAAATGCTGGAAAAGGGTGGTTTCGATCATTTTATGTTAAAGGAAATCTACGAGCAACCTCGTTCTATTAAAGATTGTATGCGGGGCCGTATCTATCCAAACGAAGGGAAAGTACAGCTGGGGGGAATTAAAGAATTTGCAGAAAAGTTAAAAAATATCGACCGCATCATTATCGTAGCTTGTGGCACATCGTGGCATGCCGGTTTAGTGGGCGAGTATTTAATTGAAGAATATGCCAGAATCCCGGTGGAGGTGGAATATGCTTCAGAATTCAGATACAGAAATCCAATTATTACTGAAAAAGATGTGGTCATCGCGATCTCTCAATCCGGAGAAACTGCTGATACCATGGCAGCCATTGAAATGGCCAAAGAACGCGGCGCTACGATTTTCGGAATCTGCAACGTTGCCGGTGCATCTATTCCACGCCTATCACACGCCGGAGTATACACACACGCTGGTCCTGAAATTGGAGTAGCTTCTACCAAAGCATTCACCGCTCAGGTAACCGTACTAACGCTAATGGCCTTTTATATGGCGCAGCAAAAAGGAACGATTACCACTTCCAAAATGATTGAGCTGTTAACTGAACTGGAAGAAATTCCTGAAAAAATCCAGCAGGCTTTAGGTTCAAATGATATCATTAAGGAAGTAGCAGAAAAAATAAAAGATTCTACCAATTGCCTGTTTTTAGGTAGAGGTAGTGGTTTTCCTGTAGCATTAGAAGGTGCTTTGAAACTAAAGGAAATTTCTTATATCCATGCAGAAGGTTATCCAGCTGCCGAAATGAAGCACGGACCAATCGCTTTGATTGATGAAGAAATGCCGGTAGTATTTATTGCTACGCAGAATTCTTCGTATGAAAAAGTAATCAGCAACATCCAGGAAGTTAAAGCCCGTAAAGGGAAAGTAATTGCTATAGTAACCGAAGGAGATACAGAAGTGAAGAAAATGGCAGATTATTGCATCGAGATTCCTGATGCAAATGAAGCATTCTTACCACTCCTGGCAACTATTCCACTACAACTCTTGTCTTATCACATCGCTGTGATGAGGGGTTGTAATGTCGATCAACCTCGAAATCTGGCTAAATCAGTAACAGTTGAATAAAATAAAAAGGGCTTCAAAACTTAGTTTCGAAGCCCTTTCTACTTATATTAAAGACTCTTTTGTTCCTGAAATCATTCCAACAAATTCACCTGCCGAAAATAAAGTAATTTTTTTTAAAACAATTTTCTTAATTTTATGTTTAAGTCCACAAACGATGTTTGTTATGGAATCAAAACTACAAAACATGAACGCTCTCCAAAAAACAATTGCCTTTAGCAGGCTCTTTGCTAAATTTATCAGTTACATGTATAACGAATTCAGAGGTAAGGAAAAACTGACCTAAGAACTGTTTGTAGTTCTTGTTGGTTATTCATTATTTCACAGGTAATATCAGGCTGAACATAGCAAATCATGCTATTGGTTAATAAGCCTGTATTGCCTGAATCAAAACTTTTCAGTAAATCTGCTTAAAGAAGCGTAGCATTTACCATGATTAAAAATCATGATAAATGTTCCTGAACGAACTGCGCAAACCAATGGTGAACAAAGAACTTTTGTTTACACCAAGCTCATTGCTTTCTCTTCTAAGCGTACCTGCCAGTTCAATCCGCAGATTGTATTTTGGATTAAGAAGATACGATGCCTGTCCTTTTACGTAATATAGATCTGTTCCAATTCCCTGACCAATATGGCTGCCATATTGCACAGAACGACTATCATAGCTTTTAAAGATATCTCCACCATAATTCATCCCGGCAGGATCTAAGCCATAACGTGAGTACATGGCCTGGCCCTGAAAATCAAAGCGTTTATAACTATAATTTAATATCCCTAAAAATTCCCTGAAATTAGCTCCTTTAGGATGCGCCAACGACTGGTTATAGTTCGAATAATTGGAAATCCTGGCAAAATGGGCATAGGTATATGGTCTTGCGGTATTAAATTCTGCCAGGTAATTTAAACCAGGAACTTTAAACAAATCCGAACCACGTAAACCTACCTGAACAGCATATTTATTTGCCCAGTAGCCATTACCTGCAAAAAATTCTTTGGCGGTAAATTCATCAAACATGAACTGTCCGTATAAAGTTGTTTTATCCAATACCTCATATTTCAGGTTAATGCCCAAACGCATTTTATCCGGTGAGGTAGTATTCGTATTCTCCACCGGACGTAAGAAAATAAAAGGGTGAACATAATTAAAATCAAAGCCCCGCTTACCTTCAACCTCTGCATCAGCCCAGGTAACCGCCTGAAAGAAACCAACAGAAAAACGCTTGGTTGCATTCCAGTCAACATAATGGGCCGCCATCCATTTCCCACGATCACCTAACCTCCTGTCGCTGGCCAACTTTTCAGCACCAGGATCTAACATGTACGCAAAAATCGTCTGGTATTGTACGCTACCAACTGTTGCCCTTACCCTGAAAAAAGAATAGTTTGAAGATACGTCAGACAAGAGCATGGAACGATAACCATCACCTATAAAGTTTTTATCATAACCCAATACAAAGTTGAGAAATTTACTCGGGGTATAAGAAAGTAAAGCGGTTACGTAAGACCAATCCTGCTTATCGGCGCCCAGTTTACCATAGCCCTGACCAGGTACTACCTGATTCGCTACAATAAAGTTATTCACATAATTCGCAAACTTACCCTGATTTTCATAGCCATTTAAATAAAATGAAAATTCTTTACCTACATTTCCGCCCACCTGAAATCCTCTGGTATTTAACCAGGTAGATCGTTTATCCGTAATATCCCTTCCAATCTGAAAATCAGGTAAGAAGTCAGCATAAATATTATAATCATCGCCATTAAACTCCAGTAAATGTTCCTGAAACAGCTTCCGGTGCACCCAGCTTCTTTTGTTTAAACTATCGGTACCCATATTCATCAGGGAATCATAACGCATCTGTAATGCGTTATCATCTGAGTAAAAGCCTTTAATGGCAGAGTGGAACTTGGAAGCAGGATCATAAACATCGCTGTTCAGCTTTTGATAAAACTGGTAATCGTATGGAATAATCCGGTTCGGTGTCGGGTTTTGCGCTGCTGCACTAAATGCAAAAATGGCCATTAAGGCCATATAAAGTAATCTTTTCATTAATTTTAGTTATCTATCAAATGATCCAGTTCTTCAAAAACTGAATTCTTACTCTTAAATTCCGGAACGAGCTTTTTCATATAAATCACCACCTGCCGGTCATGCCCCGCCTGAGCGGAAGAAATGAGTTCGTAAATTTGTCGCTCCACATCGGCAAACACATACTCTCTTACCTTCCCGATCATAATTTTATCATGGTGAGTAGGAAGGGTATTTTCATTATCGTTTAAGAGTTCTTCATATAGCTTCTCCCCTGGCCTTAACCCGGAGTATTCAATTTTAATGTCTACATTAGGTTCAAAACCTGCTAAGCGAATCATCTTTTTAGCCAGTTCTACAATCTTCACCGACTTACCCATATCGAACACAAAAATCTCTCCACCCTTTCCCATACAGCCAGCCTCTAACACCAGGCGGCAAGCTTCAGGAATCGTCATGAAATAGCGTGTAATTTCAGGGTGCGTAACCGTCAACGGACCACCTTTTTCTATCTGTTGTCTGAAACGTGGAATAACAGAACCGTTAGACCCCAGTACATTACCGAAACGGGTGGTGATAAATTTAGTAATAGGCTTTACATTTAATTCGTTGATATACTGTAATCCGTTGCTAAAAATAAAGCCATCTGTACTTAGGGAATTATTCAACGACTGAACATAGATTTCAGCAATTCTTTTAGAAGCACCCATGATATTCGTCGGATTTACTGCCTTATCAGTAGAAATCATTACAAATTTCTGTACGCCATACTTCACGGCCTTATCAGCAATGGTTTTTGTCCCTAACACGTTGGCTTTAATGGCCTCAGCAGGATTATCTTCCATCAGGGGCACATGCTTATAAGCAGCAGCATGATACACATAATGAGGTTTATAAGTCTCAAACAACTTATCCATTCGCTTATCATCACGAACATCCCCTACAAAAGCATGAAAGTTTTTGCTTTTATTCGTTTCTTCCAGTTCAAGGAATATTTCGTGTAGGGCCGTTTCCGACTGATCGCAGAGAATAATTAAACCTACATTAAACTTCGAAAGCTGACGTACAATTTCGCTACCGATAGATCCCGCCGCTCCTGTAATCAGAATGCGCTTCTGGTTTAACATATTGCCTATTCCCTCAATATCGATCTTGATTGCTTTACGGTTCAGCAAATCTTCAATATTTAATTTCTGAATCTGTGAAGGCTTCATTCCGCCATTGGCCCATACATCCAGCGGTGGAATGTTTAATATCTTGATGTCATTCTCCAGACACATGTCTACAATGGCATCCTTTTTCTCAATGGGAATGGTGTAAGATGCAAAAATGATCTCGTCCAGTTCGTGTTTATCTATTAAGTAATTCAGGTTTTTAGCATCCAGAATTTTAATCCCGTCGATCGTTTTACCAATCTTACGCGGATCATCGTCCACAAAGGCCACAATATTTTTATTGACACTCCCATCGTGATCGAAAGTCCTTTTCGTTGCCAAACCGGCCTCACCTGCACCATATACAATTACCTTTTTCTTGTCCAGGTTTAAGTTTTTCATGTACAGAAAAAAATACTTAATCAGCACCCGATACGTCATCAAAAGTAAAAAGCTGGTTAATCCATTGGTTATGAGTATGGTAAACGAAATCAGCGGAAAGTTAGCGAATGCCAGGGTAATGAGGTTCAGCACAAAGAAAGTTCCGTTAGCAATTATGACTGCAATCAGAATGCGGAAAGAATCCTGCGCACTGGTGTATCGGATAATCCCACTATAGGTCTTGATATGGAAAAATACCGCCATATTGATCGCACCCATTATCAATAAATTACGGGCAAGTTCAGGTACATCAATTGCAGTAAAATCAAGGTTCTGCCTTAAAGAATAGGCGAAAATCAATGATGCACTGGTGATGGCCAGATCCAAAAGGAAAATGACCCATCGGGGAACAATATTAAACTGAGTAAACAAAATAGAATAGGCTAAATTTTAGTAAATATACAGATAACAAAATTAATACAAACCCAATTCCATGATATTTTCTTCATTGAAAACAGTATTGATCCTGGCAGAGCGATCAACAACGCTGCAGGCCGCAACAGTAACGCCAGCACCAATATGGGCATTGCCACCGATATAGGCATTCGGGTAAATACTGCAATAATCTCCTATTAAAGCATCATGATCTATGGTTACATTCGCATTAATCACTACATGCCTGCCTATAATTGCACCAGATTGAATCACTGCACCGGCTAACACTACACTACCCTCACCAATTGTAACATCGTCAGCAATAACCGCGCTGGGATGTATTAATGTCCCGAATGAATGATGGATCTGAGCCACTATCTTTCTTCTGGTTTCATTGTGACCAATTCCAATAATTATATTGGCCTGAGTAGCAATATCGGCGTTATATGGACAAACCGGTATACCCTTTATGGCTTCAACAGATAAGTTATCATCAAAATAGGCAATCAGGCATTTAGCGTTTGCCTGAATAGCATCTGCCAGAACTCTTGCATGGCCTCCGCCACCGTAAATTAACCAATCATTCATTCATTTTTTGCTTTAAAAAGCCGATCTTTCCCTTCCATTTTAAAACGAATCAAAAGAAATATCAAGCCCGCTACTGCAATCAAAAAGAATGCCAACACCAATTGATCACCGATAAAATAAATCAATATGGTATTGATCAGTAGCTGAACGATGATATAAATACTGACGACCACGAGATGAGGCCATTTCTTTTCATTGGATAGGAACTGATAAAAGTGACTCCGGTGAGCTTCAAAGATATTTTCTTTCCTGAATACCCGGAACACAATCGTGCTCACAGCATCTAATCCATAAAATAGTAATAATAAAATGTAGTTGAAATTTTGGGTTTGTATAATTAATTGCCCGATTAAAAAGACGATAATAAAGGCTATACTCACACTGCCGACATCGCCGGCAAAGCATTTCGCTTTTTTCCTGAAATTAAAGAAATTAAAAACCAATAAAGATAAGCCAATGATCAACAATAAATCCGGGGAAGTGAATGCTATCACATCAGCATTGATATAATATAAAGTGGCTATCGTAATCAGACTGTACCCACCGGTAATACCGTTAATTCCATCCATGAAGTTGTAGGCATTAATCGTACCGATCACAAAGATCAATGCGATAGGAATCCAATACCAGGACAGACTAAATAACGACCATTGGTAAAACATTAACAGTACGGAAAGCAGGTGAATACTTAAGCGGATTTTATTGTTGAGGGTATAAATATCATCCAGAAAACTAATCAGACTAATCAGCGTAAGCCCCAGAATAAACCAGGGATAATTAAAACCGAATCCAAAAAAGTAAACCAAGGCAGCTAAACCAAATAGAATGCCACCACCACGAAGGGTAATGGTGCTGTGCGAACTTCTGGCATTAGGTTTATCAATGATATTGAAATGATCGGCAATTTTAAAGTAAACCAGCTCTAAAACAAATAAACCGATCAGGATGAGGGCAATAGTAATTGGTGTCATAATTCTTTATGGTGGCGAAGATAAAGAAAAGTACAGGCAATTAGTTAAATCAATAGGACTTATTGATTTATTATCATTTTGATAATAGATCATATTCGTGTGGCCGGACCGCCTACCAGTTCTTCATCACCACATTAATAATCAACTCATCAGAATCTTTTTTCAATAACTGAAGCAATCCCCTTTCCAAAAAATAAGATTGCTTCAATCTTGAAATACTTATAAATTATCCTCTAAAATAACATCTTTTAGAGAACTGCTATTCTTATTTATACTCTTCTCCATAATCTTTTACCATCTGCCCCGCAACCTGCTTGATTTCCTGTTCATCACCCTTTGGATAGATCAATAATACTTTTCCATCATCCACCACAATAAAATTAGATAAACCCTTAATTACTGCAGCTTTACCCGCTGGCAATTGAATCAAACAGTCCTGTGTTTCTGAAATGTTCAGGTGGCCACAATTAATCGAATTATTTTGCTCATCCTTCTCCGCTACGCTATGTAAAGATGCCCAGGTACCTAAATCAGACCAGCCAATATCAGCCGGAATAGTATAAACATTGTCTGCTTTTTCAAGGATAGCGTAATCTATAGAGATGTTTGGCGAATTTGGGTAATGCTGAGCAATAAAATTTGTTTCGGCTGAAGTATTATAAACACTATTTCCTTTTTCAAATAAGGTTGCAATCTCCGGAGCATATTTTTCAAAAGCCTCTATAATGGCTCGGGCAGACCAGATAAAAATTCCGGCGTTCCACACATAATCACCACTTTCTAAATAAACTTTCGCATTTTCTAAAGAGGGTTTCTCTTTGAAAGCACTTACCTTTTTAATCTCTTTGCTCCTTGCTTCTTCTTCATTGCTCTTCGCTCCTTGCCCTTCCACATACTCAATATAACCATATCCCGTATCCGGCCTGGTAGGACTGATCCCTAAAGTTAATAACGCATCATTATTGGCAGTATAAGCCAGGGCCTGACCAACCTTATTCAAAAACTCCTCCTCTTTCAAAATCAAGTGATCTGAAGGTGCCACAACAATATTAGCTGCGGGATTGCTTTTTGCAATTTTGTAACTGGCATAGGCAATACATGGAGCAGTGTTATTTCGACTGGGTTCCAATAAAATATTTGCTTCCAGAATCGTAGGCAATTGAGTTTTTACTAAATCAGCATAATCAGCGTTGGTTAAAACATAAATCTGCTCATTGGGGCAAATATTTAAAAACCGTTCGTAGGTCAGCTGCAATAAGGATTTGCCTAATCCTAAAATATCGATAAATTGTTTAGGAAAATGATTGCGGCTTTTGGGCCAAAAACGGGAGCCAACCCCCCCGGCCATGATGAGGATATGGGTATTATTAGTTCCAGTCATTATCCTTGATTTCATTATATACCTTTTGGATACCAGCTCTCAATGAAGTTTTCGCCTTCCAACCCATGTTATGCAATTTAGATACATCCATTAATTTTCGTGGCGTGCCATCCGGTTTGGAAGGATCTGTTATGATCTGGCCTTCAAAACCCACAGTTTCCTGTACTAATTTTGCTAAATCTAAGATAGATACATCCTCGCCTACACCAATATTGACTAATCCTGAATCGTTATAATGGGTCATTAAATAAAAGCAAGCCTCAGCCAGATCATCGGCATGTAGAAATTCTCTCTTAGGTGTACCCGTGCCCCAGATCGTTACTGCACTATCACCATTTTGTTTAGCTACAATAAATTTGCGCAGCATGGCAGGTAACACATGCGAATTATTTAGATCGTAATTATCATTAGGGCCATACAGGTTGGTAGGCATCACTGACACGAAGTTACATCCATATTGATCCCGATAAGCATCACACATTTTAATGCCTGCAATTTTAGCGATTGCGTAAGGCTCATTGGTAGGCTCCAGTTTACCAGTCAATAGGTATTCTTCTTTCAATGGCTGAGGTGCCATCTTTGGATAGATACAGGAAGAACCCAGAAACATCAGTTTGGTAACCTTATTTAAGTAAGACTGATGAATCACATTGTTTTGGATCATTAAATTTTCATATAAAAAATCCGCACGATAGGTATTGTTAGCCACAATACCGCCAACTTTGGCGGCCGCTAAAAACACATAATCGGGCTTTTCCATCTCAAAAAATTTAGATACGGCTACACCATCCCGTAAATCTAATTCACCAGAGGTCCTAGTCACTATATTAGTATAACCTTTAGCTGTTAAGTTTCTTAAAATTGCAGACCCCACCATACCACGATGACCTGCGATATATATTTTATCGGTTTTTTTCATCCCTTTATTCGTCATTGCGAGGAAGAATGACAAAGCAATCTCCCTTTATTAATTATTCAAATTGATTTTTAACACTGTAGCCTGCTGCTTTTAACATCAATTCTTTTTTAAAATGATCTACATCAGAAGCCATCATGTCTTCTACTAATCCTTCCAGGTCATATTGAGGTTTCCAACCTAATTTGGTTTTTGATTTCGTTGGATCACCAATCAATAAGTCAACTTCTGTTGGTCTAAAGTAGGTCGGATCAACTGCAACTACTTCTCTTCCAGTTTCCAGTTGATAGTCAGGATGAGCACAAGAAACAACATAAGCTTTTTCTTCTACACCTTCACCCTTAAATTCCAGTTCAATTCCTACTTGCTTAAAAGACATTCTGACGAAATCCCTTACTGAAGTTGTAACCCCTGTAGCGATGACATAATCTTCTGGTATATCTTGTTGTAAAATCAACCACATGGCCTCTACATAATCCTTGGCATGACCCCAATCCCGTAAGGCATCTAAATTCCCTAAGAACAATTTATCCTGTAAGCCTAAAGCGATTTTAGCGGTTGCCCTGGTGATTTTTCGGGTAACAAAAGTTTCACCCCTCAACGGACTTTCATGATTGAATAAAATACCATTGCAAGCAAAAATATTATAAGCCTCACGGTAGTTTTTAGTAATCCAAAAGCCATAAATCTTCGCTACACCGTAAGGAGAGCGTGGATAAAACGGAGAGTTTTCGTCGTAGAAGCCCCGTTCGTTTTTATTTTCGGGCATTCCCCCGAATAATTCTGATGTTGAAGCCTGGTAAACTCTTGTTTTCTTTTCTAAACCTAAAATCCGTACCGCTTCTAAAATTCTTAAAGTACCAATCCCATCTACATTCGCAACGTATTCAGGTGAATCGAAAGAAACCTTCACATGACTCATTGCTCCTAAGTTGTAGATTTCATCTGGTTGTACCTCTTGAACGATTCGAATCAAGTTGGTAGAATCGGTTAAATCGCCATAATGCAATTTAAACTTTACATCACTTTCATGGGGATCTTGATATAAATGATCAATCCGATCAGTGTTAAATAATGAACTACGGCGTTTGATGCCATGAACTTCATATCCCTTCTTCAATAATAAGTCTGCAAGATATGCCCCATCCTGGCCGGTTATTCCTGTGATTAATGCTTTTTTCATTCTATTTTATATTAAATTCTGACAAAATCGGATTTGGTCTCCAATTCAATCCTCTTCTTGCCTTAGAATCGTCGAAAGTTAAATCCGACGTTATTTTCTTCAATTTATTTGAATTAATAGGCGCCTTATTTCCTAGTAAATCTCCTACTTTAGCCATAATACTTGCCATCGAAAACGATAAATCAAGAGGCTTGCTCCTACCGAGTTGTTTCGATATTAGCTCTGAAAGTTCTGCAAATGACGGATGATAGCCATCTGTTAAGTTATAAATCCCCCCTACATTGGCAACTATAGGTATGAGCTTTGCAACATCTTTTGCAAATACCATACTTTTCTTTGCTTTTCCGCCCGCAATATTAAAATAATATCCTTTTTTAACACCCCTAATCATGGCACCCAAATTACCTGGTGGATCTATCCCAACCAATAATGGCAAACGTAATATCGAATAAATCACCTTATTCTTCGAACACCATCTTTCCACCAATTGCTCTGCTTGAATCTTACTCTGTCCATATGGTTCTTTAGCTTCTAAAGGATGATTTTCATCTATCATGTAACCATATTCACAACCATATACCGCAACAGTGCTAATGAATACGAAAGATTTAGGCAATACATTACAATTTTCTAAACCTTTCAGTAAATTCTCAGTTCCAGTTAAGTTTACATTAAAAAAATCTTGTCGTTCAGCGTCTGTTTTGGGTACCATATGTGCTTTACCAGCACAATGCACCATCAAATCACAATCAGCAAAGTTCGGAATTTCACAAGATAAATCTATATTAATGTCCGAATGTGTTCTTGACAGAGTTAAAGTTTCGAAGGTATTGATCAACTCATCGTAGATATATTTCCCTAGAAAACCTCTTGCACCAGTTAGAATTGCTTTCATTCTTGATATCCTAGTTTGATTAAAGTTTTCTTATTAATCGCTTTTCGTTTTTTATCAAAAAACCAACCCCACTTATTAAAATAATAAATTGCCGAATCTATACCAACCTTAGTTAGCTTCCATGATTTGTGTGAACCTTTTTCAAAATGATGTATGATAGATACTTCTGGATTAAAAACCGTCTTATATCCTCCGTCAATTAATCTTCTACACAAATCTGCCTCTTCACCATACATAAATATTCCGTCATCAAAAAAACCTATCTTTTTAATAGCTTCAAGATTCAGAAACATAAAACATCCTGAAAGATAAGGAACTTCCATTATTTTATTATAATTAGTGAACCTCAATTCAAATAAATCATTTCTTTTGTCAACCAAAGTTTTTATTGGATTGAATCGTCGACCAATCCAATCGTAAGGTGTAGGCAATAATTTACAGAGATATTGTAAGCTACCGTCGGGATAGTATACTTTAGGCATTACATTTCCAACCTCAGGATTTTCTTCCATAAAATAAATCAAACGTTCCAACGTGCCTGGTTCGAAATAAACATCAGGATTTAAAACCAAATGATATTTCGATCCTAAATCTAATGATTTTTTAATCGCTATGTTATGTGCTGCTCCGAAGCCAGGGTTGGAAGGATTATGAATATAGGTTACCTTTTCATCAATAGAGATATTGCTTAAGTGAGCTGTTGGAGAATTATCAATTAGAAATAATTTGACATTCAGTGAAGTATTTAAAAAGCTATTAATTGCTTTTAATAAAATTTCTTTGTCATTGTTATATAAAACAATGCATCCAGTTATATCTATCATATTAATCTTGACTTAGTACATCTACGAACTTTTTAGCGGCATCTGCCCAGCGAGATGTTCTTGCGGTTCTTATCCCGTTTTGCTGAAGCTTGAGCATAAGTTTTTTATCCAATATAAGTCTTGTAATTTGTTCACTCAATTTAGTATCATCCCCAGGTTTAAAAATTAAACAATTCTCATTGTCTATTGCATACTCAACTACACCGCCGGAATTGGAAGTAATTACTGCACATCCACATGCCATAGCTTCAAGTGGAGGAAGACCAAAACCCTCCGAGAATGAAGTGGAAATAAAAATATCCGATCTTGAATATATTTCTGATAATTCAAAATCATTTGAAGGTGCAACAATATCAATCAGCTTGTCTTTAGAAAGATTGAACCTCGATAAATCATCATTACTAATCACGATTATTTCTTTTATCATTTTCCTACTTTCAATTGATAATTTTTGAATACCATTTAAAAAAACCTCAAAGCCTTTTATTGGATGTATCCTGCCAATTGTACAAATTGTAAGCAAATCGCTTTCTGGTTGTTTTTTGACATTGAAAACATTGGAATCTATTGCAGGATGGACAATATATTCTGGAACATTCCGCTTACTGTAAATTTTGAACTTATCAAAAGTAAACTTTGAGTTAAAGATGTAAGTAAAGGGTAATCGATACATTTTTTTTGTAAAAAACTTAAAAAGTCCAAGCAAAATCTTAGACTTAATAACCTCTCCTCCATTATAGATATTCACGTCATCCGCCTGAACAAACCTCACAACATTTTCAGCTTTCAGTAAAAAAGAAAAAAGTGATATAATTGGGTCTGAAATTATAATATAATCTTTTCTATAATTACGATTTATGTACCAAAATAACCTGAAGACATTCGCCAGTTTCGCAATTTTTCCTCTTGCTAAAGATCCAACTTTTTCTATAATTATTTGACTATTGAGATTAAATGAATTTATTTCAGAAGAATTATTGGGATACAAAATTAGCACATTATGATCATTAGAAATTATATTTGCTATTTCAATGAATACACGGTTTCCCCCTCCCGTTTTAAATTGAGGGGTGACAAAGACTATTTTTTTCATAAATACCTATATTATACAGAAAAACTGAAATTGAAACTATTAGCATTCCAAAGGGAAACTGATGAAGTGGTGCAAACATCGACATCTGTACAAATAATAGTATAATAATTATACTATACCGAAAATATGTCGATTTAAGAGCTTTATAATAATATAAATTCTTAGATAGGTATGTTCCTAATAAAATCATAAACACAAAGAGACCAAAAAGACCAAAAATGTGCCCCATCATCAGAAACAAATTAAAGGACTTTGCTCCAAGCGCAGAACCGCTCGAGGTAGATTGCGAAAAATCCCAAAAGAAACCATTTCCAATCAAGTCGCTATTTAGGATCTTATCAATCGAAATTTTATATGCTTCTAGTCTACCTTGAGCCGAACCATCTTGTCCATCAAACTTTCCTGTAAAGAATGCTGCAACTTCCCCTAAATTAAACAAAAGATATCCAATCACTAACACAACCGCAGAACCTATTAATTGAAATATTTTAGATTTTATTACATTTAGATATATCTTTTTTTCAATTATAAGTGCTAAAATAAACGATAATACTACATATAGGAATAACGCAAGAAAAGTATTTCGTGTCACAGAGAAAATAAAACCCACAAAATAAAATGGAAATAGAAACAATAACTTACCCCTCCTCTTGTCCATAGTAACGACTAAGAAAATGAGAACAAGGCCGAAGAAACAAAACTCACTATACCATGTAGTTTCGGAGAAAAAGCCACTCGGTCTAATATTAAAATAATCTAACTGATAATTGCTTATGAACATCAAATTTGTACCAAATTGAATAAGCCCCCAAAACATAATAAAGGTTGTTATTGAGATAATATAATTTATGATAGGTAAATGTTTTTGTACATTTCTCTTAAAAAAATCATTCAATATAAGTATTAATCCAACATAAAATATCCAATATTTCAAATTATTGACATCAGATATAAAATCCTCAACAAATAAGTAATAAATAGAAACGATTAGAAAGAAGAATACACATATATATTCGAGGATATTTTTATTGAAATTTAAGAACCGCTTACCCTTCAAAAATTTAATGATATATATAATTATTAGATAAAAATACCACACTCTTATGTTAGCAGCGCTAAAGTAAAACACAGTACTATCGAAAGCTAACAGGTAAATTATCCCTAATACTAAGCTATCTTCCCAACCTATTTTTTTATGATGGTAAGTAATAATTAGTATTGAAAAGATTACTGATAACGGAAAAGAACTTTCAAATCCAAAAAGAGTCATTACGCCAAAAAAGGCGATTAGATTAATTAAACAAAATGCTACAGGTTTATCAATCATTTTTTAGAATGAATTAAAACTATCTTGTAATATCTAATTTTATATATGAGTTTATCGAAAATGCGCAAGTAATTTTGTTTGTTGTTAAATCTGAAAGTCTTTCTTACTTCAGCTTCATCATTTAAAGAACGAAAATAGTCAGAGGATAAATTATTTCCGTCTAAACGAAATTTAACAATATGATCTTTAATATTTAAAGGCGGACCGTATGTCTTCCATAATCTTAGAAAAAAATCATAATCCATGGCGTATTTATAATGCTCATCAAAAGGCAAAGCTGACATACATTCCCTTCTTATAAGTGTGGCCTGATGTCTTATAATATTTCTCAAAAGCATACCAAACCAAGATTTCTTATAGAACTTATCCTCCTTAAAAACTACTCCATTTTCATCTGTAAATTTTAAATAACCAGTTACCCAGTTGTATGCACTATTTATGACCGGTTTTATCAATCTTTCTACCGAAGAGTTATCTACAAAGGTATCATCTGCATGCAAATGCAGAACCCAGTCTCCTGTAGCTAATAACGTACCCTTGTTCATCGCATCCGACAGTCCTCTATCAGGCTCAGATATATATTTATCTATTTTATCCATGTGCCTATCTATGATGGATTTCGTACCATCTGTTGAATTCCCGTCAACAATTATGTATTCGATATTTTTATAAGACTGGGAATGAACACTAAGAATTGTTTCTTCTAGGTATCTCTCGCCATTGAAAACAACTGTAACGATAGAAATCTTAGGAGTGGACATAATATATAGATTTAATTTTATAATAAATGTGTTTCAATACAGACCTTAGCCAGCTGGAACTATAGGCTATGTTATCAGTTGCATATATCCCTTTATAAATTGGCGGAGCAGGAAATAACAAATTCATTTGACCCTCATTTATACTTTTCTTTGCGGCAGTAGCCAGTGCGTGCTCAAAATAGTAGCCTTTAGAATCATCAATTAATTTTTTCTGGGGAAAGAGAAATCGACTTAAAAATTCAGAATTAGAAATAAAGCATCTGGAATCGGAATATAGACCCTTATTTTTGAGGTCTATCATAGTGTCATTTTCAGTCGATCTTTTTAAATAGTATGTAAGAATTCTATGTATATTTATTAATTTATATCTACCTGTAATTTTCATAAAAACTTTATCCATAACTAAAAACTGTGAATTCTTTATGAAATATTCACAAATTTCCATCTCACCAAAACCTTTACCCTTGCTTCCATTTTTATTTCCATCATAAGTTAAAAACTCTATTCTATTTTTAAACTCTTCAAATTTATGCGCTATGGACCAATTTGAATTTTCAACAAATACAATTTTACACTTAGTCGCCTTAAGATAAAAGTTTATCGCATCGCAATAATGCTTTTCTCTAATGATAGGATCTGTGAGAGAAGTTTTAATCACACCAATAGGTTGAATTGTGCCTGTCAAAAATAATATCATACTTTAACTCTTAAAATTTGGTTTACAGCCGAGACTAGGATCTTATTTCCTAAAAATAAATTAGAAATGATATAAAGAATACCACCTACAAAAAGTGATAAAGAGGCAACTATCATAGGTGCGTGAAAAAAGTATTTAAACCCATATGCTATTGGAATGAAAATAAAACTTGACGCCATTGACTTCGCAAGGGTGCCAACTGAAAAGGATAGCTTTATTTCCTTTCTGCTGTAATAAAAGACCATAAACAATACAGTGCTTTCTGCAGTTAAATTCGACACTGCTGCACCGTTAAGCCCAATTTTTGGTATTAATAATAGATTTAGAGTTAAACTGACAATTGCACCTAAAAGTACTGCTTTAAGAAATTGTTTGTCTTTACCCAAGGAATTGAGGATTTGTAAGCCGAACACATTAGTTAATCCTATGATTAATATTATTGGAGTGAGTATCCTCATTGTGGGAATTGCTGCCAGATATTCCGGACCTGAAAATAAAACAATCAATTCTTTAGACAAACAGAACGTAAATAACATCGCTGGCAAGCAGATAAGAAAAGTTAATTGTAATGACTTTTCCAAGTACTGCTGAGCATTTGCCCTCTGCTCGCTGCTAAATGCTAATGATAGCTTGGGAAGCAATACCGTACTTATAGCAGTTAAAAAAGTTAAAATCACTTTATTAAGCTTTGTTGCTGCAGTATAGTAGCCAACTGCTACATCATTTGTAAATAGCCTTAAAATTATCGTATCAAAAATAAGGTAGATACTTACTGCAAAAATTGAACTGAATATAAAGATGAGTGGCTTAAAGTGTCTTTTTAAATTAGAAAATTTAATTTTTGAAACTAAAGGCCAAGATAAATTATGCCTAACGAAATAAACATTTGAGAATCCTAAGACTATAAAGCTTAAAGTATTAATCAAAAAATAGCTTTCTAGATCATTAACTGTTTTTACAAAAATAAATACGCAAATAATCATTAGTATCCGGACTATTATCGTGCGGAAGAATAAATACTTAAAATCTTCACGTCCAATAAAATACCACTCACACGTTATACCATTTGCAAAAACATAAGCCAAACCTATAACGTAAAGATTATAACGTTGCTCAAATCCTGGCAGAAATCTGACAACTAAAAAATATATTAAACAACAAAAGAATGTCATAAGGACATTCAATGTGAATACTTCACGAAATGCTAAATCTTGATCCCCTATTTTGTTCTGCAGGCTAGCGATCTTTCTTACACCATAAATGGGTGTCCCAAGAGCAGCTATTAAAATAAAATATCTAGCCACTGATTCAATGAAATTATAAGCACCTAGACCATCAGGCTGTAAAACCCGTGAAACGTATGGAAACGTCAATATTGGATAAAGAAGTTGAGACATGCTCAACATTGTATTATATATTAAATTCTTCTTAACAGACACCCTCTCTGGATTAAATTTATTAATTAGAAAGATTTTTTCTTACTGTAAAAAAAATTATTGCTAAGAAAAAAAAAGTAAATAAGCCCAAAACTAGCCCTTTAAATTTACCAAAAACCTGTCTCTCTAAAGGATAAATTGGAGCATCAACGATTTGAATTAATGGTGTTTCTTTTAACAAAGCCATCTTTGTTATTTCAAGATTCTTTACGAGTTCACCTAAAACCGCTTTATTTGTCTCTGATGAAAACTGGGAGGTCTGCATTGGTGCAAGCCTTTGAGTTTGCCTAGTAGGATTGAGGTTAGGTGTTGCATCAAGAACACGACTAGCAGAGTAGATTTCGCCGGTCATCACTCTTCGAACTGAGTCAGTCTTATGCTGCAAAATACTCGCATTTTGTTTTGATTTTTTAACCTTCGTTTCAAGGTAAAAATTGTTTACTGTCCTTACAATTTCTTCATTAAATTCTGAAGAAAAAGTTTCACTCGGAGAACTTACCTCTACCTTAAAAATACTTAATTTTTTATCTTGTTTTTCAACCTTAAGATAATTTTTATTAATTTGCTTTACAAACTCACCAAGTAAACTGTCTTTTAAACGAGTATCAGTGGTCATGTTAGAAAAGTCTATGTTTTTAAGTTTTGCCACCTCCCATTTAGACCTAAAGTCATTCATCTCTATAAATTTATCTATTAGCAATACTGATTTATGTCTAGCCATCAATGCTTTTTGAACCATACTTCTTGATTTGTAAAGTTCAATTAAATTGTCGCCGCTAAACAAACCTTGCCCGTTACCATCGATGTTTAACCCCGAAACTGCTGCTAAACCTCCCAAATTACTAAGAAGGCTGGATCCACTATCTCCATCGTCCAAAACAAATGTACTTGTAGCTTTATACAAAGTTTTTTGCCTTGAAGCATATAAATAACCAATTATCCCACCTACCAAAGTTATTGCTAAAATATACCAAACTTTGGATTTAAGGAAGCTAATTAGTTGCTTAGTATTATCCGATATTTCATGTACCGATTTTGTATCAATATTGTGTTCACTGTTAGAATTAGACATTTGCTCGAAAATATGTACTTTTTACTTTTTTACTATCTTAATAAACTGACGATTATCGCTCCAAGAGATGCTAAACCTGTTCCAATTCCAATCCACGCCTGAGCTGAAATTTTCTCACGCTCGGCTCTTTTAGGCACTAAAATCTCTGCTCCCGGCTTGATTTTTGGGCTATTGGTAAAGAATAAGAACTTACTTACCGCTGCCGCAGAGCCATTGGCATATTTTACATACACGCCACCTTTTCGGGCATTGCTAGTGAATCCACCTGCACCATTGACATATTGTCTTAAACTTTTGCCAGGTAAGTACACAATACTGTTTGGATTCAATACCTCTCCTGTCACCATAACTGTCTGTAGAGTACGGGGAATCCGGATGATATCGCCATCTTCTACAATGAGGTTAAAGCGTGAGATTGAATCCTTCAAAATCTTCACTAAATTAATCCCAACCAGATCGCTTTGAATTAAATTTTGTTCTACAGATGCAGCCAAGGTATCTTTAACACCCGCTTCCTGAGCTCTTTTCAAATTCAGGAATTTCTTATTGTTTTCGTCCTGGTTGTTAATCGCGTTTTTATCATTTGGGTTCACTTTTTCCGCACCTGGTCTTTTTAAAGAGGCACCATCGGGATACGCAGAAGAGGTTAAACCACCCGCTCTTTTAATCAGTTCAGAAATACGTTCATCTTTACGAACAATAGTATAAGTGCCTGGATAGACCACTTCTCCTTCCAGTTTAACCTGTTTTTGAACCGTATAACCCTCTGAATTACGAACGGTGATGATATCAAAGGGCTTCAATATGAAAGCTTCGCCTTCCAGTTTCAGGTTTTGATCTACATTCACGATAAATAATTCAGCAGTACGGGCCGATTTAGCTGTTGCATCACTATTTTTCACCCTTCTTGAAATTTCAATACGATTAGGCGTAGCGCCTTCTTTAAAACCACCGGCCAGTTGAATTACCGATTCTAAAGTCATGCTGTCTGCATATTCAAATGTGCCTGGTACTCTTACTTCCCCCTGGATAGAAATTTTATATTCATCCCTTAAATCAAATAAAGAAGAAATCGTTACTTTATCTTCACGCTGTAAAGGAATATCAGTTTCTGTACCCGCAATGATCTTCGCTACATCGAAAGAGATCAGGGATTGCGTATTGTCAGGATTTAACCGGTTGATATACCCCCTGTTCAGGAAGGCATCTTCTGTTAAACCATCTGATTTATTAATCAATCCACGCAAGGTCAGCCCTTTTTCCAGTTCGTAAACACCAGGGCGAAATACCGCTCCAATAATCTCAACGCGGTTAGCAAAGCGGTCGAGGATCGCTTCAACAACATATTTATCACCATTTTTTGGAGAATAGGTCGAGAATTCAGAAGTGGAGATATCAGCGATCTTGCGATCACGGTCCGTATTCTGAAAAGCTTTGATTTTGGCCGTGTAAGCCTGTGTGGTAAAACCACCTGCGAAATTAATCACATCCTGTAAAGTTTCATTCTTAGCGACTTCAAACAATGCTGAACGTTTGACTTCACCGGTAATTTCTACACGTGTATTATATACAGGTACATTAATGACATCCTGATCCTGTAAACGGATATTGCCTTGCTGAATCCCCTTCAAAAGAAAATCATATACATCAATGGTCGCAATGATTTTGTTATTGCGGATGAGCTGAATATTTCGGAAGGAACCGTTTTGCGCCGGACCACCGGAAGCATAAAGCGCATTGTAAACCGTGGATAAAGACGATAAGGTATAGGTACCAGGTTTAACCACCTGACCCGTCATGATAATTTTAATGCTTCTGATATTTCCCAGGTTTACCGCAACACTCGTTCTGCCTGAGCGTAAAGAGGGATAAGTGGAAGATAAGGAAGCCCTGATCTTCGAAGTGGCCTGCTCAATGGTTAATCCACCTACAGCAATTCTACCTACATATTGTAACGAGATGACTCCATCTGCACTTACCGGCAGGTTGTAGCTTGCTTCGTTATCACCATTCAAATCAATTAATAAACGATCATCCGGACCGATCACATAACCTTTTGGCGTAGCAATCCTTAAATTAGGTTCAAAAGTGATGCTTCCGTTGCGGAATAATTCTGCGCCAAAAATTTTAGGCCCGATTTCATCATCCGTTTCTTTCTTTTCATTGCTAATTTCACCACCGTCTGTCGACTCGCTCATTTCACGACCGGTTGAAACAGCTTTCGCATCTGTTTGTACGGCACTAGCCGTACCTTGCTTGCGTACCTTTTCTACACGGAGGCGAAGTTTTTGCACTTCGTCCTGTTTCATCCCTTGTGCAGCAGCCATTTGCTCCATTTGAGCTTCTGAGTAACCAATTGATTCCGCTTTTTTGATCATTTGCAAAATCTGTGCATCTGATAATTCATCCACTTTTACATTTGCATAATTTTGAGCAAAGGAAGGAATGCTAAATAAAAGCGTTAAAATGAGGAAGGATAAAAGTAGTTTAATATTTTGTTTCATAGGTATCCGAATACTCGGTAAATAATTTGCCGTTAATATTTAAAATTACAGCTTTTTTAATGTTTTTAATCTTACTCGAAATAATTTAATGTTTGATAACCGCCCTGCTTCAGGTGTTCATCCTTTTTCATCAGATTTAAATCAGAAAGAATCATGTCCTTTACAAGCATTGGAAGATCATACTGAGGTTTCCAGCCCAATTGCGTTTTTGATTTGGTTGGATCGCCTAATAATAAATCTACTTCTGTCGGTCTGAAATATTTAGGATCAACCCGCACTACAGTGCTTCCTAAAAATAACTTACTTTGATCCAGACCTAAACGGCTAACCGTTTCTACGTCTATTCCAACAATTACTCCTTTTTCATATTCATCTTTACCGCTAAATTCAACATCGATCCCGAGTTCGGCGAAACTCATCCGCACAAAATCGCGAACGGTAGTTGTCACTCCAGTGGCTATAACGAAATCTTCCGGCTTTTCTTGTTGCAGGATCAACCACATTGCTTCTATATAATCTTTTGCATGCCCCCAATCCCGTTGAGCGGACAAATTCCCAAGGTATAAACAGCTTTGCAGGCCTAATGCAATTTTAGCAGCAGCCCTGGTAATTTTACGCGTCACAAAGGTTTCGCCACGTAGCGGACTTTCGTGATTAAAAAGAATACCATTGCAGGCATACATGCCATAGGCTTCACGGTAATTTACTGTAATCCAGTAGGCATACATTTTGGCCACTGCGTATGGCGAACGTGGATAGAATGGTGTGGTTTCACTTTGAGGAACAGCTTGCACCAGGCCATAAAGCTCAGAAGTGGAAGCCTGGTAAATTTTAGTCTTTTTTTCCAGTCCTAAAATGCGAACCGCTTCCAGCAGTCTCAATGTTCCGATTCCGTCAGCATTGGCTGTATATTCAGGCATTTCGAAGCTCACCTGCACATGACTCATCGCCGCCAGATTGTAAATTTCATCGGGTTGTGTTTCCTGAATAATGCGAATCAGATTGGTTGAATCAGTTAAATCGCCGTAATGCAATTTAAAATGAACGTCCTTTTCGTGTTGATCCTGATAGAGATGATCGATTCGATCGGTATTGAATAAAGAGGATCGCCTTTTTATTCCGTGTACAAAATAGCCCTTTTTAAGCAGAAACTCCGCTAAATATGCGCCGTCTTGTCCCGTAACACCTGTGATAAGGGCAACCTTCATAAATTATTTCATAGATTTTTGAGTTTGCAAACATACATAAATTATTATTTGTAACGAAACTGTCATGAATGATTATGTAATTCCCATGGTAAATACCATTGATCTGAAGCCATCGCACCCTTAAGCAAAGCAGGTATTGGAGCGCTGATGATAAATAAACTGCATGATCATTAAAAATTTCACTCACAATTGCTTTATGGTGCAGACTGCAGGCTGACAAGTCAATTGTTAACCCTTTGGTTATACTTTGGTGCAGATTCGCTTACCCTTTGTTAACCCCTTGTTAACCCTTTCTCTACCCTTTGCTTACCCTTTGTTAACCCATTGCTTACCCTTTGTTAACCCCTGGAGTATAGAAAAGGTACATAAACACTCATGAAGAGGTAGGAATAAAGGGAGTTTATTGACATCTATTCAAAAGAAAATCCGCCAATTTGTTTTAAAGGCATTCATGAACTCGGTCGATAAAATGTGGCGGAAGAACAGGTATAATGGATCACTTTATTTAGATCCCCGGAACTCGGGATAACAGCCTCAAATTGTCATCGTAAGTTTGTATAAATATTTTTGAGAATTACTGTCAGAATATAATTTTGTTCAGTATAAAAGATCCAGCAAAGAGAAGGAATAAGACTTTTACCTGTCATTGGCCAATAAGGTCCTTCGGAATGTTAGTCCCCTTCTCTTTCTTTATCCTAAACTTGAACAGTTCATTAGGCCTGGGAGCCTGTTTATACGATTGATAAGTTATGATAAAAAGCTGCTGTGATCCTCATCTATTTACAAATATGGTAACAGGTATCGATTGTTCAAAGGATTATTTTGACATTGCAGTTTTAAAAGACCAAAAAGTGGTTTTTGAGAAAAGATTTACTAACGACAGTATTGGCTTTGGACAGGCTCTTGAGCATGTTCTTGGCAGTCATATTGCTATGGAAGCCACAGGCCCTTATTATTTTCAGTTGGCGAGATTTTTCCATGAACAGGGGCAAAAAGTCTCAGTTGTCAATCCCTTGGTCGTACGCAGGTTTTCTCAAATGCAGCTTTCCAGAGCAAAAACAGATAAAAAAGATGCTGTGCTGATTGCGAAATTTACTGCTCTGACCCATCCGAAAGAATGGGTAATGCCCTCGAGAGAGATAGTGCACATCAGAAACCTGGAAAGCTATCTGGAGGGACTAAAGGCTCGAAGAGGAATGCTATACAATCAACTTCATGCTTTTGAAGCTGCAGCAACCATAGATGCCGGGCTTAATAGGGAGATAAAAACGGAACTTGAGCATTACGATAAAAAGATACTAAACAAGGAAAAGGAAATTGAAAACCTAATAGCCGAAAGCTACGCCGGATTATCACAAAATTTAAGGAGTATACCAGGCATAGGCCCCCGCAGTGCATCATTACTGATTATTTTAACCGATGGATTCAAAATGTTTGAAAACCATAAAAGGCTAATACCTTACTTTGGTCTTGCGCCAAGGATATATGAGTCCGGAACCAGCGTAAAGGGCAAGAACCATATCTGTAAAATGGGAATGGGACAGGTACGCAAAGTACTGTATATGGCTGCAACATCTGCAATAAGATACAACAAGGCATGTAAAGAACTCTATGAGCGATTGAGGATAAAGGGCAAGCCGCATAAAGTTGCTTTGATAGCGGCTGTAAATAAATTAATTAAGCAGAGCTTTGCAATTGCGAAAACAGGAAGGCAATATCAGTTACAACCTTCCTGAAGCGAAATATTATTTGGAAAAACTTTAATTATTATTTGGATTTAAACACAGTTCATTCCGACTCAGGGAGGAATCTACGGAAATTGTTACTTTTTTGATCAAGCAAAAAGGTAATAGTCCTTGCGGATGCGAGCAATTAAAAACAGCATGAGTAAGGCGGTCTTTATTAATAGTGCCTCAGGTCAAATCACAACCTGGCATCTACAAATTCCCGTGGAACAAAAGACTTTGTATCGAAAACAATAGCCCCTTCATTTCTGAACGCTTTAAAATCAATGGTTAAAAACTTCTGATGGGATACCGCTAAAATTACGGCATGATAGGTTTTGAAATCTTGTACATCAATCAAATCAATTCCATATTCTGCTTTCACTTCCTCTACATTAGCCCATGGATCGCAAACATCAACCTCTACGCCAAATGCCTGGAGTTCTTTGTAAATATCAATCACACGGGTATTTCGGGTATCCGGACAATTTTCTTTAAAAGCAAATCCCAGGATCAGCACTTTTGCGCCGTTCACAATTTTATGTTTGGCAACCATCATCTTAATCACCTTATTAGCGACAAACATCCCCATGTTATCATTTACCCTCCTACCGGAAAGTATCACTTCAGGTTTGTAGCCCAACGCTTCTGATTTATGCGCCAGGTAATAAGGATCGACACCAATACAATGCCCACCGACTAATCCGGGCTTATAATTTAAGAAGTTCCATTTCGTAGAAGCGGCTGCCAACACATCTGAAGTATCAATGCCCATCTTATCGAAGATCAGCGCCAGCTCATTGACAAACGAAATATTGACATCCCTTTGGGCATTTTCTATCGCCTTAGAAGCTTCCGCCACTTTGATACTCGGCGCTAAATGTGTTCCGGCTGTAATGATCGCGGCATATAATTCATCCACCTGTTGAGCAATCCGGGGATTAGACCCTGAGGTTACTTTCCTGATTTTAGTTAAGGTATTTACTTTATCACCCGGGTTAATTCGCTCGGGAGAATAGCCGCAAAAGAAATCGGTATTATACCTCAATCCGGATGCCTTTTCCAGAACAGGCACACAATCCTCTTCAGTACAACCCGGATAAACGGTCGATTCATAAATCACGATATCACCCTCTTTCAAGATACTCCCGATCATTTGACTTGCTTCAAGTAAGGGCTTTAAGTCCGGGCTTTTTTGGTCATCAATGGGTGTTGGTACGGTGACAATAAAAATTTCAGCCATTCGAATATCATGTAAATCAGCAGAGAGAGATAATCCGATGTCCTCCCTAAGCTGAAGAACCTGATCCAGGTCTTGCAAATCTGCTTCATTGGTTTGATCAATCAGGTTATTCAGCGATACTACGCGATTGGGATTAATATCAAAGCCGGTAACCCGATATTTCTTTGCAAATTCTATGGCTAGTGGCAAACCAACATAACCTAAACCAATCACTGCAATATGCTTATTCTCCATTTATGAATTCTTGATGGGCAAATATAGATAAAATGGGAATAGTGATTAAACGATTAAATTAATACGAATTGCTTGTCAGCTTTAGGCGTCTACGCTACCATTAATATTTTCGTGTTTGCGGGCCTGGATTTGAGCGAGACGAAGCAATTCCATACGAAGATTTTTCTCCATAAGATTGCTTCATTCTGCCTCCCCGCAATGACGACGGGTGAAGGGCAATTCAACGATTGGGTTTTCCGGGTATCGCTATAGGCAACCTGCTATCCGGCCTGGGATATGATGGAAGGAATCCCTTTATTTAGACCCCTTGCGACTCGGAATGAAATTACGGGGGATGAAAAATGCGAGGGGTTTTCGCAAAGATGATTTTTCGAAGTAAGAGTCCTCACATCGGCGGACTAATAAAGCATAAACTCTTAAACAAAAAAAGCGTCTGAAATAAACCAGACGCTTTCAAATACCCTAAAAGGAAGGCTATTTAATCTGTTTCAATAAGTAAGCACCATAGCCACTTTTCACCAATGGTGTGGCAATTGCTTTAAGTTGTTCAGCATTGATAAATCCCATTCTATAGGCGATTTCTTCAATACATCCGATTTTTAAACCCTGACGTTCTTCGATAATCTGGACAAACTGACCTGCCTGCATTAATGAAGTAAAAGTTCCTGTATCTAACCATGCTGTTCCACGACTGAGTACCCCAACTTTTAGTTTGCCCCGTTCCAGATAAATGCGGTTAATGTCGGTAATTTCATATTCACCACGAGGAGAAGGCTTGATGTGCTTTGCAATTTCTACCACTTCATTATCATAGAAATATAGTCCCGGAACCGCATAATCTGATTTAGGATTCACTGGTTTTTCCTCGATAGAGATTGCCTTTTTGTTTTCGTCAAATTCTACTACACCATAACGCTCAGGGTCTGATACCTGATAGGCAAATACCACTCCACCTTCCGGATCAGCACTGGCCTGTAATAATTTAGCCATACCATCACCATGAAAGATGTTATCGCCTAAAACCAGAGCCACTTTATCATTTCCAATAAATTCCTCGCCAATTACAAAAGCTTGTGCTAAACCATTCGGCTCTGCCTGAACGGCGTAGGTAAATTTACATCCCAACGAAGATCCATCGCCCAATAACTTTTCAAAGTTTGGTAAATCATGTGGCGTAGAAATAATTAAAACTTCTTTAATTCCTGCCAGCATTAAAGTAGATAATGGATAGTAGATCATCGGTTTATCATAAACCGGCATCATTTGCTTACTGCAAGCAAGCGTTAAAGGATGCAAGCGTGTTCCGCTCCCACCAGCTAAGATTATACCTTTCATTAGATTTTAGATTTAGATAAAGATTTTAGACCAGGCCCTGAATCATTTATCTGTATGTTTTATTAAATTAATTATTATTTTCGAATAAAGCCAATATCAACTTTCGATATGGAGCGTAATTCCTTACGCTCCCCGCTAGCCTTACCTTATTTAAGGCCAATATTTAGTCTTTTGTTTGGAGCATAACCTTTACCGTTCTTACAGGGCTAGCGAAATAATGACGATGTATTGTGTTCATTCATTTTTATCCCTGATACACAGGATTACCCGATACGGTCAATACACGCCACCAGGCTATCTCTCCAGTAAGGAATTTCGATATTAAATGTTGCTTTAATTTTGCTTTTATCCATTACCGAAAATGCCGGCCGTGTTGCCTTTGTCGGATACGCTGACCCGGGAATAGGATTTACCTTTACTTCCGTTTTACTGATATCAAAGATAGCCCTTGCAAAATCAAACCATGAAGTTACCCCTTCATTGCTATAGTGGTAGATGCCATAAGCCGAAGAACCGGAAGCAATCACATCAAAAATAGCATTCGCCAGATCAATCGCATAGGTTGGTGTGCCTACCTGATCGGCTATGATATTTAATTCATCACGCTCTGCTCCAAGTTTCAACATCGTTTTAACGAAGTTATTGGCATACTCCGAATAGAGCCAGCTGGTACGGAGAATAAAATGTTCTTTCAATAAAGCGATCACTGCCTTTTCACCATCCAGCTTGGTTTGTCCGTATACATTAATGGGTTGAGCTTCATCATCCTCTTTCAATAACTTCACCACATTTCCTTCAAAAACAAAATCAGTCGAAACGTGAATCAAGGTAGCCTGATGCGCAGCACAAGCCAGAGCCAGGTTAGCGGCACCAGTTTCATTTACGGACTTAGCAAGCTCTACCTCATCTTCTGCTTTATCAACAGCGGTATAAGCGGCGCAATTGATTACGTAAACTGGCTTTTCTTTTGCTAATAAAGCCTGAAGACCTTCATGATCTAAAATATTAGCATCTGATTCAGCCGGAAAAACGATTTCGGTAATTCCGCGACGCTCCGCAACCGTTTTCAGGCATTGGCCCAATTGTCCGCCGGCACCAATAATTAATATTCTATCCATGATGTAATGCAGAAAAAGGTTGTAAAAGCAGGTCTTTATCAGATACCGAAGCCTGATCGGCAGGGATTAACCAATCAATGTTTAAATCCTGATCGTTATAAATCACACCGGTTTCAGAAGCCTTGTTAAAGAAGTTATCGCATTTATACAGAAATTCTGCAGTTTCACTTAATACAGAAAAGCCGTGTACAAAGCCCCGTGGAATATACAGTTGCAATTTGTTTTCAGCACTCAGGCGGACTGCAATATGCTTTCCGTAAGTAGGTGAACCCGGACGAGCATCAACCGCTACATCCAAGACTTCGCCTTTAGTTACGCGAACCAGTTTAGCCTGTGCAAATGCACCGGTTTGGGCATGTAATCCTCTGATTACCCCATAAGAAGAAAACGACTGATTGTCCTGAACAAAGTCGCCGGATAAACCCGTTTTTTCCTCAAAGGTTTGTTTATTAAAGCTTTCAAAAAAATATCCTCTCGGATCTTCAAAAACCCTTGGTTTGATAATCACACAGTCTTTTAAACCTGTCTGTTCGATTTCCATTATTTATTGTTGTATTGCTTTTCGTAATAAGATTGATAATTCCCTGAAGTAACGTTGTTTAACCATTCTTCATTTTGAAGATACCAATCCACCGTTTTAGCCAAACCTTCTTCAAATTGTAAACTTGGCACCCAGTCTAACTGGTTTTGTAATTTAGACGAATCGATTGCATAACGTAAATCATGCCCCGCTCTGTCGGTAACATAAGTAATTAATTTAGCAGATTCACCAGTCTCGCGACCTAGTTTTTCATCCATTATGGTACACAGCAGATTAATCAGATCTATATTTTTCCACTCATTGTGCCCGCCGATATTGTAGGTATCGCCCGTTTTTGATTGATGAAAAATTACATCAATAGCCCTGGCGTGATCTTCAACCCAAAGCCAGTCGCGAACATTCTCCCCTTTACCATATACAGGAACGGGTTTATTATTTTTGATATTATTAATAGCTAAAGGAATCAATTTCTCAGGGAAGTGGTGTGAGCCATAATTGTTGGAACAATTCGAAATCACGCAATCCATCCCATAAGTATCATGATAAGCCCGAACAAAATGATCTGAGCTTGCTTTTGAAGCCGAGTATGGGCTATGTGGATCATACGCAGTGGTTTCTGTAAACATTCCTTCTTCGCCAAGTGCTCCATATACTTCATCGGTACTCACATGGTAAAAACGCTTTTGATCATAGTCACCTTTCCAGTATTCACGGGCTGCGTTTAATAAATTTACAGTACCGATCACATTGGTCATTACAAAAGCGGTAGGGTCGGCGATAGACCGGTCTACATGACTTTCAGCGGCCAGGTGGATCACTGCATCAAAGTTTTCGTTTTTAAATAATTCACTGATGGCTGCTGCATCTGTAATATCTGCTTTGACAAACCTGTAGTTAGGTTGATTTTCAATATCCGTTAAGTTAGCAAGATTACCTGCGTACGTCAATGCATCAAGGTTTACAATCTCGTAATCAGGGTACTGATTTACAAATCGGCGGACTACGTGAGAGCCAATAAAGCCTGCCCCACCAGTAATTAATATTTTTTTCACAGTCATTAAATGATTTTCAGGTTGCTAAAATAACATAGTTATTGCTTATTAGCAACTAATTAGTAATTAAGGACTAGTGGTTTTTTTATTTTTAAGTTTGAAATAGCTGGAGCGGATGAAGGAGAAAATGGTGCTGAAATGGGTGCCGGGGCACTCTGTTTAGGTCTCCGTACATTCCTTCCATAGATTCCTCCGGAGTCGGAATGAACAATTTGCTGTGGTTTCAGATGATTCTCTTTTAAAAATCGTGAGCATTCAGTCTGAGGGAAGCCGAAGACATTTTTTAACCTTAATTTGGTGACATCCTTGTACCCTGTTTTCATCCCCGGCAGGGTTCAACTGCTAACAAAAACAGCATACACGAACGGATAGTCGAAAATTTAACTTAAAAAAATGGACTTACTGTGGAATTACAGACTAAGAAAAACGATTAAGTTTACAGCATTTACATCGCTGCAACTGAACTTTCCAGTTCTTTGTACCATTCCTCACCGTATTTGCGAATGAGTGGTCCTTTCAGGAAACTGTAAACCGGTACCTTTAATTCACGGCCAAAAGTACAGGCATCGTGACAGATGTGCCAGCGATCATAATTCAGCACTTCAAATTCCGGGTATTTGGTAATCCGGATAGGATATAAATGACAGGAAATAGGTTTTTGCCAATCGACTATTCCCTGCTCATAAGCTTTCTCAATGGCGCATTTGGTAATACCGCTCTCAAATAAAACATAGGCACACTCCTTATTTTTATCTACACAAGGCGTAGTTAAATCACCATCTTCATCTACCACATGCGTACCCTGCTCCTCAATGGCTTGAATTCCTTTTTCATTTAAAAGGTGTTTTATTTTTGGGTAAATTTCAGCCAGTATAGCGGTTTCTTCATGATCCAAAGGGGCACCTGAATCACCTTCCACACAGCAAATCCCCTTACACTTTGTTAAGTTGCAAACAAAATTCTCTTTTAAAACATCTTCGTGCACCAGCACTTGTTCCACTTCTATCATCATTATTCTTTTGCTAAAGCATATTTTAAACCGGCGGCTGATTTTAATTCCATGGTTACTGCACCAACCAGAATTTCAACCTGCGCCTTTACCGGCACCCTGTTACCATCATCAGTTACCCATAAATACAAACGGCTGTCTTTTTTAAAAATCCGTCCGGGTTTAATAGAGGGGCTAAATTTTAAACAGCGGATATTACCCAACTTCGTTTTAATGGTTTCTTTTCCCACGTATTCAATCTGCAATGCAGAAACTTCATCCTGAAGGAAATAATTTAATTTAAAGTCGTCGCCGGTTTTTAGTTTAGTGATATCTAAACTACGGGCGAAGTAATAGGCGGAAACCAAATCAAAGGTTTGGTTGGTAGGTGCGTTAAAAGTCCCTTTATTGGATACTACTTTTTTGGCATCCTGGTTAAAGCGGGCTTTGTCCTGTCTTTTATAACTGGCCTCCCTAATATTTTCCTGATAGAAATAAGGCAGTAAGGTTGTCTTATCTATATAGGAATCGTAATGATCGCGGATTTTATAGAAAACATCAAAAGTACCGGATGTTTGTGCATCAACGGTAAGCTTATACGTTGGCTTGCCATCAAATTTCAAGTCTGAATTGGTAACTTTAATGGTCGCTTCTGCAGCAGTGATGATGCCATACCGCAACCGGTATTGCAAAACTTCCCCATCCTGAAAAACGGGATCTTTTTTCACCGGAAGTTCCTGCGCCTTTAAACCAAAGCTTAGGAATAACCCTGCTAAAATGATAAATATTGGTTTCATCTGTGGTGTGTTTCTATGAATATATACAAAAAGTAAACCAAATCATCATTATTGGAGGGTTAGTTTTTTTTGTTTTACCGTCTACCATAGATTATTGCTTAAATGTAGCGAAATCAATCATTAGACACCATGTGACCGGGTCTCCTAAAATTAGTGTTAAAAAAATCTATTTGCAGGATTGATAGAAGCAAAAGCTGTTTGAGCATAGCGAGTTCTTTTATTTCCAATCCTAAGATTTGATTTTAGCTGATTTGATGCAGCCTTGATTTTTTGTTTCTTTTTTATCAAGAAAAAAGAAAGAGCCATCATGGCGGCGAGCGAAGAAAGAACGTATTGCAGGCTTTAAAATCATAAGGATAATTATTCTGATTTCATGAAATAAATCAACCTTTAATCCTTTCTTTTATAGACCGGAACGGTAGAACATGGTTCGCCAAACATGATGCTCTTTACAATAGGAGTTAGTAAATTCGTTACCTCTACATAAGCCGAAACCGGAACTTCGATATCGCCACAACCTTTTACCACTACTCTTTCGTTTGCATAATCTTCCGGATTGATTCTGGATAAAGCTTTCGTCATCAATACCGCTTCCAGCGTATCCAGGCCTCCAAAAACAACTTCATGCGCATAGGGCTTCAGTTTATTGGCCAATAGCATGTAAGCCCATGTAGGTACAATGGCATCGGCAGAACAAATAATGGCAACGTTCTTATCCTGGTATTGCGTCCAGTCATGTTCTTTAATAAAAGCCCTGAAATCCTTTTCCCTCAACATCAATCCATGAAAGAGATTGTCTTTGATATCATAAAGAACACGCTCTCCTGCATGATAATAATCTTCCAGGTTTAAAGTGATTAAACCGCTGTTTGCTACTTTATTGACAATATTTTCCTGAATCTCCATGGCTGTTTAATAAAAAAAACCGTTCCGGTTTGATCCGGAACGGTTGTAAATTTACGTATTTTCTAATTAATAGAATTTCACACGATTGTCTTTTATCTTGGCATTATCAATCAAAGCCTGGAAAGCGGCCTGACCAGAACGCTGACCTATGCTCATCAACATGCTTTCTTTTTGTTTAAACATATTCGCGATTGGCGCAGGGTTAGTGAATCCATCTACAGCGAATACATAAACACCACGGTCGCCAGCTACCGGAGCTGATACTTTGCCTGGTTGTGAACCAAACACACTACCTACCAGTTTGTTCTCTTGTGCCACACCTGGAATTACCGGGTTTGCAAAAACAATATTCTGAACTGGATTTACTGCAGCACCTACCTTAGCAGCAATCTGATCTAAGCTTGCTTTACCGGCACCATTGAATTTCTCTTTTAACTTTTTAGCTTTTACTTCATTCAAAACTAAAGGCTGAATTTCTTTTTTAACCGCTTCCAGAGGTAAAATACCTTTAGGATTAACTGCTGTTAAGCGGGCCACTACGTACTCATTAGTCATGGTATAGATTTCAGGCAAAACATCACCCTTATCAGCCGCATAACCGTCCTGAATTAATTTACGTGGATTATCTAATCCGGCAGCGAAACCTTGTGTTGCAGTGATTTTATCAGCTACTGCTAATTTCAAACCTTTCTCCTGTGCATATTTTGCAAAATCTTTGCCTTTTACTTCACTTAAGAAATTGCTCGCTGCTTTATAAGCTGTTTGTTGCGTTTTGCTACTCGCCGCTAACGATTTCTCGATATAAGCCAATTTAGCTACTTTCGAATTACCCATTTGTCTTTCGATGCTCATGATGTGGTAACCGAACTGAGATTTAACAACTTTTAAATCGCCTGCTTTACCATTGAATGCTGCATTTTCAAACTCCGGAACCATCTGACCGCGGGAGAATGAAGGCAATTCACCACCCTGATCTTTAGAACCGTCAATGCTATAAGTTTTTGCCAGTTCAGCGAAGTTACCGCCTTTAGCAATTAAACCTTTTAACGAATCTGCTAATTTTATCGCTTTATCATCTCCGCCGACTTTATTTAGATCGATTAAAATGTGTTTAACTTTTACCGAATCCGGTGAGAAACGTGTGTCAATTACTTTAATTAATTTATATGAATTACCAGTTAAAGCTGGTCCGTAAAAACTTCCGGCAGGTAAAGCAAATACAGCTGAATCTAAAGCTGCATCACCTAATTTACCTTTTGAAAGATAAGTATAAGGAACTTTTACGTCGGAATTAATGGCTGCGAATAACGAATCATTTTTAGATACTCTGAAATCGTTCGCAATTTTTTCGATTTGTGTTTTAACCGCTAATGAATCAGCTGCTGTCGGGCGAATGCTGAATGATACGTAATCAAAAGTACGTGATTCCTGAGGATTGTTAAAACGTGCTTTGTTCTCATCATAAAATGCAGCATAATCTGCGTCAGTTAATTTTACCGAAGCATCAGCAATAGTGCTGTAATCTAAAGCTACATACTTAAAGTTAGCCAGCTTATTACGGTTGTTATACTCGTCTGTTGCTTCCAATGAAGTAACATAAACTGAATTACGAACTAAGTTAGAATATTTAGCCTGCAGAGACTGATTTTTTATTTCCTGTTGCAACATGTTTGATTGCTGCAAAGCCTGTGCATCTTTAGACTTTAAAAAGTTCATTAAAGTCGCACGGTCAACCTGACCTGTTTTTGGGTTAGAGAAATATTGTTTAATAATAGGACTAGGGTTCTGACCCTGTAATAAGTCGAACAATTCATCTTCAGAAACTGTTAAACCTAAACGATCATATTCTTTGGTTAATAAAACACCGGCTAATTCCGAATTCCATGCCTGATCAACAGCCATAGCAGTCATTTGAGGATTTAAGCTTCCGCCAAATTGTTGTTTATATTGATTTAAGCTTTGATCTACTTTTGGTTGAAATTCTTCAAACTTTACATCGTTACCATCAATGCTACCTACTACGTTACGAGAAGAGCCAAACATAGATGAACCTTGTTGCAAGAGCGGTTCCAGAACAAATAACGCTAACACAACTGCGATACCACCCACAAGAAGATAACCCATCTTGGTACGCATGAATGTCATTATTCCCATATTAATTTTAATTTATTTAGTTTTTTTTAAGAGGGCGCAAGATACAAATTTGCCTTAAAAAAGAAAATACTAAATTTTATTTATCAAGTGTTTAATTTTTAAGCAAATAGAACTGCAATATTTATTGAATTAAGGAAGGATAGAATGGATATAAAATGAAAGAATTAATCGATTGGTGATTTATAAACTGGTAATTAATTTCAGCAAGTTTTTTTGGTACATGATCTTTGCTACTTGATCTTTCCTAAGGCGCAATGCCTTCTTTCATATTCAGATCGGCATTTCCGCTTTCCATCGTATAGGTGCTAAAATCCTGAGGTGCCTGAAAATTAATTCCGTTACCTTCACTCCCGTCAGCACCTTTTACATAAACCCGTTGGGTAGAATAGAAAATCTTTTTTAACTCATCCCAGATCAGCTCTTCGGAAGAGAAGGTATCGCCCTTGCTGTTTTTAACCACAACGTTTTTTCGAAACTCTGTTTTCTTATCCTGATCCTTACGGATAGCATAATCGCAAACCAGGTTGCCATCTACGGTTCCATTGGGATTGAAAAAATCGATACTTACGCCTTTTGGCATTTCCTGGTATACAGCACCTTCAGATGGGGTAATTTTATCCAGAATTGGTGCATTTCCTTTAGCCTTAACACGGGCAGAATCACTATAAATAATTTCAACACCAATTGTTCTATCGCGGGAAAAAGTCACTTTGCTAAGCACAACGGCATTGGCTTTTTTAAGATCGTCTTCGCCACAGGAAACCAGAAAGAGCGGCATCACCAAGAGCAAACCATATAAAAAAGCCTTAATGTTCATTAATCTACACGGTATTTACGAAACCAGGTATCGTTGAGGGTAAATCCTAAATGGAAGTTAATGAATTTTTCTTTAACCAGATTATTGCTCAATGTTCCTCGCTGTCCGAGTTCGGTAGTGAAGTTAATTTTGTAAAATGCTGTTCCGCCGTTTGCACTAGGCAATGGGAAACCAAAGCCAAAGGAAGCACCCATTTGCTTGATATCCTGATTGTTTAACTTGATATAAGTTTTATCATAATTAAAACCGAGGCGGTAATCCACCCTTTTAAAATAACTATTGTATGAAGCAATATCCGGCGTCCACTGACCACCTAAAGATGCGCCCCAGCTATCCTGCAAGCCGTTATTTACATTATTGATGCTTGTTCCCGACCATTTGCTCATTCTAAAATCGGCACCAATTAACCAGTTATCGCTTTGCTTGATAGAAATACCAAAGTTGTGTGATAAAGGCAGGGTTAAATTTGATTTACCATTGTCTACAGCGTTTAAAGTATCAATAGCTGTATTTTCGCCTCCGTTAGCATCTCTTGTATACTGCGTGGCATAAAACGTTTGGGTAGAGTTTATTTTAACAGAATTACTACCCGAATAGCCCAATGTTACTGCTGTTTTTTTACCCACATTAAAATCATATTGAATACCATAAGAGTAGCTTAAGCCACCAACGCTATTTTTGTTTTGAAGTTTGGCATTTATAGACCCATTAGTGGCATATTCAGTTGCTCTTGTTGTTTGTAAATTACCAAAGATATATTCGGCATTAGCACCAATGCGTAAGTGATCGCCAATACGGTAGCCATAACCTAAATAAGCTTTTGATAAACCTCCTTCTCCTTCATAAAGCTGATCAACATTTAAAGTATCGATTTTAACGGTATTCCGATAAGAATAACCCAGATCAGAATAAGGCAGAATACCAAAACTTAATGCAGAACGTCTGTTAACCGGGATAGCAAAAGCCAGGTGACTAAAAGTAGCATTGAAACTCGTTTCGCTTAAGTTTGCCCTGCTTAAATTAGTTAAGCTGGCGCTCATGCCCACATCAATCGTTGTTAGTGTAATTGCAGAGTAAGAAGCCGGATTCTGCATGTTGATATTGTTAAAACCCGTAACAGCGTTAATTGCAGTAGAAATACCACCCATGGCCCTGAACTGTGGAAGCAATGATCCTTTAACGTTTCCAAGACCAAAACGTGAGTATGGTGAAGAAGTGGTAACCTGCGCCTGAGCACCTAAACCACAAACTAAAACGAGTATGGCTGCAATATAATTTAATCTTTTGTACATTTTAATCTGTAATAGCTTCATTTAATCCTTTTAATACAATAAAGGAATCTAAAATAATTTGAGGGGCAAAGATGCTGTTTTGTAATTGCTTATACAAAAATTTAGCATCACCACCTGTTATTATCACCTTTAAGGCACTTTCTTTTTTATTATTTATGGCTATAAAACCTTCAATTTCGTTTATGATACCTTGAAAAACACCATTTTTCATGGCAGAGAGTGTGTCTGATCCTTCAGGAATTATTTCGCGGTCATTCCACTCTACTTCAGGTAATCTTCCCGTAAATTCATGCATCGCTTTAAAACGCATGGCAATTCCAGGGCTAATGCTCCCGCCGTAATATTCACTTTTTCCTGTCAGCACATCGTAAGTGATACAGGTACCGGCGTCAATCACCAAACAGGCATGATTAGGGAACAAACTTTTAGCCCCTAAAATTCCGGCCCATCTATCTAAACCTAATGTATTTGGCGTTTTATACTTATTCTCTACACCACTGGTAGATGATGCAGAAAAACGCGTATAGTGCGTATGTTTTTTAAGAAACTCCTCTAAAGGTTTAATTTCCTGGTTAACACTGCTGATGATAGCATACTTTGGTGAAAATTTTTCAATCAACTGAGCGAGGTCAAGGATGCCGATCTTCGTTAAACGCAAATGATGCACCAACTCTTTATTTGCAAACACTGCTATTTTTGCTGAAGAGTTGCCGATATCAATACTTAAATGATGAGAATGCTTCAAAAACCCTGCTATTGATATGTAAATCCGAAAACCTTTATTACGCTTATTAAAAGCACAGAAGCTCTAAACAGAAACTTCGTGCCACAAAGCTATTAATCTTTGCTAAGTTTTGCGTTAGTATTTTGTTAAAAAAGGTTAAACAAAAAGAAAGTATTGGATGGACAGTACAAAGAGTACAAAAAGGGTTTCATAGAACCAGCGTTTTTTTGCATTACTGAAATAATAAGCTAATAAAACTGAACCAGGAGGCACACAAAGTAAAAAATGCCAGATACGGAAATTAGGTTTTAGATAAAAACTGGCACCAGCCACAATAAACATAAAAAACAACAGCTGAAATCCTTTCCTGGTGCTAATGAAACTGCGAAAGAAGTTTTCTCTGAGTTGCAATGATGCCAGTACAATAATAATGGCCACCGGAATAAGCACCAGATAATCGTTGTAATTAACCTGAAAAACAGATGGGAATTTATTTCCCAGCGGTTTCCAGATCTGGTAAAAGGAGCTTAGATTATCTTTCCAATAATAAAATACAGCCAGAAAGAAAAATACTGTAATAAAGCCAATTAATCCGGCAACCCATTCCCGCCAGTTAAATGATCTGAATAGCAATAAGGCTAAAAAGATCATCAGCAGCATAGCCATGAAGGGAAAATAAACCAGTGTACCAATGCCAATAATCATTCCGATATCAAATACTGTGGTAATGGAATTTGCGGTTTTACCAAGTTTAAGAAATTTATCGATGATCCAGATCAGGAAGAAGTTGCAAATCAGCGCAGGACTTAAAATCATGAAGGGCATAAACAAGCTGGTACCCGTGATATACATTAATGCCGGAAGAAAGCTGGGTTTAGCAAGCAAATTGTGATTATTTACGACATTATTAAACAGCAATGCCTGCGAAAATACGATGGCCGCTGCCAGGAAAATATTAGTGGAAGAAGAGAATGCATTCTCCAGATCGATATCAATTAACAACCTGGCGAAAGGCTCCAGAAAATCGAAGTTAAGTTTAGCTGGTGTTTCGTAAAAAATCGCAATACGCATGAAATAGGTATAAACCAGAAGAAAAAAGAGGTTTATGGGATTTAGCTTACGAAACTGATTAATCATGCCTTTTTATAGAATAGGCAAAGTAAAGATAAAAACCTGAAAGATGAAAGGATGAAGCGCAAAGATGAAGGAGCAATAATCAAGGAGCAATTATCAACTAGGATTAAATCCTGGCGTACTTTTTAACCATATCATCAATAATTTTTTCCGTTTCATCCGGAAAATCAAATTCATGTTTCTGAGGGTTTTTAACCCAATCTTTAATAATTGGAAGCCAGTTTTTGGTACTTCCCCAAATAACAGGCAAACCGAACTGTTTTAATGCAAAGGCATTACATTGTTGCTCAAACTGAAAACGCATCGGTGCTACCAGTAATTTCTTCTTCAGGTACAAGGCTTCAGCAGGACCTTCAAAGCCTCCCCCTGTAAATAAACCTTCGCAACTGGCTAAGCTTTTATTAAACTTTTCGTTATTAACCGGTTGCACAGCAACATTTTCATGTTGATAAGCTTCCTGAGTATGTTTAGAAAATACCTGCCACTTCACCTCCGGAATCTGCGAAAGTAATTGTACGAGTCTTTTATCATCAACAGCAGGCAGATAGACCGTATAATGTCCTAAATTTTCACTCCTGAGCGATCTGATCTCTGAACGGATTACTGGCGTATGAATAAAGCTATCATAACGGTCAAAATGAAAGCCAATATGATATTTCGTTGGCGCATATCTGCTTAAGATAAGCTTCCCCCAATCCAATGTACGCGGTCTTGGAACTTTTTTAGATTTAAAAGCAGCCTGATGGCTCAATGAAACGCTTTCTATCCCCTGCAGTTTACATGCCCAGGCACTCACTGGTTCAAAATCGTTAACAATCAGATGATATTGTTTTAAATCCAGTTGCTTCATATCTTTTCTAAAACGGAAAAGATTCATGCTCAACCAGGTTTTAAAATGGTCTACCCCACCTTTCTTACCAAAAACGAAGCTAAAGCCATGAAGCTGATATTTCACGGGCTGACTCAATTTGACATCGGCCTGCGTTCCGCTCACTAAAATATCAAGCTCACCATATTTTTGAAGCAATGGAATAATTTCACGAGCCCTGCTGATATGACCATTTCCGGTTCCCTGAATTGCGTAGAGTATCTTCATTTTTGCCGAATATCCAAAAATTATTGAGCAATTTCATACTTAATGTGCTGTAAAAGTAAATTTATATCAAGCTTGCTCTTCAAATCTTCCGCATCAGACAGCAGTCCTTCATCCAATTCATCTTTAATAAAGTCAGCATGAACGTATTTGAAAACCGTCCAGGCTTGATTATGATACTCTAAAGCAGTTAAGCTTTCAACCCAATCACCACTGTTCAAATAAGTCACCTTACCTTCTTCTGTTATAATTTCTCTCTTTTCTGCCTGATGAATATGGCCGCATATTACATATTCATAGCCTTTTTCAATAGCCAGTTCAGCAGCTGTTTGTTCAAAACTATTGATAAACTTAACGGCATCTTTAAATTTGGCTTTTATCTTTTTAGAAAAGCTCATTTTTTCTTTTCCGAATGCGGTTAGAAGCCGATTGGTAAAACTGTTGATTAAAATAAGGGTATCATAACCTACAGCGCCGAGCTTGGCCAGCCATTTAGAATGCTGCATGGTTACATCAAACACATCACCATGAAAAAACCATGCTTTTTTCCCATCCAATTCCAATATCAGCTTATTCTGAAGATGGAATGTCCCCATTTCCATACCATCAAACTTGCGCAGCATCTCATCATGGTTACCCGTTAAATAATACACCTGAACGCCTTCCGAAACAAACTTCATTAACTTGCGGATTACCTTCATGTGCGACTCCGGCCAGTAACTTTTACTAAACTGCCAGATATCGATGATGTCTCCGTTTAAGATCAGCGTTTTAGGTTTAATGCTTTTTAAATATTTAAGAAGCTCCTTTGCATGACATCCATAGGTGCCCAGGTGCACATCAGAAATTACGGCTACATCTATGTTTCTTTTATTCATGCTCAGGGAAATTTTAAGGTGAAGGATTAATTACCGCCAGCATCAGGCAGTTTAATTGGATTGAAAATGACTTTACCATTCTTCTTCCTCGTCAAGATTTACCTCAAAAGGACTAAAAAAATAAAGCACGAGAATCAATAAACATACAGCAAAGAAAGATTCTAGCATACCATCTTATATTACATTACAAATGTAAGATACTGTTTATCAAGCAAATGTTACTACACTGTTAAATTATTGTAGCAAATGATAAAGAATGTTAAACCGGCAGTATTGATTATCGAATGGTTATTAAGAAGATTAATTTATCGGCAATTCACTTTCGCAAGTGAGCCAAATTGCCGCCTTGCTGTAAAACAAAAAAGCCATCCAAATAGCATTATGCTATCGCAGGATGACTTTTAAATATCAAATAACAGACTGAAAGATCAATCTGTTTGGCAAAGGCTATACTTTTACGGCTTTCTTTTTCTTCTTATTTTCTGAATAAAATCCAAAACCTAAACCAGCTAATAATAAAATAGACCCTGCTAAAGAGATTTTTTCTCCTGCATAGTATGATGTTGGATGGAAGATAAATTCCACTTTGTGGTTACCACCTTCTAGCTGGGCAGCACGCAAAATGTAATCTGCTCTGAAATAAGGTTTCTCTACACCATCAACATACATCTTCCAGCCTTTGTTGTAATAAATTTCTGAGAATACAGCAACCACATCTTTAGCAGCTGTATATTCATAAGTTAAATGATCTGGTGTGTAATTCGTTAACTTAATAAAGCCTTCTACACCGGTACCCAGGCGCTTGGTATCAATAAGGGATTTAAACTGCTCATCAACAATGGCTTCTTTTTTAGCATCGAAGCTGCTAATGGCCTTCATTTCCTCATCTGCATTTTTAGCGAACTGAACGCTTTCCACAAACCACGCGTTACCTGCAGCTGTAGGATTGCGTTGCATTTTATACGATGGTTGTTCTTGCGGGTTTTGAGATGGCACAGCAGTGATGATGTATTTGGTATTTAACATATCCAACACATCCTGATTAATGCTTTTGGTTAATTGATGATCAACCAGTTCCTGAAAACGTTTCAGCCTGGCAGAGTGGAAACCGCCCACTGTTTTGTGGAAGTAAGAGGTTTCTGCACTTTTAAAGGGATCTCCAAGTGATAAGTCAAATACCCTAAAGTTGGGATCTTTATCTGCAGAAATAAAATTATCTACATCTCTTGGCTGGTAATGGTTAACCAAAGCAGATTTATCAACAAAGTTTTCGTTGTTTAAATAACGCCTGTCAACCTGCCATAAATCTATTAAAATGAAAAATGCCAATAATCCGAAAACCAACTGGATATTCATCTTTTTAGTGATAAACGCCCAAATTAAGCCATAACCAATAACAATGAACAATAACGTTCTTAAAGCATCCGTACGGGCAAGCGATACACGGTCAGCCACAACACCGTTAATGATTTCCATCGCTGCGCCTCTGTTATTCTGAAGCATTTGCGATAGGGCATCCAATACCTGAGGCTGGTTGCTTTGTGTAAAACTGAAGAAAGCAGTTGGGATGGCTGCAATAATCAACGCAAATCCGCCGGTAATTGCTGCTGACCAGGTTAGTCTCTTCACCAGATACTTCTGGTCATATTGTCCATCCTGCGCTTCTTTTATAGCTAAAATAGCTAATAACGGAACCAGCAAACCTACAACTGCTAAAATCGATTCTACCGCCCTGAATTTATTATACATTGGGAGGTAATCAAAGAAAATATCTGATATAAATGGCAGGTTTGAACCAAAAGATAAGAATAGCAATAATACACTTGTTCCTAAAATCCACCATTTCCAGCGGTGTTTTACAATAAATAATCCAAAAACAAAAAGCAGACAGATGATTGCACCGAAATAGTACGGCCCTGAAGTGCCTGGCTTATTTCCCCAATATTGATTAGTGCCCAGGTTTTGAGCGACATAACCAATGGCCTGACGCGGATCTATACCTTGAAGATTCTTTTCTACAGCTTTGTAGGTATTGCTTTCAGGTTTAATCATCTCATCAATACTGCTTGCACCACCATACAAATTCGGAATCAGAAAAGTAAAGCTTTCTCCTACTCCCTGGCTCCACTGGTAAGCATATTCCTTATCTAAACCATTCGCAGGTTCAGCTTTATCGGTCGTTAAGTTAGATTTTCCACGAATGGTTTCTTTACCATATTCATAGGTAGTCCATAACGTACCGGCATTGACCAAAACCGCTAAAACAATACCCGCAGCGATATATCCGATTGATTTACCGAATGTAGCCAGTTGTTTTGCTTTTATGGCATGATATAATTCTATTGCTGCTAAAACGATCAGCGCAATAAAAAGATAGTAAGTCATTTGGATATGGTTAGAGCGAATCTCTAATGCCATAAACAAGGCGAGTAAGCTTGCCCCAACCAGATACCTTCCTCTGAGAACTAAAATGATGGAAGCTAAGATTGGTGCAAAGAAACCAATAGCAAGTGCCTTATTGCTGTGCCCCGCAGCGATAATGATGAAATTATACGAGGTAAAAGCAAAGGCAATGGCACCGGCGGCAGCCAGCCATGGATTGATTTTCAGTACACAAAAAAGCAAGTATGCGCCTAATAAATATAGAATAACTGTGCCTACGGGATCAGGAAATACACCTTTAATTACATCAATACCATAAGTGGTAATATTTAACGGGTACTGCACCCAGATCTGATAGGCGGGCATCCCTCCAAACATTTGATTGGTCCAAAGCGGGCCTTTTCCAGTAGCAGCTTTTACGTCCATTATTTCCTTTTGCATGGCCTTTGCCTGCAAAACATCGCCCTGTTGTGGCGCTTTGCCCTGCAAAACAGGACTGAAGTAGGCAAAAGTAATGACTACAAAAAATGCAATAATGGCCAGGTGGATGCCATTTTTATTAAACCAGTTATTCATTAAGGTTTGTTTAAGTTTAAACGAACGTCAAAAATAAAAAATTGGGCGGTATAAAAAAGGAATAAATGAAATGTGAGTGGAATAAAAAATTAGTTTTGTGTTCCTGATTTAAATTTCAACCCTTTTGTTATGAGAAAGTTTGTCATTACATCCTTGTTGGTTACCCTCTCTTTTTTAAGCTTCGGACAGATTGTTAGCCTTAGTCAAAAAGAAATATCAGCCCTACAGTCTGGGTTCTTATCGAACGGGCAAGGCAAAAAAATGTTTACTGATTTTGAAAAATTGGCTACATCCTATCTTTCTGATCAACCGAATCCAATTGATACGATAAGGACAGAAGGTTTGTTAAAAGGAAATCCTAAGAAAATTAAAACGCAAAATGCTTTAGCAGACATGAATAAGATGTTTGTACTAGCGCTGCAGTTTCGCTTAAATGGCGATAAAATATATTTAGATCGATCACTCTCATTTTTAACCGCCTGGGCAGAAATCAATCGGCCAAATGGCGACCCGATAGATGATACCAATCTCGACAAAGCAGTAGAAGCCTATGACCTGATTAAAAATAATATTGCTGCAAAGGATAAATTAAAGATTGAAAAATGGCTTCATGAAACGGCTTTCGCAGAAATTAACAGCAAGCGCATGAAGTCTGGCAGGGCAACGGCAAAAAATAACTGGAATGCTCATCGCTTAAAGGTAGTTGGCGAAATTGGTTATGCTTTAAACGACCACGAATTAATCGACTGGATGATTACCAATTTAAAAAGCCATATCCATATTAATCTCAACCCTGATGGAACCAGCCTCGATTTTAAGGAACGTGATGCCATGCATTACCACATTTACGATTTAGAGCCGATGCTTAAACTCGCCATCATGATAAATCGGGCCAGCGGGGAAAACTTTTACACCTTTCAATCGGCCACAGGTTCATCTATAAAAAAAAGTGTTGATTGGCTTTTACCATACATCAGCGGGGATAAACAGCATGAAGAATACGTTAACACCACTGTTAAGTTTGATCGGGACAGGGCAAAAAATAACGAACCCGGCTTTGTTTCAGGAACGATGTTTGAGCCGAAATCAGCACTACCCGTCCTACAGCTCTCGGTTTACTTCGATGCCAATCAAATTCCACTACTAAATAAGCTAAGCAAAGGTGTTAGCTGGCAAACGTTTATTGATCAGGTTAAAAGAGAATCTAAATAACACTTTGAGCAAAAAATAAACTTTCAATAATTTTTGAAAGTTTAAAAATACTTTTATATTTGTTTATGGAATTAGCAGCAGCAAAGTTAAAGTTTATCGAGGCCTGGGGTAAATTAGGCTCGGAGTGGGGCATCAACCGTACCATGGCTCAAGTGCATGCTTTGTTATTAATTTCTCCGGATGCACTGACGACAGAAGAAATTATGGAAACATTGAGTATTTCCAGGGGGAATGCGAATATGACACTTCGTGATTTAATCGGCTGGGGATTAATTGAGAAACAACATAAGGCTGGGGAAAGAAAGGAATATTTTTTTGCTGACAAGGACGTTTGGAATATTGCCCGTCAGGTTGCTAAAGAACGCAAAAAAAGAGAGCTGGAACCCGTATTGAAAGTTTTAAATGAATTATCAAGCGTGGAAGGCGATGAGAAAGATCCGGAATATAAGACATTCAAGAAATCAATTACCGATATTAATAAGTTAGCGGGTAACGTAGACAAAACATTAGAAACCATGCTGAAGGCAGAAGAAAACTGGTTCTGGGGATCGGTGTTGAAAGTATTTAAATAGGATTAAGTTTTGGTGTTAAAGATTCACCACGAGCATTAGCCTAAATCAAATTATAGCATTACAAATCATTATTAAGCCCTGCAAAAGGCTTAATTTTTTAAAGCAAACTTTCATTTTTTACTGAAAGGTTAAAAACATAAAGAATATGAAAACACTAAGCAACCATATTATTTTATTTGATAATGAGTGTCCGATGTGTGCACTGTATACAAAAGGTTTTGTAAAAGCAGGTATGCTATCTACCCAAGGAAGGGAAGCATATCAAAATATACCAGCCCGTATTTGTTCCGTGGTTGACCGACAAAGGGCAGCGAATGAAATTGCTTTAGTGAATACCGAAACGGGTGAAGTAACTTATGGAATTAAAAGTTTATTTGCCATCATTCAACATGCGGTTCCGGTTTTAAAACCCTTATTCTCATTTTCACCATTCGTTTGGTTGATGTCAAAAATATATGCTTTCGTTTCTTACAACCGAAAAGTGATTATTCCGGTAACAATGAAGCCCAATACCATTCAACCCAGTTTTAAATTACATTATCGCCTATTGTATTTGCTAGTTACCTGGATAATTACTGCATTCATTTTGACTGCGTATGCACATCAGCTTACACCCTTAGTTCCACTCGGAGGAGCCTATCGGGAATATTTTATTTGTGGAGGTCAGATCATATTTCAAGCCCTGGTCATCAGCCTTTATCAAAAAGATAAAATATGGGATTACCTGGGTAACATGATGACGATTTCTTTTGCAGGTGCATTATTACTGCTTCCAGCAATATTAATGAGTCACTTTTTCACATTAAATGCAGTTTTCTATCTGCTATATTTCTTATCTGTTGCTGGCCTGATGCTGTTAGAGCACCTGCGAAGAAGTAAAATTCTGGCACTTGGATGGATCATGAGTGTTACCTGGGTTATTTACCGGTTTATTGTTTTAGGTTTAATCTTTATTTTGTAGAAATGATGCGTTACCAAAAAATTATACTCGCTGGCGGAAATGGATATTTGGGCGGTTTACTGGCCAAACATTTTAGTACCCTAGCCGATGAAATTATCATTTTAGCAAGAAAACAGCGAGCAGAAACAGATAACATAAAAACCATACTATGGGATGGTATGGCTGAAGGTGAATGGATAAATGAGATGGAAGGCGCCGACTTACTGGTCAATTTGTGCGGTAAAAACGTAAATTGCCGATACACCACAAAAAATAAGCAGGAGATTATTAATTCCAGGATTATTCCAACTCGTTTGCTTAATAAGGTGATGATGAAGTTGGCTCAGCCACCAAAATTATGGATCAACATCACTTCATCTACCATTTATCGCCATGCGGAAGATGAGCCACAAGACGAATATACAGGAGAAATCGGCTATGGATTTTCAATTGATGTTTGTAAAGCCTGGGAAGAAAGTTTTTTTGAAACAGTTATAAAAGGCACCAGAAAAGTTGCTTTACGGATGGGTATTGTGCTAGGGAGATCAGATGGTGCTTTTCCGCGGTTATTTAATTTGGTGAAATTTGGTTTAGGCGGCAAACAAGGCAATGGTAAACAAATCGTAAACTGGATTCATGAACAGGATGCAATAAGAAGTATCGAATTTATTTTGAATCATGATCAAATGGAAGGAATAGTAAACTGCACTTCTCCAAATGCGGTGGATAACAATACGCTGATGACTAATATCAGAAAAGCTTACGGAATACCTTTTGGGTTGCCAACACCTGCCTGGCTTTTAAGTATAGGCGCTCTCATTATCGGAACGGAAACTGAATTGATTCTTAAAAGTCGTTGGGTACAACCTGCAGCATTAATGGATGCTGGATTTAAATTTCAATATGAAGAAAATGATGTCGCGGTAAGGGATATTATAAGTTTGAGAATTTAGGCGAGTACTCCATATTCAGTTATAAGGCGTGTAGCTTAAATATGCGCTTATGTTTAAAAACAAAAGCCCCGATTTCCGTCGGGGCTTTGAATTTTATTTAACTTCTTCGTAATCTACAAAGTCGCCTAATTTGTCTGTTTTATTTTGATCAGGCTTAGGAGGCATATAATCTATTGAAATAGCGCCTTCCGGTTTTGATCGTCTTTGTTGCTGTTGTGCCTGCCCGCTTGCTTGTTGCTGCATTTTGCTGGCCAGGTTACTAAACAGCATAGGCAATATCAATCGAATCAACATTCTGATGATCCAGAGAACCAATATTGTAATGAAAATGAATTTAATAAATGGCATCATCCTTATAATTTACTGTTGTTACAAATATAGACGTACAAGCCGAGGCATTGTTACTTTCTTTGCCCGAAATTGCATTTACATTACAAAACAATTTCTGGTGTATGCCTTATTAATCTTCTACAATTTCCGCTACCCTACCCACTTGTCCATCATCAAGCCTTACCTTGATTCCACGAGAATGAAAAGCGGAGGACGTTAACAAATCTTTAACCACGCCATAAGTGATATTTCCAGATCGCTGATCTTTCTTTAAAATAATTCCTACTTCTAAACCTGGATAAATATCCTTTCTATTCTGTCCGTCCATTCTAAATTTGAATACCCAAACTTCGCTAAAAAAAATTAAACTGCGGCAAAAGCAATAAAACCTTTACTTAGCAAATTTTTCGTTAAACATTTTTTCCAGCGCAAACATCTCATCACGAAGTTTAGCGGCCTGTAAGAAATCCATTTCTTTTGCAGCCTTTTGCATATCTCTCCGGGTATTGTCAATTGCTTTTTGCAATTCAGCTTTACCCATGTATTGTACAATTGGATCAGCAGCAATGCTGATTTCTGCATTTTCTACATAAGCACGGGCTTTGTTATCACTTGCTTTCTGAGAGAAATCCAAGACAGAAGTCTGTTCTAAAATTGCCTCGCGGGATTTACCAACCGTTTTAGGAGTAATTCCATGTTCCAAATTGTAAGCCATTTGTTTTTCTCTGCGGCGATTGGTTTCATCAATGGTTTTCTCCATGCTATCGGTCATTCCATCCGCGTACATAATTACCCTACCCCGATCATTACGGGCCGCCCTACCAATAGTTTGAATTAAAGATTTTTCAGAGCGCAGGAAACCTTCCTTATCTGCATCGAGAATCGCAACCAAAGTAACTTCTGGTAAATCCAATCCTTCACGCAATAAGTTAATTCCTACCAAAACATCAAACTCTCCTAAACGCAAACCTCTAAGAATCTCAACTCGTTCCAGCGTCTTAATTTCTGAGTGAATATATCTCGTTTTGATGTTCAAACGATCCAAGTACTTCGTCAGCTCTTCGGCCATACGCTTGGTTAAGGTTGTTACCAAAATACGCCCGCCATCTTTAATGGTTAAATCTATTTCATCAAGCAAATCATCCACCTGGTTAATAGCTGGTCTGATTTCAATAATGGGATCAAGCAAACCTGTAGGCCTGATCACCTGTTCGATCACTACACCTTCTGATTTTTCCAGTTCATATTCTGCAGGCGTAGCGCTAACATAAATGGTTTGCGGCGCCAAGGCTTCAAACTCATTAAAGTTTAATGGTCTATTATCCAGCGCAGCCGGCAAGCGGAAACCATATTCTACCAATGATAATTTCCTAGATCGATCCCCGCCGTACATGGCCCTGATTTGAGGAACAGTTACGTGGCTCTCATCAATCACCATTAAATAATCATCTGGAAAATAATCCAGTAAACAGAAAGGACGCATTCCGGGTTGGCGGCCATCAAAAAATCTGGAATAATTTTCGATACCAGAACAATAACCCAATTCTTTCATCATTTCGATGTCGAAATTGGTTCTTTCTTCCAGTCGTTTGGCTTCAAGCAAATGCCTGTCGGCAATCAGCTGGTTTTTCCTGATTTCTAATTCTTCCTGAATTCCCCAGATGGATTGATTAAAACGATCTTTGGGGGTAACGAAAAGATTGGCCGGATAAATGGCCATATCTGTCAATTTTTCTAAAGTTTTTCCTGAAACCGGGTCAATGGCAGAAAGTTCCTCAATATCATCACCAAAAAAAGAAATCCGGTAAGCGTGATCTAAATAAGCCGGGTAAATATCTACTGTATCTCCCTTTACCCTGAATGTACCCCGCTTAAATTCTGTAGTGGTACGTGAGTATAAAATCTCTACCAAACTATGCAAAAAAGCATTTCTTGATATTCTTAGGCCTACACCAAAACGGAAAACCATGCGAGAAAAATCTTCGGGGTTACCCATACCATAAATGCAGGAAATAGAAGATACAACAATAATATCTCTCCTACCGCTCATTAATGAAGAGGTAGTACGCAAACGAAGTTTTTCAATTTCTTCGTTGATGCTTAAATCCTTTTCAATATAAGTGTTGCTGGAAGCGATAAAAGCTTCAGGCTGATAATAATCATAATAAGAAACAAAATAATTGACCGAGTTTTCAGGAAAGAAGTTTTTAAACTCCCCGTAAAGCTGCGCCGCCAAAGTTTTGTTGTGACTTAGAATAAGCGTTGGCTTTTGCGTTTGCTCAATAACATTGGCTACCGTAAAAGTCTTCCCTGACCCGGTAACCCCCAAAAGCGTTTGATAATGTTCATTGGCATTTACACCATCTACCAGTTGCTTAATGGCGCCGGGCTGATCTCCTGTGGGCTGATATTCTGAAGTAATTTTAAATTTCATGTGTAAATCAAATATACGATTATGGCATCAAACACTAAAACAGACTTAAGTCAGGAAAGTTCTGGCCGAGTTGGTTAAGGTATTTTTTTACGCACCAAATTAAATGAAAATATGTCCTTACTATATGAAGGTATATCAACCCGGTAAATCGAAAGTTAGTGTTTTGATTTACCAGGTTTGTAAATTAAAAGTCCCCGCTGAAATTTTCAACGAGGACGCTTTTAGAACTGCTTATCCCGAAATTCCGGTAAAGCGTACCAATATTTATTTACCGGCAGCCACTTTCATTGGGTTTGATCCTACTGACTGGCCTCTTACCGCACCACCGGCTTTTGCTTTAAAGGCCCTAAACTTACTTTCTTTAGCTTTGCCACCCCAGGTATTATTGCCGGTATCAATATCTGCTGTTTCACGTAAGGGATCCAATAAAATAGACTCCACTTCTTTATCCTTTACATAGAACTTGGAGGTTTTTAACTCATTGTGTCTCCAGATTTGCGCCGGAATACGATCAATTTCCTTTGTACCGTCTTTATAGGTAAACTCAACAATCACCGGCATCACCAGACCGCCTTTATTCGTAAAATTCAATTCATAAAGAAATTTGTTGGCATATTTGGCCTGATCAGCTTCATTTACCGGCTCGTAAGGCATTCCCATTTCCACTTTGTTGGTAATTGAGGTATCAATGGTTACCATACCTCTATCATATTTATAGTAGAAATCCTGCGCAGCAGTATTTTTATCTACATAGAAATTAATTTTTTTATCCTCACGGTTTCTGATTTTGGAAATGTCATCAAAAGCATTTACTGCAGGCTTATCAATTTTCATCATTCTCGATCTTGCTGCCGGAATATCTTTTGGAAAATCAACCTTGGCGAATTTTACGCTATCTAAAGCGATATCGCAAGGATCCGTTCCATAAAACCAACCTCTCCAAAACCAGTCAAGGTCTTCACCGCTGGCATCTTCCATGGTACGGAACAAATCAGCTGGCTCAGGATGCTTGAATGCCCATCTTCTTGAATATTCTTTGAAGGCATAATCAAACAGCTCTCTACCCATAATCGTTTCGCGTAGGATATTTAAGCCGGTTGCCGGCTTGGAATAAGCATTAGGACCGAAACGGGCAATGTTTTCAGAGTTTGTCATAATCGGTTCCAGCTCATCCTTTGGTAATTTCATATAATCAACAATCGTATAAGCAGGACCTTTTTTACTTGGGAACTTATTATCCCAAAGCTCTTCAGTTAAATATTCTACAAATGAGTTTAAACCCTCATCCATCCAGGTCCACTGGCGTTCATCACTGTTCACAATCATCGGGAAAAAGTTATGCCCAACCTCATGAATGATAACACCTAGCATTCCATTTTTTGTGCTTTCGCTATATGTTCCATCGGCATCGGTACGCCCATAGTTGAAACAGATCATCGGGTATTCCATACCGTTTGCAGCCTCGATACTTTGCGCTACCGGATACGGGTAAGGAATAGTAAAGTCTGAATAGGTTTTAATGGTGTGCGCAACAGCACGGGTAGAAAACTTGCTGTATAAATTATACGCCTCTTTACCATAAAAACTCATACACATTACGGTATTGTTATTGGCCTGGATTTTTTGAGGCATCGCATCCCAAATAAATTTACGGGAGGATGTCCATGCGAAATCGCGAACATTATTGGCATTAAAAACCCAGGTTTTTTTAGCTGTTGATTTCTTCCCTTCCGCAGCTTTAGCTTCGGCCAGTGTTTGAATTTCTACTGGCGCACTCGCTGTTTTAGCGGCATTATACCTGCTTAATTGCGTAGGCGTTAGCACGGCGCTGTAGTTGATGCATTCTCCTGTCGAGCCAACTAAGTGATCAGCAGGAACAGTCATTTGCACTTTGAAATCACCGAAAGTCAGGGCAAATTCCCCTCTGCCTGTAAACTGGTGATTTTGCCAGCCTTGAAAATCGCTATATACGCACAGGCGTGGATACCACTGTGTCATGGTGAATAGGTAATTCCCATCCGCAGGGAAAAACTCATATCCCCCGCGACCACCAACACTCATCCTGTCGGTAATTTTATAATTCCAATCAATATTGAAATTGTATTTCTGCCCGGTTTTTAAAGCCACAGGCAGGTCAACCCTCATCATGGTTTTATTAACGGTATACTTTAGGTTTTTACCTGTCGCATCGGTTAATTTAGTAATGTTAATTCCATTACCATTATCGCCTTTAACACTTAACTGATCGAGTGTTTGAATGGTGCCACCAGCAGGTAATTTAGTTGCATCCTGATAATTGGCATTTTTACTTGTGCTGTGCTCATTTTCATCCAGCTGCAGCCATATGTAAGTTAAGGGATCGGGTGAATTATTGGTATAGGTAATGGTTTCTGACCCTGTTAATATCAGATTTTTTTCATCTAATTCGCACTTGATGTTATAATCAGCCCGTTGCTGCCAATACTTTACACCCGGAGCGCCGCTTGCGGTACGTTGCTCATTTGGCGTTGGTAAAATGGTTCCCAGCTGCTCAAATTTATTCCCGTGATTGCTCCCTGGATTGTTTTGAATATTTTGCGCCATGGTTGCACCGCCATACCAAAGCAAAATACTGGTTAATGTAAATAGTTTATTCATGTTATAGTTAGTTAAAAAGGAATTCGCTCTAAAGCCATTTTTAAAGCCAGGCTAAATACGGCTGCTGAAATAAATAAAACCCAACTCAAGCGTTTGATTTTCGTATAATTAAAGACAATATAGGTAATCATTAAAACAATTAAAACCATAAAAATTTGTCCGGCCTCTAAACCTACATTGAATCCAAACAAACCCCAGCCTATATTCTGGTCTTTAGCCAGCATCATCCGAATTGAATTGGCGAAGCCCATTCCGTGAATCAAGCCAAAGCCTAAAGCTAGAAAATAATTGATTTTGATGGATTTCAATGAAAAATTTCTTCTGAACAAATTACTCACCGCCGTAATGACAATGGTACAGGGAATCAAAAACTCTACCCAACTGCTCTCTACCCGAATAATATCCAAAACGCTTAAAAGCAATGTTGCCGAGTGCCCAATGGTAAAAGCGGTAACTAAAATCAATACTTGCTTAAAGTTAGTGTAGCTGTAAATGGCAATTAGTGCTAAAATAAACAATTGATGATCCAAAGCATCAGCACTGATGATGTGCTCCCACCCCAATTTGAAGTAAAATATAAAATCTTGAAACCGCATTTAACAAATTAGTTTATTGTATTTCGCTTTTAGTACTTTTGAAAGCTTAAAATTAAAGTTTTAATTATTAAAAAAGTAAAACTGATCCAAATGCTACTATTAAACACCAAATTTGTTACTGTAATTATTGCTTTTTTGTTTTTTGGGATAACGAACTTCACAAAACATCCTTTACATGTGAGCACTACTGAAGTTAATTTTAATGCAAAAGATAAATCGCTGGAGGTGAGCTGCCGGATTTTTTCTGATGATTTTGAATCCATTTTAGCAAAAAACTACAAACAAAAGACCGATCTGAACAACGCAGCTTTAAAGCCAGCTATGGATGATCTGATCAAAAAATACATCACTGCGCACCTTCAACTTAAAGCCAACGGTAAGCCTGTAAATATGAACTATATTGGCTTTGAAATTGATCATGAAGCGACCAATATTTTCATGGAAGTAGAGAAAATCTCATCACTTAAAACCCTTACACTAAACAATACCATTCTTTACGATTTGTTTGATGATCAAATGAGTATTATTCATATTGTTAAGGGACAAACGCGTAAAAGCACTAAAGTACTTTATCCGGATAAAAATTTTACCGCTACCTTTAACTAGTTTAAGCAATATACGCCGTTAATAACCATTAAACGATATGACTTTCGATCTTAGCAAAACCAAATCCATAGCCAATACTTTTATCTCCGAATTGAGGGATGAAAATATTCAGAAAGATTCCATGCGTTTTAGAAAAAACCTGGAAAGGATTGGTGAGTTTTTCGCTTACGAAATCAGTAAATCGTTGAATTACATTTCGAAAGATGTGACAACCCCTTTAGGTATTTCAAATTGTGAAGTGTTGGAAAAACAGCCTGTTCTGGCTACCATTTTACGTGCCGGACTGCCTTTGCAACAAGGACTGCTGAACATTTTTGACCAGTCGGAATGTTGTTTTATTACTGCTTATCGTAAAGCCAGCAAGGATGGCGATTTTGTTATTCAGATGGATTATGTTTCTACACCGGATCTGGACGGAAAGGTGCTGATCATGGCTGATCCGATGTTGGCTACAGGACAAAGTATGGTGATGTGCTGCCAGGAATTAATGAACAGATACAAAATTTCTGAGCTGCATATTGTTGCCGCTATTGCAAGTACTGTAGGCGTAGCACACGTAAAAGCTCATTTGCCTAAAGCAAAACTTTGGCTTGGTGCCATTGATGAAGAAATGACCAGCAAATCGTACATAGTGCCTGGCCTGGGCGATGCCGGAGATTTAGCTTATGGCGAAAAAGTATAACCTACGGGAATATAGTGATGGTTGTAAAAAATAAATGGCGAGGCATAACTGCGAAAAGCATTTTATTGAAGCCATTCCTGATATGACCTGATTGCCAGAACCAGTGGATAGTTATAAAATGAGGACATTGCGCTACCTTTGTCAAAATCGTCACTCATGAAAAAACACATATTCTTTGATCTTGACCACACCATCTGGGATTTTGACCGTAACGCGGAAGAAACTCTTAATGAACTTTATCATACCTATAGGTTGGATGAGTTGGGGTTAAAATCTTGCGAAGATTTCATTTCTACCTACACGCAGAACAATCATCAGCTTTGGACCGATTATCACCTTGGAAAAATCACCAAAGATTTCCTTCGGGCCGAACGGTTTAATAAAACTTTTATTCAACTGGGTATCCATCCCGATTCCGTTCCACATGAGTTTGAAAATGACTACGTAGCCATCTCGCCAACTAAAACCAATTTATTTGAGGCGGCAGAAGAAGTTTTGGCTTATTTACAGCAAAACTATTCTTTGCATATTATTTCAAATGGATTTAAGGAAACCACATTGACCAAAATGAATTTATCCAATTTAAATCCTTATTTCGAAAACGTAATTATTTCTGAAGATGTGGGCGTTAATAAACCAAACCCACAAATTTTTGAATATGCATTGGATAAAGCCAAAGCGACAAAGGCAGAAAGTGTGATGATTGGCGACAGCTTAGAAGCTGACATTTACGGCGCATTAGGCTTTGGGCTAGACGCTATCTTCTTTAATCCAACACAGAAAGATAAACCGGAAGACGTAAAGCAGGAGATTACCCATCTAAAAGAATTACTTCAATTATTCTAATTAACTTTAGGATATGAGTACTGCTAAAATTAAAACCTCCCTCCATCAAATTGTATCTGCGTATAAAAGCATATTATCACAATATAATGATCAGATTTTTGAAACCACGCCGCCCATCGGCGGATGGAGTTATAGCGAAGTATATGCTCATATTTTTGATGCCAGCTTGCTGTCTTTAATAGCTTTAGATGGTTGCGTAAAGGGTAAGGGTGAAATTCGAAAAACTCATATAGTGGTAAAGTTTATCCTATTTTTCGGGTCTTTTCCTCCTGCCCAAAAATACAAGGTGCCAAAAAGATTAGAAGACAGAATTAAAAAGATTACCAAAACTGAGGCTTTGGATTTTATTCTTGAATTTGAAAAATCTTTAGAAATGGTATATCCGGGAATTGCCGTGGCAGATAAAACCATTAAAACGAAGCATCCGCGTTTAGGCTATTTAAATGCTAAACAATGGTTCAGGTTTATCGAAATTCACTTAAAGCATCATTTAAAACAATTGCTGCGGATAGAAGAAAGTTTTAAGCAGTAAATATTTTGCATATTTGATTAAATATAAGCGCTTTATGAAAAACATCTTTTATTTGTTTATCTTTTTATTTCTCTGCTCATGCAACAATGATAAAAAGGATACTACCCAGAAAGTTATTGCTACACCAACTGGTTTACAAGGCTTACAGAAACCTGCATTGCTACCAGCGCAAAAGACAGAAAACACATTAATATTTAATCCTAAACATGGCGAGCCGGGGCATACCTGTGCTTTGGCAGAAGGTGCTCCTTTAAATCAAACTGCGGCAAAACCGCAGCAGATTAGCAATACCGCAGCGCCAGCAGCTGCTCCGCAAACTACGGCAAGTGCCCAAAGTAAAAATCTAAATCCTGAGCATGGTAAACCTGGGCATCGTTGTGACCTTTCAGTAGGCGCACCGCTTGATTCGAAACCCGATCAAAATACTGCAAAAACCATAGCTCAGCCCATTGTAACACAAACAGCTAACACCAAGGTTGCGAAAGGCATGAATCCTCCACATGGTCAACCAAACCACCGATGTGATATTGCAGTTGGTGCTCCATTAAATTCGAAACCTGTTCAGGCAAATGTAACGAGTACGCCAGCACCGGCAGTTTCAATAACGGAGCCAGCCAATCCGGGTGCTGCTAATCTGAATCCAAAACACGGAGAACCAGGCCATAGATGCGATATAGCGGTAGGCGCACCGCTTAGTTAAATCACGCAGATTTTTTACATCTTTGCGCCAATGAAATTTCCAACGATAAAAGGTTTTGATGAGGAGGCCCTAAAAAAGTATTTCAAAAACACCGGAATGCTTTTGATAGGTAAAGTTGGCAGTTTAGCTATCAAAATGCTAAGCAGTATTGCTGTAGCAAATTATCTTTTATCTTACGGAAACGGAATCTTAACTACATCTGTTTCTTATGTTTTTTTATTCGCAGCTCTGGCAGGTTTAGGACTTGATCAGTTCATCGTAAAGGAACTACATCAGTTCCCTGAAAAAAGAGATCAGATTTTAGGAACAGCACTTTCATTAAAATCATTTGCTGGCTTGCTTTGTATTCCTTTAATTTATCTGGCATGGTTGATTTATCCACTTCAAGGAATTGAGTACGCCTACATCTTCCTCTTATCTTTCATGGGGATTTTTCAATCCTTTACCGTAATCGATTCTTATTTCCAATCGGAAGTAAAATCAAAATATATCATGCAGGTACAAATCATTGGAAATCTTGTATCTGCAGCAATAAAGGTTACTTTAATTCTGACTCATTCTTCAATAACATATTTCTTTTTTGCTTATCTGTTCGATGTTGTTTTACTATCTATCGGATATATCATCACTTATAACAAAAAAGGCCGCAGTATTTTTTCTTGGAAATATGAATCTAAGTTGGCGAAAAAACTAATTTCACTGTCGTGGCCTTTAATTATTTCGGGAATAATGGTGTCTATTTACATGCGGGTTGATCAGATAATGCTAAAGCAAATGCTTGGTGATAGAGGTATTGCAGAAGCCGGCGCTTATAATACCGTAGTAATGTTCAGTGAAGCTTTAAACTTTGTACCCATCGCTATAGTTTCTTCTCTTTTTCCGGCAATTTTAAATGCCCGTCGTGATGATCAAGAAAGATATCAAAAGCGGCTACAAAATCTTTATGACCTCATGGTATGGCTGAGCCTTAGTTTTGCAATATTTATTAGCCTAGCCTCACCTTTTATTTATGGACTTTATAAGCCTGAATATATTGCTGCTGCACCTGTACTATCTGTCCATGTTTGGGGTTCTACTTTCGTATTTCTCGGAGTAGCCAGCGGTCAATATCTAATTGCTGAGAACTTTGGGCATTTATCTTTTATTCGTACGGGTTTAGGCGCTATTGTAAATATCATATTAAATATTCTGCTAATTCCTAGCATGGGCATGATGGGAACAGCTATAGCAACCGTTACAGCATATTTTGTATCGGCCTTTTTTATACTATTTATCCCCAAACTTCGCCAGCAAGGGATAATGATGTTAAAATCATTATTTTTGATCACAGCATTTCAAAAAATATTTAAACGTTGAGCACGTTAAAAGCATTAGCTACATTATTAGCAAAGCCAAATCGGTTAAAAGCATTATTATCATACGGGCATAAAGGTTACTTAAACAGTATTGGCTGGTTTACCGCCTTCGATCAGAAACAAGCAGTTGATGCCGAAGGCAAAGCTTTGCCCTGGGTTACGTATTCCTTTATCGATTTTATCAGGGATAGAATAAATAATACACAACATATTTTTGAATATGGCTCGGGAAATTCCACTATTTTCTACGCACATAAAGCAGCAACGGTAACCTCTGTTGAGCATGATAAAAACTGGTTTGACCGCGTTAAGGGAACAAGTCCGAAAAATGCAGAGATGATTTTTTGCGAACTTCAACGCGATGGGGAATATGCAAAAAAGGCAGCTTTATTAGGCAAAAAATTTGATATCATTATTGTTGATGGCCGCGACCGGGTGAGGTGCTGCCGATACAGTTTAGAGGCTTTAACTCCAACTGGAGTAGTTGTTTTAGATGATAGCGAACGTGAAGTTTATCATCCTGCCCGTATTTTTTTAAAAGAACAAGGCTTTAAGGAAATTAGTTTTAGCGGTATTTCTCCTGGTTTATTCTATGAGAAAGCTACTTCCGTGTTTTATAAAGCCGATAACTGTTTAGGCATTTAATCCTCTCATTATGTTAAGCGAAGAAGTTAAAACGGCCTACGACAATTTTTACACCAATAGCGATGTGGCCTGGCGCATGCTCGGTGCCAAATACAAAGCGCAAAATATTCTTGATGTTTGTAAGGATATTAAGCCAAAAAAAGTTTTGGAAGTTGGCGCAGGCGATGGAAGTATCCTTCATTTTTTAAATGAATGGAATTTTGCGCCAGAATTATATGCTTTAGAAATTGCGCAAAGTGGCGTTGATATTATCAATGACAGGAAATTACCTCGCTTAAAAGAAGCACAAACCTTCGATGGTTATAAAATTCCTTACGCCGATGATAGTTTCGATTTGATTATCCTCGCCCATGTACTGGAGCACGTTGAACATGAACGATTGTTATTACGTGAACTTAAGCGTGTGGCTAAATACATCATTGTTGAAGTGCCCAAAGATTATCGTTTTGGTGTGGATCAACGAATGAAACACTTTCTGGATTACGGGCACATTAACATGTATACGCCTACTTCATTGCGTTTCCTTTTGCAGAGCGAAGGTTTAGAGATAGTGGAAGATAAAGTTTCTATGACAGCAACTGAAACAGTTAAGTTTAATGAGTTTATCAATAAAAAAGCACCTAAAACATTCGCCGCAAACTTTAAAATTGAGCTTGAATACCGGATTAAAAAAGCACTTGGTAATTTCCTTGGCAGAAAGAAACAAGAGCAGTTTGCGAATGCTTATACCGTTTTAACTAAAAAATCAGATCAAAGTTTACAGATATTTTAATGTTATTTTACCATGTAAGCAATAGAAGAAAACATAAGTGTTGAGTTAATTCCCTATTTAAATAACATGCTGTTGATTCATATTTAATTTGTGTTATAACATGGGAATATTTTAAAAACTGGTTTATGAGGTAAATGGAGCAGCCATTGAGGTTCACAAATATTAAGGACCAGCCTTACCGGAACATACTTATCATAAATGTATGATTTATAAGTTAGCGCTTTGGTAAAGTGAGACAAAAAACCTATGTCAACAAACTATATGATTTACTTGCTTAACTTATATGAAACTTACATTCCTTAAATGGTAAAAAGTAAAAACTTATGCAAAACCTTGCCCCAATTGCCCTTTTTGTTTATAACCGTCCTCAGCATACCGAGCGCACTATCCAGTACCTCAGTCAAAATGATCTTGCTGGAAAAAGCAAACTTTTTATATTTTCAGATGGTGCAAAAACACCCGCAGATAAGCAGCAGGTTGCAGAGGTTAGGGCGATCATTAAAAATGTGAAAGGCTTTAAATCGGTTGAAGTTTTTGAACGCCAAGAAAATGCTGGTTTGGCAAACTCTATCATTGCCGGCGTAACGCAACTGATTAATGAATATGACCAGGTGATTGTTTTTGAAGATGATCTGATTTCCTCTCCACATACCTTAAGTTACTTTAATGATTCACTTAAGCGCTACAAAAACGAAGAAAAAGTAATGCACATTGGTGCTTACATGTACCCTTTAACAGATCATACTTTACCAGAAAGCTTTTTTTACAGGGCCGCAACCAGCTGGGGCTGGGCTACCTGGGCTAGGGCTTGGAAAAATTTCGAACCTGATATTGATGTACTGATAAAACAGTTTGATAAAAAGAAAAAAAGTGAGTTTTCGATTCAAAATAAAATGAATTTCTGGAAACAGATGCAGGAATTTAAAAAAGGAAAGAATAACAGCTGGGCAATCAGATGGTATGCATCTATCTTCCTTAAAGGTGGTTTAACATTAAACCCTGCTCAGTCATTAGTTAATAATATTGGTCATGATGGAACGGGTGTGCACTCAGGGATTAATGATATTTATAATGTAGCGATTAATCCAAAACCAATAACGTTTTTCCCTGAAATTATTGAAGAAGATAAGCAGGCTTACCTGGCCATTAAAAAGTTTTTAGCCGGCCGGAAAGGAAATATGGTCAGCCGGGTGAAGCGTTTCGTAAGAGAAAAATTGACCCAATATTTTTCAAAGTAGCAGGTTATTTTTTTATTTTAGTCATTATCCAAAAGCTTCAGTCATGAGATTTTTATTTACATTCATCCTATTCACTTCGGTTTTTGCACATGCGCAAACCGCTCCAAAACCTTATGGTGCTACTCCTTCAAAAAGACAATTGGCCTGGCATGACCTGGAAGTTTATGGATTGATTCATTTCACGCCAACCACTTTTGAAAACAAAGAGTGGGGATTCGGAGATGCTGACCCAACAATTTTTAATCCAAGCGATTTCAATGCCGGTCAAATTATAAAAGCAGCAAAAGCAGGGGGATTAAAAGGTGTAATTCTAGTGGCTAAACATCATGATGGATTTGCACTCTGGCCTACTAAAACTACAGACTACAACATTACTAAGAGCCCTTTCAGAAATGGAAAAGGAAATCTGGTAAGAGAAATAGAACAGGCCGCCCGTAAAAACGGCTTAAAATTTGGTGTTTATTGCTCTCCCTGGGATCGGAACAGCCCGCTTTATGGAACTGATCAATACTTAGCGATTTATCAGGCGCAGCTGAAAGAACTTTATGGCAATTATGGTGAATTGTTTATGAGCTGGCATGATGGCGCAAATGGAGGCGATGGTTTTTATGGCGGCGCAAGAGAAAAACGATCAATTGATAACACCACATACTATGACTGGAATAATACCTGGGGCATTACCCGTAAAATGCAGCCTATGGCCAATATTTTTAGTGATATTGGTTTAGATATTCGCTGGGTAGGAAATGAAGATGGCCATGCAGCAGAAACCAGCTGGGCGACATTTACGCCAATGGCTCCCGACGGAAAAAGTGCTGCTGTTCCCGGACAAGCCAATTATCCGCAAAGTCCGGAAGGAATTAGAAATGGAAAATTCTGGATGCCGGCAGAATGCGATGTTCCGTTACGGAAAGGATGGTTTTATCACCCTAAAGAACATCCCAAATCGCCTGAAATGCTTTTCGATCTTTATTTAAAAAGTGTTGGCCGCGGTGCTGGTTTAGATCTGGGTCTTGCTCCTGATACCCGCGGACAATTGCATGATGATGATGTAAAGGCATTAAAAGCATTCGGAGATATTGTTCGAAAAACATTTCAAAACAATTTTGCCAAAGGTGCCGCAATTACAACGACTAACTCACGTGGGATGAATTTTCATCCCTCAAAAATGTTAGATCATAATAGAAATACCTATTGGGCAACTACTGACCAGATACATACCGCTAGTTTACAAATTGATTTAAAATCAGCAAAAACTTTTGATATTGTTAGCTTACAGGAATATATCCCATTGGGACAAAGAATAGAGGGTTTTAATATCGAAGTATTGGAAAAAGGCAGCTGGAAAAAGATTTATGACGGCACCTCCATTGGCGCTAAAAAATTGATTAAATTAGAGAAACCAATCACCGCAAGTAAAGTAAAGATTAATATCACGAAATCTCCGGTTTGTATTACGCTAAGCGAAATCGGCTTATACAAGCAAGCTTTATAAAGGTTTTTTAGCTTTTAAAACGATATAAGGAGACAGCGCCTGACTTTGGACCGGAACAACCTTACTAAATATTTTACCGGTTAACCACACTGCTTTTTTAAGTAAACGGATGCTTGCCGGTTTTTGATCCTCGTTTTCCAGCCATACACTAAAGCCGCCGAAGTATCCCGCCGATACCTCTTGTAAGCCTGCTTTTTCGCAAATTGACTGGAGCAAGCCAGGATTCATGCTGTCGATATTATGCTTGTCGTAATTTTCTTTATCAAACTTTTTTTGAAACCAGCCATTAACAGCTTTAAAGTTTGGCAGCGTGATAAATAGCGTCCCACCGGGCTTTACGAAGTTGATGTGGCGTTTGATAATGTCGGCAGTATCATTAAAATGCTCAATTAAGCCGCAGCTGAGGACCAAATCATAAAGTTGTTCAGGTTGATAACTGAACAAATCTGTTTCAATAATATGAATGTCCTCTTCTTTCAGGTCGTTTTTCTCTAATAGTTCTTTTACTACTGGCGGATGAACAAAATAATCAAGCAGGGTTACGTCAAGCTTCAGATATTTTTTTAAAAACACGGCATAATAACCCGGGAAACCACCTAATTCAATTGCCGTTTTAACGTTATTTTCCGATGCAATATCAGCCAACTGACGATGAAACAGGTAATTTTCTGGTAGGCGAACTGCTAGTCCTTTTTTACTTTCCCAATAATTTACCCAAAAAGCTCTGTCAGTTAATAAGTTTGCCATGTTCTAAAATAATTCGAAGCCAAAGAAACGGAAAATCGTGGTATATTTTGCAAAAATTGTCAGCTTGAGCTTATCGAAATTTTTTAATTTTTTCGGCAAGCTCAACCTAACAAATATTTAAGTTTTATCAGAAATGCTATTTCAAATCTTTCAGAATCTCGGCGACTGCCCTTTCTAACTGAGGATCCTGATCTAACAATCGGTCTTCGAAAGTGTTTTTTACCAGAATATCCGGTTTAACGCCTTCGCTCTCCAGGTTTTTGCCATCCATAGTATAACAGCCCCATGAAGGTAAACGATAAGAAGAACCATCCACCAGGCTTTTAGCAGAGGTGAAGATGATCCAACGATAAGTCTCGTTACCAATAATTTTACCCAGCTTTAGTTGCTTAAACCCAGCTGCTGTCATTTCTGCATCACTCAACGATTGTTCGTTAATGAGCAAGACAATCGGCTTCGCCGCCGGACCAAAATTACTTTGAGGCGCTAAATTTCCACCACGATATTTCCATTGCAAGTATGGGCGTTGTGAAAGGAATTTTAAAACATCGTCATGCACATTTCCTCCGGTATTGTACCTCAAGTCTAAGATAATGGCATCTTTATTTTCTTCCTGTGCAACCATATCAAGTAAGAAACTTTCCAGTTCACCACCGCTCATATTTTTCATATAAGAATACGCAATCCGGTTATTACCCCACTTATCAACTTTTTTACGGTTGTTGCTAATCCACTCATCATAAAAATTCCCGCGTAAAGTGCCCGAACTCTCCGGATGGATATTTACATAAACCTGTTTACCCTTTCGATCAAAGGTTAAAGTCATCTCTTTATCTAATGAGGGCTTACTGAAATAATAATCCCGGTCTATCTTTTGATCAACCTTTATTCCGTTTACCTCCGTTAAAATATCGCCGGCCAAAATATTTGTTCCTGTACGGGCTGCATTACTCTTAGCTGCAATTCGCTGTACCTTTAAAGGGTTTTCATTATCAAAAACAATTCCGGTTTCATTGGTAGTATAGCTTAAGTTTTTGCGCTCTTCAGCACCAAAACTATTAAATCCCATATGCGAGGAATTTAATTCTCCGAGCATATCATTTAATAGAATCCTTAAATCGCTGCGATTATTTACGTATGGAAGATAGGCTGAGTAGCGAGTTTTCATTTTATCCCAGTCTACACCATGAAATTTTTCATCATAGAAATTTTCATCCAAACCTACCCACGTTTCGTAAAACATCTGGTGAAACTCTGCATTTAAATTTCTGGTGAATTTATAGCCATGATCTATCTTATCGAGCTTATTACTTTCTAACGAGTATTTATTGATTACTCCCCGGCTGATTATGAAGAGTTTATCTCCGGCCTGGCTAATGGAGTAATCACCGCCATCGGCTATTTTTTCATTTTTATTGGCTTCAAAAGGCTCAATTGTCGTTCGGTAAAGACCTGGTGCACCACCCTCGTGATTAGAAGAATAAAAAACGTAGGTTTTATCGCCTTTTGCATAAACATCTGTTCCAAATTGTCCGCCAAAGGCTGGTCCAATTAATTCCACCCGATCCAATATATCTTGTGTGTTAATGGTAATCACATTGGCTGGCTTTGGCGTTGGCTTGATATCAGATTTCTTTTTAGCGGTGTCTACTTTATTCTTTTTATCTTTCCTTACTGGCTCAGCAGGTTTAACTTCTGCGGGCTTGGTTTCTTTAAATAAATCATCAAACTTATCCGAGCGATAAGGCTCATCATAATTGTTTAAGGCCATGCGGTAAATATGCGCATTGGACATTCCTGTTGGATAGGCTGGTTTGGTGCGGGCGCTGGTGAAGAAGATATATTTGCCGTCGGGCGACCATACCGGGCTTGTTTCAGTAACACCAGTATTCGTTAAATTAATAGTTTTATTGTTTTTAAGGTGATGTATCAGGATATCCTGCTCAAAATTCCGGTAAACGGTAAACAACACATACTCATCATTTGGAGAAAAGCTTGGTGCCGAATTTTGCAATGCCCAAAACTCATCAGTCACTAAGGTTTTACTTTCCAGCGTTTTCAGATCCATCAACTTGAGCTCATTTCTGCCGCTCAAATAAACAGCCATCGTTTTTGTCTTGTTTAAGCTAATATCACGGTTATTGGCTTTGTCTTTAGTCAATTGCTTTATTGTTCCCTTTCCATCGCCAGTGATGGTAAACCAGTTCTGATAACCGTTTGAGGTTTGACTAAATAAAATGGTTTTATTATCAGCTAACCATTTACATTCCATGGCCCGTTCTCCGCTATTGGTTATCTTACGGATAAACTTTCCATCGGCATCGCTCACGAAAACCTCTCCTCTTGAAATAAAAGCGATCTTTTTTCCATCCGTTGAAGCATCAAATGCAGATATATTATTACGAACATCATACTCTTGTTCTTTGCTTAAAACCTGGTTTCTGAACGTGCTGATATTAATCTTCTCTGTTTTTGTTGAAGCGACATCGTAGGTGTATAATTGATAATCCTTCTCAAAAACAACAGTGCTGCCATTAGCTGCTACGAACGGGCGCTTAATAGAAGTATTGAAAGTGGTGAGACCCGTTTTCTTTCCGCCGATAAAGGTGTAAAGATTGTACTCATCATTCCCTTCATCAGAAACGAAAAAGATATTTCCTTTCTGATCGATGCTGGTCCAAAAATCTTTCCCAATATAATCCGTATAGCGTTTATATGCTTTCGTTTTCGGATTGTAAGACTGAATATCCGGATTGTATGCGCCCTTATAATGCTTGCGGTTTGGAAAGCGATAACTTTCCCAGGTGTCGTTAAAAAACAATTCTCCGGTTGGCGATTCGGCAATATGGTGAGTAGTATTAAAATAATTATCAAATAATCTATGGGCAGTTCCTCCATTAATGCCCACTTTATAACTTGAAAAAGAATTATACCGGCCTGAAGTAAAATAAACAGTTTTTGAATCCCAGCTCCAGTTATCCAGCTCGTCCGAAGCATCGTTAAATGTAAGCTGTTTAATATCGCCACCATTAATTGGCATTACATAAACATCGTTATTGCCAAACTGATTGGAAGAAAATGCAAGCCATTTCCCATCCGGAGATATTTTTGGATTAATTTCTTCACCCTGCATGGCTGTTAGCCGATCAGCAATGCCGCCTTTAACTGGCACTTTCCAAATGTCACCATCATAACTGAATACTATAGTTTGCGCATCTGGCGTTAAAGCTGGGTACGAAGCAAAGTAAGTCTGATTTTGAGCAAAAGAATAGCAAGGGATTAAAAACGCTATGGCCATAAGCGATTTTAGTAGGGTTTTGATCATGATTTTTTTGTTTGGCTTTTGAAGTTGAATTTACGCAACAGATTTTATATTCTTAACAATAAATGTATTTTTGATTGATTTGAAAGTTTTACACCTCAATACTTATGATGGAAATGGCGGAGCGGGCAGAGCTTGTTTACGCCTGAGTGATGCGCTTAAAGCGAGTGGAATCGATTCGGAAGTTTTGGTGTATTACAAATTTGGCCAAAATGCAAAGATTGGAACCTTTAGCAAATCGCCGCTTCAAAAAGCCAGTGCAGTTTACAATATTCTATCAGAGCGATACTTCGCAAAATGGCTCAGTAAATCAGTTAAAACTCCTTTTAGCTTACAGTGGTTTGGCCATTCAATAAAAAATCATCCAGCGGTTAAAAATGCCGACGTTATTCACCTGCATTGGATAAACCATGGTTTTTTAACCCCTAAATTTTTAGCGGAGCTTGATGAATTGGAGAAACCAATTGTATGGACTTTTCATGACAGCAATGCCTTTACCGGCGGTTGCCATGTACGCTACGGTTGCGAGCATTTTCATCACCAATGTGGAAATTGCCCGATTTTAAAGTTTAGTGGAAAAGATGATATTTCACATAAAACCTGGTTGCGCAAACAGAAAGCTTACACGAAGTTAAATTTTCACATTGTTGCCCCAAGTAACTGGATGGCTAAATCAGTTAAGTTTAGCAGTTTGCTGGGAACGCGAAAAACTTCAGTAATTCCAAACACGATTGAAACTAAAATCTTCAAACCTTATGTTAAAGCAGAAGCGAAGAAAATATTGAAAATTAATCCCGATAAGTTCGTGCTGATGAGCGGTTTTATGCCCTCGAAAAACGATAAACACAAGGGAACACCTTACTTAATTTCTGCGCTCGAAATCTTATCCCGTAGGGCTGGAATTATTAAAGACAATATAGAACTGGTTATTTTTGGCAATAAAGAAAATGCAGAAATGCCAGCGTTTCCTTTCAAAACAACATTTCTTGGTACCATAAACAAGGATGATCATTTAGCAAAATGTTACTCAGCTGCTGATGCATTTATTACACCGTCGCTGGAAGATAATCTTCCAAATACTGTAATGGAAAGTTTGGCCTGTGCTACACCAGTAATTGCTTTTACAACAGGCGGTATTCCAGATATGGTTTCTCACATGCAAAATGGCTACCTGGCCGAATATGAGAATGCTGAAGATCTGGCAAACGGAATCGAATGGTTGTATCATCGTCCTAATAAAGAGGAAGTGCAAAAGGCAGCACGTTTAAGCATCCTCACTCATTTTTCTGAAGAAGTAATTGCTGCGGAGCATATTCATTTGTATGAATCATTGATTGACTTGCAACCGAAGTAATATGGAATTATTTAACAGTTACCCTGATAATATAAAAGCCTTAAAATCGGCAATTTTACAGAGCCGGTATCGGGCTGCATCTTTGGTGAATAAAAAACTTTTAACGCCTTATTTAGCAGTAGGTAAGTTTATTTCCAATAAAATTGAAGAAGAGATGTGGAAAGCAAAAGTTATCGAAAACTATCAGCTGATGTACCACTTGAACTGCCCGGTTTAAGAGGTTTTTCAGCAACCAACATAAAACGAATGAGGCTCTTTTTTGAGTCATGGGATGAACAAACTGTAATTAAACCGACAGTGTCGGTACAATTAGCATGTTTAACTGATGTTGAAACCCTTAAAAATTAATGGACTAGCAATGCCAAAACTAACCGTCATTACCATTGTGTACAATAACGTTCGGGATATTGAGCGAACGATTAATTCTGTGCTCAAGCAAACCTATAAATCAATAGAATATATTATTATCGATGGTAAATCGACAGACGGCACATTAACAATTATTGAAAAATACAAAAGCAATATTTCTAAAATCGTTTCGGAACCTGACAAAGGGATTTACGATGCCATGAACAAAGGCCTGGCTTTGGCCACGGGAGATTATGTTTTATTTATGAATTCGGGCGATGAAATATATGATGAGCAAACTGTTGAAGATGTTTTTGCTTCGGCACCAGGTGCTGATATTTATTATGGTGAAACGGAAATGTACAATGATAATTGGGAAAGCCTAGGAAGGAGAAGGCATGAAGCGCCTGATCAGTTTGACTGGAAAAGCTTTAAATACGGAATGAGCATCAGTCACCAGGCCATCTATATTAAAAGAAGCATTGTTTCACCTTACGATTTACAATATAAATACAGTTCAGATATCGACTGGATCATAAAGGCCGCCAAAAAAGCATCAAACATTGTGAATGTACACCGCTATGTTGCTAAATATTTGGTTGGTGGAATGAGTAAGAAAAAACACAGCGAAAGCTTAAAAGAGCGCTTTGAAATTTTTACTAAATATTACGGGTTGATTCCTAACCTATTCAACCACATTATAATTGCATTTAATTTAGCTTTTTATTTTGTTAAGCATAGAAGAACGAATGATTAGCTAGTTCAGTAGTAATCGTTATCATGCTTATAGAAGTTATTTTAGATTGACACCGTTTATTTTACATACCCAGTTGACATGTCAGATCGCTCTTTCTCTATGACTAGGCAGATATGTTCTAGCAGCTTGATTGTCATTCTGAACGCAGTGAACAATCCTCAACCTACTAACTACTTTCCTAAATATTTTTATTATACTAGATTAAAGTTTAGATTTCATCGTCTAGAGATTCTTCGTGCCTACCATTGACCTTTTTATTTTCCGTCATTGCGAAATCGATTTTTCATCGATGAAGCAATCTCATTTGATAGCGCATTACCAAGAACGAAATTGCTTCGTACCTCGCAATGACGACCGTTCTTAAAGTCATTTATATTGATTTTTATGAAATAAATTAACCCTCAGAATGACAAGATCAAAACCCAAATCATAATTTATAAAAACAAAATTTCTTTAAATTCTGTATTTAATACATCACCTATTAAAACAGAAAAAGATTATGGGACAATTAAGTAACCGCAATATTGCTGTTCTTTCAGAAAGCGGATTTGAAGAAGTAGAATTAACCGAACCAGTTAAAAGGTTAAAAGAAGAAGGGGCAACTGTTCATATCATTTCTTCTAAAAGTGGAAAAATTAAAGCCTGGGATCAGGATCATTGGTCGATAGAAGTTGATGTAGATAAAACTATTACCGAAGCAAATGCCGATGATTACAATGGATTATTATTACCAGGTGGTGTTATTAATCCTGATGAATTACGTGTAAATGAAGACGCCATTGCATTTGTAAAAGCCTTTTTTGCAGCAGGAAAACCTGTAGCGGCCATTTGCCACGGTCCACAAACATTAATTAATGCTGATGTTGTTCAAGGTAGAAAGCTAACTTCGGTAAAAAACATTTCAAAGGATCTGATCAATGCAGGTGCAATTTGGAGTGATGAGGAAGTAGTGGTAGATCAAGGTTTGGTAACCAGCAGAACACCTAAAGATTTGCCAGCCTTTAATGATAAAATTGTAGAAGAATTTGCAGAAGGAATACACGAGGGCCAACACGCATAGGCTTTGGACGCTCTTTCTAAATGACTTGAATGGTCGGCATGTTGCTGACCATTTTTTTTACAGCTTCACCTGCCGGATAATATTTTTGATGTTGAGCTCAATAATATCAGTCATATTGTAGCATTTCAAATAATTTGGATCGCTGAAATATTTGCTCATGCTTTGCTTTAACACAGCAATATTTTCTGGTGTGGTTAACTCCTCCTTATTCGAAACATCACGAAGATCTGTTAAACGATGGCGCTCGCTGCGAACACGATGAACGATAGATGACCTTTCCTCTTGCTGATACTGTAAAACCGTCTTTTCGGTGAGCTGTTCCATACTCATCTTTACATAGGGCAAATTTTCTTTAAAAAACTGAGGAAGATAAACCCTTAAATTACCTTCATAAAACTGCTGATCGAAATCTATTGCCCGGATCCGAAATTGAATATCATCAAAATCCGGCGTAATCTGAACCACGAAATTATATGCCCTCATATCACCCAAGAGCATGATCAGGCAACGTTCATTAAATTTCACGAACTCTTTTGCAATACGTGTGGGATTAAACTCGGGAGCATACAATTGTCCTTTGGTAAAAACATCACCAGGAATACCAACAATGTGTTCTTCTACTAAAGTATCCCCATCAACTAAATAATTAACCTGATTAGGTGATAAAATTTCTTCCATTTCCAGGCCATAAATACGAGATGCATCCGCTTTTTTGATATAAAAATAATCGTACACATCATTTAAACGGTTTACAATCCGGATGCGGAATGGATGGGTATTACCAAAAGTACAATATTCAATTTTATCAATGTATTTATGTTCAACGATACGAAGGTTTCCAGAAGCCTTAAGGTTGGCATAAATTTCTTTCAATCCGTTATGAAGATTTTCGATAATGTCCTGCGGATAGATTGGACCTTCCCATAGTGAATCTTTTCCGGTTTTGTCCATCAATGGAAAAGACTCATCAAATTGCATTAAATCATGATACCCAATAGGCAACTTGGCATCCCTTTGATAAGTGCGCAAATACTTTTGCAAAGCTGGTGTAACCGGGAAAATCGGCTTTTTATTCACTATGGTTACATCATCTTTTTCCATGGAAAGGCAATGTAGCATTTTAAAAATTTAACTGCAAAGAATTTAAAGTAAACGCAAAGAACACAAGTTTATCGTTTTGCTGTGTCTTCTTTGTCAATATGCTTATTTTAATTTCGGTTAATTATCCTTTGGGTACTCAAAGGGTAAGCCTGCCAAATACCGGCTGATTTTGCGGTAAGGATAATCGCCGGCACCATGGTCTGCAAATTGAACGATGATGGTATTTGTTTTCGGATCAATGTAAAGCCGCTGCCCCAGCATTCCTTCTGCGGCATAATCTCCATTATCTTCAGCCTGCGGAATCCACCACAGATAATGATGTGCCGATTTTTGCCAGCCCTTCGCAGAGGCAGGTTTCCCGGTGCCTATGCCCGACGACTGTTTTACCCAGTCTTTGGGAACAATCTGCTGGTGATTATAAATGCCTGAATTCAAATACAATCGGCCTATTTTAGCGAAATCAATTGCCGTAACCTGAAATCTGCTTGCAGTATTGGCCAAACCATTGGGATGATCTAAACCGAAGGAGGCATTATACGCTGCACCAATTTTCTTCCAGATATTTTCTTCAAAGTATTGTGCTACCGTTTTGCCTGTAGCTTTTTCTAATACCCAGCCCAATAATATCGGATCTATACTTTTATATTTCCAAACAGTGCCAGGCTGGTTTACCAGTTTAACTTTCATCAGTTCGGCTCGCATATCATGCGTGTAATAATATTTTGCCTCATCAGATAAAAATGCTTTTATAATTCCTCCATACACCTCCTTAAAATCAAGCCCCGATTTCATATCAAGCAAATTCTTTAATGTGATATTTTGAAAAGCAGTATTGGCTTTCAGTTCCGGAACATAACGGGTAACCTGATCATTTAAACTATGAATTTTACCTTGATCCAGCGCTTGCCCAACCATAACGGAAAGCATACTTTTTGCCCCCGAAAATATAGTTGTTAATGTACTATCACTATAACCAGCACGATATTTTTCAAATAAAACACTATCATTACGAATCACCAGAAAGGCTTTTAGTTTTCCTTCATCAAAGTATTTAGAAAAAGTAATTATCCTGTTTTTCCCATCCTTAACCTTTAAACTGTCGAGGTCAAGTCTCCTCTTTCCGCTGCGGATAAAATGAAAAACAGAATCACTCTTATGAACTATTTCCTGAGGAAAAGCCTGATAAGTGTATGCATCGGGGGTACGATACCACAATACACGTAATAGATATGGGTGCCAAAAAAACAGGCAAACAAGTGCTAATAGAAAAGTAATAACAACAAAAGCCAGCGATTTCTTAAATACTTTCATTTAGCAGAATAACACTAACAAATATAAATCATTAAGCTTCCTGAAATTGCGAAGAGGCTGATAATTTTATCAAATTCTCATCAGGCTTATATTTCCAACGGCGATGGCTCCATAACCAGTAATCAGGCTTTTCCGCAATCATCTCTTCAAGAAAACGGGTATGTAACTCGGTAATCTCATACGCTGCTGCCTGCTTTGGATCCAGGCAAATCGGAACGCAGTCTACTTCGTAATAACCACGCTTAATACAATTGATTTTTAAATAAAAAACTGGCCTGTTTGTTTTTTTAGCAATCTTTTCTACACCTAACTGAACCGAAGCCTTCTGGTTTAAAAAATCAGTCCAGTAAATAGATTCTCCCCTGGATGGAGCCTGATCGCAACCAAAGGTAAACATGGTAGCTTTATCTTTACTGCCTTGAATGGCTCGAAGCGTTTGACGCATCGCTACCATCTGGTTTCCGTATTTACTCCGCATATTAAAAAACCACTGATCAAACACCTCACTGCTTAATGGTTTATAAATCGGAAAATGCTCACCCGAAAAGTTCAATCCAATGGCCATGCACACCCATTCATAATTGCCATAATGGGAAGAGCAAAAAATAACGCTTTCGTTATTCTGCAAATATGCTTCTACTAAATCAGTATTTTTAAATTTAACGCGTTTATTCAGTTCTTTCTTCGAGATACTTTTCATCTTAATCACCTCAACAAACAATGAGGATAAGAATTTATAATATTCTTTTTCAATGGCATTAAGCTCATCAGCACTTTTATCGGGAAAAGAATGGTATAAATTCTCTTTCACTACTTTTCTTCGATATTTGAAAACGTAAAAAATTAACAGGTAAAAAACATCAGCTATTTTATAGAGTAAAAATAGTGGCAAAACGGAAAGTGCATTTAATAAAAATATCCCAATATAGGATAGGCTCTTATTAATCATATAGGGGAATGATTAGTATAATTTACGCAAAAATACTTCCAGGGAAAAATCCAACTGCCACCGGATTGTTAGTTTTATACTCTTATAGGTTTTATGAAGAAATTTTGACAAAAAATCAATCGCATGATTGATTAAGTTGGCTTCACATTCGTTAGAAATTTTTCACACCGAGTTGATAAACTTTATTTATCCATTGTTTGCGTGTTTCTTCGTTGGCTGTTTTTACAATTCCAACGTAGGTAACCTTTACAGGTTTTATACCGCAAAACTTCAAAACACTTTTTTTTAACTGATTAATGCTTGGCCTTCCATATGCCAACCTGTAATACCATGATGGTTGATCGAGCGTGGTTATTATTCTTGCGGTTTTACCTGTTAAAAGCTTATCCCACCACAAACTATTTTCCTTGTACTTAAACGCGATACCTGGTAAAAATAAACGATCAATAAATCCTTTCATGATGGCAGGCATTCCTCCCCACCAAACAGGGTGAATCCACACCAGGTGATCCGCTTGTTTGATTAGCGCTAAACTCCTGATTAAATCAGGCTCAAGTTCTACACGCTGCCTGTAACCATACTCCAGGTTAATATTAAATGCTAACTCACTGATATTAATAATAGAAACTTTTGATCCTGAAGTTTCAGCTCCTTTAAAATAAGCTTCGGCTAAAGCATGGTTCAGACTGTCTTTATTGGGATGCCCATTTATGATAAGAATATTTTTCATGTCTTTTTTTATTAGACACAAACTTAGTTGCCTACAAGAAATAAACAGGCAGACAAATGTCCTTAAATAACCGCTCTTCGTAACCGGCTTAAATGTCTTGAGGTAATTCCTAAAAAAGATGCGAGGTATTTAACGGGAATTTGTTTGATGTAATCGGGTTGATTTTTAAGAAGTTCGACATATCTTTGTTTCGCACTATCTTTCTGATACATAAAAATTCGTTTCTCAAGCTGAATATATTGCTGTTCGGCTATAGTTTTTAATAATCTTAACCCATTAATACTGGACTGCACCAAAATATCAATTACTTCCTTTTTTACAATCAGTAATTCAACATCGCTCACCGCCTGGATATTTTCTACCGTTTTATCACCTGTAATAAATGAAGAATAAGCAGTCATAAACTGATTCGGAAATGTGATGCAGTAAGTATGTTCATAAGCGTTAGCATCAACATAAAAAGATCTTAAAACGCCTGATTGTATAAATGCCACCTCTTTGCACACATTACCTTCTTTAATAAAAAATTCGCCTTTACTGAGCTTTCTTGATTGTGTTTCGCTTACAAAATGTTCAATTTCATTGGCTGATAAGATACTGAAAGACGCTAAATACTTTTTCATTTTATTCCGTTCAATTGAGTATTAAAGTTCAAACATACACTATCATTTTATAAGTTATAGCCTAACATTTAATAATAAAAAAGCCCATCTCAATTAAGAAATGGGCTCTTCGTATTTTAAGTCCTCCCTACCGGGGAGGATTTAGGTAGGGCTAGTTTTTACTACCGTTCATTTTACGTTGTTGCTCCGTTAAGTGAATTTTACGTAAACGCATGCTTTGCGGGGTAACTTCAATGTACTCATCAGCCTGGATGTACTCCATAGATTCTTCTAAAGAGAACTTAATTGCTGGTGCGATACGGGCGTTATCATCAGTACCAGAAGCACGCATGTTGGTTAATGCTTTACCTTTAACGATATTGATTACTAAATCGTTATCACGGATGTGCTCACCTAAAATCTGTCCTTCATAAATATCTACACCCGGATCTACAAAGAAACGACCTCTATCCTGCAATTTATCAATTGAATAAGCTGTAGTAGTACCTTTATCCATAGAGATTAATACACCATTTAAACGACCAGGGATTGTACCTTTCCAAGGCTCATAAGCTTTGAAACGGTGTGCCATAATCGCCTCACCAGCAGTTGCAGTTAATACGTTATTACGTAAACCGATAATACCACGAGAAGGAATTTCGAATTCTAAGTGTTGTAAATCGCCTTTTGGCTCCATAATTAACAACTCACCTTTACGCTGCGTTACCAATTCAATTACTTTACCAGAAACTTCTGCAGGTACATCAACAATTAAAGTCTCAATCGGCTCATGTTTCTTACCATCAATTTCTTTAACGATAACCTGTGGCTGTCCAACCTGTAACTCATAACCTTCACGACGCATCGTTTCGATTAAAACAGATAAGTGAAGAATACCACGACCGTAGACCAACCATGAATCTGCACCTTGAGTTTCAACAACTTTAAGGGCTAAGTTTTTCTCCATTTCCTTCATCAAACGATCTTTGATCCGTTGAGAAGTTACCAATTTACCTTCTTTACCAAAGAAAGGTGAGTTATTGATGGTGAACAACATGTTCATTGTAGGCTCATCAATGCTGATTACCGGCAATTGCTCTGGTGCTTCGAAATCAGCGATTGTATCACCAATATCAAAACCATCAATACCTACAACTGCACAAATATCTCCTGAACCTACTTCTGTGGTACGGATTTTCCCTAAACCTTCAAAAGTATAAAGTTCTTTTACTCTGGTTTTCACAATTTTGCCATCGCGTTTAATTAAAGTAACCGGTTGGTTTTCTTTAATTGTACCACGGTGAACACGTCCAATTGCAATACGGCCTACGAAAGAAGAATAATCTAATGAAGTAATTTGCATTTGTAATGTACCATCGTTAATTGGAGCAGCAGGAATGTTTTCTACCACAGCATCTAACAATGCAAAAATATCAGTAGTCGGTTTCTGCCAGTCAGTACTCATCCATCCTTGTTTAGATGAACCGTAAATAACCGGGAAATCCAATTGATCTTCAGTAGCTTCTAAGTTAAAGAACAATTCAAAAATCTGCTCATAAACTTCTTCTGGGCGACAGTTTTCTTTATCTACTTTGTTTACAACCACAATTGGTTTTAAACCTAAAGCCAAAGCTTTTTGCGTTACGAAACGCGTTTGAGGCATAGCACCTTCAAAAGCATCACAAAGTAAAAGTACCCCATCGGCCATTTTCAATACACGCTCTACCTCACCGCCAAAATCCGCGTGACCAGGTGTATCGATAATGTTAATTTTTACATCTTTGTACTGAACCGAAACGTTTTTAGATACGATGGTGATACCACGCTCACGCTCTAAATCGTTGTTATCCAATATTAACTCTCCTTTTTGCTCGTTATCACGAAAAACAGAACAAGAGTGTAAAATCTTATCAACCAACGTGGTTTTACCGTGGTCAACGTGTGCTATAATAGCTATATTTCTAATCTTTTGCATAAAATGCGCCTCAAATTTGGCGCAAAGAT
>Ga0308159_1000531_pt1 | contig 84052 bp, 68 predicted proteins | sample PhyCR1_FD_201040 | JGI IMG/M metagenome (GOLD analysis project Ga0308159, IMG submission 201040) | Phyllosphere microbial communities from UC Gill Tract Community Farm, Albany, California, United States - DLSLC.R1 | ecosystem: Host-associated > Plants > Phyllosphere > Unclassified | place: USA...
ACGACGACGAACCCGAGGCGCTGGAAGAGGAAGAAGAGGAAGAAGAACTCACCGACGGCATCACCCTGCGTCTGGGCCTGTTCTTCGACGGCACCGGCAACAACCAGGCAAATGCGGCGGCCACCGAACAATGCCGTGAAGTGGATCTGGTCTGGTTCAACATGGATGAGCTGACCAAGCTTCAGGAAGTGTGCAGCCAGTACGGGTTTGGTGATTTTGACGGGGCGGCGTTCAACAGCGCGCCGGATAACAGTTATGGGAATGCGCCGAGTAATGTGGTGCATCTTTTTAGCCTGTATCCAGACAGCGCGACCACACCGATAACGGCGAATGCAGATACCGGTTACATCAAGGCCTACCTCGAAGGCATTGGTACTCGCAGTGGTGGCGAAGATGACACGGTCTATGGTCAGGGCTTGGGGCAGGGTGAGACTGGGGTAGTGGCGCGGGTCAGGCAGGCGCCAGCCGCTGTCAAAGCTCAACTAAGCTTTTTCGAACAAACCAATCCCGGTACTCCGGTCCGCCGAGTCGAGGTCGATATTTTCGGCTTCAGTCGCGGTGCAGCGGCTGCCCGGCACTGCGCCAATGAATTCCTCAAGCCCGGCTGTGGCGTGTTCGGAGAAGTCCTCAAGGCAGGCAATTATGGCCTGCAGAAACGCTTCAATCCCGCCAAGGACCTGTGCCTCAACTTCATCGGCCTGTTCGACACGGTCGCGGCGATTTCGACCCTTGAGCGCGGTGATTTCAGCGTGGGCGACGACACCAACTACGGGGTGAACCTGTACCTGCCACCGGGCTGCGCGCGCCAGGTCATCCAATTGCAGGCACTGGATGAGTACCGCGCCAACTTCTCCCTCAACAGCGTGGGCAACAGCCACAAGCAGATCGGCTTGCCCGGCGTGCATTCGGACATCGGCGGCGGCTATCGGGCCCGTGCCCGTGAAAACATCTGGCTGACCGTGCCGCGTCGGGCCACGGTGGCGGATGGGCAGAGGATCGAATCCCATCGGGTGTGGGGCCTGGTCGAGCGAGACGCCAACGTGTGGCGCGCCACTGGTATGGCCCGCGACGGCTCCATCGAAGTCAAGACCTGGCCAGCGGCCAAGGTTCACCGGGGCAAGTCCGAGAGCGCAGGCGTCGATTACTGGATCACCGCGGTGCTCGACCGCCCGATACACGGCGAGCTGTCACTGATTCCCTTGCGCGTGATGCGCGAGCTGGGTGTGCGTCATGGCGTGCCGTTCAAGAACCTGGATGAGCGGCCACAGTGGGCACTCCCGGAAGAACTGAAGCCGATTGCCGACACGATCCTGAAGCAGGTGATGGCGGGGGTGGAGGTCAAGCTGGCACCCGAGCAAGAAGCGTTATTGCGGGCCCGTTATATCCACCAGTCGGCACACTGGACGCCGAGCAAGACGTTGATGATCAACAAGCCCGTGTCGCTTAACCGCCGCTACGTGTACCCGGACCAGCCACAAAAGGGGTATCCGCAATGAAGCGCCTGATTCTTGTGCTCGGATTACTAATCAGTCTGACCGCCTGTGCCAATGGCCCGCGCCCACCGAAACTGCCATATCCCGCTTGGTACGTGGGCTTGGCGGCTCCCAAGCACATGGAAGTGTGGGTCGAAAGCGTCGATATCCTCGATCAACGCGGCTTTGGATACTTCAACGTGCATGGCGGTGTCGCCGGTTATACCGGCGAAGTTAAGGGCTGGCACAACGGCGTCTCGGGAGGAAAGCCCATCAACAATGTGGATCTGCCCGAAAAAATCTACCTGAGGTGGCAGTCGTTGGTAGAACCGCAGGCCTACACGATCGGGATCCAGATTCCGCAATGGGTGCGCGACGAGATGATCAGGCCGGAACGCGTTTATTGCCGAGGCTCAAGGGAGTGGATAGATGATTACCGATTCGCAATCACTTTGGGTATGGCGCCGGGGGGGATCGTCAAGGTGTGGGTAGGTGGTCCGTGCCTGGGCTTTAAAGAGGTCGGTCGCTTCCAGGCCAAGGTCCACCCGCTTGGCCCTTATCAAGGGAAGAGCAAGGGCAAGTACGTGCCTCTGGAACCCGAGAACAAAGCCTATATCGAGAAGCACGGGGTTCCTTATGGAAGTTGGTAGTTCAACCCCAATTAGTGCTACCTGCGCAAATCCTGCGAAGAGCCGGGATATCAAGTGGACTCGCCCGTGGGCAGCCATCCGCGTTGAGCGGCCACACGTGTTGCATCCGAGTGTCGAGGAGACTTGTTGCAGGGTCGGTGGCCTCCACCAGAAATTAATCCAGCCGAGCATGCGATCTACGGTGTTGGCGATGCACTTGAAAAATCAGGGAGTTTGAAGGGATGAATACAGTGAGTTCTTCGGTGGCAGACAACACATCCAGCAAGGAAGAGCAGGTGGTCGCGTATCAACGTGGTGCGGCGCAGTGTTATTACCGGCCTGATACGGAGGAGCTGGTTTTCGTTGTCGACAGCGAAGCAGGCCCGTTCGAATCGCACTGGCAAGAGATGGCGACCGATATGAACGCGTTCCATCTGGCGAAGGCTGATTATTCAGCCGCTTTGGAGCGTTACGGGCAGGCCGTGATTGAACCACTCGTGCTCGCTACGAAGCTGGATGAGCATGCTCGCGCGGTGGACCAGGCCGAAGTAGAGCTTGAACGACAGCGCGAGGGAATAAAAAAGAAACTGGGCGTCATTGCGGGAAAAACGGCGAGCTACGACGAGGTGATTGAGCTTATCCCCGTTGTGCAAGGAGAGAAGACCAGAGGGCGCGGTAAAGCTCCCCGCTATGCCTATATCAAGAAAGGGTATTTCAGTAAAAGCCAGGAAGGTCGAAAGCTGCACAGTGTTTCATTGAAGGGCTCTGAAAAGGATGGCGGCGCAGGAAGCATCTACAGCAAAGACAAGAACGGCAATGTCCGCATCGATTTGAAAACGCTTGGCAAGCAACTGACGAAGCTGAGAACGCCAGCATTCAAGGTCGACCTCAAAAGCGCACTGAAACTGATCGGGTCGGATTTCGACGTGGAGACGCTCAAGTCCGACGGCGTGCTGGGTGAATGGGCTGCGAGCTGGAACAACAGCCTTGCGGCTAAAGAAGAAGTCGGCGCGAATATCGATGTTTCCAGTGGCGCACAGTTTATGCGTTACGTTTCAAATGTTGGCGCCAATGCGCAGCTCGACCCGAACAAGAAACAAGGCGCCTTCAAAGGCGAGGCGAAAGCCAGTCTGGCGCTGGCGTCAGGTTTCGCGAACATGACGCTTTACGCCCCCGACCGCATGGGCTGGCCGCTGAGCGTTCAGATGGCGCAAGGGAAGGCGTTCGATCTAGGCATGGTGCGCGTCTGTGTGGAAGCGGAACTGGGCGGCTTTCTCGGTGGTTCCGCCCAACTTGAAGCGCAGTTGCAGGTCGTCGTGGACGGCAATCAACAAAGTGTTGCCGGGCAGCCCAACGGCCGATTGCCTCGTTTCAGGGAGCGCAGGACAACCGGGCATCTGTTTCACCAGGCAATGGACGCGCAGGATGAAGGCTTGCAACTCTCGGGCGAGGCGTTCGCGGGCGCCCGCGTGGAGGGGAGCCTTAAAGGTTCGATCCAGTGGCTCAAGCCGGCTCCGGCTCCCGATGAAGCAAACACCCTGTTCCCCAGCCTGTTGAAAACCGGAGGCCAGTTCACCAGTTTCTGCACATTCGGCAGCAGCATTGCCGGTTTAATGGGTGCTGGCGCGGGTGGCAAGTTACGTTGCACATTCATCAATGGAAAGTTCTGCTTTCGGGTCGCCGCAAGTCTGTGTTGGGGGGCGGGTGCGAAGGGTGCGTTTTTGGCTGAGGTTGAGGCAGGCGCTTTTGCAGAGTTTGGAGGGTGGTTGGTTTATCAGTTGTATAGTTTGGATTATTCGTTTTTTGAGGTGGTAGATCCTAAGGCCTTTAAAGTATATAGCCAGTTTTGCGTAATGCGAATGGTAGGGGGTGGCGGAGTTACCTACCGGGAATTTGTCGGGTTATTTGAAACGGCTGAAAAGATTGGGGAGGAGTTTGATAGGTTGTTGGCTGATATTAATGCTGGGCTAAGTGCTTCTAAAGAAAGAACCCAGCTGGCAAAAAACATTATAAAATTTAAACGGCATTTACTCCTTCATACTCCGGAAGCTAAAGGGCATCTTCTACATCTGCTAACCCGTCACGGAAAATTCGATCATTTGGATTCAAATAACAGGACGCTGCTGGGGGATATCTACACCGAAAGAAAAGAAGCTATTCTTTGCGTGCTGACGAGTATTCAGACCATAAAAGAGTGGAACAAAGTAATGTGCCGCGTCTCGCGGGATGGTTCCAGTATGGCCGTTGGAGGCAATGCAGCTACGGCTGCCGACGAACAGGAAGCTCATCTCATCCGGTTTATGCAAGAGGGTCACAATCGAGACGAAGAATTGTTGAATATCAAATGGGATATTCAGGTTATTAAAGCCCGTCTAAAGAGCGAGCCAGCGCTCGGCTACGCGCTGGCTTTAAATGGTACGGTGTTTTATTCGCTAAGTGGTCAGTCTTATTCTCAGCGTCAGTATTGCGAGTTTGGGCCTTGTCAGGCTGACTCGGAAAGCTGGGTCTAGGTGGGGGATTATAGATGAAAGCTATCAGGCCTGCGATGTATGCGCTGTTCGCTTTGTCACTGCAAGGGTGTGAACGGACCGAGGCAGAACTAGGGTCGACTGCAATTCAAGCTCAAAGTGACCTTGATGGCTTTGGCGAGCAAGTTAAAAGCGATTTAGTGTTCGTAGAGGGTGGAGAGTTTTTGATGGGAGATTTTGGACCGCAGGGGTCTGAGAAGCTGCCCTATGACACCGATGATGACAGCAAACCTCTTCATAAGGTAGTGCTGACCAGTTATTCCATGGATAGGTTTAAGGTGACCAATAGAAGATATCAGTTATTTCTTGCTTCCAATAATCTTCGGTTGCGAGAGAATGGTGAAGTTATCAAAAGTAAATGGGATAGCGTCAATGCAATTCCCGACCTCCCTGCCCATATCGATTGGTATGAAGCCCAGCAGTATTGCCAGTGGCTGGGGGAACTCACAAAGCTACCCTTTGCTATGCCCACTGAAGCCCAATGGGAATATGCGGCACGGAGTCGCGGTCAATATTTAATGGTTGCGACTGACGACGGTGACTATAAGGCAGAGCCTTACCAGCTGCGGACGGAAAGTTATCTGCCCCTCGGGATCAACATCTCAAGCTATGGCAGTCGTGTCGCGTTTGCGATACAGAATGGGCTGAAAACGAAAGGTTCGACGCCGCTGCCGGTTGATACATATCCACCCAATCCCCTCGGCATTTATTCAATGTCCGACAACGGCTATGAATGGGTTAAAGATTGGTATGACCCGGATTATTATAGCCACTCCCCAGTTGATAATCCTCAGGGGCCTGAGTTTCCAGTGTTCAAGGATGCTTTAGGTCACGATGCAAAGGTAGTGCGCGGGCAAAGTTATGCTAACCCCTATTGGGGAGGGGGGGTTAATGTTTTCAGGACTCCAGCGGACCCGCTTGGGCGCTTTAACAAAAACGGGACGATCGTTCTTACCAGTAAAACGATGCGCTGCGTGGTCAATAGTCCCATCCCGATTGAATTGTCATCGTCCTCAAAGTGATGCGCACTTTTTATTGAAGTGGGTCGCAATGTCTAGGTTTGCATGTCCGATTTGGTGCGGGAGTGAGGTATAACTATGGAAAGTATGAAGATAATTTTGAGCACGTATTGTGCGTTGACGTTGCCAGGGTGCGGCAACGCCGATCCCCAAAAGGTGCCAGCATCCAGTTCGCACCAGGTGGAATTGCAAGCCTTTATCGACAGCATCAAAGCAGATCTGGTATTCGTAGAGGGTGGAGATTTTTTAATGGGAGATTTTGGACCGGAATATGGCCCAGAAAGGCTGCCCTATGATACTGATGAAGACAGTAAGCCGCTTCACAAGATTGTGCTCACCAGTTTTTCTATGGAGAGGTTTAAAGTTACAAATGAGAGGTACCAGTTCTTTCTGGAGGTTAATAACATCGAGCCGCGATTAAAAGGGATGGCTAATCAAGAAAAGTGGGACAGCTTGAACTCTATCCCCAACACCCCTGCGCACATTGACTGGTATGAGGCCGAGCGATATTGTCAGTGGCTGGAAGTGGTTACCAAGCTGCCATTTGCGTTGCCGACGGAGGCTCAGTGGGAGTATGCAGCACGTAGTCGCGGTCAATATTTAGTGGTTGCGACTGATGACGGTAGTTACAGAGCGGAACCTCGAAGTCTTCGCACTGATAACTACTCTCCTAAAGGGGTTAACATTTCGAGCGACGGTGATCGGGAGGTGTTTGCGAGGCGCAAATCACTGCCGACTGGAACCTTTACTCCTCTACCTGTGGACAGGTTTCCGCCTAATCCTCTAGGCCTTTATTCCATGTCTGACAATGGCTATGAATGGGTCAATGATTGGTATGACCCGGATTATTATAAAAAATCACCATTGGAAGATCCCAAAGGCCCTGAGGGCGTTGTGTTTAATGATCAGCTTAATCACGGAACTAAAGTAACACGAGGGCAGAACTATGCAGATCCGTATTGGGGCGGGGGCGTAAACGTTTTTCGAACTGCCGCGGACCCTTATGGCCGAATTCGCGCGGATGGAACATCGTTTATAGCCGATAAAACAATGCGCTGCGTAGTCAACAGTCCCGCACCCATAGAGCCGCCATCGTCCACAACCTAATACGCACATATTCTGACAAGCATCACATTGTCTGATCTCAGTTGCTCGTTTCGGGCAGGACGAGACGTAACTATCGAACGCAAAACATCAGTCATTAATGGGTATTGGCTTCCCTCCCCAATGGGTGGGTTAACACAGTTTAAAGAGATAAGGAGCAGTCATGACAGGTGTCATTCGTTTAGGCGACAAACTTTCATCCGGTGGCGAGGTAATCACCGCCACCAGTTGCATGACGTTCCTCGGCCGCAAAGCGGCATGCGTGGGCGACAAGGTGTTCTGCCCGTTACCAGGGCACGGGGTGAATGTCATTTCGGAGGGGGACGAAGGGTTCACCCATTTGGGGCGCCCGATCGCACTGGATGGCCACCGTTGTGAATGCGGCTGCGCGCTGCAAACGTCGCTGCCCCAGGCCGGGAGAGTTTGACATGGCTGTCGATCTGAACGCTTTGCCAGCAGCGCTTGATTTACCGCATGCGCCGAATCTGCGGCACTGGTGCCTGGTTGTCTTGCTGTGCTCGGTGCTGGCAGGCGTTCTGGTCGCTGTGTTCTGGCCGAGCACGGGGTGGCAATCGTCCTCGTGGTTCTGGTGCTGTGCCTCGATTCTCCCGCTGGCCACCGGAGGAGCGCTCTACGGCTTACGCCATCACTCGTACGAAAAACATCGCGATTACGTCCTTGGCTGGAACCTCAATCATGAGGAGCAGAAGCGAGTCCTCGTGGATAAAGCCCAGCGGCCCATCGTAATCCTGGACGCGGCGTATCGCACCGGGGCGGGCAATCACCAGGTCGCCGCTTTATTGGCCAGCGGGAGCGAGGCATTGCGCTCGCTCCCTGGAGCCGGGGAGCAAGTGCGAGCGAGTCCCTTGCCCGACTCCGGCGCGGTGGCACAACAGCAAAATGCAGAGCGTCTGGCTGTGTATCTGGCGGACATATTGATCGAGCTTGAAACCGCCTTGACGCGATATCAACAGAACGCACCACTGAATGTTCGCATTCGGCATGACCTATCAGCAGGCGAAGAAAAAATCCTGTCCGTGTGGCATGCGTGCCGTGGAGCGCAAGCGATACAGGATTGTGTGGTTTTCGCACCCCTCGACGACGGGCTCCTGTGGCTGGATGCCTGGCTGGACGAACCACAACCTCGTGGGCTGGTTTTGTCCCTTGAGTTCAATCTGTTTCTGAAGCCGGTTGGCGATCAGGCCGAGTCAGTCACCGCAATCTTGATGGCTACCCCTGAGTGGTGCATACGGCACGGGGCGACCGCCAAAGCTTACATACATCGCCCGGTGAAGATGGCTGACATGCAGGGTGCATTGACCAGGTCGCTTCATTGGGGACGAATCACAGAAGAGAGCAGGGTCAACCGCGTCTGGCACAGCCAGTTGTCCAGCGACTATTTGGCGGACCTCAGCATTGCCGCGCGAGTGGCCGCAGGTTTGCCCTCCAGTCACAACTGGTTGGCGCTGGACAAGTCGTTTGGCTTGCCTGCCTGCACAGTGGGGAATATCGCGTTGATCCTCGCCAGTGAGCAGGCTCGCACGGATGGACGAGCCCAATTGGTGCTGCTGCAGGACGCGTCGCCGCAGGCCTGTGTCGTACAGCCCGCCTGACAATAAGTGGAGGGAACCCGGTTTGAAAAAGAAACGTATCGGTGCATGGATTTCAACTGTCTGTCTGCTCGTCGTGGGCGGGATCTTAATCTGGGTGGATAACCCTGTTACGTCGATAAAGAGCGAGGCGCAGAAGTGGCAACTCTCGGTAGGGCTGTTGTTGGCCGGCCTGGTGTTTTTGTTCCTTGAAGGCCTTGGCGCGTGGATTAACAAATCCGTGGCGACGCTGGATTTCTTCTCTCATTGGAAGCCGAAGCCGGGCGCTGAAACCAAGTCGGACGATGGCACACCTGCACCCGTCGGTGCTGCCAAGTGCCTCACTCACCTGCACCAACACTACGGCCGCTTCTGGCGTCACCGCGTTCGGGTGCTGCTGGTCGTCGGTGAGCCTGAACAGATTGAGGCAATTGCCCCGAGTCTGGCTGCGCAACACTGGCTTGAGGGCCAGGGTACGGTCCTGTTATATGGCGGCAGCACGCAGTCTTCCCTCGATCAGACCTTTTCTCGTTGGCAAGGCTTGACCCGCGGCCGCGCGCTGGACGGCGTGGTCTGGGCGTTGACCGGCGACCAGAGTGCCAACGCCGCCGTGATGGCGGTGGGTGTGCGTCATCTGCAAGCGCTGGCGCAGTCGTTGCGTTGGCAACTGCCGCTGCATCTGTGGCAGGTCTGTGAGACGCAATGGCCGCAGGTCGGGCAACAGCGTCGGCCGGTTGGCTGTTCGATGCCGCTTTCGCCCACGCGCAAGGCTGTGGAATCGCTGCTGGAAGGATTGCAAACGCCTTTGCGACAGCGCGGAATGACGCAGATCACAGCACAGCCGGCAGATGATTTTCTCTTGCGACTGTCACAAGACCTGCAAGCCGGGGGCGTTACTCGCTGGTGGCAGGTGCTCGCGCCGTTACTGGGTCGGTCTGCGCGCAGTGTTCCTGTGCGCGGGCTGTGGTTCAGTCTGCCCGCCGCGCCATTGCAGGCATCGGCCAATGTGTGGCCAGCGGATCCGGTGTGGAAGGGGCTGCTCACTCACACAGCGACGAACCCTCATCGCCTCGGCTGGCCTGCCAGTCGTGTCGCGTATGTGATGGTAGTCGGCGCGGTTGCCCTCTGGATCTCGGCAATGCTCCTGTCCGGAGCCAGCAACTACGCCCAAAACGCCAAGCTGCAGAACGCCTTCGCCACAACGCAGTTTTCAGGCAGCCCCGATCAGCAATTGCTGACCCTCAACGAGTTGGTGCGCGAACTGGGGCGTCTGGATGAGCAGGTCCGGCGAGGCGGCTCCTGGTATCAGCGTTTCGGTCTGAATCAGAGTAAAGCCTCGCTCGCTGTCTTGTGGCCACGCTATGTGAAAGCCAATGAGCGGCTGATGCGCGATCCAGCGGTCGGCAATCTGCAACGCCAGCTGCAGGCCTGGGTGGATTTGCCGGCGGGCAGCCCGCAGCGGCATGAGCGTGCCGAGGTCGTCTATGAACAATTGAAGGCGTATCTGATGCTGGTCCGCCCGGAGAAGGCCGATCCGGCATTTCTGGCCAGGGTATTGGGTGCGTCCGAGCCGACGCGCCCAGGTATTTCGCCCGGTGTGTGGCAGGGAGTATCGCCGGCACTCTGGAGGTTTTACACCGAGCAGTTGGTGGCGCATCCGACCTGGCGTATCGGCACCGACCGCAACCTGGTGGCGCAGACCCGGCAGGTGTTGCTGGGACAACTTCAACAGCGCAACAGCGAGGCGAGTCTGTACCGGCAGGTGCTGGATGCGGCCCGGCCTCATCATCCTGAAATGACCCTGCGTGACATGGTCGGAAATACCGACGCGCTGGCGCTGTTTGCCAGTGACGGCAGCGTGCCGGGGGTGTTCACTCGAGAGGCCTGGGAGGGGCAGGTACGGCTCGCTATCGACGAAATAGCCGAGGCCCGGCGCGAGGAAATCGACTGGGTGTTGAGCGACAACCACACCGAGATTGTCCCCGACCTACAACCGGATGCCCTCAAGGCGCGCCTGACCGAGCGTTACTTTCAGGAGTACGCCAGTGCGTGGCTCGCATTCCTCGACAATCTGCGCTGGCAACGTTCCGACAGTCTGGGGAAGGTGGTCGATCAATTGACCCTGATGAGCGACGTGCGTCAGTCGCCGTTGGTTGCGCTGCTGAATACGGTGTCCTGGCAGGGGCAAGCTGGTGGTCGCATTCCGGCAGTGGCGGATTCGCTGCTGGACTCCGCACAAAAGCGCGTGGGCGCAGACGACCTGCCTGACCTCAGTCGGGTGCAGGCGGCCGGTCCGTTGGCCGTCTCCTTCGGGCCGCTGCTCGGGTTGCTGGACAAAAATGAGGGGGGAGCCAGCGCTGGCGATGATCGCCTCAGCCTGCAGGCGTTCCTGACGCGAGTCACCCGCGTGCGCCTGAAACTTGAGCAGGTCACCCGCGCGACAGATCCGCAGGCGATGACCCAGGCCGTGGCGCAGAGCGTCTTTCAGGGCAGGGGCGTCGATCTGGCCGATACCCAGGCCTATGGCCGTCTGGTCGCCGCCAGCCTGGGCGAGGAGTGGAGCGGGGTGGGCCACACGCTGTTTGTGCAACCGCTTGAGCAGGCTTGGCAGCGGGTGTTGCAGCCTTCGGCGGCAGGACTGAACCGCCAGTGGCAGCAGACGATCGTCGACCATTGGGAGGACGCATTCGCCGGCCGTTATCCTTTCGCGGCAAACGGCAGCGATGCGTCGTTGCCGATGCTGGGGAAAATGATCCGAGCCGACTCGGGCCGCATCGAGCAGTTTTTGCAACGGGAACTCGGCGGGCTGCTGCGCAAGGACGGCGCCCGCTGGGTGCCGGACACGGCACACAGCGAGGGCTTGCGTTTCGATCCGGGCTTTCTGCTCGCGATCAATCAATTGAGCCATCTGGCCGACGTGTTGTACACCGATGGCGGTATAGGTCTGAACTTCGAGTTGCAGGGCAAGGCCGTGCGCGACGTGGTGCAGACCACGTTCATCCTCAACGGCGCCCGGCACTCGTATTTCAACCAGAAGGAAAGCTGGCAACGCTTTGGCTGGCCCGGTGGTAGCGATCATCCGGGCGCGAGCCTGAGCTGGACCAGCGTCCATACCGGCGAGCGTCTGTTCGCCGATTTTCAGGGCGTCTGGGGCCTGATCCATCTGCTCGACCGAGCGACGGTCACCCCGCTGGACGACAGCGACAGCCGCTACCGGTTGGTGCTTGAGGCGCCGGATGGTTTGAAGCTTACCTGGCACCTGCGCACCGAACTGGGCGAAGGGCCGATGACGTTGCTCAAGCTGCGTGATTTCAAACTGCCGACGCAGATATTTCTCAACCCGTCGCCGTCGGATGAGGCGCGCGCCCGGAACGGGGGGATCTCATGAGCCTGCAGACATTGGTAGGCGCGTGCCTTGGCTCGCGTGACGGCATTGCCAGCGCCAAAGAGCGTGCCGGGGTTTGGGAAGCATGGCTGCTGCCGATCAACACCGAGGCTCCCGCCGGGAATGATCCTGGCTACGAAGACGATTTCCAGCGTATTCGAGAGGAGATCAACAAGCTGTCGGCCGCGGATACCGATCTGGTGGTGCAGCTCGCCGAAAAGCTCCTCAAGCAGACGTGCAAGGACCTGCGCGTGCTTACTTACTACCTGTGGGCGCGCCTGCAAAAAAACGGCGAGACCGGGCTGGCTGATGGCTTGACACTGTTGGCAGCGACACTTGCGCGGTACAGCGCCGACGTGCTCCCCGTACGGCCGCAGAGTCGAAGACTCGCACTGGAGTGGCTGGCGAGCAGCAAGATGCTGGACAGCCTTTCGCTCCATCCCGAAGTGGTCAGGTCCGAGGCCGAAGGAACCGTGGCAGCCTTGGTCTGGCTCGACCATGTACTGGCGAGCTGGCCGGTCGAGCAGCGCCCGGATCTGGGCGCACTGCATACGGCGCTGTCTTCGCGGCTGACGCAGTCGAGCGGGGGCGATGGGGTGGTGTCGCAATACAGTGCCCCTCACGAGAGTGTCGGGCAAAACGGGTTGCCTTGCGCTACGGCGATCAGGTCTGGGCGCGACCTGCTGGACAGTGGAAGGGGATTGGCGGGGTATTTGCGCGAGCAACCGTTGGGCTGGTTGGCTGCGCACCGTCTGATGAAAAGCCTGCGCTGGGACACCGTGCATCAATTGCCACCTCAGAATGCCAGCGGTCACACGCGCCTGGCGCCTCCCCGAGGTGAATACCGCGCGCAGCTCAAGCGTCTGTCACTGCAACAGAGCTGGAACGAACTGCTCGATCAGATCGAACGAATGTATGCCGAGGGCGTGAACCATTTCTGGCTCGATCTGCAGTGGTATTTGTGTCAGGCGCTCAGCAAGCAACCGGCGCCGCAGGACACTTGGGCCGACATCGTCAAACGCGATCTGGGTATGTTTCTGGAGCGGCTGCCGGGCATTGAAGAACTGCGATGGAGCGACGGTACCCCCTTTGCCGATGAAACCACCCGCGAGTGGATCAGCCAGCAAGTCAACGGCAATCGATCTGCGCACTGCCTGCCCGCACCCGCTGTCACCGCCTCGCTCGACGCCGATGTTGTTTCGCTCGAAACCGAGGCGCAGGCACAGGCCGACAGCGAGGGTGTGGAGCAGGCGCTGGCGTGGCTGAGCGCACGACCCGATGTGCAAAGCGGCAGGCAGCGTTGGCTGATGCGGTTGTTGATGGCCCGGGTTGCCGAGCGATACGGCAAGGCCGAACTGGCGCTGCATCTACTGGGTGAGCTGGATGTCGGCGCGCAGCGACGGTCGCTTTGCGACTGGGAGCCAGACCTGGAGTTCGAGGTCAAGGCCCGGCTTCTGAAATTACTGCGTCTGAAAGCCCAGCGCAGCGACGCGGACAAAACCGGTCTCGCGCGGCGGATGGAGTCATTGCTCGCCGCCCTCGTGGCCATGGATCCGGTACGCGCCGCAGTGCTGTGCAACTGAACTTCATCGATAAGGATTTTGTTGAATATGGACAATTTGACCCTGCGTTACTTCGACGCCGAAATACGCTACCTGCGCGAGGCCGGCAAAGAGTTCGCCGAAGCGTTTCCCGATCGCGCGGCGCTACTGAATATGGACAAGCCGGGCGCGCAGGATCCCTATGTCGAGCGACTGTTCGAAGGGTTCGCGTTCCTGATGGGGCGGCTGCGAGAAAAACTCGACGATGACTTGCCGGAATTGACCGAGGGGCTGGTCAGCCTGTTGTGGCCGCACTATCTGCGCACCATTCCTTCGCTCTCGATTGTCGAACTCGCCTGTGAGCCGGACACGATGAAGGGCGTTGAGGTGGTCGGCAAGGGCTTCGAAGTTCTGTCCCGCCCCATCGGGCCGCAGCGAACCCGTTGCAGCTACACCACGACGCAGGATCTGACACTGCGCCCGCTGGCGCTGGATGGGGTACGGCTCGCTCACGAACCCGATGGTCGCTCGGTGATCAAACTGCGTTTTTCACGCGGCGCCATGACGTCATGGAGTCAGCTGGAGCTTGGCTGCGTGCCGCTGTATCTGAATGCCAATGCCGCCACGGCCAACGCGCTGCATCAGGCATTGACCCTTGATGCCCAGACGCTTTACGTACGCGTGCCCGGTCAGCCACAACGCTGGGAGCTGAACGGCCGATTCTCTCCCGGTGGGTTCGCCGAGGACGATCGTCTGTGGCCCAAGGGGGACAGCGCGTTCAGCGGCTATCAGCTGTTGCTGGAGTACTTCACGTTTCGAGAGAAATTCATGTTCGTCAATCTGCGCGGCCTGGACCAGATGCAGATCGCGCCGGAGGCGACCTGGTTCGAGCTCGAGGTTGTGCTTCGCGAGCCATGGCCCCATGGCTTGGCGCTGAGCGCCGAGCAGGTTCGTCTGCACGCGGTGCCGGTCATCAACCTGTTTCCCCTCGAGGCCGATCCGCTGATGCTCGACCCTTTGCAGAGCGACTATCTGCTTCGCCCCATGCGTTTGCAGGACGGCCATACCGAGATCTATTCGGTGGACAGGGTGACGGCTACCACCACCCGCGAGCGCGAGGATTACGTGCCCTTCGCCAGCTTTCGGCACAAGGGCGGCATGTTGCGCGATGAGGCCCCTGAGCGTTATTTCCACACGCGCCTCAAGCGCGGGCCCAATGGGCTGCACGATACCTGGTTGATTCTCGGCGGCGAGGGCGCCGACCAGGACCGCCTCATTCGCCAGCAAAGCCTGTCGCTGCGGTTGACCGGGACCAACGGCCAGCTACCGCGCAAGGCATTGCAAAGCACGCTGCTGGACACCCCTGTGCAATCGATCCAGATCGGCTTGCGGGTACGAAATCTCTGCGCGCCGACCTTGCCGTGCTATCCACCCGATCGAGACCGTTTTCATTGGCGGCTGCTCAGCCATCTGGGGTCCAATTTCCTGCCGATGCTCGACAGCGCGCAAGTCCTGCGCGGCACCCTGGCGCTCTATGACTGGACGGGCAGCGAGATGAACCGGCGGCGTCTGGAGGCGATCGTCGACGTTCGGCACCACCTCGTTCAGCGCTTTGAAAAAGGCTTCCTGCTCAGGGGCGTCGATATCGAGATTACCCTGGATGCCGATGGTTTTGCCGGCGAAGGGGACATCAGCCTGTTCGGCGAGATGCTCAACCGTTTTTTCGCGCTGTACGCCGACATTCATCTGTTCAACCAACTGACACTGATCCTGCAACCCACCGGAAGATGCCTGCGATGGAACGAGAACCACAGTCAGCGAATTCCCGGTTGAAGATCGAGGATTTGCTTGTAGCGCTGCACGCTCGGGTTGCCGAAGCCAATCTCTATCGCGTCTGTCAGTTGCTGGAACAGGCTTCGCCCGGTCAACCGCTATTGGGCAGTACCGAACGTCCGGCCGATGATCCGGTGCGCTTTCGACCTGAACCGGGAATGGGTTTTCCTGCGGGGGAGTTGAAGTGCGTCGAGCGACACCAGGACCATCCGTCGAGGCCTGCGACGGTGCGCACCCGGCTGCTCGGCTTGTACGGCGTCGATTCGCCATTGCCCACTGCCTATGTGGACGACATCGCTCAACGACGTGAGGGGCACGAAGCGCTCGAGGCGTTTCTGGACATTTTCAATCACCGGATATTCACCCAGTTCTACCGGATCTGGCGCAAGTACTCCTACCCCGCGAGCTTTGAAGAGGGCGGGGCAGATGCAACTTCCCAATGCCTCCTGGGGTTGATCGGGCTGGGGATTCCAGGTACTGCGGGCCGGATCGAGACACCAATGTCGCGGTTTCTGGCGCTGCTCGGCGTGATGCGTTTGCCTACCCGTAATGCCGAGGGGGTGCGTGCACTGGTCACATTGCTCGCACCTGAAACCGTGCCCGAAATCATCCCTCACTGGCCAAAAAAAATTGTACTGCCCGAACCCGCCAGACTCGGCGCGGCGCGCGCGGTCAGCCTTTCTCAGGGTACGCCATTGGGCGCTGTCGCCTACGACGTCAACAGCCAGTTGTGCCTGACGCTGATCACCCACAACCGCAACGAGGCGCACAGGTGGTTACCGGGAAAGCAGCTGCACAGCGATTTGCTGACTCTGTTGCGGGTTTACCTTGGCTGGCGCTGCACCGCCAAGCTGCAACTGACTATTGCGGCGCACAGCCTGCCTGCCGCGAAGCTCGGAACCGCGTCACTGTTGCTGGGAATGACAGCGATGATCGCGCACGCAGCGGGGGAAAACCAAAACCATGGACATCAGATCATCACCATCAATCTGGGCCGTTACCAAGGCCTGCACAACCACCCTCAGCACAGGGACACAAAGCATGTCGATTACGGTTTTTAAGCTACTGCGCATCGCAGCGATTGCCGTGCCGCTGAGTGGATGCGGAGTCGTCCAGAAGGTCTCGGACAGCACGGCTTCGGCGACCCGTTCGGTTTTTTACAAGCAGGTGAAGACGCTGTATCTGGACCTCGACGGCCGGGTTGCATTGAACACCCATTCCACTGACATGAACGCGCTGTCAGTACCCACCGTGGTGCGGGTGTATCAACTGCGCGAAGGCAGGTCGATGACACGGGCAACGTACAACGAGCTGCTCAGCGATGCCGACCATGTGCTGGGCGCCGACCTGCTGACTCAGCATTCGGTAGTGGTCAAACCTGGAGAGGGCGTGCAGTTGAGCGTGCCGCTGGTAAACGATGCGGTGGCCGTTGCGGTCGTGGCGTTGTTTCGTGAGCCCGACCTTGAAAGCGACAGCTGGCGGTTGATGCTGGGGCGTGAGGATCTGGACCCGGACAAGGCTCGCGTTGTCGAACTGGGTGATAACAGGCTGACGCTGCGGCCTTTGGCGCGGGGATGAACCATGCACGAGCTCAATCCATCGCTTTACGAAACGCTTCTGCAGAATTTCAACGGGGATCTGGATCTTCACTGCGTGGATGAGGAAGATCAGTACGTGCTCTCGGTGCTGGACAACATGCAGCGCATCCTCAACAGCAGGGCCGGGTCGCTGAGCCATCTGCCCGATTACGGCCTTCCGGACATGAGTGTGGTTTTGCAGGAGCTGCCGGGTGCAGCCCATGGCCTCATGCAGACCATGGCCGATACACTGCTCAAATACGAGCCGCGCCTGATCGCGGTGGACATCGAGCTTCAACCGCAGACGCAGCCGGGCTATCTGGATTACCGGCTCAACGCATCGCTCAAGGGTGATCGGCAAGCAACGTTCGGTACCACGCTGGGGCCGGAAGGGCGAGCGCTTGTGCGTCACCTCAAGCAGCAAGGGGTTCTGCCCGGGACGTAGCGAGCCGTCTCTTCATTTGTACTTGTGCCAGCCAGGCTTTACCCTCATCGCCACGCTTTTCACCCTGAGAGGAAATGCCTGATGAGCTGGTCAGCCAAGCAGTATTCGATGTTCGAGCAGCAGCGTACGCGGCCGGTTCGCGATCTGGTCGCCGCCATCCCCACGCCGCAGGTCAAGACCGCCATCGATCTGGGCTGCGGCCCCGGCAACTCCACCGAAGTGCTGGCCGAGCGATTTCCCGATGCGCAGATCACGGGCATGGACAGCTCCGAGGACATGCTCAACGATGCCCGTCAGCGCCTGCCGCGTCTGTCATTCGAACTGGCCGACATCGGCAGCTGGAACCCCGACCGCACCTACGACGTGATTCTGGCCAACGCTTCGCTGCAATGGGTGCCCGATCACGCCGAGCTGTATCCACGTCTGGTCGGTCGGCTGAATCCCGGTGGCAGCCTTGCGGTACAGACGCCGGACAACCTCGAAGAGCCTGCGCACCGGCTCGCCCGTGAAATCGCTGCCAGTGGCCCGTGGGCGAGCAAGATCGCCTCGGTCAAACACCCTGACCGTCATCCCGCCGCTTACTACTATGAGTTGCTGCAACCCCACTGCGTTGAAGTGGACGTCTGGCGCACCACCTACCACCACCCGCTGGCCGGTGGGCACGAGGCCGTGGTGGAGTGGTTCAAGGGCTCGGCGTTGCGGCCGTATCTGCAAAAACTGGAGGCGAGCGAACAGTCGGCCTTTCTCGATGCCTACCTGAAGGCGATCAGCCAGGCCTATCCTGCGCTCCCGGATGGCACCGTGTTGCTGCCGTTTCCGCGGTTATTCATCGTCGCCAAGCGCTGAGCGTACTGGCACTTGTTGCCTCTGGAGTCAATCATGAGCGAATCCTCTGACGCGCTGGCCGGGCGCCTGATCCGCAACTTCAATGAAGTGCCGCTGCAGGACGAACGACGCGATCCGCTCTATCAGAGCCAGGCCGCCCGGTTGGGGACTGGCACGGCGGCGCAGAAACTCGGCGCTTCGGTGGACATCGTGGCGCCTGGCAAGCGTTCCTGCCCTTACCATTTTCACTACGCGCAGGAAGAAATGTTCGTGGTCATCGAGGGGCAGGGGACGTTGCGTGTCGCCGGGCAGATGCTGCCGATCAAGACCGGCGATGTGGTGTTCATCCCTCCTGGCCCCGAGTACCCGCACCAGATCATCAACACCTCGGATGCCCCGCTCAAATACCTGTCCATCAGCACCCGAGAGACGCCGGAGGTCTGCGAGTACCCTGACTCCGGCAAGTACCAGGCGATGGTGACCATCAATGGCGCACGAGCCTTTACCGCTGTGCAGCGCCCGCAGAGCACGCTGGAATACTGGGATGGCGAGCCTTGAATGCGATGACAGCGCGGGTTTGGTTATAACCATAGATCTTTTCGATCTACGTTTTTATAAGAAAATCTGCAGTCCTTAGACGAAAAATCGCTATTCTGCCCGCCAGTTTTTTCGCGTCCGTGCATTGGTTGGGCTTAACAGTGGATTTTGGCAATTTAGGTTTCGTCGTTGCAGGTTTGCTGGTCGGCTTCATCGTCGGGATGACCGGTGTCGGCGGTGGTTCGTTGATGACCCCGATCCTGCTCTGGTTCGGTATCAACCCGGCCACTGCCGTGGGCACCGACCTGCTGTACGCCGCCATCACCAAGAGCGGTGGTGTGCTGGTACACAAAAAGAACGACAACATCGACTGGGGTATCACCGGCTGGCTGACCTTGGGCAGCGTCCCGGCGGCGGGGCTGACGTTATGGTTTCTGAGCAGTTTGCACACCGCGCCCGAAGCGATGAACTCGGTGATCAAACAGGCGCTGGGCTTCGTCCTGTTGCTGACCGCGCTGGCGATTTTCTTCAAGCAGCGCCTGTTGGCATTCGCCCATCGCCATGCCGGTGATCATTATCGTTTGAGCGACAAGAGCCTTAATACGCTGACCGTGTTGACCGGCGTCGTGCTGGGTGTGATGGTGGCGCTGACCTCCATTGGCGCCGGTGCGCTGGGCACTGTCGCCTTGTTCATCCTCTATCCGTTTCTCGACACCCGCCGGCTGGTCGGCACCGAGATCGCCCACGCGGTGCCACTGACGCTGATTGCAGGCCTGGGCCACGCCAGCATGGGCAACATGAACTGGTCGATGCTGGGCTTTCTGTTGATGGGCTCGTTACCGGGCATCTACATGGGTAGCCATTTGACCGGCCGGATTCCCGACGCGGTGCTGCGTCCGTGCCTGGCCGTCATGCTGTGCGCCATCGGCTACAAACTGGCGTTCTAGGCCAGGCTGAAGAAACGGCTTACGGGTTTGTCGGATCGCAAACCATGGAGTGGAAGGATGGACATCATTGCCGAACCGCAGCTGATCCGCCTCAGTACAGACCGTCTGATCCTGCGCCCGCCCTTGGGTGGCGACGCGGCGCAGATTCGCGCGTACAACGTTCATAACCGCTCACACCTTCAGCCGTGGCAGCCCACGCGCCCGGTCAGTTTCTACGACATTGAAAACATCATTCGGCGGATCAGTTACGTTGAGCACGAACGCCTCGCCGGGCGCTGCCTGCACCTGCTGGTGTGCGAGCGCGACAGCGGCGAGATGATCGGCGAATGCAATTTCAGCAACATCGTCCTCGGCGTATTTCAGGCCTGTCATCTGGGTTATTCGCTGGCGGCGCATGCGCAGGGCAGGGGGCTGATGACCGAGGCGCTTCGCTGCGCTATCGCTTACGTGTTCGACGATCTGCAATTGCACCGGATCATGGCCAATTACCGCCCGGAGAATGAGCGCAGCGCCCGAGTGTTGGGGGGGCTGGGTTTCGAGCGCGAAGGTGTTGCCCGGTCCTACCTGAAGATCAATGGCGAGTGGGCCGATCACGTGCTCACCGCTTTGATCAACCCGGCACAGCGTTGAGCCGCTGATCCACCAAAGGACGCCTGCCCATGATGAATCTGATGCACTGGAGGCTGATGGTGGCCGTCGCCGACGCCGAGAACGTGACCCGGGCTGCCGAGCGATATGGCATCACTCAATCGGGCGCCAGCCAGGCCATCTCGCAGATGGAGGATGCACTGGGCATCAAGGTGTTCGTGCGTGACCGGCGTACCACCACCGTCACCGCAGCCGGGCAGCAGGTGATCGGGCACGCGAGAAGAATGCTGGCTGAGCTGGAGGCCATTCAGCACGTGGCCCACGCTGCGAGGGCCGCCGATACCCAGCGCATCCGACTGGCGAGCTTTCCTTCGGTGTTCGCGCAGCTGCTGCCGCCGATCCTGCAGGCCTTCGAGCGGCTGCACCCGCACGTAGAGGTCATTTCGTTGCACGGCACCGACGAGGAAGTCGAGCACTGGCTGGATTCTGGCAGTGTGGATGTCGGCGTGGTAATGAACCCCTCATCTGAGCGCCGGGCAGTGATGCTCGGACGTGATCGCTGGGTGCTGGCGGCGCCCCTGGCCCAGCGCATTGCAGGGCATGTCGCAGGCGCGACAGTCGATCTTCACGCCATCGTCGACCAGCCGTTCATTGTCGCCACCGGTGGTTGTCATCTGCACGGACAGACGCTCATCAGCCAGGCGGGTTTGCGGTTGAGCGACATCCGCATGACCGTCAGCGATTGGAGCACGGCCTACGCGTTGATCGAAGCCGGGCATGGCATGGCGATCGTCCCGGAGTCGACGCTGCCCAAGAATCTCGCTCGCTTGCAAATCCTCGAGTTGGCGCAGCCTGTCTACCGGACGTTTGGTCTGGTTTGCTCGCAGCAGGGGGGCGTATCGATCGCAATCAGGTCACTGCTCGATGTGGTCAGCGCGACGCTGGTGATCGCCGACGAGTCGGCCGTGGCGTAGGTCGGTGGTGTAGCTATTTGGAGTAGCTATGTGGCGTTGTCATAAGCCGCTGTAATGACAGGCATTGGAATTGTAAGTGTACCGGCCAGGGATTGACGGGCAGTCTGCGAGGCAGATTCGCTTCGTCATCTACCGCCGGGAACCTGCATGAAACTGTATTTCGCCCCTCAGACCTGCTCCTTATCGCCTCACATCGTGCTGCGCGAAGCGGGCATCGAATTCGAGTTGATCCGGGTCAACAATCAGACCAAACGCACCGCTGACGGCAAGGATTTTCGCTCGATCAACCCCAAGGGCTACGTTGCCGCGCTGGTGCTGGATAACGGTGAGGTGCTGACTGAAGGGCCTGCCATCCTGCAGTATCTGGCGGACCTGCACCCTGAAGCGGGTCTGGCGCCCGTAATCGGCAGCTGGCAGCGAGTGCGTTTCAATGAATGGCTGAACTTCATTGCCACCGAGATTCACAGCGGCAGTGCGCCGCTGTTCAATGCGGCCATTACGGAGCCGGTCAAGGCAGTCTTGCGCGAGCGTTTTTTCAAACGCCTGGATTTCCTCGATACCACACTGACCGACAAACCGTACCTGCTCGAGGCTTACAGCGCCGTGGATGCGTATCTGTTCGCGGTGCTGGAGTGGCTGCCGTTCTTCGATATCGATATCGCGCGGTGGTCATCGCTCGCCGCCTATCAGGCGCGCATCAGCGAGCGAGACGCCGTGCGTGCAGCGATCACGGCAGAGCAGGCGTCCGCGCCAGTCTAGCGATCAAAGGCTTGAACGAAACGGAATCGGCTGACGTGAAACCGTCTTGTCGCTCTCAGCATGGCCCACCATTTCGTCGTAAACAACGGGATGCACGATGAACAGCGGCACTTCTTTCATCGCTGACAGACACTTGCGAGCCTCGTCTACCGAGGCAACGTGCAGCACGCCGCCTTTGGGGCTGCTGACGGCGTGGGACTGTCCGTTCATGCGGGCGTGAATCACATACGAGCCGCCCTCGATGGACACCAGGTCGAGCTCTTCGATTTCGCCGGCCTTGATGTGTTTGCTGAGTTGATCCAGATCCATTGCGGCACCTTCTACGCACTGAGGCGTTGGCTGTTCCGAGGATAGAAGCAGCGCCGTTTTTGCGGCCTGCATGGATTGGAAGGGCGCGAACAGGGCAAGTTCAAGTCAATTGGATCTGCGCGTGCCACACAGCAAAACGCCGCCGATGCGCGAGGAGCATCGGCGGCGTTTGCACAAGGCTTAGCAGAGCTTGTCGATCACATGGATGCCAGGCTCTTTCTGCGCGCTGCCCCATTCACTGCTCAGGGTGTCGAGTACCTGGCCCAGGAACTGTTTGTCGGCAGCTGCCTTCTTGCCGACATAGCCCTGGCCCTTGCGGTACATCTTCAGCCGCGCACGCATGTGCGGGTGTTGTTCGACGAACTCTTGCTCCTCGGTGCACGCACCCAGGCCGTCCATATGCACATCACCTTTCTCACAGACCCAGAGAATGTGGCTATCGAGGGAGTCCTTCTGCGCCGCGAACAGTCGAGCCAATTGATCAATGGTAGGTTGATTGTTCAGATTCATCATGGGATACCCCTTTTTTGCCTGTTCGTTAATCTATCTGGTTAGTTCAAACGTAATGGCGAATCGTCCATCGATCCGCAGTCCTTCCACACGCTGACAAACAAGGTCCGTCGGTACACAGAGCCGGTGCCGGGCGTTATGGATGTAGTGGAGTGAAGAAGCTGCTACGGGATGGTTCGAAACCAGGGAGAGGATCAGCGGACGTCATGAGGACACTGGCGACTTCTGCGTGGTCGGCCACAAGTGTCATGAGGACGTATCGCCAGCGCTCGGCCCATATGGCTCGACCATGCCGGTTCAGCTTCGTCAATCTGCCTTGTGGGCAGCCCACATCCAGAGGTTGTTCAACGGCTACGTCAAACGGGCCCGGAATACTTTTGCCAGCTCTCCCGATCGGGGAGACGCTTGAACTATGCCGTTACGAAAAACCTTCGTCAACCATTTTGTAGTGATTATTTTCGATCACTACATATTTTGTAGTTCCAATACACAAAGGTCGATTCGTGACTACAAAGTCAGTGAATACGGGGTTCTCGCATCCCTGTGATATACGGGGGAGGCATTAAGTCTGTGGGGAGGTGGTGGCAAAACCCCAGGCCAGCGGCCGTGATGGCAGCCCTTTGGAAATCTGGACGTACGGGCGTCAGTGGCCGACTATACCGGTCGTTTTATGTGCGACCTCGCCTGCGAGGCCTATCCGCCTATTCCATTGAGGTAATCATGCAAACGCTTGTGCTTCCGACGTATGACGACGTGGTCGCTGCCGCTCAGCGCATCGAAGGCCACGCCCACAAGACCCCGGTGCTGACCTCGCGCACGGTCGATCGCGAACTGGGCGCCGAGCTGTTCTTCAAATGCGAGAATTTCCAGCGCATGGGCGCCTTCAAGTTTCGAGGCGCGTTCAATGCCTTGTCGAAGTTCGATGCGACCCAGCGCAAGCACGGCGTTGTCGCGTTCTCCTCAGGGAATCACGCTCAAGGCATCGCGCTGTCGGCACAATTGCTGGGCATTCCCGCGACCATTGTCATGCCCCTCGACGCGCCAGCCGCCAAGGTCGCGGCTACCCGAGAGTATGGCGCGACGGTGGTGTCCTACGACCGCTACACCGAAGACCGTGAAGCCATCGGCCGGCAGCTCGCCGAGCAGCAGGGTCTTACGCTTATTCCGCCGTACGACCACCCGGACATTCTCGCGGGGCAGGGCACGGCGGCGAAGGAGCTGTTCGAAGAAGTCGGCGCACTGGACACGCTGTTCGTCTGTCTCGGGGGTGGTGGCCTGCTGAGCGGCTCGGCGTTGTCGACCCGTGCGCTGGCACCTAACTGCAAGCTGTACGGCGTGGAGCCTGAAGCTGGCAACGACGGGCAGCAATCGCTTCGCAGCGGCAACATCGTCAAGATCGATACACCGAAAACCATTGCCGACGGCGCCCAGACCCAATATCTGGGCAACTATACCTTTGGCATCATCAAGCGCGACGTCGACGACATCCTCACCGCCAGCGATGCACAACTGGTCGAGGCGATGCGTTTCTTCGCCGAGCGCATGAAGATGGTGGTAGAGCCGACCGGTTGCCTGGGTTTCGCTGCGGCGCGAGAAATGGCCAGTGAATTGAAGGGCCAGCGCGTGGGCGTGATCATCAGCGGCGGCAATATTGATCTGGACAACTACGCCAGACTGTTGGCCCGGTAGCTTGCTCAGGTCTGCGCCCTGATCCTTCACCGAGCATGGTCCAGGACACAGATTCAGGCGGCACCATGCAGCGTGGGAGGGAGCTTGCTCGCGAAGGCGGTGGATCAGTCGCTATGGCAGTGGCTGGACTGACGTTTGCGCGAGCAAGCTCCCTACCACAGGGAACTGCATGTGCAGTTCAATGGTTGTATGCCCCACAAGGCAACCGCGTTCGGAAGCTCATGTCGCCGGACCTTGCAGGTGCGCGAGGTTCACAACCCCTCGTTCAGCGCCTTCATCTGCTCCGCCGTCAATTTCAGGCTCGCTGCCTTGGCAAAGCTTGCGACTTGCTCGACGCTGGTGGCGCTGGCAATCGGTGCGGTTACGCCTGGGCTGGCCATCAACCACGCCAGCGCGATTTCCGCAGGTTTCGCGCCATGGTCAGCTGCCACGGCATCGAGTGCAGCAAGCAATTTCAGACCTTGCGGATTCAGGTACTTCTCCACCCGGTCGCCACGCTTGCTGCCGCCCAGATCTGCTTTTGACCGATATTTGCCGGACAAAAACCCAGACGCCAGACTGAAATAGGTCACCACGCCAATGTTTTGCGCGACACACAGATTGCACAAATCCCCTTCGAAACTCGAGCGGTCGTACAGGTTGTATTCCGGCTGGATGACTTGATACGCCGGCAGGTCGTTGGTGTGGGCAACCTTCAAAGCCTCGGCCAGCAGGGTCGCGTCGTAGTTGGACGCGCCGATGGCGTTGATCTTGCCGCTGCTGCGAAGCTCGGCATAGGCGCTCAGGGTTTCTTCGTGGGTGACCTGTGGATCGGGCCAGTGCGAGAAGTACAGGTCGATATGGTCGGTGCCCAAACGGCTGAGCGAATCTTCGGCGGCCTGAAGGATCCAGCGTTTCGATAGACCCTTTTTCTCCGGCGATCCCATTTCCGAGCCGACCTTGGTGAAGATCGTCACCTTGTCGCGTATCCCCGGCCGTTGTTTCAGCCAGCGTCCCATGATGGTTTCCGACTCGCCGCCACTGTTGCCCGGGACCCAGGCCGAATAGACGTCAGCGGTATCGATGGCATCGAAGCCGTGGTCGACGAACGCATCGAGCACAGCGAAGCTGGTCTTCTCGTCAATGGTCCAGCCGAACACGTTGCCGCCAAATACCAGTGGCGCGATGTTCAGACCGGTGTTGCCGAGGGGACGTTTGAGCATGACTTTCTCCTGGGTTGGGTAACACGAAGTGGACATCCATTGAGCCGTTCACGTTCAGGCACCGTTCGATGAAAGCACAGGGTCGCGTCGGGGAAAAAGTGAAACATGCGTCATCTGCCGGGGCTGGCCGAAGGAGGGCGTTGAGCGCGGCACGACCGATTCGTCGCGCCGCAGATTCAATCTTCGGTCAAGCGGACTTGGCCACCCAGGATTTCTGTCGACGGTACAGCACCAGTGTCGCCGACAGCCCGCACACAGCGGCGAACATCAACCAGTAGGCAGGGGATGCCTTATCGCCTGTGCTTTGTACCAGGAAGGTAGACATCGCTGGCGTGAAGCCGCCGAAGATCGCGGTCGCGAGGCTGAACGCCAGCGAGAAACCCACCACGCGCACGTTCTGCGGCATGACTTCGGTCAGCGCTGCGACCATCGCCCCGTTGTACATCCCGAAGAAGAACGAGAAGTACAGCAGCACGACCAGAAGCCGTTCGAAACTCGCTGCTGCGGCCAGCCAGTGCATCGCCGGATAGGCCGTGAAGATGCACAACAACGAAATGCCGAGCAGCAACGGACGCCGGCCGATGCGATCGGAAATCGCGCCGCCGACCGGCAGCCAGATGAAGTTGGTCAGGCCCACGAACAGGGTCACGATCAGGCTGTCAGTTGTGCTCAAGTGCAGCACCGATCTGCCGAAAGTCGGGGTATAAACCGTGATCAGGTAAAACGTGGTGGTGGTCATCGAGGCCAGCAAGCCGCCTGCCAGCACGGTCCGCCAGTTATCGCGCATCGAGCGAAAGACTTCGCTGGCGCTCGGGTGATGAGTGCGCGCCTTGAACGCTTCCGTTTCCGCCAGAGAGCGGCGGATGACGAAGATGAACGGGATGATCGCGCAGCCGATGAAAAACGGAATGCGCCAGCCCCATGCCGCGATCTGTGTGCTATCCAGCCAGGCATTGATGCCATAGCCCAGTGCCGCAGCCAGGATGATTGCGATCTGCTGGCTGGCTGACTGCCAACTGGTGTAAAAACCGGTGCGCCCCGGGGTAGCGATTTCAGCCAGATAAACCGAAACGCCGCCCAGTTCCGCGCCCGCCGAGAAACCTTGCAACAGGCGTCCCAAGAGCACTAAAAACGGTGCTGCCAGTCCGATACTGGCGTACCCCGGAACCAGCGCGATCAGCACGGTGCCGCAGGCCATGATGGACAACGTGACGATCAGGCCCTTGCGGCGGCCGACCTTGTCGATGTATGCGCCCAGCACGATGGCGCCGAGCGGCCGCATCAGGAAACCCGAGCCGAACACGGCGAAGGTCATCATCAGCGAGGCGAACTCGCTGGTCGCCGGGAAGAAGGTCTGAGCGATGTAAGTGGCATAAAAGCCGAACAGAAAGAAGTCGAACTGTTCGAGAAAGTTGCCGCTGGTGACCCGCACGATGGCGGCGAATTTCGCCGCTTTGGTTTGGGTCGTAGGGTGTGTGTTCATCATGGCTTGGCTGTGCTCGGTCTTGTTATTGGAATGAAGGCCGCAATGTCTATGCGGTCGAGGTTAATCACTACCGGCGTTGATCGGATTGGGCTGGCGTTTTTCGATGGAGAACTTCAGCAGCGCGGCGCTGCGGAAAATGCCGTGGGCGAACTTGCTGTAGGGCATCGTCAGAAAGAACGCCATGACGAACCCCAGATGCAGCGCCAGCAACAGGCCCAGTGCCGCAGTTTCACGAAACGCCAGCAAGGCCAGACCGCTGACGCTCAGGGCCAGCAGCAGCGCGATGAAGCCGCGGTCCATGGGCTTTTGCTCGGCGTCGCCGTGATCCGGGTGACGACGCAGGTTCAGCCACAGCAGGCCGGCTGGGCCGATCAGAAGACCGATACCCCCCGCGACGCCGAGCATCACGGGCAGGCTGAGGACCGGGTAGGGCGCGTGCCAGTTCAAGAGGAAGTGATACAGCGTGGCGACGCCGGTGGCGGCGAAACACAGCATGAAACCGTAAAAGGTCAGGTGATGAAAGCGGCGGCGCCACAACGTGAACTTGTCGTCCTCGTTGTTGCAGCCCTGGCCATGTCCGCCATCCAGATATTTCAACTGCGCAACGTTAGCGGTGGCTTCCAGGGCTGCGGAGGTCTTCACCGAGGCCGACGCTTCCCCGGGCGTGACTTCCCGCCAGAAACGCCTGACGCCGACGCCCAGCGCCAGCACCGCGAAACCGAAGACGCTGCCGAACATCAGTCCCAGCGTGTTGTGCGGGAAGATTGCGTAGAAGTTGCCGCCGGGCACGGCGCTGAACAGATTACCCATGATCAACAGGGTCAGGCACAGGAACAGCGTCAGGCCAGCGCCACTGGCGAGCGCCAATGTCAGGCCGTTACGTTGATAGAGCTTGCCCAGTGGTTGGGGCCACGCAAACTCGGCGTAGGTGTCGAGCCGGACTTTCGCCATGGCCTTGGGCACATTGACCGCGAACTCGTGAGGCGCTGCGTACTGGCAGGCGTGCAGGCAGGCCCCGCAGTTGTGGCAGAGGTTCGCCAGGTAATGGATATCGGCCTGTGCGAACTCCAGACGTCGGGTCATGGCCGGAAATACCGCACAGAAGCCTTCGCAATAGCGGCATGCGTTGCAGATGGTCATCTGCCGCTGAACTTCACTTTCCTGCAGATTGAGCACCGGGATCAGTTCACCCGGCGCAGCGGGATCAAACAGCTGCATGTTGCAATTCCCTATTCACGGTGGAGGGCCCGAAGCCTGCCGAGGCGGCCGCTTGCGTACCGGCAATACGGCCAAACGCGGTGCCGATCGCCATGCCGATGCCGGCGGTGTAACCCTTGCCCAGGACGTTGCCCGCCATCATTTCTCCGGCGACGAACAGATTGCGGCTGCGCTTGCCGTTGAAGTGCACGGCGGCCGTTTCATCGGTCGCCAACCCCAGATAGGTAAACGTCACGCCAGGCTTGAGCGGGTAGGCGTAGAACGGCGGCTTGACCAGCGGACGCGCCCAGTGAGTCTTGGCGGGTACGAGATTTTCGGTATGACAGTCGTCCAGGGCGGTGTGGTCGAAGGTGCCGACCTGGCACGCGCGGTTGAAGCTTTCCACGGTGTCGACGAAGGTCGCTTCCGGTAGCCCCAGTTTGCGCGCAAGCTCGGCCAGCGAATTAGCCTGGGTGCCAGGAAACACCGGAGGCATGAAGCGACCGATGGCTTGCTGATCGATGATCGAATACGCCTGCTGGCCAGGCTGACCGGCCACCAGTCGCCCCCAGATTGCATAGCGCTTGGGCCAGAAATCTTCGCCTTCGTCGTAGAAGCGCTGGCCTTCGCGATTGACCACGATACCCAGCGAAACACAATCGATACGCGTGCAGATGCCACCGTCATACAGGGGGGCGCGGGCATCGATTGCCACCATGTGTGCCTGCGTCGGATCGCCGATAATGTCGGCGCCCAGATCGATCATCCGGCGCAGTAACACGCCGGTGTTGAAGCGGGTGCCGCGGACCAGAAAGTTATCCGAGGGCCACTCGCCGCGTTCGTTCTGGCCCCAGGCTTCACGCAGCCATTCCCGATTGGATTCGAACCCACCGGCGGCCAGCACGCAGCTTCGCGCTTCGATACGCTGCGCTGGCAGGCGTGACCCATCGACTTCGCGTTCAGCGATATGCGCGGCGACGAACTGGCCGTCTTCGAGCTCGATATCGGTGACCTGAGCGTTGTAGCGAATCTGCACCCCAAGGCGCTCGGCACTGCGGAAATAGGCATTGACCAGCGCCTTGCCGCCGCCCATGAAAAACGCGTTGGTGCGGGCCACGTGCAGCGCACCGGACAGCGGCGGCTGGAAATGCACGCCGTGGGAACGCATCCAGTCGCGGCAGGATGACGATGCGCGGATGGCGATGCGGGCGAGCTTTTCATTGGTCAGGCCGCCCGTCACCTTGCGCAGGTCCTGCCAGTATTCTTCTTCGGGATAGGCGTCTACCAGCACGTCTTGCGGCGCATCGTGCATGCAGCGCAGGTTGCGCGTGTGCTGGGAATTGCCACCACGCCAGACCTTCGGCGAGCCTTCTAGCAGCATTACGCTGGCGCCAGCCTCCCGCGCCATCAGCGCTGCGCACAGCGCCGCGTTGCCGCCGCCTATGACTAGAACATCGATCATCGTTTCTCCTCATGCGCTGACGGACGGAAGCCCACGATCAAGAAGCGGGCTGCCAGCGACAGGAGAACATTAGGGAAAACGGGGCCGGACGCGAAAGACCGGATTCAACGTGGGGTGTTTAGTTTTGCTAAATACTTTGGGCAGTGCGCAGCCATCGATGCACGCCAGATCTGTAGCAGCACGGCTGAATATGCCACCGCCGGCAAGCCGGACGGCTACAGGGTTTGTGGGCGGTAATGATCGTCCCCACGCTCTGCGTGGGAATGCATCCCGTGACGCTCCGCGTCACAGCGCACGCCGGCGCAGAGCGCCGAAGGCGGCGTTACCACGCAGAGCGTGGGAACGATCACTGAATCGCCTGGCGCAACACCACCCCCTGTAGCCGCACGGCTTGCCGGGGGTGACGTGCTCAAGATCGCTACCGCCGGCAAGCCGGGCTGCTACAGCGCCTCATCCTCGGATCTCAGCCTTCACCGATCCAGCTCGCTCCCGGCCACTGCTGGCTGTTGACCAATTGCCTTGCGACCTCGGTGATGACTACGCGCGTGGCCAGAGCAGCAGGCGACAGCTCATCATCGGCGAGGGTCGCGAACAGATTGCGGCGGCCCACATGGGCGTCGGCGATCTGCACCAGCGACAGGCCGGATTCCCCCTTGAGTGCAGCCGCTGCACCCGGCTGAATTGTCGCGGCATGGCCCGCTCTTACCGCATTCATCAGCACCGCCAGGCCATCGACTTCCATGATGATGTTGGGCACCACGCCCGCCCGTTCGAAAGCCGTCATCAAGGTCGAGCGCAGGCCATGCTGTGCACTGGGCGCCACCAAGGGGAGGTGCCCGAGTTCGGCGAGGTGCACGCTATCGCCCGTCGGTGCATCGGGCAGTGCAGGAGATGCGATGACGAAGAGTTTTTCGTCGAGCAGTGGCGTGACGCTCCAGCGTTTGCCGCCTTCGAGCTGGAACAGAATGGCCAAGTCGATCTGTCGGGCGTTGAGTTGCACGGCCAAATGCCCCGAGAGCATTTCCACCAGGTGCAACTGGATGTCCGGATAGCGCTCGCGCATGGCGTTGATCAGCGGCAGAGCGAGCACCGTGGCGGTGGTCGGCGGCAAGCCGACGCTTACGTACCCACTCATGCGACCGCGATGGGCGGCCAGCACTGCATTCTCCGCCTGCCGCAAGGTCAGCTGGGCGTGATGCAGAAACGCCAGCCCTGCGCTGGTGGCAGTCACCCCGGTGGTGGTGCGATTGAGCAGACGGGTACTGAGCTCGCTTTCGAGTTTGCCGATCTGCTGGCTCAGGGCCGAGACGCCGACATCCAGCTCCAGCGCGGCCCGACCGAGGCTGCCCAGCTCGACGATCTTCACGAAATAGCGCAATTGGCGTAGTTCCACGGGCAGGCTCCATAGGCGTAGAAAAGCGCGAAGCAGTCTACACGCAGTGATCGATACGGATAGCGGTGTGAATGCACCAAAAACGTCTTCGGCATGCAGCGAGCGTTGCAATACGTGCATTTGCTCGTGCCATTGAGCAAGGTAAACGTGGCCGTGCGCAGTCCTCGCTGATGGCACTGTGCTTGCAGTGCCTTCGGCATTACACGGGAGATGCCGAATGTTTTCACTGCGCACCAACAAACGCCGGGCTCAGGACGATGACGCTCTGAACCTCTTGTTCGATGATCTGGATCTGACGGTGCAGCTGTCCGAGCACTCACCATTGAATGCTCGTCTGAACGGCTTCAGCAAGACTTTGCACCAGCGGCTGGGAGAAAGCCTGGCGGCGTCGGTGGACATCGCCGCCCATGCCCCGGAACTGGCACGCATCGCCCGCGCCACCGAGCAGAGCGGGCAGATGCTGGCTCAGGCGTCGGAGTTGATCGCCAGCGCCAGTGAGCAGGTCAGCACCTCGCTCGACACCGAACTGGTGCCAGGTGCCGCGCAAGTCGCCAAGCTCTCAAGCGAAGTCACGCTGACGCTGCGCCAATGCCAGCAGACCGGCGAACAGGTGCTGGATCAGGTGGATGCCATTGGCGCCAGTGAACAGAAACTGGAGGAGGTGATCGGCCAGTTGTTCGGGCAGTTGGAGGAGGTCAGTCAGGTGCTCGGCGTGATTGCCAGCATCTCGCAGCAGACCAATCTTCTGGCTCTGAATGCAGCGATCGAAGCGGCTCGTGCCGGGGAGCATGGGCGGGGCTTTGCGGTGGTCGCCGACGAGGTGCGTCGGCTGGCAGGACACACGACGGAATCTACCACTCGAGTCAGCCAGATCATCGAGCGCTTTCGTGCCGACATGGACCAGTTGGGCACTGCCGGCAAGACCATGCACGCGGCGGTTGCCGATGGCCGTGAAGGCATGACGCGCATGGGCGCAGACCTGCTGAGCACTCAGGCGGCGATGGATCAACTGGACCAACGCGTCGGCCATATTGCCTCTGGGACTGAGCACATCGGGATTGCCGTCCACGCGATCAATCGCGACGTGCAGAACATTGCGGGTGTCGCGGCAGAATTGCTGGGCAACGCGGGGCAGGTACTGACCCACAGTGATGCGGTGCGCACCAGCGGCGATCATTTGTTGAATGGTCTGGGCGGCTTTCGGCTGCAGATGCACAAGGCGATTCAGACCAGTGTCGAGCAGCTTGCCAGCGAAGCGGCGATGCTTGGCGACGTCGGCACGGCCGAACGGTTCATAGGCGATATTCTGCGTCGTGACCAGCGCTTTGAACTGTTTTACATGGTCGACCGCAACGGCACGCAGATCAGCGAAAACGTCGGGATGGAGAGTGACCCGAAAGCGCTGAGCTACAAGGGCCGGAACTGGGCGCAGCGGCCGTGGTTTCGTGAGGTGGCTGAGCAACTGGCGAGCTACATCACCCCGGTGTATCGCTCATCTGCAACCGATGCGTTTTGCGTGACGGTGTCGGTGCCGATATTTGCCGCGAACGGGCAGCTGCACAGGGTGCTGGCGGCGGATGTGAGGTTGTCGGCGTTGATGTGAGTGAGTCGCCCGGATCTGGGTCGAAGCCGATCATGATCTTGCCCTGGACCCTGTGGGAGGGAGCTTGTTCGCGAAGGCTTGGTGGCTGTGACATGTCATTGCCTGACACCACGCTTTCGCTGGCAAGCGCCCTCCCGCAGATCAGCGGGTGCTCGTGAGGTGGCTTACGCCTGATCTTCCTTCTGCAGTTCAAACAGCAACAACGAACGCGGGGTTACCGTGTACTCGGTGCCGAACTCGAACTGCTCCTTGCCACGAATATCCGGCTGATTGGTGTCGACCAGGCCGATCCAGTTCACGCCTTCAGGCACTTCCGGCAACTTGAAATTGACCCCTTCATGGTGCGAGTTGACCACCAGCAGCATGGTTGCCTCGGCGCCACGACGACGGATGCCGGTCTCCTGCGCACGGCCATCTATCAGCATGCCGAGGCAGCGACCGTTGCCGTCCTCCCATTGCTCGATGGTCATCTCATCGCCGCTTGGCGACAGCCAGGTGACGTCCTTGACCCCCAGCTCCTCGTTGTAATCACCGACCAGGAAACGGCCGCGTCGCAGGATCGGATAGGTCATGCGCAGCTTGATCAGGCGTTTGACGAACTTGTGCAGGGCCTTGCCGTCTTCATCCCAATCCCAGTTGACCCAGCCGATTTCGCTGTCCTGGCAGTAGGCGTTGTTGTTGCCGTGCTGGGTGCGGGCGAACTCGTCACCGGCCACCACCATCGGTGTGCCCTGGGAGAACAGCAGGGTGGCAAAGAAGTTGCGCATCTGCCGCAGGCGCAGGGCGTTGATTTCCGGGTCTTCGGTCGGACCTTCGACACCGTGGTTCCAGGAGCGGTTGTCGTTGCTGCCGTCCTGATTGTTCTCGTCGTTGTCTTCGTTGTGCTTGTCGTTGTACGACACCAGATCGTGCAGCGTGAAGCCATCGTGCGCGGTGACGAAGTTGACCGACGCATATGGTCTGCGTCCGCGCTGGTTGAACATGTTGCCCGAGGCGGTCAGGCGACTGGCAAGGTCGGCAAGCTGGCCTTCGTCGCCTTTCCAGAAGGCGCGCACGGTGTCGCGGAACTTGTCGTTCCATTCCGCCCAGCCCGGTGCGAACTTGCCGACCTGATAGCCACCAGGGCCGCAGTCCCAAGGCTCTGCGATCAGTTTCACCTGGCGCAATACCGGGTCCTGACGGCAGGCCACGAGGAAGCTGTGGCGCTCGTCGAAACCATCGTGATAGCGGCCCAGAATGGTCGCCAGGTCGAACCGGAAGCCGTCGACGTGCATCTCGCTGGCCCAGTACCGCAGCGAATCGGTAACCATCTGCAACACGCAGGGATGGCTCAGATCCAGCGTGTTGCCGGTGCCGGAATCGTTGATGTAGAAGCGCTTGTCGTCTGGCATCAGGCGATAGTACGAAGCGTTGTCGATACCGCGCATGGACAAGGTCGGGCCGCGTTCGTTGCCTTCGGCGGTGTGGTTGTAGACCACGTCCAGGATCACCTCGAGCCCCGCATGGTGCATGTGCGCGACCATTTCCTTGAACTCGGCGATTTTGCCGTGAGCCAGGAAACGCGGGTCCGGGGCGAAGAAGGCGATGGTGTTGTAGCCCCAATAGTTGGTCATGCCCTTTTGCAGCAAATGCTGGTCGTTGACGAAGGCATGGATCGGCAGCAACTCGACCGAGGTCACGCCCAGGCCCTTTATGTGCTGAATCACGTCATCGACCATCAGCCCGGAAAAAGTACCCTTGAGCTCGTCGGGAACGGACGGGTGACGCATGGTGAAACCCCGGGTGTGGGTTTCATAGAAAATGGTTTTTTCCCAAGGCACGTTGGCGCGCTGATCACGGCCCCAGGTATAGGCCGGATCGATGACCTTGCACTTGGGCACGAACGGAGCACTGTCGCGCTCATCGAAACTGAGATCGTCGTCCGGATGGCCGATGGTGTAGCCAAACAGTGCTTCGGACCATTTCAGTTCGCCGACCAGCTGCTTGGCATACGGGTCGATCAGCAGTTTGTTGTGGTTGAAGCGGTGGCCGTTTTTCGGGTCATAAGGGCCGTACACGCGGTAGCCATAAACGAGGCCCGGGTGAGCGTCGGGCAGGTAGCCGTGAAAGATCTCGTCGGTGTATTCGGGGAGCTCGATGCGCTCCAGCTCTTCTTCGCCCGTGGAGTCGAACAGGCACAGCTCTACCTTGGTCGCATTGGCAGAAAAGATCGCGAAGTTGACCCCTAGGCCGTCCCAGTTGGCGCCGAGCGGGAAGGGCAGGCCCTCCCGAATGCGCGAAGGATTGGCTTGCGGGCTGTCGGCCTTGGCGGATTCATTCTGGGGGGCGGTTTGCTTCTCTTGCTTGCTCATGTGTATTCCTGACGTTCGAATGATTTTCCTGAAGGCGAACAGAGCCTTTGTCGCAGGGTCGTACTGCGCCATTGCTGGAGGAACAGGCGGGTAGTTACCGCAGGTGTTGACGATCGTTTTCAGGCGATCCCTGCGGTAGAGGTCTGCTGCGCGATGGGTACTCGTCGAAGACGAATAGTCAGGGCGCGGGTGGCTTGGCGGCGGGTGGCGCTTTTTTCGCCGCAGGCTTTGCAGCTGGCTTGGCGGCAGGTTTTGCCGCAGGTTTGGCTGCAGAACCTTCTGCGCCGCTGGCTGCGACCTTCGGCTTGGCCGCCGGTTTTGCCGGCGCCTTGGCGGCTGGTTTCGCGGCAGGTTTGGCAGCCGGTTTTTCAGCGGCTTTGGCGGCAGGTTTTGCTGCTGCCTTTGCTGCTGGTTTAGCCGCTACCGCCTTGGGTTCAGCCTTGGGCTTGGCGGTTTTGCCAGCGGCGGCTTTTTTCGGCGCCTGGGCTTCGGCTTCTGCCAGTTTGCGAGCCATTTCCCAATGGCGTGCATCCTGACCGTGGGGCTTGCCCTCCGTTTCCCAGATCTGGTGGGCCAGCTCGCTGATTCTTTTATCGTCGGCACTCATCTCGACACTCCCGGGTATTACAAGGTTTGAATAAGCAGATTTACAGAAAATTCCTTGAGCGCTGCGCTGAGCGACAATTCCTTGTTGGTTGTGACTGTAGCCTGTGAAAAAAGTCCCTTCCAATTTGGATCTGAATCAGCGAACGGCAGGATGATTCGTGTATCGCCCCAATGTGCTGCGTTGATCAATGGAGTTTGCGCGGTACCCAATAGTTCAGCCGGCAAACGTGGAACCACAACAATAGCCCGCATATCCTCCGTTTCACGGGCAAATGCCATGACGTGAGCGGCCTGTTCGCCGATCACCTCGAGCGGTTGATATCGACCTTCACTGAACAACGCGGGATGTTGATTGCGCAGCATGAGCACCTGCGCGATCAACGCCTGTTTGATTCGGCCGTCCTGCCACTGGGCAAGCAGCTCGGTGAGGGCTGTGGATTCACTCAGCGCGCGTTGCCGTGCGGGGTAATCCACCGGACGACGGTTGTCCGGATCCACCAGGCTGAAATCCCAGAACTCAGTGCCCTGATACAGATCAGGAACACCGGGCACGGTCATTCGCAGCAAAGTTTGCGCCAGACTGTTCAGCGCGCCCGCGGGGGCAATGCGATGAGCGGTTGCACCAATGGACTGACGCAAGGCCAGCGCGTCCGGGCTCAGCAAAAGGCTCCGCAAAAATTCACGACAGGCCGTTTCGTAAGCCTCGTTGGGGGCGCTCCAGCTGCTGTGCAATTTGGCTTCACGCAGCGCCTTTTCCTGCCACTGGGTCAATCGTTTCGCATAGTCTTCAAAGGCGCTTTCACCCTCCAGTGCCAAGGGCCAACTGCCCAGAATCGCCTGGTACAGCATCAGTTCGTCACCGGGGCTGATCGAGGTCTCGCCGGTCTTCAAAGGCGCGGACAGTTGCTGCCAGCGTTCCACCTGTTCAGCGTACCAAGGGGCGTGTTCGCTGAGTACGGCGAGCCGTGTGCGCGTGTCCTCGCCACGCTTATGATCGTGGGTTGCAGTGGTCAGCAGATTTTCCGGAAAGCTTGCACCGCGCTCGATGCAAACCCGGTGGAAATCCTCTACCGGTGCACTGAAATGTTGCGGATGGAAGCCCACATCGTTGCGCGAAAGCAGCACCGCGGAGCGATAGAACGAGGTGTCTTCCACTGACTTGGCAGCCACGGGGGACGTGAGCTGCTGGAAGCGGTTATGGGCCTTGCGGCGCATCTCGCGCAGACGCCCGGTCGGATAATCCCGAAGGCGTTCGCCACCCAGCCAACGGGCCAGATAGTCGAGCACCGGCCAGTCGCCCTCGCTGAGCATTTCCCGCGCGCCGGTCATGGCCTGCTGGAAGAAACGCTCATCTTCTGCTGAGCGACCGCAGGCCGTGATGTAGGTGCGATAGACCGGGAAATGGCTCACCAGTGCCAACAGCGAGCGACGTATCGCCCCCAGAGTCAGGTCGCGGCTCATCACATCGCTGCGTGCTACCTGCAGCAAAGCCTGAGCGAGGTTTTCGAAGTCGCCCGCCAGGCTGCCATGCAGCACCAGATCGCGGGCTTCCAGTACCTCTTTATTGAAGTCGGCGGTGCGTCCGCTGACCCTGGCCCACAAGTCCCCCAAGACCGCTTCGCCCTTGGGATCGTGCTGCAGCAGCGACACCTGATTCATGAATTCGTAGCCGGTGGTGCCGTCAACGCCCCAGTCCTTGCGCAGTTGCTCGTCGGCGCCGAGGATCTTCTCAACGAAGATCGGCAGGTGTTTGAGCTCGGTGCCTGCCGGGCGCTGTTTGAGCAGGCTGTCGACTCGCCGCCGCAGCTTACGGCAATACCCGCGTGGGTCGGCAAGGCCGTCGATGTGGTCGATGCGCAAACCGTCCACCAGGCCCCCGGCGATCAGCTCGAAAATCTTGCCGTGGGTGGCCTCGAACACCTGCGAGCGCTCGACCTTCAGGCCGCCCAGCTCGTTGATGTCGAAGAAGCGCCGCCAGTTGATATCGTCCCCAGCCGTTCGCCAGCTGGCGAGGCGGTAGTCCTGATGTTCCAGCAACTGATGCAGCCTGTCGAAGCCTTCGGGCGTGCGCGAATCGAACTGCGCAAGACCGCTTTCGATGGCATTGCCCAGTTCGGGTTTGGCTTTGAGCAGTTCTACCAGTTCAGCCTTGGCCTGACGGGCACGTTCATAGGCCTGGGGAAACTCGTCCAGTTGCGCGAAGCGCTGTGCCAGTTCGTCCAGCTCCGCACGTTTGGCCGCAGCCAGCAGCGGTCCATAGGTACCCGGGTTGATCGGGAAATGATGCTGGTAGTGCTCGACCCGGAAGCTGCCGTGCTCAGCATCGAAGCGCAGCGCGACGTCGCCGTTCTGCAGCACTGTGCCGTAATCGGTGCTCAGGAAGGGCAGGAGCAACTGGCCCTTGAGCAACGGGTCCGGGGAATTCCACTGAATGTCGAAGAATTTCGCGTAGGGGCTGCGCTGACCCCACTCCAGCAGGTCAAGCCACCACGGATTGTCCGCGCCGCCGACCGCCATGTGGTTGGACACGATGTCCAGAATCAGCCCCATTCCGTGTTCGCGCAGGGCCGCCACCAGCCGACGCAGGGCGGGCTCGCCACCCAGTTCGGGATTGATAATGCGCGGGTCGACCACGTCATAGCCGTGCATAGAGCCGGCGCGCGCCTTGAGCAGCGGAGACGCGTACACATGACTGATGCCAAGCTGGGCGAAATAGGGCACCAGCTTTGCCGCGTCATCCAGGGTGAAGTCTTTGTGGAACTGCAGACGTTGGGTCGCGCGAAGGGATTTGAGCGATGGGTTCGCAGGCTGACTCATTGATCACGCTCCGCTGCCTGTTGTCTCGCTGCTGCGAGGATTTCCAGACGACGCGCAGCATTGGCGTCATCCAGCAATGAAGCGCTGTCTGCGGGCAATCGCCGGCGCCAGTTGGGGTGGCTGTCGATAGTGCCAGGCAGGTTGGCCTGTTCCTCGATCCCCAAGGCGTCTTCGATGGGCAACAGCACCAGTGGCGCGCGGGTATGGCCCAGGTAACGCACGCTGCCGTCGATGAGTTCACTTTCTGTGCTGTCGTGCATGGCGTAGTTCTGCTTGAGCGCAGCGCGCAGGCCCTGACGTTCCCGCTCGCGGCCTTCGCGCCAATGGCGTTCGGTGTCTTCGTCGATATGACCCAGTGTCTTGTTCCAGTCGATATCCAGCTCCGTCAGCCAGCCGGTGAGGGTCGGTAGATCGTGCGTGCTGGTGGTCGCCAATGCGTCGTCGGACCATTTGATGATCGGCTTGAACTGGCCGTTGTCCTGTTCGAACAACAGCACGCGCATGCCGAGAATTTCCCGGGCCGAGAGTTTGTCATGCAAGCCTTCCGGCACGGTGCCGAGGTCTTCGCCCAGGACCACGGCCTTATGTCGCCACGACTCCAGGCACAGCAGACGCAGCATGTCGTCCAGCGGGTAGTTCAGGTAGGCGCCGTCGCTGGGCGGCGATCCCAGTGGTACGACCCACAAACGCTGAAGGCCCATCACGTGGTCGATGCGCAGGCCGCCCGCGTGGGCAAAGTTGGCGCGCAGCATTTCGATGAAGGCGCGGAAGCCATTGCGTTTCAGGCCCGTGGGCGAGAACGCGGAGATGCCCCAGCTTTGCCCTGAGCGATTGAGGATGTCGGGCGGTGCGCCCACGGTCAGCGCCGACAGCAATTCGTCCTGACGGCTCCAGGCCTGGCTGCCAGCGCCATCGGCGCCTACAGCGAGATCGCCGATCAGGCCGATGCTCATGCCACTGCTGCGTGCTGCGGTCTGCGCGCGCTCAAGACCGCGCGCGATCAGCCATTGGGCGAACGCGTGAAAGCCGATCTGCTCGCCATGGCTGGCGGCGAACTCATCGATGGCTTTGCTCCGAGGATTTTTGTACTGCTCGGGCCATTCATGCCAATTACCGCCGATACCGAGTGTGTCGCCTTCATCACGCAGCGCTTCGAAGCGGCAATGGTTCTCCAGCGCTTCGCCACCGGCGTGACGGAAGCTGTTGAAGTCCTCGTGCAACGGATGGCCGCTGCCAACGAAAGCGGCGTAGAGCGAGCGCAAGATTTTCCATTTGGCGGCCGCCGCGGCAGGCCAGTCGATCAAGGGCAGAGCTTGCAGACGCTTGAGTTCATCACGAAGGCCGGTTTCGTCGATGGCCATGCGCATGGCGCGCTCGCCAAGGATGGCGCCGGGTGCGGCGTACAGCGCGTTGAGGAACAGACGGCTGGAGGGGGAATACGGGCTGAAACGCTCGCTGTCATTGGCGAACATGGCGTGGACGGGGCTGATCGCGATCGCCGCTGCCCCTCGTTCGCCCGCCGAGCGGGCGAAGGTTTCGAGGGCCTGAGTGTCGCCAAATCCGCCATCGCCTTCGCGGCGCAGATAGTACAGCTGCAGGGTCAGGCCCCAGGCGCGCGGCACGCTGGTATCGGCGGCCATGGCCAGCGAGTAAGCGGTTTTCGGGGCGACGGCGATGGTCAGGTGTTGCCCGTCGATGGCCAACTGCTGATAGCCCACCGTCGCCAGCGCGGGCAGTTCGGCCTTTGCGGTCAGTTTCGCATCCAGGCGCGAACCGTCTTCCAGTTCCAGCACAAAGGGTGTCTGCGGTTTGAACCAGGCAGACAGATCAAGGTTGCTGCCGTGGTCGACGGTCAACAGCGGAGGAGGCGTGGTTGACAGGCTCTGGTCTTGCAGACGCTTGAGGCTGGTGCTGATCTGTTCGTCGTTTTCAGCGGGGTATCCCAGGCCGCCGAGGACTTTGCGAAGCACCTCGGGGCTGACGCGTTGCGGTCGTGCGTTGGCGTCTTTCCAGTCGACCGACAAACCTGCCTCGGCCGCCAGCATTTCCAGTTGCTCATTGCTCATCCTGTTCCTCCACAACGTCACTCAATATCAGGCTGACAATGGCCGTGTATGGATTGAGGTTGCCGTTTTGGGAAAGTTCGCCCGATTTTGGATGGGATTCATGAAGAACATGCTGCACGACGTGGGTATCGATCTGCACCGCGTGCGCGCCGAGGTTAAGGTCGATGCGCAGCGTGCTGCCATCGCCCATTTGCCATCGTGCGCTGACCGCCTTGTCGGCCAACACCACAGCACCCAACGCTTTTGCCCCCTGCAGGCGCGGGATGATCTCGTCATGACGTACCTGCAACAGCTCCCGGTACAGCGCCTGCCAGTTACGGTGGTCCTGGCCCTTGTCGGTTTCCAGGTACGCCGCATCGATCGCCGGCCGCGAGGCCTGAAAGGTCTGCAAGGCGTTAGGGTCGGGAATGCGCTCACGCTGCGCCGGATCGGCGAACGCCGCAAAGTCGGCAAACTCGCCACGACGACCTTCGCGCACGGCATCGGCCAGCTCATCGTGGAAATCAGTGAAGAACAGGAACGGCTCGCTGGCGCCCCATTCGTCCCCCATGAACATCAGCGGGATCATCGGCGACAATAGCAACAACGCGGTGGCGGCGCGCAACGCTTCAGGCGGGCACAGCTGCACCAGGCGCTCTCCCAGTGCGCGATTGCCGATCTGGTCGTGGTTCTGCAGAAACAGCACGAACCCTGTGGGCGGCAAATGCGCGCTCGGCTCTCCGCGAGCGTGACCGTGGCGGGTGGATTCGCCCTGATAAACGAAACCCTCGCCCAACAGACGCGCCAGTTTGTGCGTCGGTTGCTCGGCGAAGTCGGTGTAATACGCGTCGGTTTCGCCGGTGAGCAGCACATGCAACGTATTGTGGCCGTCATCGTTCCACTGGGCGTCGTAACCCTGATCGATCCGGCTCGCTTCGTTGAATTCGTTCTCCAGCGTCAGCCATACATGACGGCTCTGCGGGACCTGTTGCCGTACCCGCTGCGCGAGTTCCTGCAGAAAGGTCGGGTCCTCGATGGCGTGAACAGCGTCGAAACGCAGGCCGTCAAAGCGGTAATCCAGCAACCACATCAAGCTGTTGTCGATGAAGAAATCACGCACCTCGCGACGACGAAAATCGATGGCATCCCCCCACGGCGTCTTTTTGTCGCTACGGAAAAAATGCTTGGCGTAGGCGCCCAGGTAATTGCCGTCCGGGCCGAAGTGGTTGTAAACCACGTCGAGAATCACCATCAGGCCCAGGCCGTGAGCGGTATCGATCAAGTGCTTGAGCTGATCCGGCGTGCCGTAGGAGGATTGCGGCGCGTAAGGCAGCACACCGTCATAGCCCCAGTTGCGTTGCCCGGGGAACTGCGCGATGGGCATCAGTTCGATAGCGGTTATGCCCGTTTCGGCCAGGCGTTGCAGGTGCTGTTCCACCCCGACGAAACCGCCCAGTGCGCCAACATGCAACTCATAGATGACCGCTTCATGCCAGGGCCTGCCGCTCCAGTCAGCGGTTTGCCATTGATAGGCGTTGTGATCGACGACCAGGCTGTGACCATGCACCTCACCGACCTGAGCCCGGGAAGCCGGGTCAGGTACTTGAAGGTCTTCATCGATTTTGTAGCGGTATCGCGTGTCTGCCGAACATCGAGTTTCCAGGACAAACCAGCCGTCTTCCTGTGGCAGAAGGGCTCGTGACGGCCCGTCCTCTATCTCGACGCTGACAAAACCTGCATCCGGTGCCCAGAGGGCGAACCGGGTGTGTTCGGGATCCAGCAAGACGGCGCCGTGGCGCCAGTTCTGATCCTTGCGCGAAGGCATCCGTTACCCCTTTTTCTTCAGTTCATGAATCAGTATTGCAGCGCAGCGCCCACGTTCTTCTTCAACAGCTCCTGGTAAAGATCTGCATAGGGCTCAACGGCTTTATGCCAGTCGAACGGGGCAGCCATGGCGCGGCATCGCATGGCGTTGAGCAATGGCGGGTTGGCAAAGACCTTGAAAGCACGGGTCAGGGCTTCGGTGTAGCTTTCCACGGTGGACTCATCGAACAGAAAACCGGTGCAACCGTCTTCGATGGTGTCCGCCAGACCGCCGGTCCGACGGGCCACCGGCAACGAACCGAAGCGCTGGGCGTACATCTGGCTCAGGCCGCAAGGCTCGTAACGCGACGGCATCAGTAGAAAGTCGCTGCCGGCGAACATGCGTCGGGCATCGGTTTCGTTGAAGCCCACACGCACGCTGATCTGACCGGGAAAACGGGCGGCGAGGGCGCGCATGGCGTCTTCTTCGTCCGGCTCACCACGGCCGATGATCGCAATCTGGCCACCGTTGTTGACGATATGTTCGGCAACCCCGATGGTCAGGTCCAGACCCTTTTGATAGACCAGCCTCGATACGACGGCGAACAGGGGGCCCGTCGAAGGTTCGAGTTCGAACAGCTCACGCACGTGATCGGCGTTGATTTCCTTGCGCGTCCATTCATTGGGCGCGAAACGGCAGATCAGGTGTTCATCGGTGGCCGCATCCCAGCTTTCATCGATGCCATTCGGGATCCCGCTCAGTTGGCCGCGATTGGCCTTGCTTTGCAGGAAGCCTTCCAGACCGCAGCCGAAATCGGCAGTGGTGATCTCCTTGGCATAGGTCGCGCTGACCGTAGTGATGTGGCTGGCGTAAGCCATGCCCGCCTTGATGAACGACAGCCGACCGTAGAACTCCATGCCATCCGGGCCCAGTGCAGAATCCGGAATGCCCAGCTCACGGCTTGACGCGGAGCTGACGAAGCCCTGATACGCCAGGTTGTGAATGGTAAAGATGGTCGGCGTGCTCTGACCGCGCCACTTCATATAAGCAGGCGCCAGACCCGCTGGCCAGTCATGGGCGTGAACCAGTTCCGGGCACCACTGGGTTTTTACCGCACCTGCGGCGAAGTCGGCGGCTGCCAGACCCAGACGGGCAAAACGGATGTGGTTGTCAGACCAGTCGCGGCCATGGTTGTCGCCATAGGGCGTGCCTTCGCGTTCGTACAGTTCCGGGCAGATCAATACATAAATGACCAGGCCGTCTTTCATGTCCATACGGCCGATCTTGCAGGGAGGCAGCGCGGCATGCCCGCTGAGTTCGCTGATGATGTGAATCGGGTTTCCGCTATTGATGACCTGTGGATAGCCGGGAATCAGCACGCGTACATCGTGCAGGTGGCGCATGGCGCGCGGCAGTGCAGCAGACACATCGCCCAGGCCGCCGGTTTTCACCAGATCGGCCATTTCCGAAGTCACGAACAGGATTTTCTTCCTGTTGGCCATCGACATGCCTGGTTGTACAGGGGGCAGTTGCAGCAGGGGTGCGCTCGTCGTTGCGAAGACCGGCAGATGGGTCAGCTCGCTGGCCGGCTGATTAAAACTCTCTCCCTTCTGGGTTTTGACAGCGGCACTAATCATCGTTTTCTCCCATTCGATACGCAGTGTTGGTACAGCACTTGAGTCTTAATTGGCCATGTCCTATGGCCAGACAAACAAGACCTACGCAAGATCGATACCCATTTACCGACTGCATAGTGAAGGACAGGGTGAAAGCGGCCTCTGCTCGGGCTTCAACCAATAGCATAGGCGCTCTATTGTGCTGACCCGGGGCATTTGCAGAAGTTTCGACTTTTTTTCTCGGAAATGTCTGGCATGCGGGATAGCCGCTTTTTGTAGGAAAAAATTCATCTTGCTACACAAACTCCCTGACCGCGGAATGCGCTGTTCTGGCGCACGAAGTCCAGACAAAAACAGTTCATGACCGTCGGTCGGATTGTTCGACAATCAAACCAGTTCGGCTCGGAGAGCATAGCGGGTTGCGACCCTTTTGCGACTGGTCAGTCACTAAAGCCATTGCGTCGCCTTTTCTCGGTGCAGCAGAGAGCGATCCTTGTGCGTATCGAGAAATTTCCTACTTCTGTATCGGGATATTTTGGTGCGGCTCACGGTAGAATCCGGGCCACGCGGTAAATGGGCGCAAAGCCCGATTGCCTGATACCCCCTTGAGTTGTAGAGGAAGTCAATGCAAGCCCCTGAGGTGTTGGTCCTGCAAGCCAGCTATAGCAATCCGGTTCACGCTGAAGCCATCGGCTTCCTGCTCAATCAATACGCCGAAGACGCCATGGGTGGCGGCGAGTCGCTGTCGATGGATACCCGGGAGCAGCTGGCGATCGAACTGGCCAAACGTCCTCACGCCTTCAGCGTGCTGGCCTTCATTGCGGGTGAGCCGGTCGGGCTGGTGAACTGCTTCGAAGGGTTTTCCACCTTCGCCTGCCGTCCGCTGGTGAATGTCCACGACGTCGTGGTGATTGCTTCCGCGCGCGGGCAGGGCATCAGCCAGAAGATGCTGAGCAAAGTCGAGGAAATCGCCCGCCAGCGCGGCTGCTGCAAGATCACCCTCGAAGTGCTGGAGGGCAACAAGGTGGCCCAGGGCGCCTATCAGAAGCTGGGCTTCGCCGATTATCAGCTCGACCCGCAGATGGGCCGCGCGCTGTTCTGGCAGAAGTCGCTGTAACCCGCCTCGCGCAAATTTGTGGCAGCCCGACCGGGCTGCTACCGGGATTTGGGTCGTTCGACATCCTGGGTTTAACACCGAACTCTGTGGGAGAAGCTGGAGCTGTGCGACAGCCGCGAACAGTTGTGTCAGTCGAACCATCTGTGAGCTGACCCTCCGCAATCGCTGCCGTCGTGGCCTCCGGCGTCTCCCACAGGAGTCTGGTCAGGACACTTGGACCTGCGCAACACCGGATGCGCCTTGGTGCCTGATCCTGCTTTTGTGCATAGAGCCGGAGCCCTGCTACAAAAGCGGTGTCAACTGTTGCCCCAGCAACACCTGTCAAAACATTTGTAACAGTTATGTCCTGTAAGACACTTCCAAGCGCGGGGTAGGATCGCTTCCCGTATTGAACTCAGGACACCCATGTTTCTTTCACTGGAACCTCCCAGTCGCCGATCACGCTCATTGACTGCTGATCGTCACCCTCTGCACCTTGGCGCTGACCCGCGCTTTATTTCCCTGACATCCGCCAGACTCGGCCCACTGCACAGTGCGTCAGGATTTTTCGTGTGTGTCTGTTTATCACTCAAAGGGAATGACTGACCCATGGAATGGCTTGCGGATCCCACGGCCTGGCTAGGCCTGCTGACCCTCATCGTGCTGGAACTGGTGCTGGGCATCGATAATCTGGTGTTCATTGCCATCCTCGCCGACAAGCTCCCCCCCGAGCAGCGTGACCGCGCTCGGGTATTGGGCCTGTCTTTGGCCTTGATCATGCGTCTAGGCTTGCTGGCGAGCATTTCGTGGATGGTGACGCTGACCGAACCGCTGTTTGAGGTCTTCGACAAAAGCTTCTCCGGGCGCGATCTGATCATGCTGTTCGGCGGCATTTTCCTGTTGTTCAAGGCCACCATGGAGTTGCATGAGCGGCTGGAAGGTCATGTCACCCAGCAATCGGGCAGCACGACTTACGCCTTGTTCTGGCCCATCGTCGCGCAGATCGTGGTGCTCGATGCGGTGTTCTCCCTGGATGCAGTGATCACTGCCGTGGGCATGGTCGATGAACTGTCGGTGATGATGATCGCGGTGATTTTCTCGATCGGCATCATGATCATCGCCAGCAAACCCTTGACTGCATTCGTCAACGCGCACCCGACCGTCATCATGCTGTGCCTGGGCTTCCTGATGATGATCGGTTTCAGCCTGACCGCCGATGGCCTGGGCTTTCATATTCCCAAGGGCTATCTGTATGCGGCCATTGGCTTCTCGATCCTGATCGAAGTCTTCAATCAGCTGGCCCGCTCGCGGCGAAAACGCAGCTTGAAGGGCAATCTGCCCCGACGGGAGCGCATGGCCCACGCGGTGCTGCGTTTGCTGGGTGGGCGTAAACCGGGTGTCGAGGAGGTCGGCGAGGACATCGTCGACATGCTCGATGGCGACGCCGAGGACGCGGTTTTCGGCCGCCGCGAGCGAGTGATGATCAGCGGCGTGCTGCAGCTGGCTCAGCGACCGATTCGCAGTGTCATGACTGCGCGTACCGATGTCGACCTGATCGATCTGGCGGACGAGGAGGAGAGCATTCGCCAGCAGTTGATGGCGTCGGCCTACTCGCGATTACCGCTGATTCGTTCAGGGCGTGTCGAAGAACCGCTGGGCTTCGTGCACAAGAAGGAGCTGCTCAACGCATTGCTGGCGGGCAGCAAACCCAATCTTGAGCACCTGACGCGCACCGCGATCAACCTGCTGGACAGCTTCTCGATTCTCAATGCGCTGGACCAGATGCGTGCGCAGTCCACGCATATCGCTTTCGTGGTCAACGAATTTGGCGACTTTGTCGGCATCCTGACCATGACTGACATTCTCGAATCCATCGCGGGCGAGCTGCCGGATGCGAGTGAAGCGCAAGGTCAGGATCTGGTCGAGGAGGGTGAAGGCGTGCTGGTCAATGCCGCCATGAACCTGAGTCATCTGCGTGAGCGAATCGGCTTCAAGGCGCGCGCCACCGATGAGTATCAGACCCTGGCAGGGCTGGTCATGAGCCTGCTCGACCGTTTGCCGGTGACGGGCGACGAGTTGCAGTGGGATGGTTGGTCGTTGAAGGTGGTGATGGTTCAAGAGCGGCGGGTGACCAAGGTCCTGTTGCGCAAGTTATAACGAGGCTTCGCCTCAGCGCTCGGCACACAAAAAAGCCCCGGCTTCTCACGAAGTCGGGGCTTTTGCTATTGCGCCGTTGTCAGATCAGGCGACGTCTACCAGGACGATTTCGCTGTCTTCGATGGCCGTGACCCGCAATACGCGCTCGTCTTCAACCGCCACACCATCTCGGGCCACGGCGCGCAGGCCGTTGACTTCGATGCTGCCAGTGGCAGGTACCAGATACGCACGACGGCCTTCATCCAGCGTGTATTCGGCTGTTTCACCGGCCTTGAGGTTCGCGGCCACCAGGCGAGCATTGGCACGAATGCGCAGCTCGATATCGTCATCGGTCTTGCCGCTGGCCAGGGTCACGAAGCCTTCGCGGTTGCCTTTCGGGAAGGGCTTGGCACCCCAGGAAGGTGGCGCACCGACCTCGTCCGGCATGATCCAGATCTGGAAGATGCGGGTTTCCTTCGACTCCAGGTTGTACTCGCTGTGGGCCACGCCGGTGCCGGCACTCATCACTTGCACATCACCCGCTTCGGTTCGGCCACGGTTGCCCAGGCTGTCCTCGTGGGTGATAGCGCCTTCACGCACATAAGTGATGATTTCCATGTCGCGGTGCGGGTGACGCGGGAAGCCGGTGCCAGCTTGAATCACGTCGTCGTTCCACACTCGCAATTGGCCCCAGCTCATGCGGCTTGGGTCGTAGTAGTTAGCGAACGAAAAGTGGTGATGGGCGTTCAGCCAGCCGTGATCGGCGCCGCCAAGGGATTTGAAAGGTCGAAGTTGCAGCATGATCAGTTCCTCCATTAGCAGGGCCGGCCTAGGCAGCAGCGCCGCTGGTGATGACTCTTCAGTCGATGGAGCGATCATCCATCAATTATGTATCGATAAAAAGCGTAAGTTTTGCGTCATTATGATCGAAATATTAAATACTTATCGATTCCTCTTTTTATCCTGTTACCTGCACTTGATCGGCTAACCCCCTGACCCGAAAGCATTTCGCTGGAGCTTGACGGCGAATGGGGCGACCATAGGCGCTTTGTCGTTGAACGCTGATATCCGGAGCCCGCGTGTCGCACGATTTCCCCACCGAGCCACCCCACCAGCTGCCGCCTGATCTGTCCGTCCCTGAGCGTCTGCCATTCTTCAAGCGTCTGTTGGCGCGGATGATCGGACGCGGTTTATCAAAAATGCAGGCCCAGCACGTGCCTTCGTGGACCCAGGGCCATGCCGATGGTTTTCTCAATGGTCACGCCGAGGGCATGAACGAGGGTTATGCCGAAGGGCATCTGGACGGCATCGAAGAGGGCCGGCGTGTCCTGGTGATTCGTGACACCCGGCCCGAGGCGCATCGAGGGCCCCGGGTTGACGACCATCTGTTCGACGACTGGCGCCTGCCGCTTCCCAACGAACTGAAAAAACGCATCAAGGCCGATGTCGCCGAGAAGCTGCCTGCTCACGCGCAGCCGACCACGGCGCAATGGAAGATGATCTTCAGCGAAACACCCTCCACGTACGTCATCGCTGGCGCCGGGGCGGGCAAGTCCACCTCGCTGGTGCTCCGGGTCCTGCTGCTCGTTCACTATCTGGGCTTCGAGCTGGATTCGATGACCGTGGTGACCTTCACCCGCGAATCGCGCAAGGACTTCATCAACAAGCTGATCGAGATCATGGCGCTGTGGGGGCACGACCTGTCGCTGCGACAGGCCCGTGATGTGGTGCGCACCTTCCACTCGCGCATTCTGCCGCTGGTGCGCAGCCTGCCGGGTTTCGAGCAGTTGCAGGCATTCGAAAACCTCAGCAGTCAGAGTGGCAACCTGTTCGGCGGCAACCTGCTTGACGATGGCGCCGACAGCAACCCGTTCGATCTGCGGATCAACGACGCACAGCGTCAGCAGATGAACCTGTGTTATCGCGATCTGTACGCCGCCAACCAGCGTTTCCGCGAGGTAATGGCGCCTTTGTACAGGTACTCGTTGCAACTCAAGGAGCTGGACCGCGATCACCCGGACGTGCAAAAACGAATTACCGTCATGGGGCTGTCGTCCAGGCGCGATGAAGAACTGTGCGATGTGATCGAGGATTTGTGGATACGCGCCGGCGCCTGGCCGATTCAGGGCGTGGAGCCGATGCGTCAGACTGTCGAGGTCAGCGGACTGACCTTCCATGTGCATGGCTATGCCGCTGAACTGGACGCGTGGATCGTGCTGGGTTTCGACCCCAGCGAAGACCAGCACCTGCGCCGTCCGGACGCCAAACTGCCAGTCTGGGCCGAATGGGTGATCAAGCGCACGCTGTTCCAGGCCTTCTGCCGCAAGCCGGTGATCTGGCTGGAGAACTACGAAGCGTCGCGCGGCATGATGCAGTCGCTGTCTGGCGCGGCAGTGGCGGGGCCGGGCTTCGACTACAAGGTCAAGGGCGAGCTGAGTGCGGCGCCTTTGCTGGACTGCTTCGTGGCAGCTGCCGGGTTCATCGAGAACCTCGGGCTGGACGTTCCGGACGCCGTGTCGCAGATGAGTTTTTCTGATCAGGACCCGGACCGGTTCTTCTTCGAAGGCCTGAGCCTGTTCTGGAAAGCCTTCGAGGATCACTTGCTGGAGCAGACGCCGCCGGTGATGACTTATAACCGGATGTTTTCGCTGTTCGGGGAAAACTCCCCGGAAAACCTCAAGCTGGTCAGCGACGAAGGGCTGCGGCCACTGTCGCACTTGATGATCGACGAGTTCCAGGACGTCTCGCCGCAGATCGTTTCGTGGATCCGCGCCACGCTTCGGGAGATCCGCAGCCGAGGGCCTGCGTTGCATGTCGGCCGTGGCGCGCAGCGATCCTCGTTGTTGTGTGTGGGGGACGACTGGCAGTCGATCTATGGCTGGCGCGGCAGTTCGCCGAAGTTTTTCATGGAATTCCCCAAGGAGTTCCCGTCGCCGGGCACCACCAAGGTCATGCTCAGCGACAACTTCCGTAGCCATCAGCACATCATCGACGCTGCCGAACATATCGTGCGTGCGGCTCCGGCGATCAGCGGCAAGAAGGCCAGGGCCAGCGGCCCGGTCCAGGAGTTGCTGCCGGTCACGGTGCTGGATCGTGATGACGATCGTCTGGTGGCCAGCCTGATCGAGCATTACAACGCAGGGGATTCGGTGCTCCTGCTGTATCGCAAAGGCAGCGAGCGCAGCAAATTGCCGGAGGCGTTGCAGGCGGTGGTCAATGCCGACTACGCCTTGCCGCCCCAAGAGCGTCGCCTCAAGCAACTGACCTACCACAGCTCCAAGGGTTTGCAGGCCGACGCAGTATTCCTGCTCGGCGATTGCCAGCACCTGACCCAGTCGCCTTACAAGAATCAGGTTTACCAGATGGCAGGTCTGGGCAAGGAGGGCGATCTGGAAGCGTTCGATAACGCGCAGAAAGATGAGGTGCTACGCCTGGCCTATGTCGCCATCACCCGCGCGGTGCGCCATTGCTATTGGTTCATCGATGCGGCGGGCAATGACGACGCCGCGATTCCCAAGGCCTCGGCGCGGATTGCCGGGGACAAGGCGTTTTTCGAGGATCGGCGTGGGGTTGTACAGGAGTCGCGAGAATGACTCGGTAGCAGCACGGCTTGGCGCGGTCGGACGATAGCGGTGGGTCAGTAGACAACTTCATGGCTGACCCACCGCTCGTCCTAATCGCGGCCCGTACCGTCGTGACCTCCGGCGTCTCCCACAGGGATCGCGTAACACCCCAAAACCACGTTCGCTCTTGATCTTGCTTCTAAGTGCGGGGAAGTCCAGGCGACACCAATCGCGACTTGGGTGCAGGCTGAACGCAGGTGGCGCGCAGTGGGCCGAGCGGCATGGATGCCGCGAGAGCCGCCCCCCGCCATGGATGGCGGATGGCGGCGGGCCCACGGAGCGTCGCCTTCGTTAAGGTATTCCGACGAAGCAGGAACCCAACCAGGAGCAAGCACTTTTGGTTACTGTTGGTGCTTTTCAAAAGTAACTCGCCAAAGGCGAAACGGTCTGGCGTTAGCCAGATCCCGAGGCGCCGGCTGGGTGAGGTCAAGCCTGATTCAGATACAGCGTCTGCTGCGGGGTAAAGGTTTCGAGCTCAAGCTCGATGGCCTCGATGATCCGCTCCACGTCCATGGCATTCATCACCGTCTGGCAGGGTATACCCGCGATGGCGATCACCGTTTCACCGCTGGCCCGGTCGAACAGGCGCGCGACCATACTGCTGGGTGCGTCCATGTTGGCTTCGAAGCCAACCGGATGAAAATGCCAGCGCATCAGCTGGCAGGCATTGGGAAACGTGACTTTGTTCATGGGGCCCACCTCGTTCAATCGAGCAATTCTTAAAGCTCCGCAGGGCAGGAAAACGGTGTCTGTACGCTTGCTTCGAAGAACGGCCAACGCGTGAGCCAGAGCATCGCGTTGCATTGTTCTGTATGACGTACGTCGAAGCGTGGATCCATAGTTCTTGAGTCAGGTAAAGGTAGCACCGACTTCTGACATGGATGGGAAAAAAATCCTACAGAAAGAAATAATTTACGTTTCCTTGAGGTCCGTCATATTCCGTTATAGCTGCACGACACTTCCAGTTGCTGCTGAATCGTTATTTCAAGATAAGGCATACGGCCATCATTTCCACTGCCGCTCAGGCAGTGACGCAGAATAACCGTCGGGTGTGAAAACCAGATGAAAAATCACAACTTTGAGCCAGATGTAACACGGAGTTAACACGCAAACGTTTTCTTTTTAATGTCGGATACAACAAAACCCACGTTTTAAAAAAACATTAAAGAGGACTGAATAAATAGGCGGGTCTGGCCGATAGAACAGATGGCGCAGGAGAATTGCCATAACAGCACTTCACATGGCGGCCATCATTTACCGAAGAGACGAACTGCAGTTTCTGGTGTTTGATCTTTGCATGGACGCACTCAGCCGGATCTTTTAAGAGAGACATTCCATGTCGATAAGAAACATGAACATCGCACCGCGTGCATTTCTGGGGTTCGCCTTCATCGCCGTACTGGTGATCGGATTAGGCTTTTTTGCGCTCAATCGCATGTCGGTCATTCGGCAGGCGACCACCGACATGGAAACCAATCAGCTGCCCAGCGTGGGTTATCTGGGCAACATGCTGGAGAACACGCTGCGCCTGCGCATCACATCGTTCCGCACCCTGGTCAACCGCGAGCCCGCCGCCCTGCGGGAAACTGATGGGCGCATCGCCGAGCTGATCGGCAAGTTGCAAGACGCTAAAAAGAACTACGCCGCGTTGCCTGCCGAGGGCGAAGAGTTGGCGGTTTATCGTCAATTTGAAGCGACCCTGGCCACCTTTCTTGATGTTCAGGCACAGGTGCTGGACCTGTCTCGTCAGGAAAAGATGGAAGAGATGCGCAACTTGATCAACACGCGCATGAAAGACGCCACCGACCTCATGGGCGTGCAGCTTAATCAGCTCATCACCATTAATAAGCAAAGCGCGGCCGAGGCAACCGTTGTTTCAAAACAACAATATGACGGCGCTAATATCGGCGTTATTTCGGTGTCGGTCATTGCCGCACTCATGACCATCTTTCTGGCCTGGCTGCTGACTAAAAGTATCGTTAACCCGCTGTCTAGAGCGGTGCGTGTTGCCGAAGAAATTGCTGCTGGCGATCTGACCCGACCTATTGAAGTCGACGGCCATGATGAAGCCACACAGCTGTTGAAGGCTTTGGCGACCATGCAGCAAAACCTGCGTAAGACCATCGAGCTGATTTCCGGCTCGGCCACGCAACTGGCCTCTGCGGCGGAAGAGCTTAGTGCGGTAACGGAAGAATCCTCTCGTGGCCTGCAACAACAGAACAATGAAATCGAACAGGCGGCGACGGCCGTCAACGAAATGACCGCAGCGGTTGAGGAGGTGGCGCGCAATGCGGTGTCGACATCCGAAGCCTCGCAGCAATCCAATCAGACTGCGCGTCAGGGCCGTGATCGAGTGGTCGAGACCGTCAAATCGATTCAGGACATGACCCAGCAGATTCAGGCGACCACCGGCCTGGTGGAAGGTCTGGCGGAGCAGGGGCGCGATATCGGCAAGGTGCTGGACGTGATCCGCTCCATCGCCGAGCAGACCAACTTGCTGGCGCTCAACGCCGCCATCGAAGCGGCACGCGCCGGTGAAGCAGGGCGCGGTTTTGCGGTGGTGGCCGATGAAGTGCGGGCACTGGCCCATCGCACGGCGCAGTCGACTACCGAAATCGAGCAGATGGTGGCCGGCATCCAGACCCGCACCGGCGATGCGGTGCAGTCGATGTCGCGCAATACCGACAGCACGCGCAGCACCTTGAGCCTGGCCAATTCGGCGGGTGACGCACTGGAACTCATTACCGAGGCGATTTCGCAGATCAACGAGCGCAATCTGGTCATTGCCAGTGCTTCGGAGGAGCAGGCGCAGGTGTCGAGGGAAGTGGATCGCAACCTGGTGAACATTCGCGATCTGGCGGCCCAGACCGCAGCGGGTGCCAACCAGACCAGCGCCGCCAGCCACGAACTGTCGCGTCTGGCGGTGGATCTGAAGGCGATGGTGACGCGTTTTGTGATTTGACCTCACCTGTGGGGTGATGAACGTCTGTAGCAGTGTCTGGCTTGCCGGCGGTTTCGATGTTGATGACGCCACCGCCGGCAAGGCGGACTTCTACACAATCAGCGATTCCAGAGTTCTTCATTCACCAGATTCGCTGGCCGTTCTCCGGCCAGCGCGCTGAGCAGGTTGTCCACGGCACAGCTCGCCATGGCCTCCCGGGTTTCGTGGGTGGCCGAGCCCATGTGCGGCGTCGCCACGACGTTGTCGAGTTTCAACAGTGGCGAATCCGCAGCGATAGGCTCACGCTCGAACACATCCAGACCCGCCGCGCGGATCTGCTTGTTCTGCAGCGCGTGAATCAGCGCCTGTTCGTCCACCACCTTGCCCCGTGCGATATTGATGAAGATCGTCTCGGGGCGCATCTGCGCGAACTGCTCGGCGCCGATCAGCCCCTCGGTCTCTGCGGTCAACGGCAGGGTCATGCAGACAAAATCCGCTTCCTGCAACAGCGCCTCCAGGCTCCGGTACTGGGCATTGAAGCGCGCTTCCACCGCGGGTTTGCGCGAATGGCTGTGGTAGATCACCGGCATGCCGAACCCGAAGTGGCCCCGTTGTGCGACCGCTTCACCGATCCGCCCCATGCCGATGATGCCCAGTTTTTTGCCGTGCACATCGGTGCCGAAATGCTTTGGGCCGATGTTCTGGGTCCACTGGCCGTCACGCACCATGCTCGCCAGTTCGACCACACGCCGGGCGGTGGCCATGATCAGGGCAAACCCGGTGTCGGCGGTGGTTTCTGTCAGCACGTCCGGGGTGTTGGTGAGCAAAATGCCGCGCGACGTCAGGTAGTCGATGTCGTAGTTGTCGACACCCACCGAAACGCTCGAAACGGCCTTGAGCTTCGGTGCGAGATCAAGCAGTTGCGCGTCGAGTTTGAGGCTGGCCCCAAGCAAACCGTCCGCTTGCGGCAGGGCATCGCGCAATCGGGCGATGCCGTCAGGGCCTTTGGGATCGTCGATCAGGGTGACTTGTGCCTGTGCCTCCAGGCGCTCCATCAGGGGCGCCGAGAGTTTTTTGTAGAGAACGACATGCTTCTTCATCGAATGATTTCCAGATCAGGGATGCGCAGGCGTGCGACGAACATTCGGCTCATCGCGCACCGGCTTTGTGGAGTTGTCCGGTTTGAGCAGCAGGGTCAGCACCACCGAAACCAGCAGCGCGCCACTCATGAACAGGTAGGACGCGCTCAGGGTGCCAGTGGCGCCGTTGAGGTAACCGACCAGATACGAACCGGCGAACGAGCCCAGTGCACCGAGGCTGTTGATCAGCGCCATGGCGCCGCCCGCGACGTTCACGGGGAGGATCTCCGGCACGATGGCGAAGAACGGACCATAAGGCGCGTACATGCAGGCGCCGGCGATCACCAGCAGCGTGTAGGACCACCAGAAATGCTCGGTTCCCAGCGCGTAAGAGCCGTAGAACGCGATGGCGGCCAACAGCAGCGGTGGCCAGACGAACAGTTTGCGTTTCTGCAGTTTGTCCGAGGCCCAGGACACCAGCACCATGCCGATCACCGCTGCCAGATACGGCAGGGCCGACAGCCAGCCGGCCTCGACCATGTCCATCTGCATGCCTTTTTTGATGATGGTTGGCAGCCACAGTACGAAACCGTACACGCCGATGCTCCAGCAGAAATACTGCGCAGCCAGCAGCAGGACTTTCGGCGAGCGGAAGGCTTCGGCGTAGTTCTTCACCGGTTTGATGCCAACCTGTTCGGCGTCCAGACGCGCTTGCAGTTCGGTTTTCTCTTCAGCGGTCAGCCACTTGGCCTGAGCCGGGCGCTCGTCCACCAGACGCCACCAGATAAAGGCCCAGATCACCGCAGGCAGACCCTCGACGATGAACATCCAGCGCCAGCTGAAATGCGCCACCAGATAACCCGAGACCACCGACATCCAGAGCATGGTCACCGGGTTGCCGAGGATCAGCACGGTGTTGGCCCGGGAGCGTTCAGCCTTGGTGAACCAGTAGCAGAGGTACACCAGCATTGCCGGCATCACCGCCGCTTCGACCACGCCGAGCATGAAGCGAATGCCGATCAGCATGTAGGCGTTGGAGACGATCCCGGTCAGGGTCGCCAGGCCACCCCAGAGAATCAGGCTGACGAAGATCAGCTTCTTCACGCTCTTCTTCTGCGCGTAGATCGCGCCAGGTACTTGAAAGAAGAAGTAGCCGAGGAAGAACAGCGCACCCAGCAACGACGACATGCCGGGGGTGATGTGCAGGTCTTCGGCCATGCCCGAGGCTGCGGCGAAGCCGTAGTTGGCGCGGTCCAGATAGGCCAGGCTGTAGGTGATGAACACGATCGGCATGATCAGCAGCCAGCGACGTTTGAGGCCGGCGTGCTTGACGTTTTCGAGTAGCTTTTCCATTTCAGGCTCCCTGAGCATGTTGTTTTTGTCGCAGCAGGTGAATGGGAACAGTGTGTGCACGCAAATGAATAATGAGGGAATCAGGCGGTCTGTCGTCGCGGGGATTCGTTGAGTTCGGCGGCTTGCAATGCGGCGCGGGTGGGCAGGCCCTCCATGTCGCCACGGCTCTGAACCGCCTGGCTACCGACCCAGTTACCCCGCGCCGTCGCTTGAGCGAAGCCGAGGTTTTCCAGCAGGGCGCTGATCACGCCCACCGCGAAGCCGTCGCCCGCGCCAACCGTATCGATGACCTTGGCCACTGGAACGCCCGGCACGAAGGCCTCGTTCAGCTGAGTGCGGTAATACGCGCCTTTTGCGCCGAGCTTGATCACTACCGCCTCGACACCCATGTCCAAATAAAATTTTGCGATGTCGGCAGGGGTGTCGTAGCCGGTCAGCAATTCGCCTTCAGCCATGCCCGGCATGACCCAGTGCGCCAGACTCGCCAGATGGTTGACCTCGCGAATCATCACAGTCTGACTGGACCACAGCGAAGGCCGCAGATTGGGGTCGAATGACACGCTGCGTCCGGCATCGCGCATCTGCGTCATCAGCACATGGGACAGCTCGCGGCAGGTCTCCGACAACGCCGCCGGAATGCCAGTGGCGTGCAGGTGCCGCGCCTTGAGCAGGTCGGGAACGATGTCGTTCACCGAAAGATGGCTGGCGGCCGAACCGCGACGGAAGTATTCGACCACCGGGTCGGCGCCTTCCAGCTCCAGCGACTTGAACTGAAAGCCGGTCGGGTGCGCGGGGTCGACCGCCACATGGCTGCAATCGACACCTTCCTGTTGCAGGCTGTCGGTCACGAAGCGGCCCATCGAGTCGTTGCCGACCCGGCTCAGCCACGCCACCTTGAAACCCAGCCGCGACAGGCCGATGGCGACGTTGCTGTCGGCGCCGGCGATGCGCTTCTCGTAATGACGAACCTGAGCCAGATCGCCGGTCTGTTCGGCGACCAGCATGGTCATGGTTTCGCCGAAGGAAAGGATATCGATCTCAGACATGGCTCAGGGCCTCGCTGGCGGATTGAACGGCGACGGACGATTGGCCGAGGTGGGCGAGGGCGTCGACCTGAACCCGGGTCACTTCCAGCAGGTCGTCGCCTTGCAGCGGGTATTCGACCGCGCGAGGCAGGCCGCTGGGCATGTGCTTGAGCAGTTGCTCCCACTGCTGCAGATCGGCGGCTTTTGGTGGCACGGCGATCAGCTTCCCCGCCGCAGTGCGCACTACAGCCTTGCAATGCACGTATTCGACATAGCGGCCCAGGTCCCGGGCGGCGCTGGAGGCAGACTGTTCCTGCCACATCCAGTTGCCGATATCGAAAGTCATGCCAATGGGCATCTGCAGCGCGTCGACGCGGGCGAAGAACTCAGCGAGCGGCGCGATACGACCGCCCTGTGGCGTCTGATCGTTTTCCACCAACAGATGCACGTCGTAACGGGCCAGGCGGTCGGCCAGCGCGGCGACGTCGCTGTCTTCGGTCAGATGGCCCAATGAAACCTTCAGCCAGGCTGCACCACAGGCGCTGGCCCGTTGCAGCGTCGGATCAAGTTGCGGATTCGGTTGATTCTGGCCCTCGAGCCACAGTTCCAGCGGCGCCGAATACAGGCATTCCAGGCCCTGAGCGCGAATGGCTTCGCCGAGGGCTTGCAGGTCTTCGCGACCGCTGAACAGTTCTTCGCGCAGTTCGATCCGGGTCACACCAGCTTCCACCAGCAGCGGTATGAAGCTGGCCTGACCGCGTTGGCGTACGAGGTCGGCACCGAAGGCGCCCAGGCTGATGGCAACGGGGAATCGATTCATTGTTATTGTCCTCTGAAACCGGTTTCATTTTTGTTCGAGACAACAGCCTCGAAGAAAGTTCTTCAAATCATCAGGTCTGAAGACCTGCGGTAGTGAAAAGGGGGATTCAGGATCGCTGTCGGGTGGAGCCGCGTACGATCAATTCGGCAGGAAAGTCGTAGGTCTTCACCGGCTCCTGATCGCCACGCAAACGGCCGAGCAGGCACTCGAAGGCCGTCACGCCAATGTCGTGGGTCGGTTGCGCCAGGGAAGTGATGCCGCTGCCCACCAAGGGGTACCAGTCCAGGTCATCGAGGGCGATCAGGCCGATGTCGTCGAACAGATGGCAGCCCAGATTGTGCAACTGGCGGGTAGTGCTGAGGGTGGCGACGCCGTTCCCGGTGAACAGGGCTTTGGGGCCATGGCCGGTCTGGGCGAGGAATTCGCGCAGATGATCGCGCAGGTTGTCGCCGGTCTGGTGCACCCTGCCACGCATGCCGGAACGCTGGGAGATTCCTGCCTTGAAGGCGTCAACGCGCTCGACCCGCGAACTGGTGCCGTCTTGCGGTTCGGTCACCATGAGGATGTCGCGATAGCCGGTTTGTTGCAGGTGATCCAGCGCCTGTTTCACCGCTGCGATATTGTTCAGCCCGACCAGATCGCTCTGCAACTGATCGACCTTGCGATCCACCAGTACCATGGGCAGTTCGGTGTGCAGTTCGCGCAGTTCATCCAGATGATGGCCGAGGGTGTTCACGATCAGGCCTTCGATGTTGTACGAGCGCAGCGCTGCCAGATGCAGGCGCTCCTGCTCGTCGTCGCGGTCGGTGTTGCACACCACCAGGCTGTAGCCGTGCTTGCGGCAGGCGGTTTCGACGCCGTGCATCACGGCAATGGAATAGGGGTTGCGGATGTCGGCCACCAGCATGCCGATCAGGCGGGTGCGCCCGCGTTTCAGGCCGCGGGCCATCTGGTTGGGGCGATAGCCGAGGGTTTCGATGGCGTGTTCGATGCGCCGGGCAATGGCCTCGGACAGCAGTTGCCGGTCGTCGCCAATGAAGCGCGAGACGCTGGCTTTGGACACGCCTGCCATGTCGGCGACGTCATTCATGGTGACGCGGGCACGCGTCGGGTTTGACATGTTGTTCACGGCCTGACCCTTTTTTGGATTTATCAGCAGGCTTTTACGGAAAGCGTTCGTTGCTCTGAAACCGGTTTCAGGAAACACCAAAGTGCGCCCGTCGTCAACACGGGATCGGATGAAAGGTGGAGCGATGTTGGCCGTCGGTCCCGATCCAGCGGCTTGCACAGAACCGATGTGGGACGGAGCTTGCTTGCGAGTGCAGTGGCTCAGTCACCCTCAGTGCCGGATGTAACGACGCTTTCGCGAGCAAGCTCCCTCCCACAATGGACCGCAACAATTCCCGCAACCGCGTCGATTTCCCTTACCCAGGCGACCGACTCAGAATTTTCGCGGAAAGTAGGAATGAGCAGTTGTCAGCAGCCGTCCCGGTCTGCATGCTGCCTTTTCAATTGTGTTACAGGACCTTTCAGCGCATGTCTGCCACTGCCCGAGATGCCGATTCAGCTTCCCGCCGTTCGGCGACCGTTCTCAGCCTGTGCCTGCCCAGCGATGTCCTGTTGTATCTGTTACTGCCGATGAACGCCGATGCGTTCGGCATCAGCCTGGCCGAGGCGGGGATTCTGCTGGCGGCCAACCGGCTGGTGCGGATTTTCGGCTACAGCTATGTGGTGCGTTTCTACGCCAGGCATGGCGATCGCCCGACCGTGATGCTGGCCGCACTGGTGTCGGCGCTCTGCGCGTTCGGCAACTCGTTCTTCACCGGCTTCTGGTGGCTGCTGATCCTGCGGCTGGGCTGGGGGCTGACGTTCGGCGCGCTTAACCTGTCGACCCAGGCGCTCGCGACTTCCGAACCGGGCGGCGCGGCACGCCGGGCAGGGACTTCGCGGGCGATCATCGCCATCGGGCCGATGCTGGCCTTGCCGATAGGCGCGCTGATCAGCCTGCATTTCGGCCCACGTCTGATTTTCCTGATCCTGGCGTTCTTCTCACTGGCGGCGCTGTGGGTCGCCAAGGGCTTACCGAAGATCCCTCATGCGATGCCGACTGCAACGGGAAGGCGTTTCAGGGCACCGGACAGCATCGCCATGTGGTCCTTCATCGAAGGTGTCGCGCTGGACGGGCTTTTCATTTTTGGCCTGTCGTTGCAGGCGCAAACCGTCCTTGGCGGCAATGCGGTGTTCATCGCCGGCGTGCTGTTGGCGCTGCGTTATGTTTCGGAAATGCTCCTGAGCCCCTTGGGCGGGCGCGCGGCCGCCGCGTTCGGAGCGGTGCGTATGCTGGTGGTGTTTTCCGCGCTGACCACCCTTGCGCTGACGGCGTTCGGCTTCCACTGGCTGATCATCGGTGCAGGCAGTGTGTTGATCCTGCGCGCCCTGCAATTGCCGTTGGTGACCACCCTGGTGGCGGAGCGAAATCCGGGGCCGGGGCGGGTGCAGGCATTGGCCGGCAACGCAGTGTGGCGCGACGTTGGCGCCGGGGTCGGGCCTTTGCTGGCGGGGGTGTTGCTTCCCATCGCGTCGCCGTCCTGGGTCTACAGCATTGCGGGTTTGGCGGTGGTGATCAGCGCCATCATATGCAGCCGCTACAAGGCACGTGAAGTGGTGGCGTGACCGTCTGCTGATACATCCTCTTACATACCATTCGGCGATTGATCCGGAAAATCAGAGGTTTGCGTGCAACCTCTGAGGCAATTTCACCTCTGATGGTCATTCTTCATACGGACATAAAGCTTCGCTAGTCTGCAGTCGCTAGCTAATCGCCAGTTCACAGGGACGTTGCACAGGGCGCAGAGCCCTTCACGCATCATCGGAACACAGGCCATCATGACCTTTTTCAAATCACCCTTGTTTGCCGCCGCGCTCCAGCGCTTCGCTTATTTCCTGTTGCCGATTCTCCTCATCTGCTCAGCGGTGTTCTGGTTCACCGTAGGCCGCGGCGTGCATGCCGAACCTAAAAACGGCACGCAAACCCTGGTGTTCCTGCGCCACGCGGAAAAACCCGACATGGGCCTGGGCCAGCTGAATTGCCAAGGCCTCAATCGCGCCATCGACCTGTCCACGGTCTTGCCGGAGACCTTCGGCAAGGCCGATTTCATCTTCGCCGCGAACCCCAGTCGCCATGTCGAAGAGGGTGCCGGCGATCATTCCTACAGCTACCTGCGGCCGCTGATGACCGTCGGCCCCAGCGCCATCAAACTCGGTTTGCCGGTCAACATCGACTTTGCCGCCAACGACACCAGCGACCTGGCAGACGAGTTCATGCGCGACAAATACCACGACTCCACCATCTACACTGCCTGGTCCCACGGTTACCTGCCGGAGTTGATCAACAAGGTCGCTCAGGAGGCGTCGGGCGAAAAATTGAAGCTGGTCAACGACTGGACGGGCGACGATTTCGACTCGATGCTGGTGCTGACCCTGAAATGGAACAACGGCAAGGCCACGCTGCAGTACGAGAACTACAAGCAGAACCTCAACGGCGGGGCAGTGGGTTGCCCGAGCTGAGTGCTTGGTCCCACCCCTCGACTCTGTAGCAGCCCGGCCGTGCTGCTGCAGAAGCCGCTCCGACTTCAGTTTCGTTGTGTTCTCAGAAGGGCTGCGTTAGCGTTCAGCTGGTCTGAATTCTCCCCCGGCGCTCCCGATGCTCGACACTTCGCACCTCCAGGCCACCCGACTTTTACCGTTCAATCCCCCTTTCGATTGGCAACGCATGCTCGATTTTTTCGCGGCACGGATGACTGCGGGAGTCGAGGCGGTGATCGATGGCGTGTACCTGCGCAATATCGAATTCAAGGGCAGCGTCGGCACGCTGTCAGTAGCGATGGCACCACAACAGGATCACCTGATCGCCACGGTGCACGGGGAGGTGAGCCGGCACATCGATGCACTGGTCGAACCCATTTCCCACATGTTCGACCTGCACGCCAACCCGGATGAGATCGACCAGGGTCTTTCGAGCGATCCGTGGCTGGCATCGCTGGTGCAGACGCGACCCGGATTGCGCGTACCGGGTGCCTTTTCGGGGTTCGAACTGGTGGTGCGGACCATCGTCGGTCAGCAGGTGAGCGTTAAGGGCGCGACCACCATTGTCGGGCGTCTGGTGCAGCGTGCAGGGGTTCAGGTGCCCGAAAGCCCCATCGAGCCACTGGCCTGGCGGTTTCCGACCCCCGATGCGCTGGCACGGGTCGATCTGGACAAGATCGGCATGCCGGGAAAGCGCGTCGAAACCCTGCAACGCGTTGCAGCAGCGGTGGCCAGCGGCGAACTCTCCTTGAACGTCAGCCATGGCGATGACGTCGGTGAGCTGCGTCGTCAGTTGCTGGCGACGCCGGGCATCGGCCCGTGGACGGTTGAATACATCGCCATGCGCGCCTGGCGCGATCCGGATGCATGGCCGGCGTCGGACCTGGTGCTGATGAACCTCATGACCCTGCAGGACCCGAGCCTGACCCGTCTGGCTCTGCACAAAGCGCGGGCCGAAGCCTGGAAACCCTGGCGCGCCTACGCCGCCATGCACATCTGGAATTCCGCAGCCGACGTGGCGGGCAAGGCCAAGGGCGGCTGATCGCGAATTTGAACGCAAGAACTGGATGGCCCGGATAAGCGTGGCGGTTAACATGGGCCCATTCCGACCCGCCTGACGTCATTCAAGGCCAGGTCGACATTCACCAGGAGGCTCGCAATGGCGTTCACCTTTCGCTTTATCGAATCCCCGGTCGGGCAGTTGAAGCTGATCGCCAAAGGCCCGTGCCTGGCGGCGATCCTCTGGGAAAACGACCGCCCCAATCGCGTGCCGCTGGGCCACATGAGCGAGGACCAGGGCAGCGCGATTCTTGATCAGGCCGAACGACAGCTCGCCGAGTATTTTGCGGGCACCCGTAACAGCTTCGATCTTGAGCTGGATTTTCACGGCACCGAATTCCAGAAGAAAGTCTGGCAGGCCTTGCTGACCATTCCCTTCGGTGAAACCCGCAGCTACCTCGATATCGCTATTCAGATCGGCAATCCGGCGGCGGTGCGTGCAGTGGGCGCGGCCAATGGCAAGAACCCGATTTCCATCGTTGCGCCTTGTCACCGGGTGATCGGCAGTTCGGGCGCGCTGACCGGTTTTGCCGGTGGTCTGGCGGCCAAGGAGTTGTTGCTGACGCTGGAAGGCGGGATGCCGCAGCCAGCCAAAAAGCGCCGCAATGATGTCCCCTCTACTCAGGCTTCGCTGTTCTAGACTCATTCGTTCTGCTCGCACACCACACGTATTCAATGGAGATGAACATGCCTGCTTCTGCCAAAGCGTTTCGTGACCTGCACCATCAATCCACCGTTCTGCGTCTGCCCAATGCCTGGGATGCGGGAAGCGCACGCCTGCTTGAAAACCTCGGCGCCACCGCAGTGGCGACCACCAGCGCAGGTGTGGCCTGGTCTCAAGGCTATGCCGATGGCCGGGTATTTCCGATAGAGGTGGCAGTCAGTGTGGCAGCGAGCATCGTGCGCATCATCAAGGTGCCGCTGTCGGTGGACATCGAGAACGGCTATTCGGATGAGCCGCTGAGGGTCGCGGAAAACGTCAAGCGGGTGCTGGATGTCGGCGCGGTGGGCATCAACCTGGAAGACGGCCCCGATGCTCCCGAATTGCTGGCGCGCAAGATCGAAGCGATCAAGGAAATGGCGGCGAAGAACAACTTGGATGTGTTCATCAATGCCCGTGCCGATGTGTATCTGGCCAACCTGGTGGATGACGCGTCCAAGGTCGAAGAAACCTTGAAGCGTGGCCGGTTGTACCAGCAGGCGGGGGCTGACGGGTTGTTCGTCCCGGCGGTGATCGATGTCGAAGCAATCAGGGCCATCGTTCAGGGGGTTGATTTGCCGATCAACGTGCTTGCACGTCCCGGGCTGCCGGTCGCCGATGAACTGGCAAAACTTGGGGTGCACCGTCTGAGCGCAGGCTCTGCTGTGGCCCAGACATTGTGGGGGCATGCGCAGGAACTGGCCCGTGGTTTCCTTGAAGAAGGGCGTTCGGAGGCGGTGACTCAGAGCAGCATGACCTATCCGCAGATTCAGGCGTTGTTCGGGCATTGATGGCAGATTAGTCGCGATGCCCCAAGTCGCGGCTGATCTTCGCGCTGCATTCGAGCAACAAGCCCAGAAACCTTTCCTTCGCACCTGCCGGGTCCATCACGGCATCGGGCCCGGACAGGTTGATTGCGGCAGCGACCTTGCCGTTGTGATCTTTTACCGCAGTCGCAATCGCTGTCGAATAATCCGAGCGATGCAGCACCCATCCCAGGTTCCGGTCGCCCTCGATCAGCGCCTGTAGTTCCGGCAAGGTTCGCGGCGCGGGTGTCGGGTAGTCGTCAAGCCGAATATGCTGGTAGAGCGCGCCCAGCTCGTTATCGCTCAGCGCGGTCAGCAGCATGCGGCCCATGGCCGTGCAGTGACAGGCGATGCGTGTGCCCACGGGGATGTTCACCGACAGCCTTTGCGCCGCGAAGGCACGGTACAGATAGAGACTGTCGGTGTGTTCGCGAATGCTCAGATGGCAGGACAGCGAGGTGCGATCCCGCAGTTCGTTGAGGTGCGGCATCGCGACTTCAACGATGTCGCGACTGGCCAGATAGCTGAAGCCATCGCTGATCACCCGCGCGCCGAGTTCGTACTGAGTGTTGTGCTTGTTCAGGTAACCCATGCTGGTCAGGGTGAACAGGATGCGGTACACCGCCGACGTGCTCACGCCAAGCCGCTCGGCGATCTCCTGAATGCTCAGGCTACGCGTCCGGGCATTGAACATGCCCAGCACACTCAGGCCGCGGGCGAGGGCGGGGACGCTGTAGTCGGTGTCCTTTTCCGGAGTTTCGAGGATGTTCATGACGGGCTCCATACTGTGCAGAATTCGTAGCAGCGCGGCGTGCCGGCGGTGACATGCTTGTTATCGCCACTGCCGGCAAGCCTTGCTGCTACAGAGGCAGTGGTCAGCGGCAGAGTGAGTCAACCCCCAACAACTGCCCATCAAACTCGGCCATGGCATCCAGCATCGCAGCCTTGAAATACTCAAGGGACGCCCGGTCGAACAGGATCTGAAACGCAGGCGCCCCCTGTTCACCAAGGTTGATCACGATCACGTTGATCCGCGCCGCCGACGTCTGTGCAACCGCACCCGCTGCGAACGCCTGTGGGCGCAGGTCGACGCCACACAGTTTCGCCATCACCTCGGCAATGCATGTCCCGCTCAATTGAAGCCAGGCGTGGCTGTCCTCGCGAGGCAGCAGGTAGTTGGCGCTGTGGTCCAGCTCCCAGCGTGCTTCTTCGTCGGCGACGCGTTCGCCACGATCACCCAGGCTGCCGAGGATGAAGTACTCAGTCTGTGACAGGCGCGCGACGTGGCTGCCGTCGGCCTGAGTCACGGCGCGGTTGGGAGCATCAGGCAGTTCGAAGCCACGGGCTTGCAGGTATTCGGCACTGTGCTGGCCACGAAAACCGACCCGCGGGATGTCAGTCAGGTCGACCAGTGCGCACTTTGCAAGCGCGCCGAGTGGTAGAGGTGCGCACGCCCGTTGGCTTTGTGCAGTAAGGCTGGACATTGTCAGAGCTCCTGGCGCTGGTTTTCAGGGTCGAAGAAGGGCAGTTTCACCACGGTGGCCTGGACGACTACGCCGCCCTCGACCCGAATCGGAATCTGCTGCCCTGGCTGGCTTTGATCGAAGTTGGCGTAAGCCAGGCCGATGATCTTGTCGAGTGATTGCGAGTATTCGCAGGAGGTCACGTTGCCGCTGATGTCCGGCCCGCTGCTTCCTGAATGAGTCAGCACCAGATGGCCTTCCAGCGGTTGCGGGCTGGCTTTGGGCAGGGTGAAGCCGACCAGTTTGCGTTTCTGTGGCTGGGCTTCGAGGATGTCCACCGAGCGGCGTCCCACGAAGAACGGCTTGGTACGACTGACCGCCCAGCCCATGTCGATTTCGGCCGGGTGGGTCATGCCGTCGGTGTCCTGACTGATGATCACGTGGCCTTTTTCCAGCCGTAGCAGACGCTGGGTTTCGACGCCGAAAGGACGAATGTCGAAGTCCTTGCCAGCCGCCATCAGCGCATCCCACAGCTTCAGCGCATGACGCGCGGGAACGTGAATTTCATAGCCCAGTTCACCCACGAAACCGACGCGCAACAGCCGCGCCTTGATCCCGGCCACGGTGCCCTGACGTACGCCCAGATACGGGAAGCCCTCTGGTGACAGATCAAGATCCTGACAGACTTTTTCCAGTACCTTGCGCGAATCCGGACCCGCCACGTTGACCGCTGAAATCGCTGCGGTGACGTTGGCGATGTCGACGTTCAAGCGCCATTGCGCATTCCACTTGAGCATCTGCTGATAAATGCGATCCACGCCGCTGGTGGTGGCGGTGACGTAGAAATGGTGTTCGCCGAATCGCGCGCAGACGCCGTCGTCGATCACCACGCCGTGCTCGTTGGTCATCAGCGCGTAGCGCGAGCGGCCGATCGGCTGTTTGAGGAAGGCGAAGGTGTACATGCGATTGAGCAGTTCGGCAGCATCCGGGCCGCGCACGTCCAGACCGCCGAGGGTGGAAACGTCGATTATCCCGACCTTGTTGCGCACGTGCAGCGCTTCGGCCTGCATGCACGTGTCGCGCTCGCTGGCCTTACCGTAAAACGCAGGGCGCTGCCAGATCCCGGCGGGCATCATCTTCGCGCCGGCATCCAGGTGGCGTTTGTGCATCGGGGTCTGGCGGTACGGGTCGAACGCACGACCAGCGACGTGGGCCAGTTTCTCCGCCTCGAAAGGAGGACGAGCTGTGGTGACGCCGGTTTCGCTGATGCTGCGCTGAGTCGACGCGGCCACCAGACGCGCAGTCGGCAATGCCGAGTGACGACCCTGTGACGGCCCCATGCCAACCGTGGAGTAACGCTTGACCAACTGCACGTCGCGGTAGCCGATCTTGGTCGCGTTGATGATGTCGCGCACTTGCAGGTCTTCATCGAAATCGACGAAATCCTTGCCCTTGGGGTGAGGGAAAATCGGCCACGGAAAATTAACCTGCGCTTCGGGGCGCATCGGCAAGGGCTTGGCGGCCAGTTCCAGGTTCAAGGCCACGACGATATCGGCAGCAGCATGAACGGCATCGGCCAGCACATTGTCCAGCGCGTGGTAGCCGTGGGCTGAACCTGCAACCGTCAGGTTTTTCGGCAGGCCGCTCAGGGTGAACTCAGCCAGGTGATCGTCGTAGGCCAGCTTGCCGCCGGCCTGACACAACAATTGATAGACGGGCATATAGCCGCCGGACATGCACAGCAGGTCGCACTCGAGCGTCAGCCCGCTGTTGGCAACCTGGCCTTGGCCTGTGATCTTGCGGATGTCGGCGCCGCTGACGTGGCGCATGCCTTTTTCGTGCAGGGCCTCGAATACCGTGCTGCCGAGATGGCAGGTGATGCCGCGCTTTTCCAAGGCCAGCAGCAGCGCGCGATCAGCAGGATTACCACGCATATCGACCAGCGCTGCGACTTCGACTCCCTGCTCATGCAGATCGAGCGCGGCGAGGTAACCATCGTCATTGCCGGTCAGCACCACGGCGCGTTTGCCCGGTTTGACCGCGTAGAGTTTCATCAGGCGCTGAGCGGCGCTGGTCAGCATCACGCCCGGCAAGTCGTTGTTGCGGAAGATCACCGGCTGATCGAACGAGCCGCTGGTGATCAGGCACTGCGTCGCGCGGACCTTGTACATGCGCTTGCCTTGAATCACCGGCAGGTAGTTGTCGGTGAACCAGGCGTTGCAGGTGGCCTTTTTCAGCACCTGAATGTTTGCGTGGCCCTCGACTGCATTGACCAGCTCACGACGCAGGGTTTCAGCGCGGGCGCCTTCTATGTCAAAGCGTGCGTAGGCCAACGAACCACCGAGCACCGGCTGTTGTTCGACCAGCAGTACCTTGGCGCCGGCGTTGGCGGCGGTCAGTGCCGCCTGCAAACCGGCCGGGCCTGCACCGATCACCGCAAGGTCTGCGAACAGATAGGCCTTGTCGTAATACTCAGGCTGGAATTTCAGGTCGAGCACGCCCAGACCGGCCTTCTTGCGAATGATTGGCTCCCACAGCTTCCACGCGCCCTTGGGCTTGTAGAACGAGCGGTAGTAAAAACCCACCGGCATGAACTTCGAGAATTTGCCGAGGTAGGCGTCCTTGTCGTTGTCCAGCGAGCCGCTGAAGTTCTGCCCGGTGACTTGCACGCCGTTTTCCAGCAGGTGACTGTCGGCCAGCACGTTAGGCTCACTCGGCAGTTGCACCAGGGTGTTGGCGTCCTGGCCGGCCATGGTCAGCGGGCCGCGCGGGCGGTGGTACTTGAACGAGCGGGACAGCAGGAAACGACCGTTGGCGAGCAGGGCGCTGGCGATGCTGTCGCCCGCAAAGCCCTGATAGGGTTTGCCGTCGAAACTGAAAGCCAGCGGCTGATTGCGGTCGATCAGCAGGCCCATGGGAGCGGCTAGACGGCTCATTGGGCGTTCTCCTTGGTGGCGGCGGCGTTGAATTCGACTCGGCTGTTAAAGACTTCCTTCGGATCGAAGGTGCGCAGGATTTCATCGCTGCCGGTGTGGCGTTCGGCGAGAAACCAGTAGCTGGACGGGTTGTGCATCCACCACTCGCGAACCACGCCCAACGTGTCTTCGCTGTTGAACACGTAATCGGCCCACTCGGCATCGGTGCAGGTCTGCGGATCGGGCATCTGCTTGAACTCGCCGCCGTAGGTGAATTCGCTGATATTGCGCGGCCCGTTGAGGGGGCATGTCATGACTTTCATCGGTTGCTCCTGCTCAAAGGCGGTTAGTGGCTGGCCGCGGTGGCGCCCATTTCGTTGACTTGCTGGAAGGTCGAAAACCGCTCCAGGCCAAAAGGCTTGATCAGCTCCGGCGTCTTGCCGCCGCTGGCGACCAGTTCGGCCATGGTCTTGCCGCAGACAGGCGTGGCCTTGAAACCCCAGGTGCCCCAGCCGGCGTCAAGGTAATAATTTTTCACCGGCGACAGCCCCATGATCGGGCTGTAGTCCGGAGTCATGTCGGTAATCCCGGCCCACTGACGCATCAATTTGGCGTTGGCCAGGAACGGGAACATCTCGATGGCGTGGGCCAGCAGGCTTTCTTTCAGGTCGAGCGTGGAGCGGGTGTTGAACAGCGGATACGGATCCGAGCCGCCACCAAACACGACTTCGCCTCGGCTGGTTTGCTGCACATAGCAGTGCAGAGCGGACGAGCTCACCAGCGGGTCAAGGAACGGCTTGAACGGCTGGGTCACCATGGCTTGCAGCGGGAAGGTCTGGATCGGCGAGCGAATCCCGGCCTTCTTCATCATTTGCGAGCTCATGCCCGCGACAGCCTGCACGGCGCAGCCGCACTTGATGGTGCCGCGATTGGTCTTCACGGCGGTGATGGTGCCGTTTTCGATGACCAGCTCCTGCACTTCGGTGAGCTGATGAATCTCCACCCCACGCTTGGCCGCCTGCTTGGCATAGCCCCAGGCCACGGCGTCGTGACGGGCTGTTGCGCCGTCCATGTGCCACAGGCCCGCGAGCACCGGGATATGGCCTGGGTCGAGATTGAGCGTTGGCACCAGTTCGCGAATCTGCTGGCGGTCGATCATCTCGGTGCGCCCGCCAAAGTGCTTGTTCACTTCAGCGCGCTGACGGAACGAGCGCACAGTGGCATCGGTGTGGGCCAGGGTCAGTTGGCCGCGATGGGAGTACATGATGTTGAAGTCGAATTCGTTGGACAGGCCTTCGAACATTCGCACCGATTCGGCGTAGAACTTCACGCCTTCACTGGTCAGGTAGTTGGAGCGGATCACAGCGGTGTTACGCGCGGTGTTGCCGCCGCCCAGGTAGCCCTTTTCCAGGACCGCGATGTTGTTGATGCCGTGGTACTTCGACAGGTAATACGCTGTGGCCAAGCCATGACCGCCGCCGCCGATGATGACTACGTCATAGGAGGACTTGAGTTCCTTGGGCGCAGGCAGATCGACCTCGACCGGGTATTCCGAGCTGAGCCCGTATTTCAGGAGATTGAAAGGCATACGGCCTCCGAAGGGCTGCTTTGCGTTGTGGACTGCTGCGCGTGGGCTTGTCGGGAATGAAACTGCTGAAGCGCCGCGGTGACGGTGTTTTTCATCAGGAAGGCGATGGTCATCGGGCCGACGCCACCAGGCACCGGGGTGATGGCCGAGACCCGGGGCAGGGCGCTGTCGAAATCAACGTCGCCCACCAGACGGCTGCGGCCGTCTTCTTCAATACGGTTGATCCCGACGTCGATCACTACGGCGCCCGGCTTGAGCCAGCTGGAATCGATCATCCGTGGCCGGCCTACGGCGGCGACTACAATGTCGGCCTGACGACAAAGCGCCTTGGCATCGACACTGCGCGAATGCACCACGGTCACTGAGCAATGCGCCTTGAGCAGCAGCGCCGCCATCGGCTTGCCGACGATGTTGGAACGGCCAATGACCACCGCGTGTTTGCCGCTGAGGTCGCCGCAGGTGTCGTCGAGCAACTGCATGCAACCGCTGGGGGTGCAGGGCGTCAGCACGTTGCGTCCCTGACTCAGGCCACCGACGTTTTCACTGTGAAAACCATCGACATCCTTGCCCGGTGCGATGGCTTGCAGGACGAGGGCTTCTTCGATGTGCGCAGGAAGTGGCAACTGCAGGAGGATGCCGTTGATGCTGTGGTCATCGTTAAGCTCTGTGATCAGCTTGAGCAGTTCAGCCTGAGTTGTCTCGGCGCTCAGGCGATATTCAAGCGAACGGATACCGGCCTCTTCGGCGCGCAGAATCTTGTTGCGCACGTAGACCTGACTCGCCGGGTCCTGGCCCACCAGAATCACTGCGAGCGCCGGCTCGATGCCGTCGCTTTTCAGTTTGCTCACATCGGCTTTCACGTTGGCCAGTACCCGGGCCGCAGCGGCCTTGCCGTCAATTACTTTGGAGGTATTCACCGGAAGATCACCGTTCTGTCCTTGTTGAGGAATACCCGATGCTCCAGGTGGTATTTCACCGCTTTGGACAGGGCCACCGTTTCGGTATCGCGGCCGGTGGCGACCAGGTCGTCCGGCAGGTAAACGTGGTCTACGCGCTGCACTTCCTGCTCGATGATGGGGCCTTCGTCCAGATCGCTGGTGACGTAGTGCGCGGTGGCGCCGATCAGTTTCACGCCACGCTCATAAGCCTGGTGATACGGCTTGGCGCCTTTGAAACCCGGCAGGAATGAGTGGTGAATGTTGATCGCCCGGCCCGAAAGCTGCTTGCACAGATCGTCGGAGAGGATCTGCATGTAGCGGGCCAGGACCACCAGATCGGTGCCGGTTTCATCGACCACTTTCATCAGCGCCGCTTCTTGCTGGGCCTTGGTGTCCTTGGTCACGGGCAGATAGATGAAACGGATGCCTTCGCGCTCGGCCATTGGCCGCAGGTCGAGGTGGTTGGAAACGATGGCGGTGATGGTCATGTCCATCTCGCCCTTGTGGTAGCGATAGAGGAGGTCGGTGAGGCAGTGGTCGAACTTGCTGACCATCAGCAATACCCGCATCGGCTCGCGGGTATCGTGCAGTTCCCACTGCATGCCGAACGCCTTGGCGACGTCCTCGAAGCCGGCCTTCAACTCGGCGATGTCGCCGGCGTGACCATCGTTGAAACGGAACACCGCGCGCATGAAAAATTTGCCGCTGAACTCGTCGTCGAACTGCGCCATTTCACCGATGTAGCAGGCATTGCCCGCCAGATACGAGGTGACCGCCGCGACGATGCCGGAGGTCGCCGGACAACTGATCTTGAGAATGAAATGGTTCTTTTCGTGTTGCATGGCGGTTCCTCTGGAAAGTGGCGGCAGCTCGATGCGAAGCGAAGATTCAGGGGTAAACAGTTTTTTCAGGGATGAATAAAAATTCCTATCAGGAATTAAATATTCTCGAAGGCTGTTTTATAGGCGAACGGAAACTGCGCGTCCAGAGGTTTCTGGAAACTTTTTTAACTGAGGGGAAATTTACTGGGCTAGCTTGATCGTTCCCACGCTCCGCGTGGTAACGCGGCCTTTGACGCTCTGCGTCGGTTCGCGCAATGACGCAGAGCGTCACGGGATGCATTCCCACGCAGAGCGTGGGAACGATCATTGTTTATGGGTGCGTCTGCGGGGGGGGGGCGTCAGCCGATTCAGTGATCGTTCCCACGCTCTGCGTGGTAACGCCGCCTTTGACGCTCTGCGTCGGCTGGTGATGTGACGCGCGGCGTCAACAGATGCATTCCCACGCGGAGCGTGGGAACGATCATGCGCTCGACCGTGGGAAGGATCATGCGCGAGAGCGTGAGGACGACGGGCTATGCGGGTTTCATTCCGCAGAACCGCCGTAGTTCATGATCGACAACAACCGGATCGGCACCTGCACCAGTTCTTCCGGCCCATGGGGGATGTCGCCGTAGAAGGTCAGGCTGTCGCCCGCTTCCATGTGGTACAGCTGATTGCCGTGGCGATACACCAGCTCGCCTTCCAGCAGATGCAGGAACTCGGTGCCGGGATGGGAGAAGGTCGGGAACTCTTCGCTGGCGTCATCCATGGTCACCATGTACGCCTCGAAACTCTTCTTCGGTCCACGCGTGTGGTTGAGCAGATGATAGGTGTGGCCTTTCTCGGTGCCGCGACGCACCACTTCCAGCCCTTCATCATGTTTGACCAATAGCGCGCTGCTGCCTTGCTGGTCGTACTGGCTGAACAGCTTGGACATGGGCATGCCCAATACGTCGCACAGGCGGCTGAGGTTATCCAGACTGGTGGAGACCTGGGCATTCTCGATCTTGCTCAACATGCCCTGGCTGATCCCGGCGATGCGCGCGACATCGGCCAGCTTCAGTTCCTGCGCCTGGCGCTGGCGCTTGATCTGAATCCCTAAGTACTGCTCGAGTTTCAACTTGGGTTGTTCTTCGTCAGGCGTATTCATCGGCTATGCACGGTTTCCGTTCGATAATTTTAATTTCGCACCAGGAATGTGCGATGCAGGCGCCGGCTGTTCAAATGTCGCCGGTTTATTCCCACAGCGAAAACCATATTCCCATATATAGAGTGGAAATTCTGCTTCGTCGTCCTATCTCAGCGTGGCATACCAAACTGGCAAGGCACTTGCATTCCTGTTGGGAAATTAAGTTTCCTGATCGGAATAAGTACCGAGCAGGCAGCGAAACAGCGGTTCTCAACCTCAACGTTTTGCCTTTCGCCAGGAGTGAACACTCATGTTGCCAACCGAAACACAGCGGCTGATCGAGGAGCACGGGATCAAATACGTGCTGGCCCAGTTCGTCGACATCCATGGATCGTCCAAGACCAAGTCGGTGCCGGTATCAGGTCTGGAAATGGTCGCTGAAGACGGTGCAGGGTTTGCCGGTTTCGCCATCTGCGGCATGGGCATGGAGCCTCATGGCCCTGATTTCATGGCCAAGGGCGATCTAGCATCCCTGACCCCGGTGCCATGGCAGAAGGGCTATGGCCGGGTCGTGTGCATCGGTCATGTGGAAGGCAAGCCATGGCCGTATGACAGCCGTTACGTGTTGCAGAAACAGGTCGAGCGCCTCAGCGACCGCGGCTGGACCCTCAACACCGGTCTGGAACCTGAATTCAGCCTGTTCAAGCGCGATGCCGCCGGTGGACTGCAACTGGTCGACGCCAGCGATTCATTGGACAAACCCTGCTACGACTACAAAGGCCTGTCGCGCTCCCGTGAGTTCCTCGAGCGCCTGACCGAAGCCTTGCAGCCAGTGGGCTTCGACATCTATCAGATCGACCACGAAGACGCCAACGGCCAGTTCGAGATCAATTACACCTACAGCGATGCCATGGAGTCGGCCGACCGATTCACCTTCTTCCGCATGGCCGCCGGCGAGATCGCCAACGACATGGGCATGATCTGCTCGTTCATGCCCAAGCCCGACCCGAAACGCGCAGGCAACGGCATGCACTTTCACCTGTCGATCGCCAGCGCGACCAACAAGAACCTGTTCCACGACGCCAGCGACCCGAGCGGCATGGGCCTGTCGAAAATGGCCTATCACTTCGCTGCCGGTCTGCTCGCCCACGGCCCGGCGCTTTGCGCCTTCGCCGCGCCGACCGTCAACTCCTACAAGCGTCTGGTAGTCGGCAACTCGCTGTCCGGCGCGACCTGGGCGCCAGCTTTTATCGCATTCGGTTCGAATAACCGCTCGGCCATGGTTCGCGTGCCCTACGGACGTCTGGAGTTCCGTTTGCCAGACGCTGGTTGCAACCCGTATCTGGTCAGCGCCGCGATCATCGCCGCGGGCCTGGATGGCATCGATCGCAAGCTTGAGATCGACAACGTCTGCAACGAGAACCTCTACAAGTTGAGCCTGGAAGAGATCGCCGCACGCGGCATCAAGACCTTGCCGCAATCGCTCAAGGAAGCCTGCGACGCGCTGGAAGCCGACCCGTTGTTCGCCGAGGTACTGGGCAACGAAATCGTCGGCGAGTTCATCAAGCTCAAACGCATGGAATGGGTGGAATACAGCCGCCATGTGAGCGATTGGGAAATCAAGCGCTACACCGAATTCTTTTAAAGCAGCGATGAGCTGCAAGCCACAAGTCACAAGCAAAAGCAGCGTTGTGGCGCACATCGAATTTTCTATCCATGCGGTCTGCTTGCAACTTGAAGCTTGCCGCTCCCGAACGAAGTGAGGACTGCCTTTATGTGTGGAATTGTAGGGCTCTATCTTAAAAACCCGGCGCTGGAATCCCAGCTTGGCAAGCTCTTTGAGCCCATGCTTGCGGCCATGACCGACCGTGGTCCGGACAGTGCCGGCTTCGCCATTTACGGCGACGAAGTGGGCGACGGCTGGGTCAAGCTGACCTTGCAGGCGACCACTGACAATTACGACTTCAAGGCGCTGGTGTCGGCGCTGGAAGGCAAGCTTGGCGCATCACTGGACTGGTTCCAGAACGCCAGCGCCATCGTGCTGAAAATCCAGGCTGAAGAGGCCGCCGTGCGCGCCGCGCTGGGTGAGCTGGCGCCGACCGTGCGCATCATGAGCGCCGGCAAGAGCATCGAAATCCTCAAGGGCATGGGTTTGCCGAAGGAGATTTCCGAGCGTTTCGGCCTGGGCAGCATGAAGGGCAGCCACATCATCGGCCACACCCGCATGGCCACCGAAAGCGCCGTGACCATGGAAGGCAGCCACCCGTTCTCCACCGGCGCCGACCTGTGCCTGGTGCACAACGGCTCGTTGTCCAACCACTTCCGTCTGCGTCAGGAACTGCGCCGCGAAGGGATCAACTTCGACACCGAGAACGACACCGAAGTGGCGGCCGGTTATCTGGCCTGGCGCCTGCAACAGGGCGACTCGCTGAAGACCGCGCTGGACAGTTCGCTGGAAGCGCTCGACGGCTTTTTCACCTTCGCCATCGGCACGCGCAACGGCTTTGCGGTGATCCGCGATCCGATTGCCTGTAAGCCGGCGATTCTCGCCGAGACCGATGACTACGTCGCCATGGCTTCGGAATATCAGGCGCTGTCGAGCCTGCCGGGCATTGAGAAAGCCAAGGTCTGGGAACCCGTTCCCGCCACCATGTACATCTGGGAACGCGAGTCGGCTTAAGGAGCACGCACATGAAAACTATTGATCTATCTACCTCAAGCGTCCGCGATCTCAACCAGGCATTGCACGACCAGGTCAAGAATCTTGAAGAGCGCGAGTGGGTCGTCACGCATCCCAACGGCGCCCACAACCTGGCCGTCGGCGTCAACGAAGCGGTGTCCGTGGATATCCAGGGCCACGCCGGTTACTACTGCGCGGGCATGAACCAGAAGGCGTCGGTCACCGTGCACGGCAACGTCGGCGTCGGCTGCGCCGAAAACATGATGTCGGGCTACGTACGCGTCAAAGGCAGTGCCTCCCAGGCCGCTGGCGCCACCGCTCACGGCGGTCTGCTGGTGATTGAGGGCGACGCGGGTGCGCGTTGCGGCATTTCCATGAAGGGCATCGATATCGTCGTCGGCGGTAGCATCGGCCACATGAGCTGCTTCATGGGCCAGGCCGGACGTTTGGTGGTGTGCGGCGACGCAGGCGATGCACTGGGTGACTCGCTGTACGAGACCAAGATCTTCGTTAAAGGCAGCGTCGAATCGCTGGGCTCGGACTGCATCGAGAAAGAAATGCGCGCCGAACACATCGAAGAGCTGCAAGCGCTGCTGAACCGCGCCGGCTTCAACGAAAAAGCCTCGGACTTCAAGCGCTACGGCTCGGCCCGTCAGCTGTACAACTTCAAAGTCGACAACGCCTCCGCGTACTGATTCAGGAGCAAGACCATGAGCGATTCCACTACTCCAAAAGCACCGCCAGTACTGCGCGAGTCTGCCACTTTCGATCGCCTGACCATCCAGGAAATCCAGCGTGCCGCCGAAACCGGCATCTACGACATCCGCGGTGGCGGCACCAAGCGCAAGCTGCCGCATTTCGATGACCTGCTGCTCCTTGGCGCCAGTGTTTCCCGCTACCCGCTGGAAGGCTACCGCGAAAAATGCGGCACCGACGTGATCCTCGGCAACCGCTTCGCCAAGAAGCCGATCCACCTGAAGATTCCGGTGACCATCGCCGGCATGAGCTTCGGCGCGCTATCGGCCAACGCCAAGGAAGCCCTGGGCCGTGGCGCGACCATCGCCGGCACGAGCACCACCACCGGTGACGGCGGGATGACCCCTGAAGAACGCGGACAGTCGCAGCATCTGGTGTATCAATACCTGCCGTCGCGTTACGGCATGAACCCTGATGACCTGCGCAAAGCCGATGCCATCGAAATCGTGCTGGGGCAGGGCGCCAAACCCGGTGGCGGCGGCATGTTGCTGGGTATGAAAGTCACCGAGCGCGTGGCCGGTATGCGCACCTTGCCGATTGGCGTGGATCAGCGTTCAGCGTGCCGTCACCCGGACTGGACCGGGCCGGATGACCTGGCGATCAAGATCGCCGAGATCCGCGAAATCACCGATTGGGAAAAGCCGATCTACGTGAAAATCGGCGCCAGCCGCCCGTACTACGACGTCAAGCTGGCGGTGAAAGCCGGTGCCGACGTGATCGTGCTCGACGGCATGCAAGGTGGCACGGCGGCTACTCAGGAGGTGTTCATCGAACACGTAGGTATCCCGATTCTGCCGGCCATTCCCCAGGCCGTTCAGGCGCTGCAAGAGATGGGCATGCACCGCAAAGTGCAGCTGATCGTCTCCGGTGGTATCCGCAACGGTGCAGACGTGGCCAAGGCCATGGCGTTGGGTGCTGATGCCGTCGCCATCGGTACGGCGGCATTGATCGCACTGGGCGACAACCATCCGCGGCTGGACGAAGAACTGAAGAAAATCGGCTCAGCCGCCGGATTCTATGACGACTGGCAGAACGGCCGCGACCCTGCGGGCATCACCACCCAGGACCCGGAACTGTCGAAACGTCTGGACCCGGTAGAAGGCGGACGCAGGTTGGCCAACTATTTGCGTGTATTGGTCCTGGAAGCACAAACCATGGCCCGTGCTTGCGGCAAGTCCCACCTGCATAACCTCGACCCCGAGGATCTGGTGGCGCTGACCGTGGAATCGGCGGCCATGGCCCGGGTGCCACTGGCAGGGACTTCGTGGATTCCGGGGACGCAGTACTAAGCAATCACTGCGCGCGACGCCCTGTAGCAGTCCGGCTTGCCGGCGGCAGCGATCTTGATGACGCCACCGCCGGCAAGCCGTGCTGCTACAGAGGCCATTTTCCGTCGGTCATTTTTTTGTTTTGTCCATTTCAAGAGGCCAGCAAGGCCCGACGTTTCATCACATCGCTATCTGCCAGACACTTTTCCATTCATTGCAGGAGCTTCGAAAATGGTTAACCGTCTACCCGGCAAATCCGTTCTTTCATTACTGGCGCTCAGCGCCTTCGTTCCTCTGGCCCATGCGGCCGACGCCCCGACACTCAACACCGGCAGCACGGCCTGGATGGTCACCGCCGCCGTACTGGTGCTGTTCATGTGCCTGCCAGGTCTGGCGCTGTTTTACGGCGGTCTGGTTCGGGCCAAGAACATGCTTTCGTTGTTCACCCAGTGCTTCGGCGTTGCCGGGCTGGTTGGCGTGCTTTGGGTGATCTATGGCTACAGCATGGTGGTCGACACCACCAACATGGTCGAGGGGCAGGTGAGTTTCAACAGCTTCGTCGGTGGCTTGAGCCGCGCGTTTCTGGCGGGTATGACGCCTGAAAGCCTGGTCGGCGACATTCCGGAGGGCGTGTTCGTGACCTTCCAGATGACCTTCGCCATCATCACCCCGGCGCTGATTGCCGGTGCATTCGCCGAACGCATGAAGTTCTCCGCTGCGCTGCTGTTCATGGCGATCTGGTTCACCCTGGTGTACGCGCCGGTTGCGCACATGGTCTGGGGCGGGGCGGGCGCCTTGATGCACAACTGGGGCGTGCTGGACTTCGCTGGCGGCACAGCGGTGCACATCAACGCGGGCGTCGCGGCGCTGGCGGCCTGCCTGATGCTGGGCAAGCGCAAAGGCTACGTAAACGCACCGATGCCTGCGCATAACCTGAGCCTGACCATGGTCGGTGCGGCGATGCTGTGGGTTGGCTGGTTCGGTTTCAACATCGGTTCCGGCGGCGGCCTGAACGGGTTGTCGGGCATCGTCATGCTCAACACCCAACTGGGCGCATGCGCCGGTATTCTGGGCTGGATGTTCACCGAGTGGTTCAAGGTCGGTAAACCGAGTGCTCTGGGTCTGGCGAGCGGTGCACTGGCGGGTTTGGTCGGCATCACCCCGGCATGCGCCTATGTCGGTGTTGGCGGTGCGTTGGCGATCGGCCTGTTGTGCGGCGTGTTCTGCTACCTGAGCGTGACCGTGCTGAAAAAGCGCTTTGGCTACGACGACAGCCTCGACGTGTTCGGCCTGCACGGCATCGGCGGCATGATCGGTGCGGTGTTGACCGGCGTGTTCTGCGTGCCGTCGCTGGGCGGTCTGGTTGAAGGCGTGACACTGGGAGGACAGGTTATCGCGCAGATCAAAGGCGTAGCGTTCACCACGGTTTATTGCTTCGCAGTCAGCTGGGTGATTCTCAAGGTGGTCAAGGCCGTCGTGGGCTTGCGCGCCGATGAGCATGTCGAAGAAATGGGTCTGGACCTAGCCGAGCACAACGAGAGTGCTTACAACCACTAAGCCGAACTTGCGCATTAATCGTTCCCACGCTCTGCGTGGGAATGCCGCTCAGAACGCTCTGCGTCCGCTGTTGTGACGCGGAGCGTCACGGGATGGGTGCCCACGCAGAGCGTGGGCACGATCACGTGTAGCAGCACGGCTTGCTGCCTGGGCGATTTCGAGGGCGCCACCGCCGGCAAGCCGAACTGCTACAGATGTGTGTATGCCGTTAGATCGTACCCACGCTCTGCGTGGGAATGCCGCTCCGGGCGCTCTGCGTCCGCTGTTGGTGACGCGGAGCGTCACGGGATGCATGCCCACGCGGAGCCTGGGCACGATCGATATCAAGATCAACAATGTCAATCAACGGAACGCGGGCACCACGTGCTTGATGAACAACTCAAGGGACTTCTTCTTCTCGGCGTGGGGCAGGCTGTTGTCGCACCAGAAGCTGAACTCGTCGACGCCCAGTTCCTGGTAGTACTTGATGCGCGGGATGATCTCTTCCGGGGTGCCGATCATGGCCGTCTTGTGCAGGCTTTCGAGGGCGAACTCGGGGCGCTCGGCAAACTTCTCTTCAGGGCTTGGCGCGAGGAAACCATTGACCGGCGTGGTCTTGTTGCCGAACCAGGCATCGAAGGTGCGGTAGAACTTCGAGATCGCCTTGGCGCCGACTTTCCAGCCTTCGGGATCGTTCTCGGCGTGGACGTGGGTGTGACGCAGCACCATCAACTGAGGGCGTGGCACGTCCGGGTTGTTGGCCAGTGCGGTTTCGAACTTGTTCTTCAGGTCGACGACTTCTTCATCGCCCTTCATCAGCGGGGTGACCATCACGTTGCAGCCGTTGGCCACCGCGAAATTATGCGAATCCGGGTCGCGGGCGGCGATCCACATCGGCGGAGTGCGCACCGGTTTCGGCACGCTGGTGGAGGTGGGGAATTTCCAGATCTCGCCGTCGTGGGCGTAGTCGCCCTGCCACAGCGCCTTGACCACCGGGACCATTTCACGCAGCGCCTGACCGCCAGAAGACGCAGGCATGCCGCCGGCCATGCGGTCGAACTCGACCTGGTAGGCGCCGCGCGCCAGACCCACTTCCATGCGCCCGTTACTGATCACGTCCAGCAGTGCGCATTCACCGGCCACCCGCAGCGGGTGCCAGAACGGCGCGATGATGGTGCCGGCGCCCAGATGAATCGTCGTGGTTTTGCCGGCCAGATACGCCAGCAGCGGCATAGGGCTCGGCGAAATGGTGTATTCCATGGCGTGGTGTTCGCCGATCCACACAGTGCTGAAGCCGCCTTTTTCGGCCATCAGCGTCAACTCGGTCAGGTCTTCGAACAGCTGCCGGTGGCTGACGGATTCATCCCAGCGTTCCATGTGCACGAACAACGAAAATTTCATGACGCTTACCTCGGATTTTTCTTACCGCTCGATCAAGAGCAGTCAGGCGTTTTCGGTATACCGTAATACTTTGTGTCGTGAATCTTCAAGTGCCTACAGATCAGGCCAGAACGGGCAGGGCGCCCATCTTTCCTCGGCAATACACCATTGGGCTCGCAGGCTGTTCGGGAAGGATCAGGTTCTTCACCGCGCCGACCATGATCGCGTGATCACCGCCTTCGTACTCGCGCCACAGCTCGCATTCGATGATCGCCGTCGCGTTCGCCAGCAGAGGGTTACCCAGTTCGCTCAAGGTCCACTCGATGCCGGCGGCCTTGTCCTTGCCTTTGCGGGCGAAGGCGTAGGCCTCGCTCTGCTGGGTGCCGGACAACAGGTGAATGGCGAAGCGCTTGTTCTTGATCAGCGTCGGGTAGGAATCGGAGCTGTAGTTGGGGCAGAACAGCACCAGAGGCGGGTCCATCGACAACGAGCTGAAAGCACTGGCGGTCAGGCCAACCACCTCGCCGTCATCGTTGAGGGTGGTGATCACCGTGACGCCGGAAGGGAAGGAGCCCATGACGTTTTTATAGGCGTTTGCGTCGATCATTTTGCTACCTCTGCGGTCGGTGGCCGGGGTGTAAAGCAGTCAGCCGGTTTTTATGTGTCTGATGGTATACCGTAATACTAATCGTGCAAGTGTTTTTCTTTTGCCCAAGCTGATTGGCGGTACTCGATAAACGGCTCAGAGCCCTTGTAGAGTGGCGGTTCAGACGGTGCTGAACCGGTTTTTCCAGCGACGTCTGAGTCTTGCCATCCGCACAAAATATGCAGCGAGATGGTTGTAAATTGTTGGCATACCATAATATGGTTGTGTCGCTCGTGAGTGCAGGGAAGTGTTTGCGGCGTTGAAAGCGCAGCGGTGGCTCGAGAGTTGCAATTGCGCCTCATGGTTTTAGCTCGGCAAGAACACAAGAACAAAGACAAGCACTCAGGCGAGACGATGACTACTTCCGATTCCCGCGACAGCCACACCACACCCTTGATCGAAAACCACACTGTCGATTACGTGCCCCTGGCCGAGCGCCATGGCAAGGCACGGGACCTGTTCACCTTGTGGTTCAGCACCAATATCGCCCCGTTGCCGATTGTTACCGGGGCGATGGTGGTTCAGGTGTTTCACCTCAATCTGCTGTGGGGTTTGATAGCCATTGCCCTCGGCCACATGATCGGCGGGGTGGTGATTGCCCTCGCCTCGGCACAAGGCCCGCGCATGGGCATTCCGCAGATGGTTCAGAGCCGCGGTCAGTTCGGCCGTTACGGCGCACTGCTGATCGTGTTCTTCGCAGCTCTGATCTACGTCGGCTTCTTCATCTCCAACATCGTGCTGGCCGGGCAGTCTATCCACGGCATGCTGCCCGCAGTGCCGCTGCCGGTGGGCGTGGTGATCGGTGCCCTGAGCGCCACAGCCATTGGCGTAATCGGCTATCGCTTCATCCATACCCTCAACCGCATCGGCACCTGGGTCATGGGCGCAGCGCTGCTGGCCGGGTTCATCATGATCTTCAGTCAGGACCTGCCACTGGACTTCTTCAGTCGAGGCAGCTTCAACCTGTCGGGCTGGCTGGCGACAATCTGCCTGGGCATCATCTGGCAGATCAGTTTCTCGCCCTATGTGTCCGACTACTCGCGTTATCTGCCGTGCGATATCGGCATTGCCAAACCATTCTGGGCGACCTATTTCGGCGCCACCCTGGGCACCATTCTGTCGTTCAGCTTTGGCGCGGTGGCGGTACTGGCCACCCCTGAAGGCACGGAGGCGATGGTGGCGGTCAAGCAGGCGACCGGTTTTCTGGGCCCGATCCTGATGCTGCTGTTCCTGCTCAACATCATCAGCCACAACGCCTTGAACCTGTATGGCGCGGTGCTCTCCATCGTCACATCGATCCAGACCTTTGCCGGTAACTGGACGCCAAGCATCAAGGTGCGCGTGGTGCTGGCGACGTTGATCCTGGCGGGCTGCTGCATCACGGCGGTGGGTGCTTCAAGCGACTTCATCTCGCAGTTCATCGGCCTGATCCTCACGTTGCTGATCGTGCTGGTGCCGTGGGCTTCGATCAACCTGATCGACTTCTACCTGATCAAGCGCGGCAGCTATGACATCGCCTCGATCTTCAGTTCGGACGGCGGGATATACGGGCGCTTCAATCCTCACGCGATCATCGCCTACTTCATCGGCATCATCGTCCAGCTGCCATTCGCCAATACCTCGCTGTACGTCGGGCCTTACGCCAACTCTCTGGAAGGTGTCGACTTGTCCTGGCTGGCGGGGCTGCTGGTGACGTGCCCGCTGTATTACTGCCTGGCGACTCGCGGGCGGGCGCAGGAGAAGAGCAAGGCGGCGCGATTGGGGTTTACCGACTGAGGTCAGTAACAGGTTATTTGTCGCTCTCGGCCGAATGCCCACCCTGGCGTTCGGCAACGGCGCGCAGGGTCTTGAGCGTCACCATCGGTGCATCGATCACGAACCTGTTCACCAGCCACGACGGAATATCACCTGCAGGTTCTGCCTGCAGTTGATAGGTCACCTCGGTTTCCCGCTCGCCCTTGGGCACCATCTGCCAGATCCCCTGCAACTGCTCGACGCGGATCATCCCCGGTACGGTTGGCTCCATGTCATTCACGGCACTCAAATGCCGCAATACGCTGCCGTCGTCGCCTTGTTCAGTCTGCACCTTGAGCACCATGTCACGCGTAGCGGCGGGCCATGGCAGGGCGGTGGTGAGGTAGACGAACGAGCTGTCGCCGTCGACTTTCAGCAGGCGCATGTCGGCGCAGGCGTACAGCCATTTACAGGCGATGGTGAGGTTTTCCTGCAGATAGCTCAGGGTCTGAACATCGGCCTTGATCCGCGCCACCCCACGAAAACTCTGATACTGCGAGCCAGGTGCGCTGTTGAGGTAGACCTTGATGCCGTCTTCGTCTTTGGCGAGCTTCCAGTCTTCAGCGATGGCGTAAGCGCAGAAAACGGGAAGCAGCAGGGCGCACAGGACGGGCAGTGTTTTCATCAGGGAAGCTCCAGGACTGCACGTTGGCGAGGCGCGGGTCTTCAGAGCATAGGTGAGAATAGGGAGGATTTGACTGTTGACGAACGCAGCCCCCGGTTTTTACCCAATACCCGCGGGAGACGCCGGAGCTGTGCGAGGGTACTGGCAGCGATGGCGGTGTGTCTGATGGCTCATCTGCTAACTGATCCACCGCCTCGTCCGAATCGCGGCCCGTACCCTCGCACAGCTCCGGCTTCTCCCACAGAGATCGGTGTTCAACTCTAAAATCTCGGCTCGATATACAACCCCGTAGCAGTCCGGCTCGCCGACGGTGGCGATCATGGGTACACCATCGCCGGCGAAGCCGGACTGCTATGTATGGACTCGCCTCCACTGTCTACCCGCTTTTCAAACACTGCCGCCCGGTTGCATCTATGTATAAGGCCTGTTCGAGGAAGCCATCTCGGCT
>Ga0308159_1000532_pt1 | contig 83925 bp, 65 predicted proteins | sample PhyCR1_FD_201040 | JGI IMG/M metagenome (GOLD analysis project Ga0308159, IMG submission 201040) | Phyllosphere microbial communities from UC Gill Tract Community Farm, Albany, California, United States - DLSLC.R1 | ecosystem: Host-associated > Plants > Phyllosphere > Unclassified | place: USA...
TGTCTTATCTTCCCAATCAGGAAAACTATAACCATCTTCATTTTTAAACCTCAGCCCCTGTGAAAATATTCTTTTGGCAATCGTAGTTTTTAATACATTCAACTCCTCAATTATTTTGCTTTGGGTTGACATTCTTTTGTCTAAAAGCGAGAGAATCGAACCTATTTTTTGTTGTTCTGTCAGTGAGGGATAACGAATCTTCAACTTCCCAATCTCTCTCAGTGACAAAAAAGGTTGTGCTCCGCCAGATGTGAGCTGCTTGAAAATCTTCTTTGATTGGTTTCTTTGATACTGTTCTAAAAAACATGAATCTATAATATCCTTTCTAGGTTTCACAAGTGCAACATTTTTTAAGCTGAATTCGTAACTTACAGTGTTCAATGCACACGTTGCAGTACCTGCTCCAATATTTACAATCAGAAGGTCTCCCAATCTTGGATTACATCTGCTGTAGATTTGCTTATGTACTTCAGGGCTTATAAAATAGCAATTTTCATAATCAATTTTTCCATCTTTGATATGTATCGCAGTTAGGTAGGGAATACCGTTTGATATGGCCCGAGGAGTATCATGAGTACCGTCTGTGATTTTTGCTGAAATTTCGTTCAATGCCCTTAGTTCCCACTCCCCCTCAAAGCCTGGAAATCTCAAATTTGGAACATTAGCTACTCTTTTTCTTTTTACTTCCATTTTAATATTTTATATCTTACCAGATTACATTAGGGATTGATAAAGTTAAAAAAGTAGCCCAAGCTCTTTGAAATAAACATCAATCTCCTTATCCAATTCTGCACGTTTTGCCTCCAACACTTTGATCTCGGACATTACTGCCTGTATATCGATTTCTTCCTCAGCTTCGTAGGTATCGACATATCTTGGGATGTTTAAGTTGTAATCATTTTCTTCAATCTCTTTTAACGATGCACAATAGCTATATTTTTCTATTACGGATCTGTTATGATAGGTTTCCACGATCATATCAATATGTTCATCTCTGAGCACGTTTTGGGTTTTCACCTTCTCAAATCCATTACTCGCATCAATAAACAAAACATTATCAGGATGTTCCTTACATTTTTTGAAAACCAAAATACAAGTTGGAATGCTTGTACCGTAAAAAATATTAGCAGGTAGCCCAATTACCGCATCAAGATAATTTTTCTGCTCAATTAGGTGTTTCCTGATGTGAAGTTCAGCAGCCCCCCTAAACAGAACACCATGTGGCAATACAACTGCCATAATACCATTCTCAGCCAAGTGATAAATCATGTGCTGGACAAAGGCGAAATCAGCTTTACTAGCAGGTGCTAGTTTACCATACTGGCTAAAACGATCATCACTCAGGTGAAGCGGATTCGCACTCCATTGTGCAGAAAATGGCGGATTCGCTACAATAGCCTCGAACTTGAGATCAAGGTGCTGGGGATGTTCTAAGGTATTATCCTGCTTGATATCAAACTGCCGGTAATGAACGCCGTGAAGGATCATGTTCATCCGGGCAAGGTTGTAGGTTGTTCTATTCATTTCCTGTCCGTAGAACATAGCGACATCTTTTACCTCCCTGGCCACACGGAGCAATAACGATCCGGACCCACATGTTGGATCGTAAACTGACTTCAACTTATGCTTATCGGTAGTTACAATTTTCGCCAGTATCCTGGAAACCTCCTGCGGTGTATAAAATTCACCTGCTTTTTTCCCGGCACCACTGGCAAATTGCCCGATAAGGTACTCGTAAGCATCTCCAAGGACATCAAGTTCGGTATGGTTCAGTTTAAAGTCAATTTTATCCAGATGGCTCAAAACCTTTGAAATGATTGTATTTCTTGCTTCTGCAGTTTTGCCCAGCTTAGTACTGTTCAGATCCATATCTTCGAAAAGATTATCAAAATCTTCTTCACTATCGGTCCCCATTGTACTCAACTGTATATTGATCAAGACTTTCTGAAGATCAGCAAGAATAAAAACCGCATTGGTTTCTTTGAAAACCTCATCCTCATAAGCCCCTCCTTTTCCACGCTTTGCCAACTGGCCAAACAGTTCTTCAGGCTTTAAAAAATAACCCAGCTTAGCCAAGGCTTCTTCCCTGATCGCCTCAATATACTCCTCATATTCTTTCAATGCCGGAGAAATATCCTTGAAAAGAATTTTGTCCTCTTTGAGTATTTCATTGGCAAAGATCTCCATTTTCTCGCTCAGGTATTTATAAAAGATAAAACCTAAGATATAATCCCGAAATTCGTCAGCATCCATCTTGCCTCGTAAGGTGTTGGCAATATTCCAGAGTTGCTGTTCTAGTTGTTTCTTTTGATCTTCAGACATATATAAGTTTACTGTAATAAAAAATCCCTTTGGACTAATATGCAACTTTTAAAATGGATTATCAGCTTCAATCATCTCAAAAAAAAAGAAGTTTTTTTTTAACAAGAGAATCCAATAGATTTAAAGATTTGTTGCTGGATACAATAGATAGCAGCTAAAAGATATTTTCCATAATTTGCCATTATTGCTCTACCGTTTACAGAATACGACCACACCTTTAACAAAATTACTTACTGTAAAGGATTTACCGGAAAATTAAATATAGATGAATTTGACAGACATATCGATCCCGCTTACAGGCTGAAAACAAAAATGCCCTGCGCCCACTACACACTGATATTCAGTGGGAAAATAACCGCTTTTAGCGAAACTCCCACCTTCTGAAGGTCTTTTATACCAAGTTTTACACCTAGCGCCAGTTATACATATCCTCTTTACGTAAGTTGATGTGAAGATTTCTATTAAGACGGTAATTCCTAGAATCAAAATGCTGGTAGTTAGGTGCAAGGAGAAATACAATATTCCTCATTTCAATCTCTAATTCCAGCAACTCGCCTTGTGGCTGCTGATCTCTGATAAACAATAAAAAGTCCTCTGCAGATCTGAATATCTGAAGCCAAAAAGGTTCGGGTACGTACCAGTAGTCTTCATCTACAGTTCGTCCCGAAGAGTTCCAATATGGCCTTAGAAAATTTTTCAAATAAAAAACCAAGGAATTACGCTCCTTTAATTTTTCTCTCATTTTTATTCGCACATCCTTTAGAAGAATAGCATGGGAGTTTTGTATATCTGAGATACAGGTATACAATAATGACATACCATTCGAGTTCAAAACTTCATTTTCAACAAATCGATTGAAAAAAAAGTTATTAATATCCTGATATCCTGCTAGAGGCAAAAAATCTAAAAACAACCTAGAATCTTCATTTTTTGAATTTCTCAATATCTGTAAGATTATCCGTCGCAAGACATTACTAGTAAAGATTCCGTAATGTGGGGTTGCCTGTTTAATTGTCTTTACAAAGGTATACGATCGAATCTTGTATTCAGCTAAATTCGGAAGTAAGTTTTGTCTAATACCCTTTTCAATTAACAACGCACCGACACGTTCATGATAGCCGCTCCGTTCCAGAAATTGAAGGATAATTTCGAGCAGAGCTGCATAAGTGTCAATCCCTGGAACGCTATCTGTTAACTCAATTTCTTTTAGAAAAGTTTCTGTTTCTCCATTTGAAATTGCTTGTATAACATACTCCTCTCTCGTCATAAAATTAACGTGTTCTTCCAAAATTTAGAGCAGCTGAAAGGCCTCCTGTTGGAACATTCTTTTTTGCAAAGATAAAATAATCCTCAAAATTATTAACCATTAACATTGCCTTATCATGATTATAATCACCCATAGTTGGATAAGTAAACAGCGCATCAACCATAGTTTTAAATTGCATCGACTTACCAGTTCTAATGTCATAAGGACCAATATCCCCTACACTTCTTGGAACAATATGAGACGTGGTGTGACCAGATGCTGTAATGGGGGCTGAGAGGAATAGTTCATAATAAAGTTTTCCGGAAGGATCAGTTAACGTCCTGAGATATTCACCTTCATGACCAATTTCTTCATAATTTTTGATATCAAGGAATTTGATAATTTCCAGTAAAACCAGGTCCGGGAGGTATATATACTGATAATTAGATTTATAAATTAAAAGAAGTGCATTGGTAAACCTGATCACATCACGCTTATTTTTTAGAATAGACCATATTAGATCATTCACAGCTTTGAATTTTGAATCTGAATTGGATGTTGTTGCGTTAGTCAGCAATTTAAACTGATCCAAAATCTGGGTAAGATCATTCGGGATAATCCCGAAAGTATTTACTCCCGATTCAAATGTTGTGACTAGCATCCTGCTTAGATTAGATTTTTCTATGTATGGCAACAAAATTTCAAGATTAAAGATCTTCTCTAAATATTTCTCAGGCGCATATACATTATTTTTTTGTAAGGCATTTAAAAGATATCCCCTATCATAGGCCACAACAAATATCATTCGTGAAAAATTTGCCGTATTTCTAATCAATCTGAGAACTTCGAAAACTTCCTGGTTATCTAACCGATCTAGATCATCTATTATGACTATGAAACGCTTATTTGTCTTTTGGATAAGTGCTGACACGGAATCATGTCGCTCCTTTAATGATGTATCTGATTCGAACAACTTACCGACAGATTTTAGTGGATTCTGGCCAACATCGATCTTCGCCAAAGCTTTTCCATATCGTATGATCAGATTATCTGTTTCGATATGACTAGACAATGTATCCTCCAACTGAACGAAAAAATCAAGTGTTAGCCCAGATTTTGATGAAGACATCCAAGGATTATAATCCATATAAATCGTATCTGCTGTATCTTCAAATAGTTTTCTTAGTATAATCAAAAGTGAAGTTTTACCATATCCCCAACTACTATTAAGCCCGATTGAAAATGCCTTTTCAGAATCAAATTTTATATCTTTAACAGTATTCTGAATATGGGTAAAATATTCTGTTCTAAAAAATCCATCGCTTGCGATTTCCTCAATTGGCAAGTCTTCAGCAAATAGGTTTGTCTTTATATCATACTTGTTGTGCCGAAACAAGTTAATGATCAAAGCAATCCATAGCAATGCGAGAAACAAGGCTATTGGGTCTGCAAGACTTACAGTGTAACTGAATAAACTCGCTGAATAAAGTGGGTATTGGATATATTCCCATCTGTTTAGCCAATACTCCACAACTAAAAAGCCCAATATAAAACAATTGAATAATCTTGTCTTATATCCATTTTTTAAAACTGATTTCCGCAAACACGTTGCAAGCCATATTAATCCTCCCAAGAAAAGTAGTAGGGAAAAAGCAGACAATGGTTGAAAACATAATTTACTTAGAACCCCATCAACAACACTGATCTTAAAAAACCTCCATATAAACGGACTCGTCATTCTGTAAACTACCAGAAAAAAAATAATCCAGAAGAAAGTATTAGGCTTCCAGATATAGTGCTTTTTTAAAGTATTGAAGTACCAATCCTTTATGTTTTGTGGACTTAATGAACCAAGCAAGACGCCAATTTTTTGAAAAAATGAGAGCATTAGATTTTAAGTTAGTTTAATTTTAGTTATGTGCAAATTTAGCTATTTTAACCCAAATAGCCTTCGAACAATAATTAAGAATTTCGATCGATCAGCAGCCTGAATCTGCTATCAGGATAAATATAATAACCCATTTTAAAAGTTAACTTCCAGTTAAAATATAAATACCCTTCCCCCAGCGACCAGGTACCCCTAAGGGGAAGGATTGAATGTATCGGAACTTGCTATTTTCTTAACATGTGATGCCCAGGCTTGATGGGATTATTTTGCTTGACCGGAAAACCAAGACTGCTGATAGAATTTTTTTATCATGGATTTACTGTCATCAAAATAATTGTATTCTGCCCCTACCCATTTTTGCTTATAGTGCTGATACCGCACATTGTTATCAAAGAAGGAACTGTAACTTCCCGGCTTCAGGTAAACACCAAAGTTTTTCCCTTTCCCATAGTCCCAGCCACTTTGGTTGACCAAGGCATTATAGTAGGTATAAAGCTGTTTGGTATAATCAGTCTCTTGGGCAAGCGCCTCCAGGGACGCATATCCGGAAAGAAAGCCATTAAAGATGTGCTGAAAATATTCCGCAGCGGACGGGAAGAGATCGATCTCGTCGAGCTTGTTCAGGAATAATGCATTCCTGATCAGGTGGAAATCATCTGCATTACTGCAAACTACTACCTGATGTGTCTGGTCGTAGGGCTTAACCTCATAGTAAGGGGTCAACAACAGACTTGCCCAGATGTTGTTGGATATACGTTTTTCATCCTGGCTGGTCAGCTTCAGGAAGTTTGTAGTCAGCAAAGCAAACGCCTGGTAATCAAACCCTGATGGACTAAAATGTTCAAAGGACTTTTGAAAGTCGAAGTTCTTTCGCTCCCCGGTTGGGCTGTAGCTATACTGGAGCAACGGCGCGATCTTTCCATTAAGGATGCTGTTATCCTCCATCGCCCAGAATTTATTCTCCAGTTCTTCACGGCCGGAACTGTCCAGGTAGATGCGAAACTTAAACTGCTCCTCTGGCGTAAGCAGCGTCCTGGAGACTTGGCCGCTCTGCAGTCGACTGATTGCGGCAATGTCATCATCAGTGGAAACAAGGACATCCACGAGCTTTATGGCGTTGATCACTTGCTTATTGATGGTCTTTCTTACTGTCATATCCTTTCGCAGGTTGCTTAGGTATCGCAGCAGGCGGTAGATCTTTTGGTTGTCGATTGTTTTCTGTGCCTGCTTAAGTCTGGCCACATAGAGGATGGCCGGCAACAGCTCAAAGCTCTCGCCTTGCTCGATGAACTTCTTATCGGGATGCAGGTATTTTCTTTGCAGTATGGAACGGTCCAGCTCCTGGTGATAGTGATCCTTGTAACCCTCATCCGTAAGATAATCGGTAAAAAGGTAGCGCACCGCTTCAATGTATTGCTCTATCTTGTGGATGGAGAAGTATTGTTTTTGCAGGATGACGCTCTCCCCTTGGATCAGGGTAATAATTTCCTTGGTGATGGATCCCTCTGAGATCTTTTCGTCCTCATCCGTATCTATGCCGGTATCGGCCAGGGTCATCTCGATGATCTGGATCCAGCGCAGGAATTCGTTGAAGCCAATATCGGCGTTGGACTGGGGGTTGCCCTTATTGCGGTGCTTCCAGAAAAAGTCCTGCCAGTCCTCCCATTTACTCCCAAAGGCATACATCGAGGAGTCGTCAAACATCAGGGCGGCCTTGTTCTCCTCATTCTTGGACAAGGCCTCACCCCTGGCATTCATGGTGATGTAAAGTTCCTCGCCCTGGTTGGTGGCTTCGGTCCTGAAGTGGTAGAACTTGATGTTGTTCAGGATGTAATCATAAAAGCGCTCCTTTTTTGAAAGGAACTTTTCATTGATGATCACCAGGGCCTGGATAATGGCCCTCACGGTGCGGTCCTTTTGATAATCGGACAAAAACCAGGCACTGTTCTCCTCAAATATGCTGTTGAGGTTCGCAAGGTTATTAACCCTGCGGAAGAGCTGGATCAAAAAATCATGAGTCAGGTTGCGGACCTTATAGTCAAAGGCCATTTCAGATTCACCATCAAAGCGTATGGCCTCCCTGAAATCTGAGATCCGATCCTCCTTTAGGGCACTGTAGAACAGTAGCAGGATCAGGGTTGTGAAACGCTGTTGTCCATCGATGAGGTTTTCATCCAGAAAGCGTTCTTGACTGTAGGTCACGTAACTTGGCTTGTAGGTATAGAGGAAACCGATATTGATCTTGGTACTGCGCCGGGGATTTCCACATTGGTCGCATACTGCGCCGATCTTTTCGGCCAGCGAATCGATAAATCTGGAAATTACGGTCTGATTGAGGCCCCAAACATATTCGCGCTGGATCTCGGGCACGATAAAGTTATTCTGGGACAAAAGATATAGGAGACTTTGCTCCTTGAGTTGCTGTTTGTTAGGATTCATCAATGTTATTTTCTAGTTTGAAAAAGCCGGCGATGCTTTGCTCGATATGGTCTGCGTTGTTGCGGATATCCGAAAAACTCCAGTTGTTCAGGTCCTTCGAGTTGGATCGGCCCTTAACAAAAACATTTAGCGTGTGCTGCCTGACATATTCGTTTTCCTGTACGTTCCTTACAACCGAAGCCCGTTTGTCGATATAATAATCGTTTCCGAAGCCCCTGTTTATCGAGTAGTGGAGCAGCACAAGGTTGCCAATCGAATTGATCGGGGTCAATTGGTGGATCTTGGCTTCCATGGTCTTGAGGTGTGCCACCTTATCCTCGATACCCTTTTTCTCCCATTCCTTCTTGGTAAAGGGGAAGAGTTCGTCCAAAGGTAGCCTGATCTTCTCAAGATAGGAGTAGATTGCCCCGAAGTCGTTCTCGATATGTTCCAGTTCCCTGATGCTTTTGGGAGTGCAAGGATATATGTGCTCCTTGTCTTCCTTGTTCTTTTTAAAATGGGCAGGAGAGAGGAAATGGGCGCGACTGTCCTGTGCGATATCTATGACATCAACCAACACCAGAAATTCCTCTACCTTGGGGTGCTCATACCAGTTGGTCTTGTTCTCGTCCTGATAGTTTTTGATACAGCCCAGGTAATAGCCCGCGCCGCTGTTTTCGCTTTTCTCACTTCCAAAAAGGTTCGAACGGATATCTTCCTTGAGCTCCTGGATAAACCGGTCCCGGGTGGTATCGCCAGACAGCCATTTTTTATAATAATGTTCAAAGCTGAAGGACCGCTTGTTGTTGGCCAGATAGCCCAGAAAATGATAGATCTGACGATCGGATATCCAGTCCTGCAGGGTTCTGTTCAGAAAAATCAGGTCCGCATAAAGTTCTCCAGAGGTGATATCGGTATTTTCAAACAAACGGAGCTTGATCTGCTGGCCTGTCTCCACGCGGGTCTCCGCCCAGAGCTTGTAGAGAATGTTGATTGGATTGATCTCATTGTCAAAGGCTATGGTTTCACCAGGGTCTGTGCCCAGCCTGCAAAAGGCTCCATAGTACTGTTTGGCGTCCTCTCCTGCCCACCACTGGTTGAGCTGGTCGAGTTCCCACCCAATTCTGGTCCGCTTTTCATTTAGCCGCACCAGGTCCTTGACCGAACCGGCGCTGAACTGCTGCATCTCCTCTCTGGCCACCCGGGTGATGATAATCGCCCGAACCAGGTCTGCGCCATCCAAGGGGACTTTTCCGGTATTGAGGTTCATGAATAGTTCTTGTTCCTTGATGTCAGAGTGGATCTCATTGATAATAAACTTGACATGGTAGAGCAGCTTTTCGCTCATTTTCCCGGTGCTACCGGGTCGATTGGAAAACCAATGCTCGAATGTCCTGATCGCCTGGTACATATAAAAGATATCCTGATGATCAAAATCCTCACCCTCGAGCTGAGCGCAGAAAGTATCAAAGGAATCGGGTCCCAGGATAGCAGCGATGAATGTCGGCCGGTCCTGTTGGAGCATGGTGATGAAGCGGTTAGAGCTTTTCCGTACAGCGTAATGGAACTTGCCAGCCAGTACCTCCTCCATTCCCAGGTAACAATACAGCAAAAATATCGTGGTCAGGCGCTGTTGTCCATCTACAATGTGTAGTAAATTTTCTTGGGTACCGGAAGGATAAAGGGTAATGTTCTGTAAACAGTAAAAGGTTTCCTCATCTGTTACCTGGTCAAATTCAGCGATGTCGTTGAGCAGCTGGGTGATCTGTTTGTCGCTCCACTTGTATCCCCGCTGATACTCGGGAACCTTAAAGGTCCGTGCTTTCAAGTAGGTGCTGAACACTTCTTTGGTGGTATAGAGTAGATTGGCCATAAACTTGGGCTATGATTTTATTTTGAAGGTGATTTGAGTTTTTTTAGGTGTCTTATCCCCCTCGCTTTCTAAAGCCTGGAAGTTTCGATCTTGCTTTGAAGAATCGCCAGGCCCGGGCCAAACCATTGTATCATTAAGATTCTTGTTTGATAAAACTTTGGGGCATGCCCAAGATCGCTTCAGAAAAGCGAAAATGAAGTAGGGGCTAAGCAATACAGAAAAATCAGTGGTAATTAAAGAACAGTGAGGAACTTATCTTCCTATTGACATCTTCCAGCTCACTTATGATGCTGTTCAGATCATCCCTGCTTTGGCAATTATCAACATGGTAAACGATGTCGCCTATTGTTTTTTTGACGTATTCCAGTTCTTGCTTGCCTTTGGCCGCATTCAGGTTCAGGTTATTGGAAGCTTGGGACTCTGCGTTTTGCAGCATAGCCTTTAATTGGTAGAGTTGTTTATCCTTTTGCTGAATCTCGATCTGCAGATCGTTGTTTGCACTTTTTAATGGGTCGATCTGCTCCAGGGCCTCATCGTATGTTGATTGCTTGATACCACAGGAGGATAGCAAGAGGAATAAAAGAATGCAGGGCAGAAACTGAGGGAGCGGAAATTTCATTTTTTCAATTTTCGAGTGTTTATTAGACGAATGCAATAATAGTATGTTTTCTTTATTTTTCAGTATTTATTTTTATTTGTGGTCGTTTGGCGAACCTATTCGTCTTGGCTGGAGAACATCCTTTTATTTAAAGGGAGAACAAAAGGTAACATCCAGGCGCGTCATCAACGTTTATTCCTAAGGATTTGTAAAAATCAAAGCCTTAAAGTCCCGCTCCTTCAGTTTCTCCCGGCACAAAAAATTCATATCCTGCAGCATAAACAACCAAAGCCTTTAGCCCTTCCCTGTTAGGGACAGCAGCGGCATCCTTTTGGAACAAAAGATACAGCGTATGGCCCGGCCCGCAGGGGACAGCAAAAAAAAAATAAAAAAGCACAACCTTCCCATAATACACAGCCTCAAAATCTTCCTCCCCGCAACAACAAAGAACTAGACCCGGTTCATCACTCCCATTTAACCCTCATAACCTCGCCTTCCATCTTTCCAACCTTAACCCTACCTCCGCACCTCCTACCTACCCCTCCAACATCTCAACAGCCGAAAACCCGGTATTCCTAGAAAACCCCATCCTATACACAAAATTCCGCATCGCGTCCGAACAATCAATACGCCTGAAATCCAGCCTGCTTAAATTATCCTTCATAAACTTTACCGACAATACCGGCATAGGCCTGATCCTTCCAGTAGAAGAATCCAGCAGGTCCGCAATCGCATTAACCTGTACCTGTTCAATAGGCAGAAGTGCAAAAGTTTCCCTTGCCACCCTGATGGCAGCACTGCACACATGATCCTGGTAAAGTTCATTGAACCTGGAGGTGGTCATTTTCTTATTGGACAGCTTACCCGTAGCGGTAGTAGAGAGCACATAATCCGGAATAATTTCCGATGAATTCACCGAAACATTGATGGTTAAACCATACTGATTGATCACACAGTTAAGCTGAGTCCCCAATTGGCTGATACCCGAAAAAGGCTCAAAAAAAGAGATGGCATCACGGTAAGCCACCGGATCAGCTGCAAGCACGCCCCGGGCGATCCCTCTAACGGTTTTCCAGTCCTCCAAATCTTCATTATACTTTGCTGCATCCCTATTAAACTCCGAAAGGTCTGCCTGCAACGCCCGTTCAAGCTCCGACTTCAGTTTCGCTCTTTTTTTTGCCTCCAGGCCCAGCAGCCTATCAAAAAAGGAAGGTTTGTATAACTGGAGCGCCACTGCTGCCTGCCCTTCCCTCTTTTTTGTTTTCCTGGGTTTTTCCGGTTCAGGCTCATTTAAAAAACTGTTCCAGTTGATCTTTTCGCTGCAACTCTTATGCAGCGAAACCAGCATGTCTATATAGTCTTTGTAACTGTCCGCAGCCTGGGCATTATCATTCCTGATTTGCTCTTTAAGGTTCTGCTGGTATTGTTTTACCTGCTCCCTTGCACGGCGCTCATTTGCCCTTGCTGACCTCTTGTATGATGCATTTGCCGATCGGACAAAGCCGTTTAATGTTGCCATAATATGATAATGTTAAGTCTGGAGTTGGTGCGCCTGCCGGTTGAGGATGGTCACTGAGCCAAAGTTACCGCAGAGGTTTGTGCTATGGATACGGGAAACCGTAACCAACAAATTATTTTTATATCGCTCGTTTAATCCCCATTCCCTTTGGGCACAAAATCAGGGGCAGCTCAACTTCACACCCTTTTTCATCTATACAACTATCAATCCACTAGCTACTTACAGGTTAAAAAACAAAACATATACCACCAATCTCTTTCCCAGCATCTCCCGGCTCAAAAAAAACATTATATAAAAAATCATCATATATTAAAAGATAACCAACCGACCCGTTATAACTCCCTGTCAGGGACAGCAGCGGCATCGTTCCAGAACAAAAGATACAGCGCATGACCCAGACCGCAGGGGACAGCCAAAAAACAATAAAAGAAAATAGAGTTTACTGAGCATACCGGAATTAACTCTGCATACGATTTTTTCTCTAACATCCTCACCTAACCGACCCCAAAGTTTCCCGGTTGCAATTTTTATCTTGTCTTTACTTTTTGTTGCCATTTTTCTGTTTTTAATGATAAGATATAGCAGTACCAGGCATACACTATCACCGAAATACCCACCTAGCATTAATTTAATTCTAAACATAAACGCTTATAAAACCATCCGCATCGATTGGTAATGCAATCGATATAAGTCAGTTAGGATGCGGCTACTAGAATGAACATTTCCCATGATCATAGTTATTTTTGGTTATTATTGATTTTGTTTTGTATTAATCATACCTTGGCTTAAGTTAAACTTAAAAATACACTACCTACTATGAAAATTTACAAAACATTTTTCTTTGCCGTGCTTTTGTTAGCCTCAAAACTAACTTCGGCACAAATTGTGACTGGTCAGTGGCAACCTGTTGCACCGAATGACGTCCAGCCGCTTAGCCCCCTTCCTCAAGAAGGCCTATTTGGTTTCTACCAGGAATGGAATGCTACCGGTAACCTGGTACTGACTTATGGGAATCATGCCACAAAGGCTCTGAATCTCAAAAAAACCACTCCAAGCGGTGCAAATGACAGAATTAAATCGATGGTTCTTCAGGGCCCCTTGAGTAATACTCAAATTGTGGTATTTGATAACCCAGACGGACAAACAGATGACGATTATGCTGTTATTAAAGTAGAAGGGACTTTACCTCCGGGAATCAGGGTTGTCATTCCAAGCTTCGATATTGGTGCAGCACCTGGCGTTTTCTGGGACGGCGGTAATGGTAACCGGGTTGTTGAATATTTTCACTACCACAATGGCCTAGATGGTAAAATTTCTCACATCAGCAGAGCAGTGGGACAATAAAACTTTATAACTTATTAAAAAATCACTATTACATTCAGCTAATAGTGATTTTTTAGCTTAGATTTTTACAATTAGGGTACATGAGTTCTGTCACTTAATATGGGATCATTACTCCATTGAGTTTTGACATCAATATTTTTTGAAGTTTTGTCCTACTGCGTATTTCAGTGAAACTGGTCACTCCGTTTTGGGCCAAACCGTACGCGGATTTGACTGCTGGGCAATTGCCTAAATTGTTCCTTTCCCTCTGAGCGCATAGGATCGCCAACCTCAAATTTCTCTCCTGGGGTCTGCCTTAGCGGAGTTCAATACGACATCAGACCCTTTCCACCAGGTCAGCAAACATAGTACAACTCCAGCTCCTAATTGAGGATGTTCCAGTTCAGTTCCGACCAGTGCATGGGGCACCGTTCCTGTTCCATTCTAACCGACCTCTGGAACCTAACCCACTGTTCAGCTTACATGATATTTACCTTTATGCAGCAATCACTTGCCCGGTCAATTCCCGGCAAAAAACAAAAACAGCGCTTAAAAGAAATATTGGCACCGAACCCTTAGCTCCTCACTGTCAGGGACAGTAGCGGCATCGTTCCAGAAGAAAATGTACAGGGTATGGCCCGGCCCGCAGCGGACAGCCAAAAAGGAAAAAACATAATATACGTAAATTATAGAAGTGCCAGACATCACAACCATAATTAAGTTTTCTGCCTGCTGCACGCCACATTCATTACACCCATTACCGGCACCATTATTCCCATTTGGAATATTATTGCTAAATTGCTTTTATCTAACCAAAACATATCCTCATGAAAAACCCTATTTCGTGCATCTTTATAGATGATGAACTTACCGCGATCAACATCCTGAAAGACTTCGCCTCGGAAATGCCCAGGCTTAAGGTACACAGGACATTTACCAACCCGGTCGAGGCACTTAGCGAGATCAGCGGGGAGCCCGACAGAAAGCTGATTTTTATGGACATCGATATGCCAGCCATGACCGGCCTCAGGCTTGCCGACAACCTCAAAAACAGCCCTCACAAGATCATCTTCACCACCTCGCATGCCGAGCACGCGATCGCCGCGTTCAAGGTCCGTGCGAAACACTACCTGTTAAAACCCTTTAACATCGGGGATTTCGCAGAAGTGGTGAACGCGGTCATCAGTGAATACTATGACAGCCAGAGTCTGGTGCGAGGCAACCAGAAGGCATTTTTCCTGCGCACTAACGGGGAACGCGGCAAACTGATTAAAGTGTTGAAAAAGGATATCATCTATCTGCAAGGTTCCAATAACCATGTACATATCTATACCCCGGACAATGACTATTCGGTTTACATGACCATGAAGGAAATGGAAGAGCTTTTAAGCGGTGACCAATATTTTTACCGGGTGCATAAGTCCTATATGATCAACACGCAGTTTGTGCGGGAGATCAACGGGCACAGGATCGATCTCGGGAAATATGAAGTCCTTATGACCCCGCAATACAAGCAGGCCTTTATAGATGATGTATCAAAGGGTATCCTGACTTCAAAACGGCTTTAGGCCGCCCGCTATCCTATCAGATTGGGTGGTGACAGTTGTAATAATTGTTATTGTAGTTGTGGTCGGATCACTGGTCCCGGGAATGGCGCCCTGGCTTAGCGGCCTGCGGAAAACAAACACCGTTTTCCTGCTGGATTTTAGGTCATTAATTCTTTTCATAGGGGAAAACTAGCCCGATGAAAAAGCCAAAAAGACCAACTTACGCCAAGCGGCTCTGGTCCTTGGTAAAATGGATTTTTAACTCAAAAAATAAAATGAAAAACTGGCTTAAAACCAACCGCTGGCATATCCTGGGCTGGCTGATATTTATAGTTTACGAAAACCTTGTGGTTGCCCTGACGGTAAAATCACCGCTGCCTTTGTCCGTTTATATCACTCATTATGCGATCAACATCGGGCTTTTCTATTTCCATTGGTCAATGCTGCGCAGGCTGCTACCGGAAGCCGGACACGGACGCCTCCTGCTTTTTCCGCTGATACTAAGTGAAATCATTGTTTATCTATTGCTAAGTAACCTGGCCAGCCACCTTACCCCTACACCGGCAAAGGCCATATCGCTGGCAGGCATGGTAAGCAACTGGAAATTCGTTTTTGCAACCGTTTGGAGGGGCGTATATTTTATGCTATTCTCAACCGCCTACTATTTCTTCAGCGAGTATGCCAGGCAACGTGGGCGGACAGCAGAACTTGAAAGGGAAGCTGCCATGAAAATAATGAGGGAAAAACAAACAATGCTCGAACTTGCTGAGGCCAGGAATGCAAACCTGAAATCGCAGATCAACCCCCACTTCCTGTTCAACACCCTCACCTATATCTATAACAGCACCCATAAGACAGAGCCGCGATCGGCAGAGGCGGTGAGGTACCTGACCAAACTTATGCGCTATGCCCTGGAATGTGAACATGGTCCGGAACTGATGCCGCTAGAGGCCGAGATCAGGCAGGTAGAACACCTTTTACAACTCAGCAGGATCAAACAGCCCAGCTTATTTGTCGATTTCAGCTACGATGAGCAGGTGGAAAAAACTGCCATTATCCCCCTGGTACTGCTCAGCCTGACGGAGAACATGGTCAAGCACGGCAACCTGAGCATACCCACTGATCCGGGCAGGATAAACCTCGCGATAAATGAAGGCTTGCTTACGATCGAAACGGTAAACCTGATCAATACCGGGCTTAACGACAGCGGCTTCCACACCGGCCTCAAGAATATTGAAAAACGTTTGTCCCATACCTACGGTGAGCGTTCGGAGATCAGCTATGGCATGAAGGATGATTACTTTAACGTGCAGATCAGTATCAGATTGTCAGAAAGGTAAGTCAATGCCCTCCAATATAGGTAAGCCAACAAGCACAATATGAAGGACAATCAAATTAACGGTGATTATTAAAAGTGATTTTGGGCATTATGAATAGCGCGTGAGCGGGTGCAGCGGCATCCTTTTGGAACAAAAGATACAGCGAAAGACGCAGTCCCTCGAGGACACGCCCAAAAACAATTAGAATAAATCAGAAGACTCATGAACAAACATCGCATCTAGCACCGGTATTAGACCAATTAAAAACAAAAAGATGTGAAAGCACTACCACCAACTACCAATACAACTGCAACAAGTGCAGTAAACAATACAGATTTGATTTTTGAAAATTTCATAATATGGATTGTTTGTTTTTGAAAAAGCGGACGAAAAAGTTTGGTTTTTATTTTATGTTTATTGATCTGGCCATCTGGCCGTTTAATGTTGCCATCGGTCAGCTGCTGGCCTTTGGTTTATTTTATGATCTATGCTGTGCCCGACACCTCCTTTCTTTTCAGGTGAAGCGTCAGTGCCGAGAACTCAATAATAGACAGACTGGTATTGACAATCAGGTGCTGCCCCCAGCTCATTTTTTCAAAAAGACCGACACAGGCGCAGGGGCGTTTGGGGAAATATCCGAAATAAATAAGTGCGACATATATGGTAAAACTGAACAAAAGCAGCAGCGAGCTGGCATAGGCATACTCGCACCATTTCAGGCGAAAGAACAACAGTCCTGCACCAAGTCCAACGATCGGAACGGCTGGCGCCATTATTTTCAAAACTGATCTGGGAAAAATCTGCAGTTACATGCTGCGCCAGTAGGATTTGTAGTCTACCAGTTTATCAAGGCCGTTATAAAGCCACAAGAGTACCAAAAGGCAGGTCATGGTTTCAAGTATAATTAGCCGACGTTTTTCAGTTTTGGAGATCGGTTTAGGGACTAGTCCTTTATTTTCCCCTAACAGCAAAATGGTATTTTTAATGTGTTCAGATTTGGTTAGCGACCTGCTGCTGGTTTCCTGATACAAATCCGCGACGGAGAAAACGGGGATTTTCCGACAAATGTCGGCAAATGAAAAAAGTTTGATCCGAAAAACAAGTATCAATTAAGCCACTGTCAGAAACAATTATTCGAGTAAATGAAAAAAACGCAAACAAATGTTGTCATTTAGACAACTTTTGTTTATATTTGTAACAACATAGCAGATAACTAGCTAGATCTGCGAATGTTAAGGTAAAAGTTACCTTTTAGGCGACCTTTATTATACATATACCGGTACCTCAGGCGAATGGTTCGTCTGAAACCTTAGTATTTCACTTCTAAAATTTTTGAATCATGTTTACCAGACCTTCCATTAACCCTAAAATTTATCCAAATGAGGATTATTTATTCAAAAAAGTTGCAAGACTTTTCAAGGACACATGTAGATTCGACTAAAAGCATATCGGTTTTTAGAAGTATTGTAAAAAAGGCCGAGTGGAACACTCCGTTAGAGATAATGGAAAGTTTCCCAAAAGCCAAGGTATTAAACGGCCGTAGGGCTAGATTTAAGATTGTCGGAAATAAATACCGCATCATCGTTGAGGTGGATTTTATAGACCAGACAGTTGAAATTAGATTTGTCGGCACACATGCCGAGTATGACAAGGTTGATGCATTAACGATATAGTTTATGGTCAAAAGTCAATTAAAATTATGGGTAAAATAACTCAATGGTTTTTACTGGAGAATGAGCAAGAATATGATCTTGCAACATCTCGTTACGAAGAAGTAAAGCATGCCCCAAAGGATTCTGCCGATCACAAGGAGAAAATGCTTTTGGTGCATCTTATTTCAGAGTATGAAAACAAAGAATGGGATTTGCCGATTGTAGACCCCATTGAAACAATTAAGATCAGGATGGAAGAGTTCGGGTTAAAGCCTGCGGACCTGGCCAGGGAATATGGGGACAAGGGCAATTTGAGCAAAGTACTGAATTATGAACGGGCATTGTCACTTAAAATGATCAGAGAGTTCAGTATCAAATTGCACATCCCAACTGATATGCTGATCCAGGAATATGCCCTAAAGGTGTAATTAGTGATAAAACTTTCAATCCTAATATGAGGAAGGGCCATGCTTGCCATAACACCTGAAGCACTAACCTGCGTCACAGCTTTCTCATATCCGTCTGTAGCATAAGACACACTACTTTTGGACGTATTCTACGGCTACTATAGAAATAGCTAGCATGTGCTGCACACCTATAACAGGTTAAGTGAGGAGGATCGGGCTGCATTAATTATCTGCCGCTATAAGTTCGGATAAAAAGCCTCACTCCTTTAAGCATAATGTCACAGCGGTTATAATCGCTAACCTTTTCCCAATGACCATGGGCAGCATCATTACGCATTCCAGCCCATGAAGTGATATCTTTCAGATCCTGCTTATTAATCAACTCTTTTTCTTTCAAAGCTTTCGTATAACCGTCAATGGTCGATTGCTGTGTCTGTAGTTCCTCAGTTTCACACCACCCCCTCAGAAACTCTTCTAACGAAGCACCGATAAGAACCACTGCAGCCGCATTGTGAAATTTAGCTTGTGAAAGTATTTCTTCCGCCTGGTCGAGATAATCGCCCACAGTTTCAATCTGAGTCTGCCGTTCGGGAGATAGTGATGAAGACAGTCCCTTTTCCAGGTAGCGGACATAGCCCTTAAGAAGACGCCTTGTTCCATTCAGTCGCGCACTGGTACTGATAAATCTAAAATCCTTTATGGCTGTGTAGAATGTGTTGTTCCGCCCTCCATATACCCGGAGAAATTCCAATGCCTCTGCAGTGAAAGCATGCGCGTCACTTTCATCCCTATAATAGCTCATTATTTCGTTGGCTTTGCTGATCAGTTCCTGGTTGGTCATTCGTAATGGTTAAATTGCTTAAAAATAAGGAAAGATTAACAACATGAGAAGCTAGTTACAAAATTAGATAAGATTCAATTCTTTCCCCCACTTCTTTGGAGTGACCTCCACATTAGACTTTGTTGCGCTGAACTTGTAAATAACACTTGAGCAACCCCAACGGGTAGAAGCTAAAGCAATTTTCGGGTAGAGCCGATAGGGCGTAAAAGTGTGGAGGGGAACTCATAAAATAAAATAGCAATCCATTGCTGTAACCAATTGAACTGGAGGACTGATCAGTTTAATCATAAGATTTAAAACTCAAAACCGCCGCATCAATAAACCACCATTTTTCCAGATCAAAAAAGTTTTATACTTTTAAGCGCGCTCGAAAATCTACCATAGCTTTTAAGTATTCTGCAAGTTTTGATTGGTATATCACGGGTATAATCCGAATCAGAAATGGACTTAAAAAAGATAACCCACGATCTCTCCAATATTTATGATGCCTGCCAGAGATATCGCCCAGAGAATATTGATCTTGCAGATATCCTCACATGGAGACAGGTCAGTATGGACCTGCATTTACTCAAAACTAAAAAAGGAGATGAGTATAATTTCATGAAAACCATTTCTCACTCCCACGAACTGTTTGTAGAGGCAATACCTGTGATCAAGGATACATTCGAAGACCTGGACACCATTGGAAAACGGAATTTCATGGGTGAAATTGAAAAAAACTATGAAGTTATGAAATCCAGGCTTGAGCAGCATAGGTTCAATATCTCATTTTACGAGCAGTTCGGATATTTCAACAACAACGTAGTTGCAGTTGGAGCAAACGGCAGCGGCAAAACCTCCCTTGCAGATAACCTCAGGAGTAGTTTGAATAATAACGGCCTGGTTATATCCGCCCAACGCGTATTGTTCATCCCCGAAATCGAAAGTATTCCAAATCCCGAATTGAGTGAACAACGCTGGAATGAGATGAACAAACGATCCCGTACCTTTAAGGACATTGACGATTTCCTTGAAATCAAGGAAGAATTCGGATATGTGTTAGGGAATCTAATTGCCAAACATTGTGCTTACGCAATCAAGCAGCTAGAAAATCCAGATGGCAAAAGAATGCCATCAGAATTGGAGGACACTTTGAGGATCTGGAATGAGGTCTTCGAACACCGCAAACTCAAGCTAATAGAAGGCATCCGTCTTAAGGTAATTGCGAATGAGGAAAGCTACGATCCGTTAAAACTGAGTGAGGGAGAAAAATCAGCGCTTTATCTGATTTCGCAAGTGATCCAGGCACCGGCTAAGGGCTTCATTATCATCGACGAACCCGAAATGTACCTGCATAAAACAATAATTTCAAGGATTTGGGATTTATTGGAAAGGCATCGTCAGGATTGTACCTTTATCTATCTAACGCACGATCTTGATTTCGCCACCAGCAGAAATACTGCTTCCAAAGTGTGGCTCAGGTCCTTTCAATACCCTAATAAATGGGATATTAGCCGCATACCCGAAAATGAAATCCCCGAAAAACTGATGCTGGAATTATTGGGCAGCAGAAAGAATATACTGTTTTGCGAAGGTGAAAAAGGAAGTACTGATCAAAGCATCTATCAGACACTGCTTCCAAATTTCACTGTTATGCCGGTTAATGGCTGTTTGAATGTAATAAATTTCACCAAGGCATACAACAGAATCCCAAACGTAAATAACCGTGCATACGGAATCATCGATTCTGACTACCATACTGAAATCAGGCTGGACAAGTTACGCGGAGATAAAGTCTACAGTCTAAAATTGGCGGAAGTTGAAAACCTTTTCCTATACGATAAATTACTCGAAATAATGGCCTCAATCTTTCTGGCCCAGCATAAAATCGAAACAATTAAAGATGAAATATTAAGGGAACTGGAAAAGGACAAACAACTTCAGGCCTTAAGATACGTCAGCAATAAGATCAATAATGTTTTCAACGAGTCACACATGCAAAAAGCGAATTCACTTGAACAACTTGAGGTCAATTACGGTGAGTTCAATAACCAGATCGAAATTGCTCCATGGTTCCAATCACGACTCAGGTTCATTGAAGATATCATTTCAAGAAAAGATTATCATGCTGCAATTGCCATATTCAATCATAAAGGGTTGAAGGAAATTGTCAAAAGGAATTTCTCGAAGCCCGATTATATTGATTATGTGTTAAAGTACCTGCCAACAAATGAGTCCGCGATGCAGGCGGTTAAAAACATGTTACCCAAAGAGCTGCTGAACCTATAACCTGTCGGTATCTTACTTAGATAAAAACAAATCTTAGTCAGAGCATGTCCGATATCAAAAAACATCAGGCTACCTACCACTAAACCATGTCAAGGACAAAATATAGGTCATTTATGAGTAGAACTAAAATACAGCATATAATTGTCCAAAAAACGGAAGCGGACAACATCATCACCGCAAATTACAATTTCGAGCAACGCATCCTCGACAAGCTCCGTTACTACCCACAAGATCTTTTGCAGTTTAGATTAAATTTCGACTATTTCAACTATGTCAAAACCCATGATCCTAGTGGGATGCAGGTACTTCTATTTAGTGTATCGGATCTGATGGACAAAAAATGGGAAGACCATTTCTTTACTGCAATGAAAATGCTTGATCGGGTATGTGTATTTTTTTTCAGCAAAGAATGTCAGGCGGAGCTCCCAATTATAATATCAAGGCTGAAAAAATCTAAAATTGAACATTTTTACTACTCTTTATATACCAATAACGAACTAGTTAATATTGAAAGAGAACAAAAATATTTCATGGATTACCCCGATTTCTTCGCACTGCTGCGACGTGATGCAAGTAAATTGGCTAAACAGGTAGGCAAAAGCAATAGATTGCTAAAAAACATACGATTAACCATTCCTGAATCTATATCAAATGTAGATGGTTATTATGAGTTTCGCCCTTTAGTGTCTAATGTTCTCAACATTAATATTTCAGAGGGCTTAAGTTTCCTTTCTCACCATTTTGATTGGGGTAAAGCCCCATTAGAGAACCGACAGGAAATGATTCTCGAATCTGTAACTGAACTCGACGGTATACATCTGGAATGGGGAAAAGATAATCAGATCAATGAGCGTTGGGCACTACCAACACTAATCCTAGTTTTTCCTTACCATAACCCCCTTTTCAAGAAAATGCTTGATCATGGAAATGATGAATCAATCCGGCAGATCCTTCTGGCCGAACAGCAGGATGACTATGTGTTCACGGTAAAGAAAGCAAAAAATGTTATAGTTGACGAAGAATTCCGAGATGAAACCGCAAATTTTATGATTAAAACACAATTGGAAAACATTGATGGAATCTGCCACCTCCATTCGACATTTATGTTTTCACCGTCGATACGTTTTCCGATAAGAAGCTCCATAGTCAACCTCGAACTCTCCCATTTCGGTTTGGGGCAGAAAAATGGCATCCGTACGAGTAAAACACGACATAAACCAATATTAAAACTAGGGAGAAAACTACAGGAGGTTTATCTTAAGCCCGAGCTTGAAAAATACCTGAGTAAAAGAAACGGCCAAATTTTGGCTATTTCGGATCTCCCAATTGAATGGATGCTCGTGCATGGCGTGCCCCTTGGATTCCTTTGTGATGTATGTAGAATTCAGACCTCCAATATGCAAGGGTTGCTCAACAATTATTCTGCCTACAGCAAGATCGCTCTCACGCTTGGTTCAAAGACAGTGAGCAATACACTTGTTATTTTCAGTTCTTTTGATGAGGACATGACAGATTTCAAGGATTCCTATAATATGGCCATGTTATATCAGAAAAACCATGGATTTAAAATAGCTTTTGCTGGAGATGCAACCGAAATTAAAAAACATATTCAGACGCACCGCCCGCAAATATTGATTTTTGACTGCCACTGCAATTATGATGCAGCGACAGCAAACTGTTACCTTCAAATTGGAGGAAAGCAAATTTATCCCCGACAGATTGTTGAGCACCAGATCGCCGCTCCAATCGTTTATTTGGCATCCTGCAATACAAACCCTAACTATGACAACATCGAAAAACTACACGATGCCTTCTTCCAATCCGGTGCACTTAGCGTTACTGGAACCTTTTTACCCCTTGACATGCTAAAGGGTACATTTATCTATTTGCGGATGCTTGCACTTTTGGATTCTGCCAATGAACGGCGGGTATCTGGCAATTGGCTTCATTTTTTAAGTTTTTCAATACGAACGTCGCTAATCTGGGAAGCACGGTTAAAATGTTATCAAAAATTAAACCGGGAACTCACGGAAGAGGAGGAGAGAAAATTTATCAGCATTTTAGAGCGCCTTCACCGGTTTGAAGATAGAGCAGGAGTATTCAACGATCTCATAAATCAAGGAATTAGGCTCTCGGACAAAATCAAGTTAACATTAGAAGACACAAATATGGAATTTATGTATTATAGCCACTATGGTAGGCCGGACCTGATCAGGTTTAAGGACTAGCGGGATACACTCCTTATCGCCAGCCCGTGAGCGGGTGCAGCGGCATCCGCTCGAAGGAAGATATAACAGAAACGCAACCATCTAGGGGTACGCTAAAAGAAAAAAATCAGTTAAAAGAACTTTATCAACGACTACGCCATTTATCGCTTTTGGATAATCTTGCCCATAAATGTGATTGGATTAGAATTTGTGGGCAGAACCAAATTACACTATCTCTGCCAATGCACCGAAGTGCTGTATTAACCCAAAACATCACCGCATTGGCAGAAGAAAAATTTCAACCATAATATACCGGCAATAGTTAAGGTCTCAACATTAAAACTATTTATAAAACACCGACCCAAATTGTTAAATCTTTATATTTGGCATATCATCAATGAAAACAAATAATAGATACCATCCTAGTCACAAAGGAGATCAGCCGATCAGAGTATTACAGCATAACATGATCAACACTTTTGAAACGACCCATAGTGGTTTTCTAAAGGAATTGAAACAGACAGTAAAAGCAGGCCTCAAAAAAGGAATTGTCTATGTGTGCAATAACCATCCTATTTACAGCCTAGACATCAACCAAACACCGTATGTGGATGTCAACAAGACCATATACATCCACGAAACCTTCTGTTCTTACCTTTGGTGCATTTCCTACGCTCTGGTTGTATTGTATGAGGAAGAAACGGCAAAAATGGGTCAAAATCGATATCATGAAAGAGAGATCAATATGATAGACCGCGAGCATATCCAAAAAGCAATATTACTTTTTGGATATGCAAAAAGCAGTATTAGCTCCTTTACAGTCTGGGATCAAGAAAAACTGACAAACCCCGAACTTTATAGTGATAACGAGGCTTTCTGGGTCGAAAAGGCCAACAGTCTGTACCTCTATGCAATCAATTTTATATTGTGCCATGAATATGCCCATGTTAAACTCGGACACCTAGATCTACTCAAGAGGTTCAATCCACCGGACACTGTGCGCAAACGGAGAGAAGTAGAGGCAGATAATCTGGCAATAGAGCTGATGTTCCGGGACAGTGCAGATCATTCCGAAAGAACTTTGACTCTGGGCGTGCTTATGGGCCTGCTCTCCATACTGTTTCTCAACAGGAAAACGTCCATGAAAACGCACCCCCATACCGATGAGCGGATACATCGTTACTTGATGCACCTTGACCTCACCGATGAGGACCCCATATGGGCGGTTACCTGTATAGCCTACAAACTTTGGGATACACAGTTCGGGCACGCTCTGATTTTCACGGAGAACATCACCAATTACAAAGAGATGTATGATCACCTGAAGCAACAGGTAGGAGATATGAGAAATAAAAACGGCTGAAACATATCAATTCACTTTTTTCAGCCGTTAACAAAAAATTGCTGCTATGAAAAAAGCTTAGGAAACCTCTTTCATTATCAGATCCTGGCAGATCAGGTAGCTTACCTTAAGAACCGTTAAATCTCCTGTTGTCATTGCTACCTTTCAGTATACTTACCAGGTTATCGCCAAGAATTCTAAGCTGCTGACTATTGGAATCTATGTCCATTTGAGCCGAAAATTGATTACTATCGCTTCTTTGAAGGTCCCGGAGCTGCCGGATCCTTTTTGCAACCATTGCCGGACTGATCCTATACTGGTAGGCCAGGTCAGTCAGACTAATCTGATTTGCGATCTCACTGGAGAGTTGTTGGACGATACTCTGACTGATCCAGTCTTTTTTAAGGTCAAATTTTTCACCCTGAGGGGGTAAACCAAAATCTCTGTCCAAGTATTCCAATCCCGTAGAGAAACCCATTTCGTCCGGCGTCATAAAATCGATTCGCGGGGGGCGTGCATAGTAGTTTAGATACCGAATAGCATCAGGACCTTCAGAAACCAGGTGGTTGTCCAGTGGCAGATATGATGTCCATTCCATATCGTTCTGCATATATTGTACAATTTTTTCTGCAAGTCCCCCAATGAAAACTTTATCTTCAGCTTCGATACTCAATCTGAGGACTGCCCGCATACCGGCCATCAACATACAGGGTTCACGGAGTTCCATTCTCGGTAAGACCTCATTAAAATGTGACGCCGCAAGCAGCCTGATCACCTGCAGGTCGGGAGCTGAATCATCTCCGAGTATGCGCTCCTGCAGATTTCGGATAACTGTTCTGAACAGGTCATCCCATTTCCTGTCATTACCCAGCAGATAAGCGTAACAGACCACGATACCCAGCATCGGGTTGTCCCATTTATTGCTTGCCATTTTATCAATCAGGTAAGAAGGAATATAATAGTTTCCATTTTGCATGTTACGCATCAAGGTATCCAGTTCCAGGTTATCCTGCTGAACAAAATTGCCATCATACCCGGGCCTGACCAACTGGATACGTGTGGTCTGAAAGATCGGGGTCCGTTTGAACATCATCAGCAGCTGGGTCTGCCATCCCGGAAAAACATATAATGGAATTTCTCTTGTATTACCGCCATTTCCATTGTAAACCAAAAAATATATCCCGGGGGATAGTACGGCATGAAAAGCCATCCATCCCTCCTGCTTATCTTCGCGGATAAATCCTTCTTTCAGACTGAAAATTAGTTTCCCCAAACTATCCAGCAACGAAAACCTCCAACCCATGCTCTGAGCTACAGAACGCTGCTGTTCTTTTGTTCCCTTGCTGGGGTAGCGGAAAAAAATAAAAACAGATGAGCGTTCATCATCATCATAATAGCTTCCAACAGCTTTGGGTAACTCCACAGTCGGATGGATACTCCAATATCTCGACCTGTCAGCGTAGTATCCATGATTGCTGGGAAGGAAATCGTTATCGATCACCGAATAAGTTCCCTTATTCTTCCAAACCTTATGATAATCTCTATCGAGTACAATAGACAGCTGTTCCAGCTTTTCGTTTGAGAAAATATGCAGTTTGTACAAACCTTTCTCAAGCCGAAGCGATATTTTCTCATAATCTGTCAGCAGCAGGGTGCCATCACAATCAAACAATTGTAAGCGGACAAATTCCTTCAGCATTCCCTTTACGGTAAAATTCAATACGAATTTCTCGTTATTTATCTCCATCGCCTCAGAAATTAAAGCTTAACAAATTTTCCATGCCATCAAGTTCAATCATAGCTGAGCCAACAGATCCCTCCTTGTAGCTAATAATATAAAGGCCTTTGGGAAGTTTCAAGGACCACTTTCCTTCCGAGGTTTCTTTTTCTCCGATAGGATTAAGTTTGCCGTCTTTCAAAACCACTGTTCTGTTGGTTTGACTGAAGGTAATAACAAGACCTATATCAGTCTGTGGCAGGCCATCGACGATTACGCATTCCCCACCGCCCCCATGAAATGCAAAAGAACCATTTTGCATTTTATTGTGTTTCTGGGCAAGCTCTGGAAGTGTTCTTTCGATATGATCTTTCAGTGTATCTGCTGTAATTTTACCCCCTACCGCTGCTGCCCCTTTTAAACCTGCCATCAACGTTTCGGAAAAAAGACCCCGTGTCTGTTTGTCGTCGGAAAGGCTGCCGCTTGCAGGCTGCATCACTGCCTCAAATGCCTTGTTATGAAATTCGCTGGCGGAAAAACAATAAGCGGCGCAACTCCCCGCATCATCTGCCGCTGCAGCAAATCCGAAGCTCGGCCCCGCTCCATTCACTCCGACTTTGCGGTTGCGGCAACAGTCCAAAAAGAAAAATACTTCCTGGAACAATCCGGAATGGATGATTTCCTTTAGATAAGTTGAGGTGGAAAGGGCAAAATTCCGCCAAAACTCAGTCCATTTTGGCAATGCTAGCGCGGTATCATCCCAGGTTAATCCGAACCCATGTCCTGAAAAATAAAAGTATAATCTCCTACCCTTGCGTTCCTCAGCCTGCAACCTTTCAATAATGGCCCCAAATTTTTCGTCTATATGTTCCTGGATGGGCACAAACGGCTTTTCGGAGGATAACACCAAATGGCTATTCGCCTCAGGCAGTTTGCCTCCTGCGTCATCGACAAGCCAGTCATGGAAATTACGGGCGTCGCTTTCAGGTCCTTTTAAAAATTCTAATTTTTGATAATGAGATACCCCCACGACAACGGCATAATCCTCTAATACTTCTGCCATGGTTATTGTTTGATCAGGTACATCATGCTATCCAGAGTTGTTTCCCCCTCATCATCAAATCCTCCATGGGTCAGTGCACCTGAACGCAATCCATCAGCTCCGGGCAGCTCCGTTACAGCATAAATGATAGAGCCGTCAGGCTTGAGGAAATTGATGATTTCGTCAAAATCTGCCCCATGGTATGGTGCAACACCACTGATATGTCTCTGCAGACCGAGGATATAAGCATCACTCTCCTCTTCGAGAATACCGGAAATGAAGTATAACAGAGAATACGGATACACCATTTTAAGCATACGGTCTTTTTTCTCCTGTCCATCGTTCATGGTAAAACAGCGGAAAGCATCAAAAAATGACCTGTTCTTCAGTGCTGAATGAACGAAGCGATCACAGCGAACAGCTGGAGCCATAAAGATCACATTTTTGAAATGCAGCGTGCTGCCCTGTTCAGCCAGCTGCTCAAGCAGCTCACATATTACAATACTTCCAGCTGAATGACCGATCAGATTAATGCTCAGAGTTCCATCCATATGTTTATTGTATTCTTCTAGTTTTTGTATAAAGTAATATCCAACAGTCCAGTTCCGGTAATCAGCCTGCAAATCGGATGGTTTCCACATCAGCGCAGCTTTCTCCTTCATACCGCCCCATACCCAGTTTCCAATGTCGGATAGATAGTACTGTCGGCAGACCTCTTCAAATACCGTTGGATAGAAATCGTGGTCACGTTTTTGCAGGTAACGTTTGATAACCCTTAGGGTAATCTCTACAGCCCCCTTGATTAGCTTTGCGGAAGGAATAATCCCTTTGCTGTTGTCCGGGGACTCTTCCAAATCTTCCTGATTCATCAATGCGGCCTCTTCAGGCGGTTTTTCCCTTGCCGCAGCATCACGCAGCCTGATATCCGCTTCGATATCCTGTTCCAACATCGCTTTGACTTCGGCTGTTTCAGTTTTTTCAAGCTCAGCGTTCCAAGCTAACGATCCGTCAAGACTTCCAGATTTGGCTCCTTCAGCCCTGTAATAGCCTTCGAATGGAGAATCCTTATCCAGTTCGGCCTGGATCTGAGCATCAGACAGCCCCCCGCCCCCTTTTGCCGTAACCAGGTCTCCACTATACTCCATTCCAATCCGCTCCCCAGCAACTTTTAAGATACGGATCAGTAACCTTCTGAAAAAATCAGATTTATGTATAGTAAGGAGATTATGCTCTATTGTCTCCTTCAAACCGGTCTGCCAGACAAAACTGATTGGATAGGCGTCAGTATCACGCAACACATATTTTTTAATCCGCTCGGCGGTTTTTAGTCCATCCTGGGCAGGCACCAATCCTCCATGAAAATAAAGCACGATTTTTCTCTGCCCTTTTCTTTTCAATTCCATGAAAATATCATCGATCTGTTCCGGAGTGGAATTGAAAATTGGATTTTTACCAGGCTTGAAGGTGCCTTTTTCGCCCACATTGACATAATATAGCCTGTCAAGCTCTTGATCATTAATTTGAGACATACTTTAGATTTAAGGGCTGAATTTAACTATTTCAGTTATTAAAAAGGATTTTTTTTATTGCTGATGTGATAAAATTGACTATCATCAAGTACCTTTTTTGTTCGAAACATCATAAACCCCTATATTGTATCAAAATTAACACTCATGACCAAACATCATTATTTACCTCCAGCTCCAAAGGAAACAACCACTTTACAGAAAAAATACAACAGATATATTACGGGCCTACATTCCAAACGTATTTTATCTTCAAAACAAAAACCTGAGGCCACATCCTTGTAGTTAAACTATGGCAATAGTTACCAGACCATTTAACCAGGATCAACACAAGGTCCCACAGGTCTACCTCAAGAAATTCGGTTATCAGGACAAGAACAAACAATGGAAGGTATCCGTCATTAAACGTGGTGACCGTTTTTCCGGGCAAAAGAGCATCGGCAGTTTTACAGCCCAGACAAACATATTTGATATTGAAAGCGATAATGAGCGGATTCAACGGATGTTCGAGAGGTTAAATGGCGAATTGGAAAATGAATACAACAACATCATCGATGAACTCGAACAACAGGGGGCGCTAAGCGAGAAATCATTCTCCATCCTTCTGCAACCAACGGGAAACCTAATTGTTAGATCGGATGACTGGAGGGGACAGATCAAATTTTTATTGGAAAGTGACCGCAAAGAAAATTTCCTCAAAATCATTACCGGACACCATTGCAAAAACGAGGAGGAATTTATTAGGATACATGAACTCGAATTCTACCGCCATCTTGTTGGACTTCCAGTTCAGGAGGCGATCAACCCCATACTTTTATATTTTCTGGACCACTTGATGCTCCGCCTTTTTCAATATGAGATTATATTTCTCAAGGCCGTAGAAGGAAAGCCTTGGATGACAACATCCAATCCAGTAGTCGTTAAGAACCGCACTGCAGAACGCGAGATATTCGCCAAAGAAAGTGAATTTTATTTTCCGTTAAGCCCAGAATATCTCGCCTGGCGGAAGAGGCCGATCTTCTTACATTAAGAGATATTATCCTGGGAAACGAAAGTGAATTTGCAATATTCCCGACTAAATTTCACTATAGGGCAGATAAGTGAGAATTTTATTTCAAGCGAAAAAATGAAAGATAAAGTTACCGTGACCAAAAAGGAAGTTTCGTGGCAGGAAAAGCTTGCTCAGATCAAAAATGAGTTCCCAACACCAAAACCCACCAAAAGGCTGAGGCAAGAATGGAAGATCTTTTCAAAGGATCTTGAACCTACACTAATTCAAGCCACCGCAAGGCTTAATATCAAGTCTGAACAACTCTTTGCGTATATCCGCGAACATAAAATCGTGCCATCGAACAGGGAACAAAAGCAACGGTTAAAAAAAATAGACTTTGTGCGCCTCATGCAACGTTTCGATCAGCAAACCTACCAACATTACCGCCACTACTTTGAGGAAATGGAACTAAACGAGAAGAAAAGATTACAGAAAGAGTTTTTGGAGGCAGAACTGCGTCGCAAATTGCCAGTTACCAAGAAAAAGACACGAAAGGAACCTAAAAACACTCCTCCTTTCCGTTTGCCCTACGTTGCACCATTGCCCGTTACCCAGCTTTTAACGATATCATGGGATGAGGTGATATTCAATGATTATAACATTATGATCAGGTTTGGTAAAAGTTTTTCCAAGCCATGGCCAGCACCTGATTCCAGAAAATCTTTCAAATATCTCAAAAAATATATACAGAGCCTTAAGCTTGAGCCATTACAAGTAGTATTGGTCGGAAATGAGATCAAAGAGATCAGCAATGCTGAATTGGTAAGAGATGTGGTAACTATCCTTAGGGTAAGACATGAATTCATCATGCATGATGAAGAAAGCATGACGGTTAAAGCTTCGAAAGTACTGGAAATGATAGCCGATACCCCTACCGATCTCCTGGGATTTATCGCCCGATCGGCAGCCGATGAAGCAGTTTGGATCGACCACCTTTCCAGCCTACAGGATAAACGCTTCAAGCCAATTCCGGCCTTTGAAATCATTGCAAGCGGGAACTCCGTAAGCACCGAGGATACCTTCATTTTTACAGTAAGTCATGGAGGGCGGTTATACTTAGTATGGGAAAGTACGCTTCATGGCCGGGCCACCTATATTTTCTCTACTGATATTGAACGGTATGAAGAATCAATACAATTAATATATGACTATATCGCATCTTATCAAAAAGCTAAACGGATGAGGATCAGAAATAGGGAAATTTCTTCCAAGGACCTGAACTATATTGCATTTTTACGCCATAGCAGCATCAATCAATGGAAAGAAAAACTTCAGCAGTTGCTCAACACCAGCCCCTGATCTGCATTATATCTTAAATCGTTGTATTTAAACTTAAAGATTTTATTCATCATTAGTAGTTAAAAATTATGCCCTGTATACATAAATTCCATGCCCATCCAGAACACCTAACAGATAACCAAGGCTTGTTGCCTAAGTGGAAAGCAAATACGTTGATAATAGGAACCTTTAATCCAGAGCATGACTGGCATCCAACGAATATGGCAAATTATTTCTATGGCCGCCGAAGAAATTACCTTTGGAAAATACTCCCGCGTTTTGCGGGCCTAGACAGTATTGCACATGCTGATGTTGATGCGCAGATCGTTTTTCTGGATAACCATAAAATAGCCCTTACGGATTTATTGATCCGTATTAATGATGCAGATCTGGATAATGAAGAACATGTAAGGCGAATAAGAACAGTACTTGATGATGAGCTCGAACGGTTCACTAATTTTGAATGGAACACGCCACACATCCAAACCTATCTGGCAGCCAACGATATTCAGACTGTATATTTCACCAAATTGGGCAAACCCTTGGCTGGATTGGTAGATGATGATACATTCGAAGGCCAGATGAGAAAGATTGAGTTAACCTGCCTTGAACTGGGCATACCAAGCTACCGTCTCCATACCCCCTCCGGCAACGGACTAGGTACAGGCCGCCCTAAGCACCACAATCTGATCCGACGTTGGTATACACAGAACGGAGCAGATAATTTTCCATTTCTGTCCCAAGATTTCGATGTAGAAAATTTTCCTGTAGACATTTAACTGCCCTTATTGGAGATATTGGGGCGTTACAAAAACTAACGAATAACATTACGTCGATCACACTAAGCGGAGAGCCATTGTTTCACGTCTTTATTTACCCTAAATTAGTAAAATTCAAAATCAATAATATGGGAGAACAACTTTACTTTCCTATCTGGAAAAAACGTCTGGCAGACATACTCGATTTGAGTGAACATTTTTCAACCGCAAGCTCAATCCAGCTTTCAGAAAGTGATTTTCAAGCATTAGGGAACCGAAAAGACTATTCATTTAATCTGGTGTTGATCAATGGAATTGCGACAAATGGTGTCTCAGGAAACGCGGTCGCAAGGGACCTTGCGAGTGTAATCGCACAGAACAAAATGGCTATTGAAAGATTGCGAAATAAAAGCATCAGGATCACCATGGACCGTCACTTCACCCTCTATATCCAAAACCAAGCTTTTTAGTTATTGACCACCAAGAAATTAACGGTCTCCTTTCCAAATCTCCTCGGGCTATCATCTTTGATCCCGAAAAACGGGTAATATGCTTTCTCTTTGCAGCCCTAACTAGTCCTTCGTTTTCGACTATAAACTTTTTGAACCGCCCTACCTCCTTCACTGTCAACACATCTTTTTATCAGCAACGCGTGAGCGGGTAAAGCGGCATCCTTCCGCAGGAAGATACAGAGGAAGACGCGGCCCTCTAAGGACACGCCCAGAACAATAAAAAATTAAACGTATTCACCGGTATTAAACGAAAATCCCTGAAAAATTCATTTAGCTGGCAGACCCAAAAACAATAAAAATAAAAAGCTTGAAAACACATTATTTTGTACATTCAAGAATATTTATCCAAAAATGAAACAAACGCTCCTGCTGTTACTATTGCTTCCACTGCTAACACTGGGCCAGTCCACAGGCATCAAACTGCTTAGCTTTGAGGTATCACCCTGCGATCGCAACGCGGATATATTCAGGATACAGAACCGGATTGTAAACCAGAACATCACAGAAGGTATCTATAACCTCTCAATAGGCGTGCTTGCAAACTGCTCCGGAGTTCACGGTGCTACAACAACGCTCAAAGCCGATACCCTAAAAATCCGTTACCAGGAAGGAAGCATTACCACTATCAAACATAAAAACGGGAAGACGGAAACCTCAATTGAGACGGCAGGCTGCGACTGTTGCTTCGAATTCACCTTCGCGATCAGCGGAATGACTGCCCTTCCTAAAACAGTCACGCTAAACGATGAGGTAATCATCCATCACCCCGAAAAATACAGGACATACCCTGTGAGCTATACCTTTGAAGACGGCGACACGATCAACCTAAAGGATAAATATGGCTTCAAACAAAAAAAATGGTTTGAGACCAAGCCCAATAACGGATACCTGTCGGCCTTCTACATCAATGACAGGATAAAAACCGCCGAGGGCAGAGAATACCACCCGAACGGTAAACTGAAATCGCTGCTGATCCAGAAGGATTTCGAACGGTCAAGGGAAGAACACTATTTCGAGAATGGCGAACTCTCACTGATAATAATATCAAACGACAGCCTGGGCACACTTTCAACCTCTTTTAATGACAAAGGCGTAATCCAAAGGGTATATGTCAATTCCAATAATTATAGTGAAGAAAAACTCTTTTACCCGGACGGGAAGATCAAAAAAATAACCGGAAACAATGTTCACCAGGACTACTACCCAAACGGCAGGTTAAAGAAAGAATTCTCATTTATCGGCGAATATCAAATCGCATACAGATACTACTATCCAACCGGACAGCTCATGGCCACACACTGGGCCGACACGGACAAAGAAACCAGCAGCTGGAAATACTTCGGCCGGAACACAAAACCCACAACCCGTCAATCACTGCTAAAACAGGGCTACAAGCTCGAGGATTAAATCCCTCCATTCAGCAGAAGAAGCCCTACGCTATTTTTTCCAGTACAGGGTCAGCCTGATCCGCTGCGTTCCGGCAGAAAAAATGAGGTTCAGATCCGCATGCACCTCTTCAGTCTCCCAAAGCGTATTCTGGTTAAGGTATTTTTGCCCCTCATCATCAACTGTTTTTGGCTTTTCATCAGCCTGGCCTGGCTTGCCGAAGGTCTTAACAAGCTGCCCCCTGATCCGCTCATACTCACTGATATAGATTTCCAATTTTCCACCCTGCTCCTTCCTGTTTTCCAGGATATCTTTCAGGTCACCGTAACGGCCTTTCTCCCAGTCATAGGAAACCAGGCGAAGCAACGAGTCCTTTGGCGTATAAAAATATTCCGCATAAACCGGGAGCGCACCAAGGGCCTTACGCTGCACAATGACCGGGTTTACTGTCTGATAACGGTCACCCAAAGGATAGTAGTCCTTGGAAAGCCATACATTGTGGGAAAGAAATTTTGCATCCGGATCAAGTTTCTTTTCAAAACCGATCACCTCGGAAATTTTACTCTGTTTGGTCCAGACACTTTCCTGGGAAAAGCCTTCCCCAGCGCACAAAAGCAATGAGAGCATCAAAAACATTATTTTCATGGCCTCAAGTTACAACATTGTCCAGAAAAAAAAGCTATTGACCTGCTGTAATTCACAACCACGTGTCTCTTGCGATGCGTAGATAAACTATTATATCTTCTAAGCGCCCGCATCCTCTCTCCTACCTTTTCCAGCATCCACCCGGTAGAGAAACAAAATAGACCAGACATTATACCTTAACAAAAATATCCGTATCGTTCAACACTGCGCAGTTTACAGGATGCAGCGTGAGCGGGTGCAGCGGCATCCTCCCGCAGGGAGATACAGCGGAAGACGCGGTCCTTTATGGACACGCTCAAAAAATTTAAAACAAAACAAACCTCTCAACAACCCACATCCATAAACTAATAAGACTATTGTCAATTCAACATGCTAAAAGATCTTAATCCATAAACTAATAAGACTATCGGCAATTCAACATGCTAAAAGATCTTAATCAATAAATTAATAGAACTATAAGCAATCCAACAGGTAAAAATATTTTAGTACCGCCCGAATGATTATCTTCGCATATGAAAACCAAACGCCCTCTACTTTATTTTTTCTGTGTTCTGATCGGTTTAGCCTTACCAGCCTGCGCGCAACAGCACAAAAAAAACACTCAGGAACAGCAAACCCCAAAATCCATGGACAGTACCCAAACCTCACCAAAAGCTTCTGCAAAGCCGGCAGAAAACGACCTTGATAAAATGCTCAGCGAATTAAAGGAATCAATGATAACCTATATGAAAAGCGCTGAGCCTCCATATACGATGGATGACATCGATAGTTGTGAAAAGATACTCAAAGTGTACCTCGTGGATATAAATGCTTCCAAAAACAAAGAACAAGGCATGGAAATAGTTAAGGCGACTGTAATCAACCTCAATGCGTTAAACGTTAAAACAGAGGAAAGCCTGATCGAAACAAGCGAACGTGAACAGATAGCAGAAATCATCATCCTGGCCTCAAGCCGTAAAGGCTATAACACGGTGGATGAGGATATCACCGAAGAATGGCGGGAGTGGTAAAAAATAATTATTGTTGTAGCATGTCTCACCCAATGAAATGAAAAACAGATCTATTTTTACTTTAGCTTTAATCTGCCTGCTGGCCACTCTTTCTTCCTGCTTTCAGACTCGTAGTAATGAAAACAAAATACTCACAGATAGTCTGATCAGGGCAACTGAAAAGATAGCAATCGGCAAGGCCAATTTCGGGATCTCAGAAAAGGAATTCAATCTGCTTTTCCCGGATTCCCTGGTTGAACTGGACGGCAATAAATATATCGTTAGCTCTTATTTTGATAGCAACAGAGAACTCGAAAAAGTATACATGATCGATCAGGCGACTTTTAATAACCAAAAATTTGATGGCAGATTATTTCGGAGACTTGACTTGATCAAACGTCATTTCAGTAATATTTATGGCCTGCCGAAAAGAGATAAAGGTTACCCGGCCCAAGAAAAAATGCTAAATGGGAAGGTATTTGAATCCTGCACATGGGAGATTGGCATAAAAAGGATTTCGGTCGGCATTGCCCTTGAAAAAACCTATCGGGGTAATATTTATTATGTACTTTCCCATATTGATAGGAAAGATAGTGCCACTCGAAATTAGTTTTATCGTGCCTAATTTATGCTTTTAACGAAAGGGGATAAACTTGCGTTATTGATAGTCGACCTATCTCTTGGTGATACAAATCTGCGGGGGATAAATCGGGGATTTTCCAACAAATGTCGGGAAATGAAAAAAGTGGATAGCTAAAAATAAGTATTTAAGCACAATTCAAACAGGGCTTTAAAGACAGTTCAAAATTGCACTGTCCGTACTACTTGCAGCACAGTCCTACCATATACCACGACATTCCCTCACTGGCAGAAGCAAAAAAAAACACCTTTCGGATAGAGCCGATAGGCCGCAAAAGTGTGGCGGGAAACAGCTTTACGGTTAGGGGGTAGAAACGCTACCCTCTTTTTTTAACACCTGGTAGCACCACACCCACAAAGGAAAAAAAACCTGTTGAAAGAATCGACAGCAACCACCTCTAAATAACAAAACTTTAAAGGACATTAATAGCCACTACGCACAATTAAATACCATTAGATAACGGCACTTTAGTGAAAACAAACGATTTGGCACCCTGGCTGAATAGCATCTGACTGGCATCTGGCTTCAAAACGATCCTGATCCCCGCATCATCAAACCTGAAGGTATTGGCGGAGACAGCCTGCAAGGGAAAGCCTGACTGCCTTGTTGCCTGGGCCTGGAGTTGTCCATTATTTTGGGTAACGGTGATCTTGACCGGCAACCCTTCACTAGAATATAATGACGCCGATTTTAACATCTCGGAATGACAAGTTTAAAACGGAAGCTCATCATCCTCACCAAATAATACCGCACTGGTTCCGATTGCAAGTCCAGACATATCATCCGGACTAATCGCCGGACCGGGGGCTAAAGGAAGAAGATCCCGACCGATTCCATAACTCAGCCAAAAATCTTTTCCATCCATCTCTTCTAATATCGCGATACAATCGCTTTTTAGATTTGCCTTAACATCAAGCAAAAACATAGCATAAAGAAATTCCCGCTGGTCATCATATTTTTCCAGTGTCGGATTGATAAAATATTTGAGATCCTCTTTTTCTGCAATCCTGGATATCTGTATCATTGCTCCATGTCGGATCGTGTAAAAATTGTGACATAGTAGCGCGACTAGCAAGCCCATATCCTGTCTTGTCGCAATCTTGAAAAAAGCGCAACCTTGAATCCAGGTATAGATATAACTATTTTCAATAACTTTTACTGATAAAGCCTCCGGTGAATATTCGTAATACTTGGTGTTAAAAAACTGTTTACGGGAAACACAACTTCGTACTTCAGCGGCATTTAACGTAGAACAAAGATCGGCAATTCGCTGGTGTATAAGTGTCCTATGATTAATCCTGATATGATTAACAGAGTCCTTTATCAATCCAAGCATAAATTCATAATCTGTACCCAAATCAAGCGCCAAAAGCAAGTACTTGTCTAGATGTGTTTCGTTGTTTTTTTCAAAAAACCGCCTTTGTATAAAATTTAATAGTTTAGGAGCATCATGTTTGGTCATCAGTTTTCGTATCAGCTGCACCAGATAATCTAAGTACCCTGCTGATTTCTGTTCTTCCTCAATTAATACAATGATTTCATCAATATTGAATAGTTGAAGCGTATTTTTGCCAATATCGTCAAGCACACTTTGCCAGTAGTGGCCTGCATAGTCCATTATATATTTTTTTGGTATGGTTAAATTGAACTTCTTTGCAAGGTATAAAGCGCAACGCATTCCGATATAACGTTGTTTGTTAGTTAATTCTGGTTCTAAAATCCAGTTCTTTAACAAACCAATATCTTTGGCCTTCCCAAACTTTGCAATGGTAATCGCTGCCAATAGCTTTTTGTATTGGGTCTTCGAGTTAAGCTTATATTCCTGTGAAGAATTGCCATCTAGTTCCTGGAGGGCTGTAGTAAAAAAAAGTTCTACTTTACTCTCTTTTATACCAAGTGACAAGTTAGCTAAGCTCTTCTTCTGGGTATTTGGTACTGGGCCGTCATATATATCATCATCATAATTTGTCACAACTGAACCGGGATTTGCATGTTCACGAGTCGCCAGATGATGCCTAAACAACTTAGCCTTGAACTGACTTGGTAGACGATGAATATTATCACTGTTAATCCAATAGGAAAGCGGCAGCCCGGTAATCGCGCTGCTGTCAATTATCAAGTCCAATTCTATATCGCCGCACCCAATTTTCTCCCTATATTTATATACCATCATGAACTCTGAGAAACTTAGGGTACTTTTCGTAGACATGTAAGCCTGTGCCTTAGACTCCAATAAGAATTTAAATCGTCTGGCATCTTTTTCCTCATCAGTCATCAGACCGGCTAAAATAGTTGCCGCCAAAAGGTCATGGGTAATTTCATAACTGTTATCTAGTACCCGTATGAGCCGCAAATCAAGCAACTTATTTGTTATTGACTGTATATCAGACATCTGAATTTCAGATTCAAATGAAATTTCCTCCAGTGTCTTCTGTATTTTTGCTCCATAATTGTTAACGAGTGAGATGAGGTACCTAATTCCAGTTTCCTTATCTGCGCCCAAATACTCCAACTGATTGTATAAGAAGCCTGAAATAATTCCTTGGCTGGCAGATAATTCTTGATATTTTTCAAGCGAAAAGACCCCGTTGGCAATATTTTCAAATACGGTAGAAATAACCATCTGAATAAAGGGAGGAAAAATACCCAGGTGGCCGTTCTTTTTAGATTCTACCTCTATGTCGTCTAAAATAATCTGATTTAATGCGATAGGCTTTAACGAAACTCCCAGGTTAACAAATGTATCCTGAAGTATAACTGCCGCGTCGCTTTTGTCTAATGGGCGTAAATAGTACCTCGGTAATCCATCCGCAGCACCAGATATTTTCTGCCAAATTACCCCAATCTCTGATTCTACATCTCCGCGATAAGAAATTAAAATATGCAGACGCAATTCTTTTAACGTAAACAACAAATTTAATGCGGAAACGATCCCTTCAATCTCTCCAGGCTTGCTATAGTTTAGAATATCGTCGAATTGATCGATAATTATAAGAACTTTCTTCTCTCTATTAACATCTAAAATAGCGCGGATCACGTCATCCAGTCCGAATTGAGTGGGAGCAATGCCGCTCATAAACTGGTTCCATATTGATTTTTTCAGATTTTCTAAGGGGGAGTCAAGGGGTCTTGTCAGACATGTCAGCCAGCCTATTTTTTCCATTTCAGGTATAATTCCAGCATTCAACAGGGAAGTTTTTCCCATTCCGGAAACTCCGATTAAAAGACTGAAATTTTCCCGGAATATTTGCATCTTAAGTTCGTCGATTTCCTTATTCCGCCCAAAGAAAAACTCGGCTAAAGATTGGCTAAAGAACTCCATGCCAATAGGTCTGTAAAGTTTGGTAACCAGATTTACCGGTGTCCTTATTTTAGCAGATAGAATTTTATCATTTCCTACTTCAAGTTTTCTGATTGTATCTTTCAGGATATCAAAGGGTAATTCATTTTTATCCTTAAAAAAGCTTAATGTGTGACGGGTGGATATCAATTTTTTAAAATTCTCCATCTTATCCCGACTCTCCTGGGTCTTGTCAACGAATTTTATCGGCCATGAGGCATCTTGGTCAAGCAAATACAGCAAAAGCCCTTTTAACCTTCCGTCTTCTAACATTTCATATGCTTGATGATATTCCAGTTCGGTTAAGGAAAGTCCTGTTGCGACATCGATGAACCCATATCGCTCTGCATAGACACCAATAAAAAAATTTGATTGTAATACATTATTCAAACAGACATCCTTGGAGTTTGATTCATCGCTACCGAAAAATTCCATTGAAATTAAATCTGAGTTCAATACTCCCAGGAATTTGAGAATGCTTTTTCTAGTTTCTTCTAAATCGACAAACGTGGAGCTTACAAAAATTTTTAATTGGTTAGATTTCATATGAGGCATTAATTGCGATTGGCAATAATATGGGCTAAATTCTTAAAAAACAACATTTGTTAAAGAACTTTTAAAGAAATGTTGGATAAAATCCAAAATGCTTGATACAAATGAGACAAAAAAATCATTAGCTCCAAATACCTTGCTTGGAATGTCCGTTGGCTGCAGAATGATTTAACACCCTACGAAAAAACAATTTTACGAATGCTTGCTAAACCAGAAAAAGATAGGTAAATCGGAAGAACTGCTAGAATAGTCACTCCATAAATACCTGGCATAAAAAAACAAGACTTTATGAAGTCTTCATCAACAGCGCGTGAGCGGTTGCAGCGGCATCCTTTTGGAACAAAAGATACAGCGGAAGACGCGACCCTTTAGGGGCACGCCCAAAAAGTTAAAACAAAAACTTGGCTAGGAGCAAATAAAAAAAATTCTGAGCAAAAACCGGCATACTATAGCCACATAGCTGACATCACACAACCAAATTAAATCCCAATCAATCTTCTACCACCCTCAACCCCCACACGCATTATAAGCCCGCACTACCTCCTCCCTATCCCGCACCGTGTACCGTTCCCCCGCCTCCCAATCCTTCAACAATCCCGGACAGTCCGCGATCAGTTCCGCTATGCGTTTCCCTGCCCCCGATCACATTCAGGTATATCACCTTATCCCCCTTTACCATAACCGGTAGTGTATTCCCCGGCACATACAGTTTATAGAATGAAAGTTTTCCCTTAACGATCTCATGGAAAAAACGGGACCCATCGCCAGGCAGGGTCACAAATTTATAGCCGGTATCCACATCGACAAAAACGAATGCCCTGATATCTCTAGGCTTCAGCTTTTTGCTGCCACCATCTCCCTCAACCGTAATTGATCTGGAAAAGGCTGACAGCTCCGTCTTCCCGCGTAGATTGGTGTAAGACCTGATATCGCAGGCAATAGTATCACCGGCATGGGTAACATAATAACTGCCGCTACGTTGGCTGAAAGCCGAAAGGGTTAAAAAGGACAGTAAAAAAAGTAGGGTGTATTTCATGGGAAGCATTTGTGCCACTAATATAGGAAATCGGCGGATTTAAATAATGGCAATTGTCGGCTGAACAGCAACCGTCAAAACCACCCCTACCTACATTGGCCACCGAGCCACAAAAGGCAAAAAAAATAGCATCAAATAGCACAACCCTTTCCACTTGCAGCACAGGCCACCTACACCCCACAACATTCCCTTACGGCTAGAAGCAAAAAAGCACCTTTCGGGCGGGGCCGCTAAGACACAAAAGTGTGGGAGAAAATCGCTCAACAAACACCCAATATAATAAAATCACTTTTTTCCTCGGCCTTTATCAACAGCACGTGAGCGGGTGTTGCGGCATCCTCCCGAAAGGTAATACAGCGGAAAACACTGGCCCCGATAGGGGCTCGCTAAAAGAAAGAAGAAATCGTCAAAGATATATGTTTATCGTTCCACACTTAGGTCGTTCTCCTATCTAGTCATGTTTTATTATGTTTATAACATAATAAAAAAACATGCCACAAGCAAAATCCAGACTGATATTTGAAGTCCCCAAACCGGGAAAAAATCTGCGCTTCCACCGTGTACTAAACTGCGGAAAGTACTCAAAATAAAACTCAACCAGGCCCTTGTCTACCGGAACCAATGCTTCACGAAATACAACTAGTCATCCATGAGTATCGGAATGGAGACATTACCTTATTGAACAAGGCCAGCACAATTCTACTGAAAGAATTTTGAAAGTACTCAATTTGATACTGCCCTTTAGTTTGGTGAGGCTAATTTTTCACAACAGATACACCAGTATTCTTAAGAATGAGATTCAAGACAGTAAGCAATTCATTTAATTCTTCGATAAATAATTTAACGCTTATTGCACATTAAGTTCTTCAAAATCTTGGCTAGGTGGGCATAATATTTTAGCAAAAAAGTGTGTACTCTTTATATCATTTAAAACTATAGTTCTTTTTTCACCAATTAATCTTAACATTATTTATCCAAAATTATCATAGAATTATCTAGAAAATTTCACAGCGACCAGACATAAAATCATATCTCACCTTCTTAAATTTAACATTCTTCAACACTTTATTATTGCTATGATACCTAACATTCACTCGCTCATTGTCGGCAAAATTAACAACAGGAACACTGGGAAGATTAGTCCGAAACTGAAAATTCCTGAGTGAAGTTTTAACGAAATCTATTGCTTTAAAAAGTGGGTTTTTTAGCACTTCCTGTTGCGTTAGGCTATTAATTTGATTAAGCAGTGTTTGAGAACGGATTTTTGCTGCATCTTCAAACTCACAATGATACAACACCTTTATTTCTAAAAACTCTATCAAATATTTTGAAGTTTTAAGGTTTTCACTTGTTTTTTCCAATGCATCATATAAAAATGAAATGGTTTCGCGTGCAGCTTCATAATTTCGCTCAACAATTTGATTATCTCCATAGCTCATGAAAATATCAAAATCCGAGGTAGTCAGAATAAACTTCTTATTTGAAAGCATAAAGTGCATATACTTCTCTCCAAGATTAGGGATTCGATCCAGCATTGCTGGCCCTCCAGCGATCAAAAACTGAAAAACCGAGTGCAGAGAATCCACATTAAACCTGTTAGTGTTTTCCAAAGAAATTATAAACTCGCAGATTTCAAATACAAGCTCTCTATTGGCTTTAGATATAGCAATAACGATAATACTAATCAGTAATTCGCCATAGTCAGATCTTTTAATCCTTTCTGATTCCGTGAGTAGATATTTACATAGTTCGATAAATCTGTCTGGAAGTGTATGGTGGACTTCACTAAAGATGGCGTACATGGTCTGATTAGAGAATGTACTGCCGCTATCCAAGTTCAGATCAGGCAGGAGCTTTTCAGCGAAAATAAAATCCAAGATCTCATGTAACAGCTTTAACTTCTGTTCCTGATCAACAGTTATAGCTCTGACTGCCAGTAAAATTGCCGGTTTAACCTGAGCTGTAGCACTCTCCAGTGCCAGATTAAATTCCTTTTCAGCTGCAGAAAATTCTTTTAACTTTCCAAGCGCAGTACCATAATATAGTCTTACAGAAACCAACAGATTATTTCCTTCACCTTTTCCAAATGCATCTAGAAACGACCTAGTCTTGCTTAATATCTCCCTGTAATACTCGATCGCAGTGCGAATATGACTGCCTTTTTCATATTCTAGATATATACGCCCAAGAGTAATCAAGGAAAGATAATAAAAAGTTCCATCTGGATCTAATTCCTTAATATGATTGAAGACTTTGATGGCATCCTCCTCATTCTTGTTTTCCAAATAACTTTGCCCAAGGAGGATTTTATTGTCCAAATAGAAACTTCTCTCGTATTTAAAATTAAAATCAATTGCGGCTAAAACTTCAATCGCCCTTCCAAATTCACCGGTATAATAGTAAGATGCTCCAACATGGTAAAGTGCGGGGTTTTCGAGGTTTTCATCTGCCTCATCTCTGTTTACAAAAAGATCAATTGAGCTTGAGTATTCCTTATTCATGGATGCAGCAATGATCATAGCACCAACATCCCTGCTACGCTTGTCTATACTTGCAATCCATTTCTCGGATAGGCTTTCATCGATAATCTTATTCTTTAAGCCCAATTGGTCCGCAGTAAAATCAGAACCAATAATTCCCGCGAGGTATAATTTTGTTTTGGTACCAATATCTAGCTCACTGCCTCTTCCATATCTAATAATGGTAATTGCATCCCTGATTGTTTTACTTCCCTCTGCCAGCTCCCTTATATGATCCACAGGTGCTTTGTCAAATAAAGTCAAATACAGAGACTTGATAACTGCATCAACATCTTTTGCATCCAACGAGAGATCATTAATAATCATTTTCTCCAACTCGGAGCAAACATCATAGGTCATTCTGGGATTTCCAGAAGTCCAAAAGAATACTCTCTCGGAAGTTTCCGTTGACAAGTCTAATCCAGCTTTCGATAAAAAAATCTGATGTTCTTCGAATGAAAAATCATCCAAAAATATCTTCTGTCCAATATTAAAAGGCGAAATCTTCGGGTCACGAATAATTTCAGTAGGCTCCATAACACCAGACAAAATATAGGTTAATCTATCTAATTCGGGATAACTGTCGCGTTCAAAATAAATGCTTCTGATTTGTGAAAATATTTTATCTGAATAGGAAGCCCTAGTTAAAGCATCAATTTCATCCAATATCACAACCATCTTACCCGAGATCTCTTTTAAAATCAACCTCAATTCTGAAAGGTGTTCTAAATGTGCAGGTAATTTCCGTGCCCGGATGTCATCAATTTTTGGACTTAAATGATTCAACCTTCCATTACTCAAATCGACAGAGCGATTTATAATATTGCGAAAACAATCATACTCACTACTAAAAGCGTTGGAAAGATCAATGTATGTAAAAATATCTTCCGGACCTTGGTAAGTCCGTTTGGCATTTAGTAAAAGATTAGTTTTACCCATCTGCCTAGAAACAAGTACGTAACCCGGGCTGGCCATATCCTCAATAATTGACTGCAACTGCCTGTCAGCATCCCTGATGACATAAAGGTCGTCAGGGATAATCCTATGAGGTATCAAGATCCGTTTTCTATTCATTTTTTTTCTTGTTCAATTTCTTTAATGATCCTCTCTAATGAGTAAGTCGGGCGATTTTTAGTGCTCAGGTAATCTCGTATAATACGTTTCATATCCCGTGGCGACCCATTGCTTCCTTTTTTAATCATTTCAATCTGAGTACTTTCAAAACCAAGTCTTAGTGCACTATCAATTAGGGAGAATAGCAAATGTAATTCTTCAGCACTCCAAAAATCCAAGTTCACAAAACGGAATGATTCTTTGATTTTATCCTGAGAGGCAGCTAGATGTGACTGTGGAGAAGTTATTGACGATAAAACAAATAAGGAGCGAACATCCGGCTTAACGGTGTTTATTTTTGAGTTTATGGCATATAATGCTTGGCAAAAATCTTCAAATATTTTGTTATCCCGATATTCCGGAATCTCATCGAGGTAAATAATATGGCTCCCAAAATCAAATTGCTGTAAAATAAGTTCGGCGATTGCCTCAAGGGTCTGCTCGGAATTCAAGATTTCATTGCTTGCCGAAATAACTTCGAAATGAAGCTTTAGCTTATTGAGTATTTCCCAAAGAATTGTGTTAATATCGCCTTGACTGCCGGTCGCCAAATAAATCTGTACCACCTTGTGTCCGCTATTAAGAAGATTGCGCATGATTACACTTGATTTTCCCGAGCCACTTACACCATGGAGCCAAAGACTATAATTTGGCAGAAAATCGGTAAACTCACCATCAATGTCCCGAACCAAATAATAACTTTCAGCCGATTTGGAGTATCGTCTAAATAACACATCATTTTCATTCGCTATAGCGAGTTCCACATTTGAAGGCTGTTCTAAGGGGCCTACCCCCACTCCAAGCTCTTCAAAAACGTAGGGCTCAGAAAGTACTGATTTGCAATAACCAACAGCAGCTTTAGCCGCAATTGCCTGAAAGACATTTTTCTTTTTCCCCTTATTACCATCTGCAAAGTCACAGATTCCTTTCACAATAATCCAGTCAGTTTTACTAAGCTCCGCACTTGCCGCCAATCCGGTTCCTTCCATTTCTCCACCAATGGCTTCAGGAAACTGCGCTTTCAGTTTCTCCCTTTCCTCTAAATTATCAATAAGCTTTTCTCCACTTAGCATCAGTCCATGAATAACCTTCGATGACAATAACTTTCCTTTAGGCGTCAGTTGATAGGAATTTACCCAAACATGGTTAGAAAACCGGTTTCCAAGACAAATACTAGCCTTTGGTGCGCCTCCCCGATAAAAATCTGCGCTGGCCCCCAATCTTTGGAATTCATAAGCAGAAAGCAACTCGGAAACCAGAATATCTCCAATTTTCTGTTTTTTGGGATTCATTCCAAAAGCTATTCCGACCATAATCAAAACCTTCGGGTGAATAAGGTTAATCGCATGGCTTGTAACTACACCTGAACCGCTGGAGGTAGCCGACCCTGCCTTACATTGCACATGAACAATCAAATGCTCCCCAAAAAAACCAAAGTAATAGGTAAAACTATCAATTCCAGCTTTGAGTATACCCCCATCGATTGCCCCCAATTCACAATGCAAACATTCAGTCTCAATCTTGGTTGCCGTCATGATCAGCACTTCACACTTATCGAAATAAATCAGCGCTTCAGCTCTACTAATTTTCTTATAGGGTATCTTACTACTATCAGTCACTCTGAGATTATACGTTAATACAAAACGATACATTTATCGTAACCCCAAATATAGTAAAACATTATGATCTCTGTGACTAATCGGAAAAAATACCTACATCAGACTTTCAAAGTCAGAGCTACAAATGCGTAGCGCCAAAAAATAAAAAAAATATATTTTTTGGTCTAGAATCGCAACTCATAGCTATCCAAAACATATCAGGCGCCAAACCTTACCAACGTTCACAACCAACTGCACAACACCTTTTCGAGGCGGCAATTTGGGCCTCAATGTATAACAGTTACAAACTACGACAAACAAATAATAAACCAATAACTCAACCTACTGCAACGTTAAGTGTTAAATGGCTTTTTTGCATGAAAATTCCGGAAATATTTTTGCTATCGGTATACTTTTTGTAGCTTTGGATAGAAAGTTTAGCTATGAAAAAACAAAGTCAGTTGGAGAAACGAATCCGTCGGGGAGAAGTATACCGGAGGGAAGACCTGGTTCCGTTTTCCGGCGCGGTTGACAGAGAATTGGCAAACCTTGTCAAGAATGAGATCATGGTTAAATTACGCAATGGGCTCTACCACTACCCTAAGATTTCTGTTGTCGGCAAATTGCCACCCGATGAAACAAAGGTGGTACGTAAATTTTTAAAGGATGACAATTTTTTACTGACCTCGCCAAATCTCTATAACAGCCTGGGTTTGGGTACTACGCAGCTTTACAACAAGCCGACGGTATATAACCATAAACGCAAGGGAGAAGTAAAATTGGGCAACAGAACCTTCAATTTTGTTGACAAATCATCTTTTCCCAAAAAAAACAGTACCGAATTTTTATTGGTGGATCTTTTGAATAATATTTCGGCAATTGCTGAAGATGCCAACAGGATATTAAGCAAAGTTGAGGAAAAAGTATCGACAATGGATAAATCTAAACTTAGGAAAGCTGTGGAATCCTACGGCACTCCCAGAACCAAGTCTTTTATGAGACCATTACTGTAAAAAAAAATTGCAATGGAGAAAATATACCTTCATGATCATAAGGAGTTCCTAAACATAATCAGCATCATAGCTGATGAGATGGATATTGAACCTTATCTTGTCGAAAAGGACTACTGGATTATGCATACCCTTTACGGACTTAAAGGACAGGGGTTTGATTTTGAACTTAAGGGAGGCACCTCATTATCCAAAGGTTTCGGCTACATCAACAGGTTTTCCGAAGATATTGATATTGTGATCACCCCTCCTGAAGAAATTCCAACCAAAGTTTTCATAGGAAAAAATCACACAAAGGATAATCATATCCAGTCCAGGCTAGATTATTACCAATGGCTAACCGACCACATAGCCATACCGGGGATCATCGACGCTAAGCGCGATACCGAATTTGATGCACCGCCCAAATATTTTGGTGGTGGTATTCGTCTTTTTTATCAAAGTCTGACGGCTAAAGTAGAGGGGCCAAAAGAAGGGATTTTGCTGGAGGCTGGATTTGATGATATTTCCCCTAACCAACCAGTCACTATAAGTTCCTGGTCTTACGATAGGGCTGTTAAAGTAAAGTTAGACATTAGCGATAACCGGGCCACTGATATCAAATGTTACAATCCCGAGTATACATTTGTCGAAAAACTACAGGCCATCATTAGAAAGTTCGGACAGGAAATGCACTCTGGCACAGTGAACCAAAATTTCCTTCGGCAATACTACGATGTCTATGAATTGTTGGGCAGACAGGAAGTCATTGCTTTTATTGGCACAGACGCATATCAGGGGCATAAAGCACGTAGGTTCAACAATAAAGAACTTGAAAAACCATTGGCTGAAAATCCAGCTTTCGACTTCTCATCTCCAGAACTGCTCAACAGTTTCAAAGAAAGATTTTTAAAAACAAGAGCTCTGTATTATAATGGACAGCCGACTTTTGATGAAATTATAGATCGCATAAAACTGCATTTAGACAAAATGTAATGCGCTAATTTTCGAATTTCGAAAGAACCGGGTGAGTCCCCCCTTTGATTTAACCAAGCAGTGGGTATTCTGTCATAGGCTTTTTTAAAATGGTACTTAACATTATTGTCCCCCCGACGAAAAACATCCCTTATCCGATAAAATTATTGAATCTTTTAACCAGTGGATGAGTTGAATTATTTGCCCTCCCCCCCGGGTGAAATAAAACACCTGTACATTTGAAAATAGATTTAAAATCCCATGGTTAGGATAAAACACATAATACTCAATACTAAGTATTTCAAATAGTTTTAACTTATTACGTGCATATCAGTGTTCGAATTTCGATAGATTTGGTAAAGATGATCAAATCGGGATCTGATAGATGGCCCTACCGACAGCCTCCAATTGGATGGTAATATTGTTGAAGCACTTGACGGTTTCAGCATAAGACCGATTAGTCATAATTGAAAGAATCAAGCGAGAGGAAAAAACCTTTCTAAACTTTTTTGATTTTCGTTTCGATCTTTTTTTTATTAACTTTTTGAAAATTTCCTAAATTAATGTCTCTATTAAGAATTTTTATACCGGTAAAATTTACCCAGGGAAACCTCGATACGGTTTTAAACCAATATTACACACACTCCAAAAACAGTGAATATAGTGAGATAATCTTCGATCTCTCAATCCTGGAATGGATCAGTACAGAAGAAATAGCTGTGCTTTTTTCCTGGATAAGAAATTTGCAAAAAACGGGAAAGACGGTAACAGTCTGGCTTCCTTACCCGAATGATCTTTACAAATCAATGCCATATAAGGAGGCCAAAGATATACAGCGTCTTAAAACCTTACTTCCACAAGACAGCCCAGAACAGATCACACGTAGAACCAACAGAAATATCTTCCTTCTATCAGTCTGGGCTATGTTAGATAATATCGGACTACCAATAAATTCCTTTTACCATGTTGCTGAAAAATTTAATTCTAAAGCCCAGGCGATACTGGAAAAATTCAGCCATAGAATTATTCCATTTTCGGTAATCACATCTGAAAAGCCGACTAGTGTGATAAGTAATCCATTTTCAGACGTACTTAATGGCAACAAAATAATAAATCATAAGAATGAATCAGGCCCTTTCGATCTTGCTGAAGACATTGCAGAAAGACTGCGCTTCTTTGATTGCTACAGTCCTTTCGAAAACAGGATCATCTCAAATGTAATTACTAAAGAACTTTTTGCGAATTCGTTAATACATTCAAATGAGTCCGGAAATTTGAATGGACGGGAAGAATGTTATTTTACACTGTCAATGAATAATCGTTGGGACAACCCACACAGCCGTAATTTTGTCAATCAGTTCATTGAAGAAAAGGATCCTGAAACGCTTGACTTTTACAAAGATAAAAACACTATTTTCGACGACGTTCGTGCCAGAATATCCCGCGCCACTACGGCCCAGCTAAATCGCTTCGCAGAATCTAGGGAGGCTGATCTGAGCCGCTACAACTCCAGTTATGTCAATAAATCATATATTGAGTTTACTTTCCTTGATTACGGTGATGGAATCTATGGAACGTTGGACAACAAATTCAAAGAATTCCTCTCGGAAAACAAAGGAATGGAGAGCTTTAAGAACCCAGATTACCCGAACCAACTCCTTGAATATGCCTTTTTTCCAGAATCATCGAGGAACCAATACGATTCAAGACTTGAAAATCCAGAATTATTTCCCAGAGGGCTGTATTTTCTAGTTGACATGGTCCGTCGTTATAAAGGGCTTTTAACAGTTCGTAGTGGTCTGGGGAAGATCATATATGATTTTTCAGACAAAATTTATATTCGGCACTCTCGGACCAGGTTGATTCCCAGTATTGAACCTGTTGCTATACTCAAAGATGCAACTAGGATCAGTAGGAACGAAAATTGTTTTTTCCCAGGAACAATGGTCTCTATAGTTCTACCTGAACGTAAAAAGGAGGATGTAAGTTACACTCCAGTCCGTCCTGACAATAAAAACCTTCTTACCGACATTATTGATGCCAACGACAGTGCCGAAAGTACACCACGTGTGATTTTTAAACCAGAAAAGTACGAATATATCAATATGCTTTTCCTCTATGAAAAAGTAATATCGAGAATAAGTTCGGAAGACCTAAAAAGGACCAAAGGCTTTGATTCATACATATATATCGAATTACTGGAAGAAATGAAAAAGCTTTCAGCAAAGAAATGCGTTGTGTTTATCGACTTTGAATTCTATCCACGTACTGACAACATTAATCAACTTCTGTTTTACCTTACCAATTCCCCCTATATAAACGAATACGCCAAGGCGGTCATTGTCAATCTACAGGATAGCCACACTAGGGATAAAAACCATAAGTCAAGGATGAGCGTACTCTCGGACTTCAAGGTAAACCTGTATGCAATTGACAATGAGCCCCACATTTTCAGGCCAATCCCATGCATTATCATCGACCACCATGCATCACCAGCTCCCATCATTACTGATATTCAATGGATTGGTGTTGAAACTGAGGAAGAAGAGTCTGACTTGACCCAACTTCTGATCGGCCAAATCGATAGCTTACCCAAAAAGAGGGTACGTTCAAAGACCTTCCACGAGGGAAATGTATTTGCATATAATCAGGATTCGTTACATCCAATCTTTAATACGGACCATCAGCTGATAGAAGGTTTTTTTTCCAGCCGCTCGGAAGGCATAATAGCCTTTATCAATAAGCTAATTACAAATGGTTCGATGCCAAAAGCAGGAAAAAAGCCATTTCTTTTCCAAACAGCAACAGGAAGTTTCCAGACCCATTATCTTTCCTTCTACGAATCCTTACATAACAAATATATCGCTAAATTTCTTGCTAAACGGCTGCTAGATAATTTCCTAAAAGACCGAATCGATCAGGAAAAAGTCCGTTTCAGTAAGATCATTACAGTTACAGTAAGTAGTCAACTGATCGGGGTAGCCTTAAGAGATCTTATAAATGAAGACCCTACTTACACATTTCTGAAAACTATCAGTGGCAATTCCATTGAATGTTGTCCTCAACTGGTAATGCTTTCAAGTTATTACTCCTTTGAAGACGAAAAACCTTTCAACAAAATCAACCATCATGATAAGGTGCTTATAGTAAATGATGTTATTTCTACCGGTTCGCTCATATCTAAGCTATCCGAAGGAATTATTAAACGCAGGCATGCAAAAGTTATTGGAGTAATGTCAATTGCCGATTGTAGAGCGAAATTTTCTAGTGATGTTGAAGCAGCCAATGTTTTTGCCAATGATGAAGCCCATTATTTTAATCTTGCAAGTGCGGAAAATGGCGATCTGACACTCAGGAAATTTAAGAGAAAAATTGATGCGGTAAATAGCTTTAACCAAGTTTTCAAAAACCTTTACCCCAAGGCGTTAAAAAATACAGAACTGGATATAGAACGGATTAACCCATTATTAAACACTGTTGTCGGCTTCAGTGATGACCATGCAGAAAATCAGCGTATTTTATTCAAAGAGCCGACGAAAATACTGCCTGAAGACCAAGAAGAAGCGATTCCTTACCAGGAAAAGTACTTCCGATTGGGCCATTTTGTTCAGAATCTTTCGCATAACAGTTATCTGACGGATATGAAATCACTCTTTGCCGATCCAGAAGGCACACGCCTGATCAAAATTTTGAAAAATGAGATCGATCACAGATATAGTGACCGCCTTGACCATTCCCGGATAAACGAACTCAGCAAGCTGTTTTCCATCCAGAATATGGTATACCAGCTAGCAGATCCAATACTGGAAAAAGCACTGACGACAAAATTACAAGCAGCCATATCAGGTGGGGCGGAACCTACACAATTAATAACTCAGGGGTACACCTATCGTCCCGACTTTATATTTTATCCAATTTTCTCAGGTATCGAGAATGTACCGCACCAAGTTTTCCATGATACTTTCGGTACCGATTTCGAAAACATAATCGGATTGCAGCGATTTGACACAGACAAAGGCTGGCGTTTTCCTTTTCCACCCAAAAGATTTAACCAGACCACTCGCGGAAAAACAGTTCTGATACTGGACAGCGGAGCCCTTACCGGTGAATCTCTTGTTCAAATGGTAGATTCCCTATCCTTTCTGGAAGTAGCTAGGATCGACGTCTTGTCTATCATCGGCCGTATCGAGGACTATAACCGTGAATTTTTCTCTAGGATTAAGGTACTGAAAATCAAAAAAATAGACCAGAAAAAAAATAGGGCAGAATCTTCGCAGGGAATATTAAATAATGGAAAACCAGAATCAGTTTCATTTGCCAACCTTAACATACTTTTCGGAATCAATCTTCATATCCCTGTATACCCTTCCAAATCTTTATGCCCTTACTGCGAAGAAACCGGAGAGCTACAGCAGTACGCTGAAAAGGCCCGGGACTCGAATTTCCCAAGTTTGGCAAAAAATTACATAGACAAAAGGCTTGGGGAAATTAGGAGGCAGGATATTAATATCGAAACGACAACCAAAGCTCCTTCATACTTACCTAAAAACAGGAATAGAAAAGCAAAAAATTATACCACACATGATACAATTTCGATTTTTTTGATGAGGGATAAACTCGGAAAAATTGACAGTTACAGATTCTACAAAGAATATTACATGGCCTTCGACCGAGAAATAACTGATCACATCGAAATTGGGAAAAAACCGACTTTAGATATTCTGAAGAAACTTGAATTGGTGATGATCTGTATCCTGCATGAGCCAAAGCTTTTCAAGGTTCACAAAGAACTTCTGGTAAATATACATGATAAATGCAAAGAGCTCTTAGCGGGAATCATGGAAAATGACTTCGATAAGTCAATATTTTTTTATGATTGGAATGTATATGCGTTAACCAGGCTATTGGTGCAGTATCATTTTAATGAGCTCGCCAACATTAACTTCTGTAAGAGAGTTTTCAATTTCGCCAAACAGGATCCTCAGTCGCTAGAATATCTTTCATTTATATTTATCAGCAACATTAGACCTTTGCCAAGTAAACTTGAAATTGCCAATTGGCCTGCAGTTTTTACAAGAAACCTGATGGTCTTCCACGATGACCTAAAGAAAATGGGTGGAGATGACAGCAAAATTTCCGCTGATCCTAAAATCATGGAGGTTCTTCATCAACTGGTTAAATATGTTGAGCCTGTTTATACAGAAAACATTAACCAGGCTTTCCTTATACTAAAAAACTTCTTCAAAACTGAATATTCCCGTCCTCTAAAAGCTGATCACAGTGGATCAAACCATGGTGAATTAATGGAATTGATCGGCGAGCTGCAAATGTCCATTGGCTTCGAGATTCTCGACAGTGATCTTTCCCGAATAGTAAGCCTTATAAAGGCAATTTGGCCCAGGATTCGTTCGACCGTCATGCTCAATCTCAATACCATTAAAAAGCAGCGTGTTATCTGTCCCCAACCTGCACACATTTACGCTAAGCTCTTTGACGAAACAGACAGTATTCATCCGGTATTATTGCGCATTGATGAAGCATATCATAAATTTATTTTACAATATGAGAGCAAGGAAAAACCGATCGAGTCTGACAAGAAATTAATTAGGGAATTCTACAATTTGCTTTTTCATGACCTGCAAAATGGCCACTTTTTAAGCCAGTGTGATTTCTTCATTTTTTGTTCAAAGTATTATACTGATTTAGAAAGCTGCATTAATGAGGCAATGAACCATCCTAGTGTCTTGGAATGTGTTGCCATGCGTGAAAATTTTTCGATAAGTCAGGTAAACGATGAAAGACACCTCGTTGATGCGCACCCTGAATTTATAACATATGGGCTAGTTAAAATCCTACAAAATGCTGCCAAAAGAGAGTTTAATAATGGTGCAAGTATCAGTTTCAAAATAGTTTTTGATCCTGAAACCTGTAAAACCTCACTAACTGTTATGCAAAGTACTCCATTTATCAAAAACGAGGGAAATCACTATTCAGGCATTGAGAAAGAAATCATTCCAATTTTTGAAATGTTTTGCGGAAAAGGAAACGTACAATTAGACCGAGATGCCCCATTTTTTACCATTAAAATCATATTCGATTCACCAATTATACTAAAAGACTAACAAATGAAAGATATCATCAATATTTTTGTCATAGCCCCTTCACAGACTAAACTAATAGAAACTTTTTATAAAAATGTACATAAATTGATGCACGACGGATACTCTATCCTTGTTCATGATACCACCCCTTTAATTCAAATGATAAAAAATTTCAATAACGACTTTCAGTTTCGTCTATTGGTACATATGGAATTTAAAGGTAAGCAGCTGAATGAAATCCATGAGGCAGCAGGATGGAATGAAATGAGACCACTTAAGGAAGCCTTTCCGAATGGAGAATTTGTTTTTTTTACCAGGGAGGTTGAAATCTTTCCTAACCGGGGGAAAATAGTGGAGACAGTTGAACATGACGGGTATAAAATCCTGTATGGATCCTTGATGACCTACCAACGTTTCTTCTCTGACGTTCCAATAAACGTGAGAGGATCTCTAGCGGTAAGTGTGGAACTTGGACAGGATGTGGCTCCGACCACTTCCCAGAAATCCATTAAAGCGAAGGAGATTAAAGAGAGAGGTAGTTATGATGTTGTGATTTTAACAGTTATCCTCAAAGAATTCGAAGCAATTAAAGAAGTATTCTCCTTCGCCAAGAAATCTTCCCCGACTTACAATATTGATGGATTAAGATTATGGTCGAAAACAATAAGCCAAAAGGATAAATCAAAGATCAATATTTTGGCAGGAATGATTGGCACTCCTGGTAATCTTTCTAGTTATCTCGAAGCAGACGCGGTCTTAAAAAAAAATAATGTCGATCTGATGGTGCTTTGCGGAATAGCTGCCGGGAGCAAAGAGACTGGTACACACATTTATTCTGTAGCGGTAGCAGATACGGTAACGTACTACGAAAATCAAAAGCTGAAGTCCGAATCAACCACCTCATATCGGTTAAAACCAATTCCTATCCAACCAAAGCTTGAGAAAGATTTGCCGTTCATCCAAGAACGGCTTCCTAAGTTAAAGGAACAAATGCTGAGGTTAGCTGAAAAACCACCTTATGCTAAGCGAGATTTTAATAAAAAAGAATGGATCGATGCAAAGTGGATTGACAAAATTAATATTACGTCCGGTAATATCTTATCTGGAGAAAAGCTCCTTGCTGACGGTATTTCGTTTGGAAAACTAGCAGATGTCGTTCAAATCAGTAAACACGCTGTTTCTGCCGAGATGGAAGGATATGGATTCGCTAAGGCTTGTTTACACAATTATCAATCCAGATTTATGATATTCCGCGGTATATCCGACTATGGAGGTGCTGAGAAATCCGATCCATTGACGGATAAATATCAATATCTAGCGGCAAATGCAGCCGCGATTACCCTTAAGGAATATTTGATCAACATTTACCAACCAGAAAAAAAATAATATGACAGAAAGACGTTTTACATTTTTGATTACAGAGTACGAAAAGTTAAAAGATGAACAGCACAAAAGAGTAGAGTTTCGCGATCAAATGATTTACATCACACTCGGTGCAATTGGTGCCGTTTTTTCGTATGCGCTGCAGAAACCAGAAGCTGAAATAGCACTTTTGGTATTACCATTTGTATGCCTGATAATGGGCTGGACCTACCTTACCAATGATTACAAGATTTCACAAATGGGTGCTTATATAAGAAAAAAACTAATTCCGGAGATACTTAAGGACCCAAACCTTACAGAAGACACACAGATAAATTGGGAGATTTTTAACCGGACACATAACCGTAGAAAGCGCCACAAATTATTACAGTTAGTTGTCGATATAACAATTTTCGGAATTTCCGGTGTGGTATCCGTTATGACATTTATTGTATTACACAGCGAGTTGAATTTCTATCACCTTATCCTTATAAGTCTAGAGTTTCTAGCATTATTTTACCTGATTTTTCTATATATAAGCTATACAGAATTCTGACTATGCCGTTTCACCACCTCGAGTCCAATGAAACTGATCAACGAAATTAGGAGTTACTCAATCATCTTTTGAACCACTCGCTGAAGTTTACAGAGCTTAACGATAGTACTCGCGAGTGGGCCGCAGCCTTTGACCATTCAATTTGGGGTACTCTACAACCTATTTCCCTTTTCCGTGGTTCATATCAGATAAAGAAATGATTATGAAAAAGCCAGTTATGGTGGTAGAGGATGATGTGGACATCAGGAAGATTATCGGTCTTATCCTGCATGAAGAGGATTATGGAGTTAAGTTATGTGAGTATGTGAGAAGCATCAAAAACCAGATCGATCAAGGGCTCCCCGACCTTTTGATCCTGGATTTGACACTGTCTGACGGAAACGGGCTGGATTTATGCAGTGAAGTCAAAGGCGATTCTGTCACCAGCGGTATTCCGGTATTTCTCATGTCCTCGCACGCCCGACCTGCTGAGGTATATAACAAATGCATGCCCGAAGGACTTATCGCCAAGCCATTTGATATCGATGATCTGTTAACCAGGGTCGGCAAAGTGGTCAATTAATTCAGAACAATAAACGCATCGTGCACATTCAATTACCATACAAAACCTTAACCAAACTTCATCCAAATCACGTGAGCGGGTGCAGCGGCATCCTTTTGGTATAAAAGATACAGCGGAAAACGCGACCCTTTTAGGGGCACGCCCAAAATAAAAAATAAAAGAACTAGCGCCTGGCTATAATTGTTTATCCATACAGGCTCACTTCTTAGCCTCCCGCCCTCCCAGCTTGATATACTCACTGTTCAGTCTTTCAAAAAAATCCCTGATATAAGCTGGCCAGCCCGGCGTTTCCTTATGCAGATCCGCATACTCCCTCTCCCCGTCTTCATCCGGTCTTTCCTGGATGATATCATCTATTAACGTCCTCAAAAACTGTACATCTTCTTTCATAGCCGTGAATGAACGGATCACCAAAGGCTCATTTCCGAAAACAACCTCACCTGTTTCCCGATACTCAAGGTAGATTTCGCTCAACGCTATTGCGGTTGTGTCATAAAGGTAATCGATCTCCGTTTTATCCTTTGCCAGAAACCCCTGTACTTTATAATAAGCAATGAGCTCTTTCATTTCAAGGTCTGGATGCTTTTCAACGAATGCTTCAAACAGGTCGATGACATCCAAACCTTCGTCGCTTTGAATGGCTTTTATTCCCCAATTTACCATAAATATTTATCTCTTAGTTATTTCATTTAACTTTTTTCAACGCTCTAATCGTGTCAATAACAAAACTGTACTTTATCCAAATCTCCTCAGACTATCATCCTTGATCCCGAGAAAACTGGCAATATCCCTCCGCTTGGCCACCCGAAACAACGCTTTGTTTCCTGCGATAAACTTTTTAAAGCGCTCCCCTGCCTTCAATGTCAGCACGTCAGCCGCATGGGCCAGCCTCAACCCATCATAATATTCCCTGATCTTTTCAACCAGCAGTGGTACCTCATCGAAACCATCCCTCAATTGCATAAACTTTTCGTAACTGATTTCAATGAGCACAGACTCATCAATTAACACAATATCATTTACTGCCACTCCTTGCGAAAAAAAGCCGGGATAGGCATACACAAAAATCCCCTTCGCCCCAAAACCAGCTAGTCCTCTGGATCCCGGAATCATAGGTAACTTCTTTAACAAAACCTTTCAGGACATACCATACCCTGCCCGGCTTCTGCCCGGCAGACAATAATATTTCCCCTTTTGGTTTATTGCTCACGCCCAATAGCGGCTTCATCAAACGGATAAAGCCAGGGGATATGGCATGAAAGTGCAGCATCCTGTCCAGCAGGTGCTCATATTGAAGATCGGAGAGCATAGATAGGTAGATGCGGTCCTCCAAGACCCAATGTGATTCCCTTCAACCCCGCCCGTCAAATAGAGGGAACTTCGCCAGTCCCCTCTGCTGTATCCCGGTTTCCCCGGAGGATAAGAACGAAAGCTGGAAAGAATCGATTTATAATTATACAATAATTTCTCAAGGTCAAAGTAGCCCTTAAACAACAACAATATTTTCAATTATGTGCAAAATCTGTTCACAGGATTGACCGAGTTAAAAAAAACTACACGAAATTGGGACACAGCCTTATACCCAAAATAGGCGCCATGCTAAAACCAAGCGTTATACCAGGTAAAAAAGAACACGCCAGATTAAAAGTCTACATAAACTTTAAGCAGGGCACCTTCATCCAAAGCCTGCCCTGCCAATCACTAACTGTTCTTCTATGAAAAGTTCTTTTTTGATATTCCCATAACCTTGTTTTGGCGGCAAAAGAGGTACAGGGCCTTTATCCCTGTACCCGAAACCAGATTGGCATCGCGCCACCTAAACTAAAATTACTAATCAAGAAAATTTAGCCCCTTATATTTACCCGGCTATAACACCACGTACAAAATTTAAATATCAAACCAATAGGTAAAAAAGGTACAGGCTCCTCATTCAAGGCTACCTGTACCCGTTAAAACCACTCGCGGGACTCATCAAGCTCCCTTTAAGTTCCGGCGATGCAAGTAAAACAAATCCGATGAAGCGCATCAGCCGGAACCAGGTTCCGATCTTCCGGTCATTCAAAAGATCAGGCTGCAAAAATCGAAAATGGCCGCGTTCACGCATAATGAAACCATAAGTTCGGTACATCGGGCTAAAAAGGCGCATAGCAACAAAGCATTATTTTGCAACGGGTTACGGTACGCTTAAAAAACTTATTAAATTTTGTTAGCCTAAACCGGCATTGATACACCATGACCGCAAGCAGTCCATTTATGCGTCAGCATCCAAGTCCAACCGGGCAAAAAAAATTAACAGCATAAGACACCCCTAGCATCTCAACGCATGTACGTCCCAGCCACCTCCCAGCCAAGAAAAAATTATTAGAAAAAACATCGTTCTAAAACGGCACCGTCATGGCATTCTTGGCCTGCGCCAGTACCATCGCACTGTTCAATATCCCGATATTGGGAAGCACCCCTAACTTATCCCTTAAAAAAACATTATAACTTTTCAGATCCCGCGTTATTACCTTAAGGATAAAATCGTTTGCCCCGGTGGTATGACAGCATTCTACCACCTCAGCAAAAGCGGACGCGGACTGCTGGAAAGTGATCAGTGCCTCCTGTGAATGTTCTTTTAGGGTGATATGTACATAGGCCATCAGGCATTCGCGCAGCAAGTCATAATCCAGCAAGGTCACATAGCCCTGGATATAGCCCAGTTTCTCCAGTCTGCGGACACGTTCAATGATGGGTGATTTACTTTTGTGCAGCCGCCTGCCGATTTCATTATAGGTCAGGCGTGCCTCCTTTTGGAGGAGTTTCAATATGGCAAGATCCGTTTGATCGGGGTAATAAGATTCCATTATAGCTGATTTGGCTAGTTAAATTAATAAACATGTTCATCCGTTATAATGAGCTGTAAATATACTGCTGTGTTTATGAATTTGCAAATCAGCAAAAGCGCTTTTTAAAAGGAAAATTCCATTTAATAAAATTTAATTGGCCTTCAATTGCACTTAAAGCAAGTATATCAAAATTTAATTTCGTGCAACAAACAAAAAAAAGCCCGTTTTACCAAATGTGCTTTTCATTATTTTTTCATCCCGGATATCCCCAACTTTGCCTTACACCAAATGTCCTGAAACAGGTTAGCCATACCTGGAATGCACAGGTCTGAACCGGATAAAATCTGGTTAGGTTAAGATCGTAGTTTATAGTCATTGGAGCCGGTCTTTGCCCGGCTTCAATGTTTTAACCCACATCCCTCAAAGACTTCACAATTACCTAGATCGGCCATGTTTGCGGAAAGCCTGAATCAACTGATAAACAAAATAGGCAATAAAAATCCTGGCGATCCCATCCAGAAAACGGGCAGAAACCGGATAATCATCTCCCGTTTTAAGCGGCGCAAAGGTATCGAGCTTGTGCAGGGGATTGACAAAATCAAAAAAATACGAAACCGCAGTAGTAAAATGCCGAAGATTCTGCTCTTTGAACGCATCCGCCGGAAGGATACCAAGCGAGAAAAGAAAAAACATATAAAATAATCCCGTGACCAATACCGTGCTCAACAACGCCCTGATCCAGCTCTGCCCGTGATTGGAGGAAACCCTGTTCAAGAACAGCGGTAATTTCTCACAAAAATCATCCTTCCATCCTATCGACTCATAATAGGCATTCATCTCCCCGGCAAAATATTCATTCGATGCCAATAAATCGCCCTGCTGTTCATGGAGTTTCTTTAACTGGGAATAGGCAATACGTTCCTGATGTTTCATTTCTTTGATTTTCAGACCGATATTGATGGCTCCGACCGCCTTCGGCATTTTACTACCTGCAAGGAATATCTCATTCAATTTAGTACTGTAAAAGGAAAGCTTGAAATTCGAAAAATCGGCATCGATAAAATTGATTTTACCAAGGTCACTCGATTGCATGTACAACATTTTGGTTGCGGAGATGCCTTCCTTGCTTTGGATGTTTTCACTGATCCATTTTGCGTTCAGTATATCTGCCGCGCCTAGCTCCAACAATTCTCCATATGTAAATTCGAGCGGTTTAAAGTTCCCTCCCTCTGCATTGAAGATACTTCCAGTACCGGAATTCCTGAAATCAATGAAATCTAACATCTGGCAGGATAAACCCTGGATGTTCCAGGACACCTCCTTGGCGATGGCCAGCTTTTTAAAGCAAATGTGGTTGATGCGTATCGGCGTTTCACCACCGATACTCATATCCAGGGCCATTAGTGACCGGGTCAGCAACAGTTTATTGATATAAATAAACTGGTTATTTTCTCCATCAATAGTCGTCGCCAGGTCTGGCAAAGCATTACTGATCGTAAAATCGCCACCAATATAGGTATTGGTCAGGCCTATCTTTGTTGTACTCCCTTTATTCCCCCTGATCTTAAAATCCCTCAAACAGATGACCGAGTTAATATAGACAGGTCCGGAAACACTTGCAAGTTCAATCGATTCAAACAGGCCACAAAGTTCAATAGCGGAAATACCACAAGAACCCATTTTTAAGTGCTGGATAGTTACAGGTGCATTCCTGAAAGGATATACAGAGGATAGGATGCTGCATTCCCTGATCAGTCCAAAAGCGGTCATCGAGATGTCTTTACCCCCTTGGATTTCTATAAAATCAATCTCTCCCCTGATACTTCCATCTATCTTATTCTCAGCAGTCTCGAAAATAAGCCTTCCTACATTACAATGAAAATCAAACTCCTCCACCGTGCCATTTTTGATGGTAATCTTACCGATCCTGCCACTCTCCTGACTGATCGTCAGCTTCCCGATCTTACCTTCAGCAAACATCAAACGGCCAATTTCACAATTCTCAAAAATGATTGTGTTAATTTCAGAATTGATCTCCATCTCTTTGATTATACAGTCACGAAAGATCAGCAGCAATGGTGAAGTGGCATCCTGGATATGAAAAACCCCGCCAGTATCCGCTGCCACTTCGTAATTTTCAATCTTGATCTGAGTTCCATCACCAAGATGACGAAGATAAAACCTGCTAGCGTCCAAATCTCCTTCAGCATCCCCGGAAATGATACGCGAGAGTTTTTCATGGGACAAAGCTTTTGCTGTGGTAGTGTTATTCATCTGAGCAGTTAACTATTGAACTAAAATACAATAAATGATGGAAAACAATATGGGTCGAAAATATTTTAAGCCAAGTACTCCCCCGGCATATCAATCGAAAAAAAGCAACTGTAAAACATGCTTGTGCTCCCAAAACCTTCCGTCAGTCTGTCTACGCTTAAAAAATTAAAAATCGGGTTCAATTTGATAAGTAAAGACCCGGTTCACACCCAGCAAAAAAAGAATAAGATGTAAAAGAAATAAAAAAACCACATCAATAAAAACCCCGACCGCTGCTAACCGCGACCGGGGGATATCCTTTATTGTAGCTGCAGAGTCTATCCCTCGCAGTACAAAACCAAAAAACGGCCTCGCGCCATTTAAAACTAACTCACCGCCCACTCACCGCATCATGCTCGCGGCCTATGAAAACGCGGACGGCCTGGCTGCAATATTCGTCAAAATCACGGCCCACATCCGCATAAAGAAGGAACTTTGGTAAATCGGGCTGAATTACCATCGTAAACGCATTATGATATTCTGTCTACATACCTAAAAGATCCCTTTAGAAGATCTTTTATTTGGCCTACTTACCTCCGCTGACAACCTGGTTTCTTACCCGGAAAATACAAAAGGAAAACCTTATCAATTGTCAAAGGCAGAACAATCGGGCAATATCCAATATCCCATCTACAGAAAATACAATAAAATTCTGCCCTGCAACCAAAATACAGCCAGACTTACCGAAAATACACCTTCATTGGTTTGTCAAACGTAATTCCCTGACATTTGCAGGGAATGAATAGTAGTCCCTTAGGTAAGGACACAAAAGATAAAAACCAGTCCCGTCTGGTAGATTCTTTTTTTAGTTAGTTAATGATTGAACAGGGCCGGGCTACCGGCCCCTGTTTTTACCAGGCCTATAATAGCCTGCTCACAACGAAGCCATCTCCACTACTTCCATACCGCAATCGATCCGCCAACATTCCGGTAAAAAACAAAGCCCACCACCTTTCTAGCCATAAGGCCTAAGGCAGCGGGCAATCAAATAAGGAAAATCCAGCTTATATCTGGCCCGGGGACTATTCCGGGCCAAATGAGTTTTTTATTACTGTTCTTTAGTTAGCCACAACATCCTCCCCAGATGCTCCAGCATATCTTCAACCATTTCCTCGAGTCCAAAATTAGGCTTCCAACCCCAATCTTCCCTAGCCTGGCTATCATCGATCGAATCCGGCCAGCTATCGGCAATCCGTTGACGGAAATCCGGCATATAATCCAAATGGAAACCGTCAATATACTGCCCGATCATCCCACCCAATGCTTCAGGTGTAAAACTCATCGCAGCAAGGTTATAAGAAGTGCGGATACTGATCTGCTCAACTGAGGCTTCCATCAGTTCCATCGTAGCCCTGACTGCATCCGCTATGTACATCATCGGCAGCTCAGTACCAGGTTTAAGAAAACACAAATACTCCCCGGTTTTAATGGCCTGATGAAAAATATCCACTGCATAATCAGTTGTTCCACCTCCAGGAGGCGATTTATAACTGATCAGCCCCGGATAACGCAAACTTCTTACATCCAGTCCGTATTTCTCATAATAATAACTGCACCAATATTCACCAGCTGCCTTACTGATCCCGTAAACCGTTGAAGGGATACTCGAATTTGCCTGCGGTGATAGCGCTTTAGGTGCATCAGGGCCAAACACCGCGATGCTGCTTGGCCAGAATACTTTCTCCATACCGCATTTCACGGCCACATCCAGTACATTCAATAGTCCATCCATATTCAGCTGCCAGGCCACCGCAGGTTCTTTCTCTCCGTTTGCGGAAAGCATAGCCGCCAGCAGGTAAACCTGGGTAATCTGTTCGTCCCGGCACAACATCAGCAGCACCGCTTTATTCAGTACATCAAGCTTGATGTAGGGATAGTTATCTTCTCCAACCTGATTCCGCTCGCGGATGTCGGCTGCGATTACCTGATCACGTCCATATTTTTTCCTCAGCGCCACGGTGAGCTCTGATCCGATCTGCCCACAGGCACCGATGACCAGTATTTTTGTCTGTTCCATATTCATTATAACCAGTGGATTTGATCATCATCTTTTTCATGTTCCCGGTCACGGGGCAATTGGATTTTGCGCAGCACTACTCCTGCTGAAAAGGCCAGTACAACTATAAGCCCGGCCTGGACGATGGTTTCTCCTGTCATTGATTTGATATTATTTTCCCTTATAGCCCTCTCTCAACTGCTGCCAGAGATAGCACAGTTTGAGACAAAGGATTTCTAGCTGTAACCTCATTTTTATCTTTCTCCTTTGATGAATGATTCTATCACGTCCATCCCTCCAGAAAAAAGGACCACGTGAGACGAGCAGCGCCCACCAAGCAAATAGCGTGAGCAACAAAAAACAGTTGAATGCCATTATACCATCTCGCTTAACCATTTATTTTTCTTTTCTCCCCGGCAAGCACCTTAAGTTTCTGGATAGCTCCACCAGCGATCTGCTTGATCCTGGAAGATGTAAGATTGCATTCCTGTGCGACAACCCCATAACTGGATTCCATTGCGCGGTTGATCCCATACAAGCTTTCCAGAATCTTCCGTTCCCTGGCGGTGAGTACAGCCAACATGGCATCTACGGCCACCTGTTCATCATCACGGGAAAGCAGGTGATCTGAAGGCATCAGATTGGTATCCGCTACCAAGTCCACCAGCTCTCCTGCACCCACCTGCTGGCCCAGTGGCTGATAAAGTGACATGGGCTGGCGATCAAGCTGCAGTTGTTCTGCCATTTGACCGGCCGGGATGCCCACCGCTTCCGCCAGTTCATCAACCGTGGCCGTACGTTCCAACTGCTGTTCGAGGATCCCCATCTGCTGTTGGGCGAGTGAAATGTTGCGCACCTGGTTCATCGGCAGGCGCATCATGCGTGAATGTTCACCGAGCGCAAGTAAAATGGCCTGACGGATCCAGTAGACCGCATAACTGATAAACTTAAAACCAAGCGTTTCATCGAACTTTTTGGCAGCCGCGATCAACCCCAGGTTCCCTTCGTTGATCAGATCGCCCAAAGGCAGTCCCATATGCTCATATTTTTTCGCACAGGAAACCACGAAACGCAGGTTTCCCTGACCAGACGATCCAAGGCCGAAACATCCCCTTCCCTTAGCCTGCGGCAGAGCATCACCTCTTCCTGTTCATCCAGCAGATCGATCTTGGCGAGGTCATTAAAGTATAGGTTGAGCGATTGGTATTCACGGGTAGTGTAGGAGACTTCAATGCGAAAGGGTTTCATGCCCGGTGTCTTTTTCATTTTGGATTCGGGTACTGCCCTTTGGGGAATACCAGCTTATTTGGTCGCCATAAAGGTCAAAAGATCATAAGAAGCCGCCAATTACCTGTTTAAAAAAAGTAAAACGGGCTGCTGGCGTAGCTTAAGATGGAATTTAATTCCGGATCAAACCCCACGGCCTATACCATGCAAAATATTATCCCTTAGAAGATTCTTTATCAACTGGAAACCGCCTGTCCTCTTAATGCTTCCAAAGGATTCTTTTTCCGCTTTTTCTTCTTTTTTTTGCAGGACGTATCTGGGGTATCACTGGTCACTCCCTCTTTTGCAATAATCTGCGCCACTTCTGATTTGATCCGGTAATAATTGCCCATAATATCTGCCTCACTGACAGGGGATATTTCGGGTATATCCCCAAAACCCTGCTCCTCTTCTGCCAGGGCACGGTGATCATTCTGGATTTCGCAGTGGAACATTTTAAGTGAAATCTTTTCTTCTGGATTATCCGCCACCATGCCCACAAAATTCCCCGAAGACAATGTCGAAATACGCGATGCAGGAATCGCCATTTCGAGTTGATTGGATTTACTAATGGATACATCGCTGCTATTAATGCTTTTACTCTGCCTGTCCTGCATGATCTTCCCAAAGGTTTCGCTCAATTTCTTTGCAGTATCGCCCGTCACCTGCCCGCTAATGATATTGCCCACTATCCCGGTGATCACATCTGCCTGCTCTGCGCCGTAATCCTTTTTCAACTGGCTAAAATCCTGGATCGCCAGAGTGGTCGCGACCTTATTGCTCCGGGCGGTGGCGATGAGGCTATCTATCCCGGAAAAATAAATGGTCGGAAACTCATCAAAAATCAGGCTGCTTTTGAGCTTCCCTTTCTGGTTGACCAGCTTGATCATCCTGGAAATATAAAGGGACAATACCGCACCGTAAACTTGGGTCTTCTGGGGATTATTGCCCACGCAGATGATTTTGGGCGAAGTGGGATTATTGAGGTCGAGCGTAAAATCATTTCCACTCAACACATAATACAGCTGTGGACTGGAAAGCCGTGCGAGCGCGATCTTGGCACCGGCAATCTGCCCCTCCAACTGTTGCACCGCCTCGTTCTTCCATGCAGAAATAAATGGGTTGATGAGCACCTTGATCTCCTCCTGCTTGCTCAACGCCGTAAAAAGCTGGTCATATTCGGCCTGCATCAGTTCGATCACATGTGGAAGTGTACAATAACGACCATCCCGGTATTTACGCAGGTACCAGATTACTGCGGTCATAAAGTTGATCGGGCTTTCCACGAAAAAATCACCCTGCTTTTTGATCCATTCCCGGTTTAATCCGAGCATAATGGTCCGGCTTGCTTCGGTGGCATCGGTAATATCTTTCATTTCGGCCGGGTCGAGCGGATTACAACGGTGCAGCGGCCGGTCAAAATTGATCACAAAAAATTTCGGTTTGACCTTATACCTGGCAGCATGTTTTTTAAGCATGTTCCAGGCGATGCGGCTCAGGTCGTCATATTTAAAATCATAAATGAACATGCTGAAGCCTTTCTGGATGTGCTGGGAGATAATATGCCGGATCACAAAATAGCTTTTCCCCGCACCAGGCGTTCCCACCACCAGCAGTCCCCTGAACATATTGATCAGATTGATCCAGCTTTTTCTTACCTCGCCCTTATACTGGTAAATGGCTGGCAAGTTAACCGAATACTCATTTTCAAGCAGCCGTTCCTCCTGAGGAAAGCTTTCGTTATCGCGGTTAAAAATATCCGGTTTCAGTCCGTCTTTCACGATCCTGGAAATCATAGCACCGCTCGACATCATTAATAAGTATCCAGCAACACTGCACCCGATATAACAGCTTGTTTTAATGGCCAGGTGTTGCACCAGGTATAAAAATAATACGCTTAGAAAAAAAAGCATCAGACCTATACTAAAACGCAGGATCAACGGCCTGACCTTAATCTTTTCATCCTTTCCACCCTTTACCCCCAACAGCGATATCAGCAGAAAAACCATACTGGCCACTTTTGGCAGGAAAAGACTCCTGAACAAAGCAGTCTTCGCAATCCCCTGCAATATCCTGTCGACGAAATCTGCCTGTAATCCTGCAGCTTTGAAAAACGCATAACAGGTGAGATAAAAATGCAGTCCCAAGATAAAGAGGCTGATCCATCTGGTCATGTCCATAATTTTCCTCAATCCCCCTATATCTTCGCCGGTGTTCATCGCTGCTGCCCCCTTTCCATAAAACGTTTCTTTTTCCTTTTCTTTTTAACGAGCGGGCTTATCCCCTGGCTGGGAACCTCCGCATATAAAAATCCGATATCCAGCCCCTTACCTTCTATATCATTCGACAGCTGCTGATCAATATCTTTGTTAATTTGTTCACTGACTTTTTGACCAGGAACAAGACCGGGATCATTACCAGGCTTTAATCGGGAGGCAATACCTGCTGCACTGTAATTTTTACCCAGCTCACTGCCTTTAAATATTACATGGCTATCATGATCAATATAAGTTAGTCCAAATAGCCTCCCATCATTTGTGTGGCTCTGGACCAGGTCGATATTTGCCTTGATAAGCGATTCCTGAAAATCCTTCATTGAGCCCGTTCCTGCCAATAGCATCGCGTTTATTTTTTCTCTTAACCCGGCTTTAAGTTCCGTCTTTAAGGATTGCTTAGTGCTAAAATCCTGCTCCAGGTTTTTCAGTGTGGGATTTCCGGAAAGCATACTAGCTTTAACTGGTACTCCTATCTGCTTTCCCATTTCATCAAGGATAGAAAACAGCAGTCCGTTATGCTGCTGCATTTTTGATCCCTCTGCTCCAGGCAATGCGACCGCGTTAAACTGTTTCAGTATGGCGTTCAACTCACTAAGATTAGTATATACATACCGGCTCCTTACAGCCTGCACGAGCCTGGATAGCGATTTCAGGGTTTCCTTTTCACCATATGTGATGGTTTTTGGCATCAGGATTTTTTCCAGTCTTATTCCCGTCTCCTTACGGCCTTCTGCTACAGTCAAGCCAAAAACCTGTTCAATCTGTTTGCGTACTGGCTCTGACCGTTTGTAACCGATACCGTGGATATCGATCCGGTCACCATTCCGCTGGATATTGGTGGTGACCAAATGGAGATGGGGATGATGCGCATCAAAATGCTGATAGGCCAAATAGGGCTGATCACCGAACCCAATTCCATCCATATAGGCTCTGGCGATCCCGGCAAGTTTTTCGGCATCAAGCCTGTCATCCCTGTGGAAGTTTAGACTGATGTGCAATGCGTTGGTTTTAACCTTAGCATTCAGCTTGGCCAGGTGGGTAAATCTATTGATCTTCATCTGGAGGGTCAGGTCCTTCGGCTCTGCGGCAAAACAATTGGCAAATAGCAGCACTGCCTCCCCTAGCTTAACTTTATCTTCGTTGTAATGCACTGCGCCACTGATTTTCTTCCCGCTCACTATCCTTGTAACCATTTCCTGGAAAGTTTGTTGACGATTTCGAGCAGGAGCTCAATTTTATCCTTTATTAATTTATACTGAGTCAAAGTACGGTGGACATAAAACCATTTTTCACTCGCGGAAGCCGCGGTGTGGAAATGATGGGTCTGCTGATTGATGTTGATCCCAATTGACCTGATCTCTTTCCGGATCAGTGCCAATTCTTCCATTACCCCCGTCATGCTATCATCCCTGTAAAAGATATTGATCCGCTCTCCGGAAAGAATCTTTCTGGCAGCAGCGCAAGGATTTCTACAATCGCTATCCTTAACGATCTTCTGCAGCTTTTCCAGCGTTGCCTGATCGATCCTGATCCTGAGCACATGGTTAAGGAGGAGTTTATCATCCTGCGATTTAGGTCTGGACATCTTTACAAATTTTATCACTTTTTGGAACCGCAAGTCCCGCAGCGGTTCCCCGGCCGTAAGGACGGCAAGAGGTTTTTGTCTACAAAAATCCCTCTTGCTGCGCACACGGGTGGGCAGAATCCTTCCATTAACATCGGTTTGATAACTCAATTACCTCGCTTTACAATCTCAGGAAATGAGCTTAACAGTTTCCTTATTTTAAGTCGCATATATGACTCCTTGGTCGCTAACTTTCTCTTCGGCCTACACAAACGATGAGCATCTGTTATTTCCTTCTCCTTTGACATATCCTTCTCCAATTTAAGTGCAAATCTATTCAGGTATACTAATCAGTTATAAACAGCGATGACATATTGATTATCCGGAAGAGCCGGTGGCTTCTAGGCCTTTCTGCTCATCATCGCCTCGATATCTTCATACCGGTAATACATCAGTCCCCCAATCCTACTGAATTTGATCTGGCCACTTTTTCGAAGTTGCTGGAGCGTTCCTGGTGAAATTCCCAAAAGCTGTCTGACCTCATAACTTTTGATGAAGGGCTTTTGCCGATCCTTACCAGTTGGTGGTTTAAATGTGGGCCTCCTCAGCTCTGCGAAAAGTTCTTGCTTGAATTGTTCTAAATCTTCCTTGGTAATAAACTCTAACGTTCCCATAAGTGTTCCTTTTAGTCTGGAGGATAAAAATCACGAAATAAGAATGGTAAAGAAGGTAATTTATGGGTAGTCACCATTTATTTGTTTATTTTCAAATAGGAACCAATATAATGCTTTGGCATCATCGACTGAAGATACCAAAGCAGAAAATCTGATCACACGACCTTCATTATAACAGGATGCAGTTTGAGCTTCACTAGATTCATTTCTGCAGCGACTTTCTTTTTCTTAACCTTAGAATAGATCTGAGTGGTTCTTGTGTTGCTATGACCAAGCATATGGGCAACACTTTCAATCGAAACCCCGTTCTCCAGGGTTAAAGTTGTAGCAAATGTGTGACGGGCTATGTGAAAGGTCAGACGTTTATTTATCCCGGCCAATCTAGCTATGATTTTCAGGCAACGGTTCATGTACTGGTTACTAGGGGAGGCAAAAATAGTCCCTTTAGAAAGTGAGGCTGTCGAGTGCTCATATTTTTCGATCAGCCCCAAAGACTCCGGTAGCAATGGCACATGAAATTTCAGCTCACTGGTATTGAGCGTTTTTTGCCTAACCATTTCAATCCATAGGCTTCCATCTGCTTCTCTCCTGATGTAGTCATTAGTCAGTCTGCTGATTTCATTATAGGATAAACCAGTATAGCAGCTGAAAAGAAACATTTCCTTCACGAGCATAATCTGATGATTTTCAATTTCTAGTGACCACAACGCTGAAACCTCATCCATATCAAGGCATTCCCGGTCTTTCTTGATCATATGGCGCTGATGATTAAGAAATGGATCAACAGTTATCCAACCAAATTTCATGGCAATTCCTGTTAGCTTTTGAAGTCGTTCTAAATGCTTCATAACAGTATTATTGGTACACGGTCGCTGTGACCTGTCAGGTTCTTTTTTTCTTAGGTATACAGCAAACTCGGTAATAAACTTAAAATCAAGCGCGATCAGCTGGATATCAGTCATTTTTTTCCGTTTAAGAAATTCCTTTAAAAAACGCTCCGTAGAATAATAGTTTTTGATTGTCCCCTTAGCAAGTAGTGAGCCCTGATGCTCATAATGATATTTGATCAAGTACATCAGGGTCTTACCTTCTTCATCACCCTCGACCTTCGATTTGATGGCCTGAGCGGTGACTGCTTTTTTCTGATACCTTAATTCATCGTAAGCACCATTGATTTCATTTGTCACCTGTCTGAGCTTTTCCCTTAACAAAATAATTTCGGGTGTATTGCCCAAAAGTCTTTGTGTCCGTTGGTTCCAGAATTTGGGTTCTACAGACCTCTTTACCGCCAGTCTGAGGTACTTACCATCGACCGTAATTTTCGCATAAATTGGAGCTTTGCCATTTACCTCATTTTCTCGCTTTAAATAGAATGAGAGGGCAAAAGTGTGCTGAGATTTCATAAAATTTCCTCCTAAGCTGAGCACCTATTCTAGCACCTGAAAAACAGTAAAAATCAAGTGATAGCAAAATGGTGCAAAATAATTTTTAGTGATTGAAAAAAATATGCGACTCAGAAATCTACAATGATAGAAATAAGATTTTGGTGCTAGAATAGGTGCTAAATACTTTGATATTCTTAGCACCAGATTGATATGAGATAAAAACAAAAAACCCTCTAATCAATTGATTTAGAGGGTTTTTGACGGATTCTGAATCCTTGTTTCGTCGGGATGGCAGGATTCGAACCTACGACCTCCTGCTCCCAAAGCAGGCGCGATACCGGGCTACGCTACATCCCGAACTTGGTATCGATCTTTTTTTTATCCTGTTTTAAAAGGGGATAAACTTTTTGTCGGGATGGCAGGATTCGAACCTACGACCTCCTGCTCCCAAAGCAGGCGCGATACCGGGCTACGCTACATCCCGAACTTGGTATCGATCTTTTTTTAATCCTATTTTAAAAGGGGATAAACTTTTTGTCGGGATGGCAGGATTCGAACCTACGACCTCCTGCTCCCAAAGCAGGCGCGATACCGGGCTACGCTACATCCCGAACTTGGTATCTTCTTTTTCCTCTTTCGGAGGGATTGCAAATTGACGGTTTTAAATTGATAATTCCGTTTTTATTTACATTTATTTTTATTTCTGCGGAGAGGGCGGGATTCGAACCCGCGGTACCGTTACCAGTACGACAGTTTAGCAAACTGTTCCTTTCGGCCACTCAGGCACCTCTCCTTTCAACCTCTTCTTTTTCGCCCTACCGGCGTTGTTTTGAGGTCTGCAAATATAGTAAAACAAGTTATTCTGCAAAAAAAAATTATGATAATTGTTGATAATCTATGCGCACATGATAGATACTCATCAGCATCGTCTTGAATATCAATTTGATAGTTTCAATATCTTTTAACGTTAAATCGCAATCATCAAGCTGATTTTGTTCCAATTTGTAGTTAATTATGCGTTCAACCAGGTCATTTATGTTCTGCGCATCGGGATTTTTCAGACTTCTTGAGGCAGCTTCGACCGAATCTGCCAGCATTAACACCCCGGTTTCTTTACTAAAAGGGATCGGTCCCGGGTAGCGGAAAATGTTTTCATCAACAAATTTTTCGGGAGAATTTTTCAAAAACGACTGATAAAAATAATCCACCCGGGTATTTCCATGATGCGTTCTGATGAAATCGATAATGGCTTCCGGAATCTGGTTTTTCCTTAAAATCTCGATTCCTTTATGTACGTGCTGAATAATAATCTGTGCACTTTGCTCGTAAGGCAATTTATCGTGCGGACTTACAGCGGTATTCTGGTTTTCGATAAAATATTGCGGATTATCAACTTTACCGATATCATGATATAATGCTCCTGCCCTTACCAGTACAGAATTACCGCCTATTTTAAATATGGCTGCCTCCGCAAGGTTAGCCACCTGTAACGAATGCTGAAACGTTCCTGGTGCTTTAAAGGCAAGCTCACGTAACAATTTATTATTGGTATTGGTTAATTCAATCAATGCTACATCTGAGGTAATACCAAAAATCCGCTCGAAAAGGTAAATTAACGGATAAGCCAAAAGCGACAAGAGTACGCTGAAAACAAAAGGAATAAAATTAATCCACTCAATTTCCCGGAAAGATCCTTCGCGCAGCAAGGCAATCCCCACGAAAGAGACAAAGTAAGCCAGCAATATAAATAAAGCCGAAACCAAAAACCTTTCGCGTTTAACAAAGTTTTTGATACTGAATATGGCTACCATACCGGCGGTAACCTGATAAAAAACAAATTCGAAACTGTTGGCTACAAAAAACCCGGCGATCAAAATCACCAGCATGTGCAGGTAAAGTGCCAAACGCGTATCAAATAAAATCCTGATGATAATCGGCACTACACAAAACGGAATGTAATATAAACTCGGGATTTCCATTTTAATGGCCCAGGTTAAGGCCAGCAACATCCCGGTGGTTACAATTAATATAAGAGAAAGCTGACGGTTATCGGCAAAAATATCTTTTCTGAAAAGAAAAAGGAACGACATTAATATGGTCAGGATGAACCCCACCAACACCACCTGACCGAGGTAAACAAGCGCCCTGCTGCCAATGGTTTTGGTTTGTGCATCGTAAGTAGCCTTGTACGATTCGAGTTTCTGGTAAATTTCTTCATCAATTACATCGTTCTTGGCTACAATCAACTCCCCTTTTTGTACCATCCCCTTAGTGGTCGAAATATTATTGATGGTATTATCCTGTATGGTTTGCGTTAAACGCTCATCAAATACAATATTCGGCGTAATATGATCAATGGCCAGGTTGGCCACCAAATCGCCCATTACCGGGTTGGGCGCTTTAAAATTTTCTTTAAAAAAGTTAAGTGCCGTTTCGGCTGTAAAAACATCCTGTGTATTTTTTTCCTGTGCCACATTATTTTCCAGCAGAGAGAAATCGTAATTTTTCCCGCCTGCCTGGTGTTTTACATTTAATCCGATAATTCCTTTCTGGTAAATATTCTGCAGCAAACGGTAGGCAGCAGCTTTATAAGCTTCCTTTTCTTTTTCATCAAGCTGCTTCGATTTCCACTTAATATCAAATTCGTTTCCAAATTCATCCAATGCTGTTGCGGTAATCCCCCTGTCGAGTTGGTAAACCGGCAAAATATCTTTTAACGCATTCTTTTTGTCGGCACTTACCTGCGGGTTCGTTTTTAAAATCGCAAAACTGAAAGGAGAAATCAGATCCTTATTTTTCCAGACTGCATTTTTTTCAAATTCATACCTGAATCTCGGTTGTTTCGGAAGGAACAGCGTAATAATGAAAACGGTAAATATCATCATTACATACTTCAGGTTTGATGAATATTTCCGGTAAAGGATTTTATGGGAATTTCTCTTGATTTTGGCCAAAACGATATAATTATTGTATTGTCAAAAATAACATTTTTATCTAATATACATTTCAGGGATTTTGTTTGCAATTACCAGATTTTATATTTTACTTTATGATATCAAATTAATATCAATTATGTATCAGGAAAAAATCATCAGCCCACCGTCTGGGTATTTAACTTTCGCCATAAGCATTGCTTTATTGGTGGCTTCAATTTTATGTTTTGTTTCAGAAATCTTTTTATGGGGAGGGATTTTACTGGCTGTGGATATATTTTTAATTTTCCCGGGCTTTTTAATCATCAATCCCAACCAATCAATGGTATTAACCTTATTCGGGAAATACCTGGGCACGGTAAAAGCTGATGGATTTTTCTGGGTAAACCCCTTAACCGCCAAAAGAAGGTTATCGTTAAAAGCAAATAACCTTAACGGGCAGCAGTTAAAAGTAAACGATAAATTGGGTAACCCGATCGAAATTGCCGCGGTAGTGGTATGGAAAGTAAACGAAACGGCCAAAGCAGTTTTCTCGGTAGAAAATTACATGCAGTATGTAAATATCCAGAGCGAAGCCGCGGTAAGGCATTTAGCCAACATTTTCCCCTACGATCATGCCGAAGGCGAGGAAACCAGTATTACGCTAAAAGATGGCGCCGAAAAAGTAAGCGAATTACTGGAAAACGAACTGAACGAACGTTTATCAAGAGCAGGGATTGAAGTTTTAGAAGCAAGGATTTCGCATTTGGCTTATGCGCCCGAAATTGCCAGCGCCATGTTACAGCGTCAGCAGGCCACAGCTGTAATTGCAGCCCGTAAATTAATTGTAGAAGGCGCCGTAGGCATGGTAGAAATGGCTTTAGAGAAACTATCACAAAAAGGCATTGTAGAACTGGATGAAGAACGCAAAGCAGCCATGGTAAGTAATTTACTGGTGGTACTTTGTGGCGACCGCCATGTACAACCTGTGGTAAATACCGGTACCTTATATAATTAAGCGATGGAGTTTGAGGAGAAACAAGGCTTAAAAATCTGGTGGTTATACCTCGTAACGGGGGTAACAATATTCCCAACACTGGCTATACTGATTTTCCAGAAAGACGGACCAGGTTTGGCAGAATTAAAAAGAATGTACTTTGCACCTGTATTAGCTGTGTTTCTTCCTTTTTTAATTATTTTTTTGATTCAGCAAAGCAAGCTCACACTGAAAATAAATGCGGATGGCTTATCCTACCGGTATTTCCCTTTTCATTTTAAACCCAGTTATTTCAGCTGGATGAGCATTGAAAAAGCATACATCCGCAAATATGATGCATTTTCTGAATACGGCGGTTACGGTGTTAAAACGCGTTTATGGTTTAAACTTAAAGATAAGGCTTTCATTTTAAACGATAAAAACAGGGGCTTGCAACTGGAATTTAAAAATGGAAAAAAACTTTTGTTCAGTTCCAATAAAATAGAAGAGCTGGAAATGTTCCTCCTAAATTTAAAAACGAGGTATAATATACAAGCAATACAATAAGAATGGCGGAGAAAGATAAAAAAGCTTTTGTATTAAGAATTAGTCCTGCTTTATTAAAAGAAGTAGAAACCTGGGCAGCAGACGAGTTTCGCAGTACCAACGGGCAGATTGAGTTTCTGCTTACCCAGGCTTTAAAATCCAGGAAAAAAGGTAAGGCGAAAGAGCAATAGACTAAAAGATAGTAGATGCAGATATGCAACATTCAACTGGATTTTTTGAACTTTCAAAGGTCAAAGCACTGGTCAACTGCAAATTGTAAATTGCAAATAATATGGGCGTTCCCCAGGGGGCGGGCTTTGCAGGGCTGCGCTGCGCTCCGGTACCGATGAAGAACCGGTACTGAACCCTTACAATCTCTAACGCAAAACCCACAGGCCTGCCATAAACACCGAACCAAGCATTTCCAAAAAAAATTGACCACCGCGCTGACGCTCGTTCCTAACGAGCGTTGAATAATTTTACATTTACCACGATAGAATCGTATAGCTATTTATGCACTCGTTTGGAAACGAGCGCAAGCGTTCTCCCAAAAAATATTTCCTATTTAACAAACCTCATAGGTTTACATAGAACCTTAAAATTTATTATGATCAGAAGGTGCTAAAATCATTTGCAGTACGTTATTTTAAAGCCTGCAGGTTTTGGAAACATGAGCGGTTTAATTAACTTAGCGGCCTAACCAAAAATTCATAAAAAATTTTGTACATGAAAGAAGTTGTAATTGTATCAGCTGTAAGAACCCCTATTGGAAGTTTTGGAGGCTCATTGGCCCAATTTTCTGCTACTCAGCTTGGTGGCTTCGCTATCAGGGCCGCCATCGAAAAAGCCGGCTTAAAACCAGAACAGATTCAGGAAGTATATATGGGCAATGTGTTATCGGCCAATTTAGGTCAGGCACCAGCCACACAAGCTGCAAAAGCCGCCGGTTTACCTGATTTACCTGCAACTACCATTAATAAAGTATGCGCATCAGGCACTAAAGCCATTATGCTTGCCGCGCAGAGTATTGCCAATGGCGACAATGATATTATTGTGGCTGGTGGTATGGAAAGCATGAGCAATATCCCCTATTACCTTGATAAAGCCAGAAATGGTTACCGTTTAGGCCACGGACAGTTAACTGATGGACTGGTAAAAGATGGACTTTGGGATGTTTATAATGATTACCACATGGGCTCTGCAGCCGAACTTTGTGCTACAGAATGTAACATCAGTCGCGAGGCACAGGATCATTTCGCCATAGAATCTTACAAACGAGCACAAGCTGCACAAACTTCGGGCAAATTTGCCGGCGAAATTGTAGCGGTAGAGGTAAAAGACCGTAAAGGTGAAATCACCTTGGTTGATACCGACGATGAACCTACAGCAGTTAAATTTGATAAAATCCCTTCGTTAAAACCTGTTTTCAAAAAAGATGGAACGGTAACCGCGGCAAATGCTTCTACCTTAAATGATGGTGCAGCAGCCCTGGTTTTAATGAGTGCTGATAAAGCAAAAGAACTGGGTTTAACACCATTGGCGAAAATTTTGGGTTATGCCGACGCACAACAGGCACCAGAATGGTTTACCACAGCACCTTCAAAAGCCATTCCGCTAGCTTTACACAAAGCAAATGTAAACATTAAGGATGTCGATTTTTTCGAAATTAACGAAGCTTTTTCTGTAGTATCGTTAGCAAACAACCAATTATTAAATTTAAACGAAAACCAGGTAAATGTTAATGGTGGCGCAGTTTCTTTAGGTCACCCGCTGGGTGCATCGGGCGCAAGAATAGTAGTTACCCTGCTTTCAGTACTGGCACAGAACGATGGAAAAATTGGTGTTGCCGGTATTTGTAACGGTGGTGGTGGTGCCAGTGCATTAGTGATCGAAAAGTTATAATCTGGAAGTTTTAGCTATCTTAGATACGCATGAAGTTTTTCAAGTTCAATATTTTTTTAATTCTGGCCCTGCTGAGCTTTAACCTGAAAGCGCAGCAGGTTGCCAGCAAACTGGCTGTTTTTCAGGATACGCTGATCAAAATATCGGCAAATACTGTTGCCGCGCAAAGCGATGCTCAAAAAACGGAACTCAATAGCAGGTTTGTAAAAACCCTGGTAGAGGCACTAAAAATGCCAAATTCTTTTTCATTCCCATTCGATTCGCTAAAAAATGTATCGGTAATTAAATCTCCTGATCAGGCTTTCAGGATTTTGAGCTGGTATGTTCAATTAGAAAATGGCTCTTACCGCTATTATGGCGCCATCCAGATGAATACCAAAAGCGGTCCGTTAAAATTGTTTCCGCTCATCGATCAGACGGAAAACCTGAACGATCCTAATATCATCACCAATAACCAGAAATGGTTTGGAGCGAGGTATTATGAAATAATTCCGGTAACGAGTGGAAACCGGTTGCCTTATTATGTGCTTTTAGGCTGGAAAGGCAATACACAGGCAACCACTAAAAAAGTGATCGAAATCCTTTCGTTTGATAAGGAAACCCTCACTTTGGGTGCGCCAGTTTTTGACGGAAAAGAACTAAAGGGAAAGAACAGGGTAATATTCGAATATGCAAAATCGAATGCCATGACCTTGAAAACGGATATGAAGGCAGGCATGATTATATTCGACCACCTGGCATCTTTTGATCCTGAAATAAAAGGAAGGTTCGAATATTATGGATCGGACGGAACTTTTGACGGTTTCAAAATTATTGGCGGTAAATTAAAACTCCAGGAAGAACTGATACTTAACAACGATCCGAACGCAAACGACGAGCTTTATGCAGACCCCAAAAAAAATGTAAAACCCATCAGAAAGTTCTGATTTTTAACCAGGCTTAACAAATCATTTACCTGCCATATGGTTTAAAAATTTGCCAGAATGGCCTCCACTCGCTATATTGCGCCCTAAAAACTTTTCCTAAATGCCCGCAACAAACCAAACTAAACATCCTAAAGGCTTAAAATTCCTTTTTTTATCAGAAATGTGGGAACGTTTTGGTTACTATTTAATGATCGGCATTTTTACGCTTTATTTAAAGGATGTAAAAGCAGGTTTTGCCATGACTGAGGCAGAATCGGCTGATTTGTACGGAACATTTATCGCCCTGGTATTTTTAACACCATTTTTAGGTGGCTTATTAGCTGACAGATACCTCGGTTATGCCAAATCGATCATTATTGGCGGCCTCATGATGGGTGTAGGTTATTGTTTAATGGGGGTGCACAGTTTGCCTATACTTTACCTGGCCATGACCCTTGTTATTTTGGGAAATGGCTTTTTTAAACCCAATATTTCTACTTTATTGGGCAATATTTATTCAACCCCTGAGTATCAGGCTAAAAAAGATGACGGTTATAATATTTTCTACATGGGTATTAACGTCGGTGCGTTTATATGCAACTTTTTTGGCGCGGCCCTCTATATTATGTTGGGCTGGGAATATGCATTTTTCGCCGCCGGCGTGGGCATGTTTATTGGGGTAGCAGTTTTTATTACGGGACTAAAGCATTACCGGGCTTTCGATATTAAAAAAGGAATGGTTGATGGTGATATGCCTTTCCTTAAAATTTGCTTACTCATTCTCCTACCCTCTGTAATTGCAGGTGTTATCGGCTGGGTGTTGCCAACAAAATTAATTGGTCACCCATTAGTAGGCTCTACCAGTACCGATGCTTTTATATTTGCCTGTTTTCCGGTAATTTATTTCTACAGCACGTTATTTTTTAAAGCCAGTAAAGAAGAAAAACGGCCAATTGCAGCTTTGTTAACCATTTTTGTAGTCGTAATATTATTCTGGGCAGTATTTAAACAAAACGGTACCGCCTTAACCACCTGGGCCGACCGCTATACCGACCGGAGCCTCACCAATCCTACCGCAAAAAACACTTTTTCAAACTTAAGCCTGTCACAAAATTTAGTTTACAAAAAAGACAGCGTGGCACTTTACGATCATGCTTTCCGTTTGCAAAAAGTAGATGGTGTAGTGCAAAAAGAATACAATTATCCTGTTTATTTTAAAAATGTACCCGCGGCAGAATTGCCAAAGGAAGGCGAAGGGGTAGAATTATGGGCTACAAATTTAAGCCAATCCATTAATCCGGCATGGGTAATCCTGTTAACGCCATTGGTTGTTGCCTTTTTTACCTGGCTACGCAGCAGAGGCAAAGAACCGAGCACGGCAAGTAAAATCATATTCGGCATATTCATATCCGCAATTTCTGTCCTGGTGATGATTACAGCTGTTTATATCGGTAAAAACGGATCCGAAAAAGTTTCTGTACTCTGGCTGATGGGGACTTACGGTATCATTACCATTGGCGAACTCTTTTTAAGTCCGATGGGTTTATCATTGGTATCAAAACTAAGCCCGGTTAGGATCACCTCTTTAATGATGGGCGGCTGGTTTGTATCTACCTCAATCGGCAATAAACTTTCTGGCGTACTGGCTACACTATGGGATACTTACGAAGACAAATCCAATTTCTTTTGGGTAAACTTCTCGCTGCTAATGGCTTCGGCAGTAATTGGCCTGGTGTTGTTAAAATGGTTAAATAACATCATGAAAGCATACGGCATTAAATAAAATTTTATCACATTCAACAACAAACAAACTAAAATACTGAATATGACATCAATACCAAATCAATCTAAAGGCCATCCCAAGGGTTTATACGTGTTATTTGCCACAGAAATGTGGGAGCGTTTCAACTATTACGGCATGCGGGCAATCCTTGTGCTGTTTATGACCAAAGCCCTGTTATTTGATAAAGCTTTTGCTTCTAACCTTTATGGTAGTTATACCGGCTTAGTTTACTTAACACCGCTAATTGGTGGCTACATTGCCGACCGCTACTGGGGGAATAAAAAATCGATTATCACCGGTGGATTGATGATGGCTCTTGGTGAGTTTGTACTTTTCTTCTGCGCAACACTGTTCCACAGTAATCCATCTCTGTCGGCCTTTCTGTTTTTTACAGGTCTTGGCTTTATGATTGCCGGAAATGGTTTTTTTAAACCAAATATTTCTTCGCTGGTTGGTCAGTTATACCCAAAAGGCGATAAAAGAAGCGATGCGGCTTATACCATTTTTTATATGGGTATAAATGTTGGTGGTGCATTAGGCCCTATCGTTTGTGGTTTTCTAGGCGATACCGGAAATCCGTTAGATTTTAAATGGGCATTTTTTGCAGGAGGTGTAGCCATGCTTTTAGGCGTTCTGGTACAAATCTTATTTCAGAAAAAATATGTGGTAGCACCTGATGGTAAAGAGTTAGGCGTTGTTCCGGCAGGGACACCTAAAGCGGCATTAAACCCACTGGTTATTGGTTTTGGTCTGGCAGCTTTTTCTGCATTAATGATTGGTTTATTTTATATTGATGCAAAAGTATTCAGTTTTTTAACCTATTTATTGGTAGCTTCGGTACTGTTTATTGCTTTTATTATCTTCTCCAATAAATCGTTGAGTATTATCGAAAAACAACGTATTGGTGTAATTTTTATCGTTGCCTTTTTCGTTATCTTTTTCTGGAGTGCCTTTGAACAGGCTGGTGCTTCTCTAACTTTCTTCGCAGCAGAACAAACACAACGAGATTTAGGCTTTATTACCGTGCCTGCAAGTATTTTTGCTTCGTTAAATTCTATTTTTGTAGTAACATTTGCACCTATTTTTGCCTGGCTATGGATTAAATTAGGTAAGAATGAACCATCATCGCCAACTAAAATGGCATTAGGTTTATTCTTACTTGCTTTAGGTTATTTATGGATTGCTTTTGGCGTTAAAGATGTATCATCGTCAGTCAAAGTAAGCATGATGTGGTTAATCGGGATGTACGCCTTGCATACGTGTGGCGAGCTTTGCCTGTCTCCTATCGGTTTATCTTTGGTAAATAAACTGGCACCGTTAAAATTCGGTTCGCTGTTAATGGCGGTTTGGTTTTTAGCCAATGCTGCTGCCAACAAATTTGCCGGAATTTTAAGTAGTTTATATCCTCCGGGAACAGCAGAAATTAAACAGGCTGCTGATGCAGGTATTAACCTTCAACCAATTTTATCTAAAACGGTTACACCAAGTGCTGCAGAACTGGCAAAACTGAAAGATTTAAAAATTCCTTTCGAATATCAATCTATTTTAGGCATCCAGATTAATTCGTTGTACGAGTTTTTTATGATGTTTGTGGTAATGGCCGGCATTGCGTCGCTTATCTTATTTGCAATTACCAAAAAACTGCAAAAAATGATGCACCAGGATATTCTGGACTAATTTAAAACACAACCATATAGAAAGCCCGGCTCCGATCGGGCTTTTAATTTTTAAACCTATTTTAATGGAAAAAACAGTTTCAATAGAAGAGATCCAGAATTTTGAAGGAAAATACCCGAAGCAACTCTGGCACTTATCGCTGGTAGAAATGTGGGAACGTTTCTGTTTTTATGGTATGCGGGGTGTACTGGCCTTTTTTATGGTAGATCAGCTGGGTTTGAGCGATCAAAAATCGAACCTGCAATATGGTGCTATACAAGCTTTTGTGTATGCTTTCACATTTATTGGCGGCATTTTCGCCGATAAAATCTTAGGTTTCAGGAAATCGCTTTTTTGGGGCGGTTCGCTCATGATTATCGGTAATCTTGTTTTGGCATTCTCGCCTCACGATCTCTTTTATGCAGGCATTACCCTATCAATTATCGGTACAGGTTTCTTCAAACCCAATGTATCTTCAATGGTTGGCGAACTTTACCATGAAAAAGATAACAGAAGAGATGCTGGCTACGGACTTTTTTACGCTGGCATTAACGTTGGAGGCCTTTTGGGCGGCGCCATGTGTATTTATCTGGGTAAATATTATAACTGGCATTTATGTTTCTTATCTGCTGCCCTGGTAATGATGTTTGGTTTAGGTACCTTTATTTTTACTAAAAAATACCTGGGTCCGATAGGAAATTCTCCACTGCTGCACCTCAAAAAATCAAAACAGCAATTATCAGAAATCGCGGTGTATGCAGGTTCTATTGTATGTATCCCATTGATTTACATCATGGTAAAAAATACGGCCTTTACCGATTATTTCATGTACACCATCGGTATTATTGCTATGATTTATTTCCTGTACGAAACGTTTAGCATAAAAGATAAAACAGCACAATATAAATTGCTCGCAGCCTTTGTATTCATTTTCTGTTATTTCATTTTTATGGCCATATCCGAACAAAGCGGTGGTTCATTGTCCCTGTTTGCTAAAGATAACCTCGACCATAAAATTCTATTCCTCAATATTGATCCCAATGTGGTTAACAATAGCGCAAATTCATTTTTTGTGATCGTTTTTAGTCCCATTGTAGGTATTTTATGGTTAGGCCTCTACAAACGTAAAATAGAACCGAACACAGTTGTAAAATTTGGAATCGGTTTCCTATTACTGGCCTTAAGTTTTTACGTTTTTTATGCCACCAGGTTCTTTGCCAATGCACAGGGAATTAGTTCGCTAAATGTATTTACGTTTGCCTATTTGTTGTTAACGCTTGGCGAGCTTTGCTTAGGTCCGATCGGGATGTCGATTATTACCAAACTATCACCTAAGAAAATGTTCGGGATGATGATGGGGCTCTGGTTTTTATCGAGCGCTTTCGGACAATTGGCTGCAGGTAAACTCGGTGCAGAAATGTCGAGTATTGATCACGCCTCGTTAACCACCAAATTGATGGCCTATACCGAAGGTTATAAAGCCCTGGCCTTGTACTCCTTAATTGCAGGCTTGGCACTCATTATTTTTTCGCAACTGGTAAGGCGCTTAATGCAGGAAGTGAGGTAAGAACAGATCCGTCATTTGGACCGCAGTGGAGAAATCTATTAAAAAGATCCAGAAACATGAGTTTAGGATGACTATTAGAAAATGTGCGGACAGTAATTCTTGGAGGCCTGCTGTCCCGCTCTTCGTTACAAGTCCTTGCCCTCATGCTTCGGTCTGCGGGCTTTACACTACGATCGGGTTTAGGTACAATGGTTCAGTGCCTTAAATTCTAATTCTGCGCAGATCTTAATAGAATCGTCCTTTAGATTTGTTTTGATATTTAATTTTAGGATAACAAATATCTAATTTGCTTAATTATTAATCAGATTACCTAAAGCGGTAGCGGCACATTAAAAAGTCGTCAAGGTTTTTATGCCTAA